>Ga0075421_100011829_pt1 | contig 10818 bp, 10 predicted proteins | sample SoiMetdeltSBSDD5_FD_75292 | JGI IMG/M metagenome (GOLD analysis project Ga0075421, IMG submission 75292) | Bulk soil microbial communities from a Populus tree surrounding site in Tennessee, USA - Soil MetaG P. deltoides SBSDD5 | ecosystem: Environmental > Terrestrial > Soil > Tree plantation...
GGCGCGTTGCTCGTCGCGGACGACGTCGGCAACGTTGTCTGGCGCGTGACCGCCGCGCGCTGAGGCCTCCCAACCCAAAAGGAGTCAATCATGGCAAGCAAAGCAAGCATTGCGGGGCACCCGATCCATCCGATGCTGGTGGGAATTCCGATCGGCTTGTTCGTGTTCGCGCTGGTCGCCGATCTCGCAAGCCGAGTCGACGGAACGAGCGACGCCTGGCCGATCGTGGCGCTCTATTGCATTGGCGGAGGCATTGTCGGCGCGCTGCTCGCGGCGCCGTTCGGCTTGATCGACCTGCTGTCGATCGAAGACGAGCGCGCGAAAAAAGTCGGCATCTCGCACATGGTGATCAACCTCTGCGTGGTGGCGCTGTTCATCATCAACTTCATCCTGCGTTTGCAGGGCGCGGGCGACACGACGCCGTTCATCCTGACCTTGATCGGAGCCGGGCTGCTGCTCGTCTCGGGATGGCTCGGCGGGCACCTGGTGTTCGTGCTCGGCGTTGCGCAGGCGGGAGCCGCAGCGCAGGACGCCCTCGAGCGCCGCAGGGTCCGCACGCCGGTGAGCCACGAGCGGCGCCATCACGACGCGCCGCTGGGCCAGCACTAGCCCGGTTCGCTGACTTCGTCGAGCGGCCAGATCGGCCGCCGCAGGCGCCGGTACGCATGTCGTTTTGGATCGGGCGTGCACAGCGCGCCCGAATCCACGATCATCACCTCGCGCGCGATCGGGGCGTATGCGGCGCGGAAATGGTGCACGCTCTTGACGACCAGCACGCGGCGCTTGCGCGGGTCAATGCCCTGGCTCAGGAACACTTGCAGGTCGGTGTTCTGCAGGCGATTGCTGATCACGATGACTTCGACCGCGCCGATGCGCAGCACGGCGGTTGGCCCCATCTCGCTCCGCACGCCCTTCGCCATCGGGCCGTCGTTGACGAACGCGCCGTCCGATAGCGAGACGACGCGCGCTTCGGTTTCGATCGGCGCGCCGAACGTCGGATCGATATGGCCCCCGAGGCGGATGCGCAACGCATTCCCCGCTCCCGCCTTCACGGCTGCCTGCACCGTCGCGGGATCATAGATGTGGCCTACGGCGGCGCTCTTGACGCCGCCCGCCATCAGTGCGCGCAGCATCTCCGTTGCGTCGCCATAGCCTCCGCCGCCCGGATTGTCGGTACCGTCGGCAATGACCAGCGGCCCGCCGGTGCCCGGGTCGGATTTCACCGCGCGCATCACGTCGGCGATGCTGCGATAGGTGACCGTCTCCTCGTTTCGCCGGCGCCAGATCTCGCGCGAGAGCTTGCTGGCGATCGCGCGAGCACGTTCGGCATGCGCGGGATCGTGCGAGACCGCGACCGACGGACCCGCCCATTCGATGTCGGCCGGCATGAAGCCGGCCTGGATGCTGACGACATGAATGCCGCTTTCAGTCTCGAAACGCTCGGCCATCGCGAGCAGGTCGCGCATCGGGCCGGGCTGCACGGTGCGCCCGTGATCCGCGCCAATCAGCGTCGGCGGCTGGGCCAGCACGCATTGCGACTTCGTCTTGCCGGTGGCGATCCGATCGAGCAGCGCCGCCGCCTGCTGCGCCCGCTCGTATTGATCGACGTGCGGATAGGTGCGGTAGCTGATCAACGCGTTCGCGTGCTTCGCCATGCGCGGCGTCGCATTGGCGTGCAGATCGAGCGTGACGAGGATCGGCACCGCCGGCCCGAGTACCCCGCGCAGCGCTTCGAGCAGCGCGCCTTCGGCATCGTCCTCGGTCTCGGTCACCATCGCGCCGTGCAGCGCGAGCACCGCGCCCGAAATGCGGCCGGCTTCCCGGGCCCTGGCAACGATCCGGTCCCGGATCGTCTCCCAGGCCTCGCGCGTCAGTTTCCCCGACGGCGTCGCGTTCGCTGCGACACCGGGGATGAGCTCCCATCCCGACTGCTGCGCGTAATCGAGCAGCCCGCCGATCTCGGTCCGGGTGCCCCGGAACCGCGGCGCAATCTCGTCTCCCTCGAGAAGCCAGCGCCGGCGGTAGTCGTCGAGCGTGGTCGGCAGCCTCGAAAACGTGTTGGTCTCGTGCGCGAACTGCGCGGTGTAGACGCGTCTCATCATCGCCGTATCTTATGCCGTGTATCATGGCTTCGGGTACTCGTGGAGGAGGACCAAATGAAAATCGCCCTTCGCGTTGGGTTCGGTCTAGTCGCTCTGGCGCTCGCCGGCGCGGTTCATGCAGGCAAGAAGAACGACACGCTGGTCTGGCTGACCGAGTTCGAGCCGCCTACCTACGATTTCTATGCGCAGACTAATCGCGAGGGTGTCGTGCTCGCGAAACACGTGTGGGACACGTTGATCGAGCGCGACCTGAGCACGGGCGAGTTCAAGCCGCACCTGGCGAGCTCGGTTACGTACCTCAACCCGACCACGATCGAGGTGAAGCTGCGGCCGGGCGTGAAATTCCACAACGGCGACCTGCTGACTGCCGAGGACGTCGCGTTCACGTTCAATTGGCAGAACGACCCGGCGAATACCAAGGTCGCGGCGCGCTCGCGCACCGATTGGGTCAAGAACGCGGAAAAAGTCGACATCTTCACGGTGCGGCTGCACCTGAAGGAGCCGTTCGCCGCGGCGATGGCATTCCTCGAATCGAGCGTGCCGATCTTCCCGGCTGCGTACACGAAGGCGCAGGGCTCGGAAGGCATGAGCCGGGCACCGGTCGGCACCGGTCCCTACCGCGTTACCGAGGTCGCCCGCGGAAAGCAGATCGTTCTCGAGCGCTACAGCAACTATTTCGGCGGAGTGCGCGGGCAGGCCAAGATCGGCAAGATCGTCATGCGCTTCGTGCCCGAGTACAACACGCAGATCGCCGAGCTTCTGGCCGGCAACGCCGATTTCATCTGGCGCGTGCCCAAGGACATGGCGGAGAAGATGAAAGGGCGCCGCGGCCTGAACGTCATGGTCGGCGACACGATGCGCTACGGCTACCTGCAGTTCGATATCACCGGTCGCGCCGGTGCGGCGGCGGAGCCGCTGCGCAAGCCCGAGGTGCGGCAGGCGATCGCGCACGCGGTGAACCGCCAGGCGATTTCGAAGAACCTGCAGGGCGGCGGTACCGTCCTCGACCTGACGTGCTATCCGAGCCAAGTGGGTTGCGCCTCGAAAGGCGCGCCGAAGTACAGCTATGACCCGGCGAAGGCGAAGCAGCTGCTCGCGAAGGCCGGCTACCCGAACGGCCTCGACCTGGATTTCTACGGCTATCGCGACCGGCAGCTCGCCGAGGCGATCATGGGCGACCTGAGCAAGGTTGGCATCCGCACCAAGCTGCAATGGCTCCAGTACGCGCCGTTGCGAGACAAGGTTCGCAAGGGCGAAGTGCCGTTCAACTTCATGACGTGGGGTTCGGCGTCGATCAGTGACGTCGCGAATTCGACTGGATATTTCTTCGCCAAGGGACCCGACGATACGACGCAGGATCCGAAAGTCGTCGACCTGCTGAAGAAGGGCGGTGCGGAAACCGATCCTGCCAAGCGCCTGGCGTTGTACGACGAGGCGCACACGCTGATCGCGCGCAACGCCTATTGGGTGCCGCTCTGGTCGTACGTCTACTTCTACGCGATGGCCGACGACCTGCGCTTCCAGCCCACGCCGGACGAGATTCCGCACATGTACCGCGCGAGCTGGAAATAGCCGGCCCGGCCCGGAGCGCGCCGCATGTTGAAGTACACGCTCCACAAGCTGCTCGTCGCAGTGCTGGTCGCGGTGACGGTCTCGTTCGTCGCGTTCATGCTGCTGCGGCTCTCCGGGGACCTCGCCACGGCAATCGGCGGCGAATCCGCTCGTGGTGAAGACATCGAGCGCATCCGGACCCAGCTTGGCCTCGACCGGCCGGTCCTGACCCAATACTGGGATTGGGCATCGCGCGCGGCGAGCGGAGACTTCGGCCGGTCGTACTACTACCCCGAACCGGTCTGGACGCTGCTCGAAGAGCGGCTGCCGGTGACGCTCAGACTCGCGTGCTGGGGGCTCGTCATTTCGTTGGTGATTGGCGTACCGCTCGGCGTGCTCGCCGCGCTGCGGCCGAACACGCTGATCGATCGCGTGGCGATGACGCTTGCGGTGCTCGGGCAGGCGCTGCCGACGTTCTGGCTCGGCTTGCTGCTGATCATCCTGTTCGGCCTGCTGCTGCGCTGGCTGCCGATCAGCGGCGCCGATACGTGGATGCACTACATCCTGCCGAGCTTCGTGCTCGGGTACTACTCGACGCCCGCGGTGATGCGTCTCACGCGCTCCGGGATGCTTGAGGTTCTTGCCACCGACTACATCCGCACCGCGTACTCCAAGGGACTTCCTCATCGCACGGTGCTGTTCAAGCACGCGCTGCGCAATGCCGTCATTCCGGTCGTCGCGCTCGCCTCGGTGCAGTTCGGGCTGATGCTCTCGGGCTCGGTCGTGATCGAAACGGTATTCGCGATGCAGGGCATCGGCCAACTCGCGTGGGAGTCGATCAGCCGGCAGGATTTTCCAGTCGTGCAGGCGGTGCTGCTGCTCGTCTCGATGTTCTACGTCTGGCTGACGTTCGCCTCCGACCTGATCAACGCGTGGCTCGATCCGCGGATTCGCGCCGGATGAGGCGGCCCGCATGAATAGCCCGCTCAGCACAGCATCGACGGTTTCGACTGCGGACGTCGAGGTCGCGGTCGCGACGCCAGGCGGCGCGTCGCGCCGGATGTTGCAGCACAAGAGCTTCGTGATCGCGGGCACCATTCTCGCGGTCATCGTGCTGATGGCGCTCGCCGCCCCGCTGATCGCGCCGTACGACCCGTATGACCAGGACCTCAACAACCGCCTCGTGGCGCCGGTGTTCATGGAAGGCGGCTCGTGGGCGCATCCGCTCGGCACCGACGGACTCGGACGCGACTACCTGTCGCGTGTGATCTATGGCGCGCGCGTGTCGCTGATGATCGGCTTGCTGACTGCGCTGCTGTCCGGCCTGATCGGCGCGGTGCTCGGGATCACCGCGGGCTACTTCGGCGGCCGCGTGGATGCCTTCATCTGCTACGTGCTTGCCGTGCGCCTGTCGATGCCGGTGGTTCTGGTCGCGCTGGCCGTCGTCTCGCTGATCGGCGGCTCGCTCGTCGTCGTGATCACGGTGCTCGGGTTGCTGCTGTGGGACCGCTACGCGGTGGTGCTGCGTAGCGCGACCCAGCAGGTTCGCGCGCTCGACTTCGTCGTCGCCGCGCAGGCGGTCGGTGCGTCCACGCCGCGCATTATCCTCACCGAGGTGCTGCCGAACGTGATGAGCAGCCTGATCGTGGTCGCGACGTTCGAGGTCGCGCACGCGATCCTGCTCGAGGCGGCGCTGTCGTTCCTCGGCCTGGGCGTGCAGCCGCCGCTGCCGTCGTGGGGACTGATGATCGCCGAAGGCCGCCAGCACCTGCTGTTCGAGCCGTGGGTCATCGTGATCCCGGGCCTCGCGCTCTCGGTGCTGGTGCTGTCGGTCAACATGCTCGGCGACGGGATTCGCGACCTCGCGGCGCCGGAGAACCGCAACTGAGCACGCTCCTCGAAGTCCGCGACCTCGAGCTCGAGATTCCCCTCGCCGCCGGGACGCTGCGCCCGGTGCGGCGCGTGACGCTTTCGGTCGAGCGTGGCGAGACGCTGTGCATCGTCGGCGAGTCGGGCTGCGGAAAATCGCTTACGGCGCTCGCGATCATGGGCCTGTTGCCGCGCCGGACGCGGCGCACGGCGAGCCGGCTCGCGCTCGACGGCATCGACCTGATGGCGGCGTCGGACGCCGAGCTCGCGGACCTGCGCGGCAGCCGGATGGCGATGATCTTCCAGGAGCCGATGACTTCGCTGAATCCGTGCTACACGGTCGGCAACCAGATGGAGGAGATGCTGCTGCGGCATCGCAAGGCCTCGCGGCGCGAGGCGCGCGATCGCGCAGTGCAGCTGCTGGAAAAGGTCGGCATGACAGCGGCGGCGAGCCGGCTGCAGCAGTATCCGCATCAGCTTTCCGGCGGCTTGCGCCAGCGCGTGATGATCGCGATGGTGATGATGTGTAATCCGGACCTGATCATCGCCGACGAGCCGACGACCGCGCTCGACGTCACGATCCAGGCGCAGATCCTGCTGCTGCTGGCCGAGCTGCGCAGGGAGTTCGGCATGGGGCTGATCCTGATCACGCACGACCTCGGCATCGTCGCGCGGATCGCGGACCGCGTCGCGGTGATGTACGCCGGCCAGATCGTCGAGGAAGGCACCGTCGCGGCGGTATTTCGAGACCCGCTGCATCCCTATACGCGCGGCCTGATGAACTGCATCCCGGTCCCGGGCAAGGTCGCGCGCGGCAGCCGGCTCGGCTCGATCCCCGGCATGGTTCCTTCGCTGATCGGCACGCTCTCCGGGTGCAGCTTCCGCGAACGGTGTGATTTCCGCCGGCCGGAATGCGAAGCCGATATCGCGCTGACCGTGGCCACTGCCGGGCACGCGCGCCGCTGCATCCTGTGAGCCAGCTCCTCGAAGTCCGCGCGCTCGAGCGGACGTTCCGGATCGGCGGCAATGCGTTCCGCAAGGGCCGGACGCTGAAGGCCGTCAACGGCGTCGACCTCGCGGTCGCGAGCGGAGAGATTCTCGGCATCGTCGGCGAATCCGGCTGCGGCAAGAGCACGCTGGCGAAGATGATGCTCGGCCTGCTCGAGCCGACCGGCGGCGAGATCCTGCTCGAAGGCGCACCGCTCGCGGCGATGAGCCGGCTCGACCGCGCGCGCCGGATGCAGCCGATCTTCCAGGACCCGTATTCGTCGCTCAATCCGCGCCAGTCGATTGCCGACATCGTCTCGCTGCCGCTGCGCGTGCACCGGATCGGCGCCGCCGCGGAGCAGAAGCGCAAGGTGCTGGAGGCTCTGGACCTGGTGGGGCTTGCGCGCCGCTATGCCGGGAGCTACCCGAACCAGCTCTCGGGCGGTCAGCGCCAGCGCGTCGCGATCGCGCGCGCGCTCGTGATGCGGCCCAGCCTCGTGATCTGCGACGAGCCGACCTCGGCGCTCGACGTCTCGGTGCAATCGCAGATCCTGAACCTGCTGCTCGACCTGCGGCGCGAGCTCGGTGTCACGTATATCCTGATCAGCCACAACCTCGCGGTGGTCGAGCATCTCGCGACGCGAGTCGCAGTGATGTATCTCGGTCGGATCGTCGAGGACAGCGACACCGAGAGCCTGTTCCGCGCGCCGAAGCATCCCTACACGCGCGCGCTGCTCGATTCGGTGCTGACGCCCGAGCCGGGGCGCGGGATTCCGGACGCGCAGCTCGGCGTCGCCTATCCGAATCCGATCGATCCGCCGGCCGGCTGCACGTTCCATCCGCGCTGCCGGCATGCGCTGCCGCGCTGCCGCGTCGACGCGCCGCTACCGGTCCGCGAGGCCGGCGGCCTCGTCGAGTGCCACCTGTACGGCGGGCCTAGCGCGTAACGACCGGCTGCACGGCCCCGAGCATCCAGCGCGCGAGCGCGGTGATGCGCGCATCCTCGTGCTGCTGCCCCATCAATTGCACTCCGACCGGCAGGCCGCTGACCGAAAGAAGCGGCATCGTGAGCGCGGGTGCGAACAGCATCGAGCTCGGCGCATTGAAGACGAAATCGCCGGTCGGGCGGGGAGCGAGCGGTTTTCCGGGCACATCGCCCGACCATAGCGGCGCCGGTCCGGGGCACGAGAGTGTGATCGCGGCGTCCGCAAGCGGCGCGATCGCGGCGTGCCGGTGCTGGGCCGCTGCGCGCTCCATCAGCGCGGCGCGGTAGTCCTCCACTTTCATCGCTTCGGCTTTCGCGAGCGTGTTCTTCGCGCGCTCGCTCAGTCCCTTCGGATGCTGGTCGAGCAGGTTGCGCTGGTACCAGCGGTTCTCCCAGTGGGTGACGGCGTTGCACGTTGCGCGGCCCTTGCTGATCGCCTGCTCCAGGGCCTCGATCCACGGATGGTTCTTCCTTCCGAGCAGCGTGATTCCCGCCGCGCGCAATTGCTCGAGCAGCGCCTCGAACGCCGACTGGCTCGCGCCGTCGAGCTCGGACCAGCCTTCGGTCTCGAGCACCACCAGGCGCTGCGGCTTCACGGCCGCCGGCGGCGACGCAGGGCCGATCAGCCCGGGGCGCCCGGGATCGCCGCCGCAGCGGCTCGCAATCTCGATGGCCACCTGCCACAGGTCCTCGATCGAGCCTGCGTGCACTCCGGTCGTGCTCTGGCTCGTCGTCTGCCGCTCGCCGCGGTTGATTCCGCCCTGCGTGGGTTTCAGCGCGAGCGTGCCGCAATAGGCGGCGGGACGAATCACCGATCCTCCGACCTGCGTGCCGAGCGCGGCGGGGACCATGCGCGCCGCAATCGCTGCGGCCGAGCCGGAAGAAGAGCCGCCCGGGGTGCGAGTCGGGTCCCACGGATTGGTGGTCGGCCCGGGTTGCGTCCCGCCGAGCTCAGCCGTTACCGCTTTCCCGAACACGACTCCCCCAGCCTGGCGCAGCGCCCAGACCGCGGCGTTGTCGCGCTTCGGAAAATTGCCGCGGAATGCTTCGCAATTCATCTCGGTCGGCATGTCCTTCGTCTCGAGCAGGTCCTTGATCGCGACCGGCATGCCGTCGATCGGCGAGAGCGGCTGGCCCGCTTTCCAGCGAGCGGTGCTCGCATCCGCCGCGGCCCGCGCTCCGTCCTCGTTCAGATGTGCGAAGGCCTTCACGACCGGCTCGCGCGCGGCGATGGTCTCGATCGCGCGCTCGAGATAGGCGCGCGGCGTGTCGGTGCCGTCGCGAAAGCGCGGCAGCGCGTCGTGGAACGTCAGCGGCTGGAAAGTGCGCGGGTCGTAGATCGGTGCTTCGGACTTGCCCATGGCTGGCCTCCGGATCAGAGCTCGAGATAACGCGCCTGGATCGACGGGTCGGCGCGGAATTCGTCGACGGTTCCGTTATACCGCACCGCGCCCTTCTCGAGCACATAGACGCGGTCGGCGAGCGCGAGGCAGAACGCGACGCTTTGCTCGGCGAGGAGAATGGTAAGCCCGTTTCGCTTCAGGTCGCCGATGCGCTGGCGCAGCGACTCGACGACGAGCGGCGCGAGCCCTTCCGAAGGCTCGTCGAGCAGCAGCAGCTCCGGGTTGCCCATCAGCGTGCGCGCAATCGTCAGCATCTGCTGCTCACCGCCGGAAAGGAATCCGCCCTGGCGGTCGGAAATCTCCTTGAGCTTCGGAAAGAGGTCATACACGCGCTCGACGCTCCAGCGGCCGTTGCCCGTGCGCCGCGCGGCGACATCGAGGTTCTCCCACACCGTCAGCTCGGCGAAGATCCGCCGGTCCTCGGGCACGAAGCCGATGCCGGCGCCCGCGACCTCGTACGGCGCGAGGCCGCGCAGGTTGCGGCCCTTCCACTCGATCCGGCCGCCCGACGCAGGCGTGAGTCCCATGATGCTGCGCATCGTCGTGGTCTTGCCGACGCCGTTCCGGCCGAGCAGGCACACGCACTCGCCCGGCGCAACCTCGAGGGACACGCCAAAGAGGACCTGCGACAGTCCGTAACTGGCGTGGACGTCCTCGAGGACGAGGATCGGCGCAGCGCTCAATTGCGTTCCCCGAGGTAGACCTGGCGCACTTCAGGGTTGCGCCGCACTTCATCCGGCGAGCCGTCGGCGATGACGTTGCCCTGGTGCAGCACCGTGATTCGCTGCGCGATCGAGAACACGACCCCCATGTCGTGCTCGGTGAACAGCAGCGTCAGGCCGCGCTCGCGCGCGAGCCGGCCGATCAGCGCGATCGACTCGCGCGTTTCGGCGGCCGACATTCCGGCGGTCGGCTCGTCGAGCAGCAGGATTTCCGGCTCGAGCGCGAGCGCGATGCCGAGCTCGAGCTGCTTCTGGCCGCCGTGCGACAAGAGGCCGGCAACCTCGTTCGCCTTGTCGCGCAGGCCGACGGCATCCAGGAGCGCCGCGGTTTCTTCGCGGTACAGTCCCTCGACGCGACCGAACAGGCTCCAGCCGCGGCCGCGATGCGAAACGAACGCGGCCTGGATGTTCTCGAATACGCTGAGCCGCGGAAAAATGTTCTGGCGCTGGAACGAGCGCCCCATGCCCATGCGGCACAGGCGGTGCGGCGCAATGCCGGTCACGTCGCGGCCGTTCAGCATCACCTGGCCGGAGTCGGCGCCCAGGTGGCCGGTGATCAGGTTGAACAGCGTGGTCTTGCCCGCGCCGTTGGGGCCGATGATCGCGCTGATCCCGCCGCGCGGGACATCGAAGCTCACGCCGCCGACGGCGCGGAAGCCGTCGAAGGTCTTGGTGAGGTCGCGCACCTCAAGCACGGCGAGTCTTTCGCGCGAGCCGCTCGAACAGGGCGTTTGCGGCGCCGCCGATTCCGCCGGGGAATACGAATAGCAGCACGACCAGGATCGTGCCGAGGATCAGCGGCCAGTACTGCGTGTACGAAACGATCTGCTGATTGAGCCAGATCAACGCCGCCGCGCCCACGGCCGGCCCGTAGAACGTGTGGATCCCGCCCAACAGCGTCATGATCAGCACTTCGGCCGACTTGTTCCAGTAGGCGAAGTCGGGAAACACGCCGCGGTTGAAGATGCCGAACAGGCCGCCGGCGATGCCGGCGAACGCGCCGGCGAGAACGAAAGCCGCCAGCTCGTAGCGCCGCACGTCGACGCCGATGAACGCGGCGCGCTCGGGATTTTCGCGAATCGTCGTCAGCATGCGCCCGAACGGCGAGGCGACGATCCGCCGCAGGCACCACAGGCTCGCCGCCACGATCAACAGGCTGATGAAATAGAAGTACTCCGCGGTGCGCCAGCCGCCGACGA
>Ga0075421_100011831_pt1 | contig 10817 bp, 9 predicted proteins | sample SoiMetdeltSBSDD5_FD_75292 | JGI IMG/M metagenome (GOLD analysis project Ga0075421, IMG submission 75292) | Bulk soil microbial communities from a Populus tree surrounding site in Tennessee, USA - Soil MetaG P. deltoides SBSDD5 | ecosystem: Environmental > Terrestrial > Soil > Tree plantation...
TCGTTGAACAGCGTGGTCAGCTCCCCGGTCAGGTTCTCCTGCAACTCGCCGGGGGTGACCGGCGCTCCGGGCTCGATCAGACCCCGGCCGAATCGGGGGCCTGACACCTGCAAGACGCTCAACGTGCCCTTGCCGACCGGTCGGCCCTCGGCGGTCGGTGGAAATGGTGGTGGATTGATCGGTGTTCGTCTGGCCCGCGGCCGGCGCGGTGGGCCCGGTACGGGCGGCTCGACCGGCACCACTGTTCTGGGTCCGCTGCTGGAGTGCGGGAACACCGGTTGTAGTGCGGGTTTCGCTCGGCCGCTGAGGGACTGCCGGATCCGGTCGAGGATCCGAGTCCGAGCCTGTACCGGGTCAGTCACTCCTACCAGGTCGACGAAAGTGATAGTGGCCAGCAGCCCATCGATCGGGCAGTCCTCGATACGAATCGTTACCAACTTATTACCGGTGCCGTCGGGGTCGGCCCGCAGTGCGGCCTGCCACTCCAGCCTGCCGTAAGTAGAGCGCATGTAGCGTTCGGACAGCACCGCCACGACAACTGCGGCCTCACGTACCCCCCGGTCCATGAAGTCGATGAAGTTGGTGCCGGCGACGAAATCCCAGGCCTGCAACATGGTGCGGTAACCGGCTGTCTCGAGTTCCCAGGCGAGCCAGGTCGCCCAACGCTCGTCCGCCGGCGAGTAACTGATGAAAAAGTCGATGGGGCGATTGGCCCGGCTCGGGTGCACGACACTCGCCATTCGACGATTATGGACACTTACCGCGACCGTGCGCACACCAAAAGAAGGCAGGCGGATTCGCTGAGTGTTCACATTGGTGCGTTCCGTACTGCTCTCAGCTATTGTGAAACGCTGTGGAGACCACCGGGGAGCTTCAGTCCGTGGCTCCACATCGTTCCTGGTGGGGCCGTTTACATGTGCTCGACTGGATCGCAGTCGGGCTTCTCCTGGTCGGCGGGGTCTGTGTGTGGACCGGTCTGCTTCCGAGTACCGACGCTGAGGTGACCCTGCGACGGATTCTGCCGCTTCTGATATTTCTGGGATCGGTTGTGATCCTGGCCGAACTGGCCGCCGCTGCCCAAGTGTTCGACGTAATCGCCGCCCGGATCGCTGTCGTCGCCCGGGGGAGTTACCCGGTGCTGTTCGTGTTGGGCGTCGGGTTTGCCTCGGCTACCACAATCGCGCTCAATCTCGACACCACCGCGGTACTGCTCACCCCGGTGATGATCGCGCTGGCTCGGAAGCTCGACCTGCCACCGTTGCCATTGGCGATGACCACGGTCTGGCTCGCCAACACGGCAAGTCTGTTGCTGCCGGTGTCCAACCTGACCAACATCCTCGCCACCGACCGGATTGGACTTGACCCGCTGCCGTACGCCGCTCGGATGGCACTGCCGCAGCTGGTCGCGATCGCCGTCACCACTGTGTTGCTCTGGCTCTGGTACTGGCGGGATGCCCGCCCTGACGGGGGACGATATGTCACTCCGGTGCCACATGTGCCGCGTGATCGGACGTTGTATCGAATATCCTTCGCCGCCTGTCTACTGTTCATCGCCGGAATCCTGCTCCGGGTGGAGATCGAGGTGGCCTCTGGGATCGCTGCGGGAGTCGTGGTGCTCGGTTTTGCATGGCGGGCGCGAGACATGCTGCGACCAGCGTTGATTCCCTGGCGACTGCTGATCTTCGTCACTGGCTTGTTCCTGGTGGTGCGGACGGCCGGCCGGTACGGCTTGGACGAGTTGATGGCTACCCTGATCGGCACCGACGGGGGTGTGGTGGGGACGTACCGCGCTGGTGCTGTCGGAGTCCTCTTTTCCAACGCGATCAACAACCTCCCGGCCTACGTGGCGGGCGAAGCCGTGGTACCTCTGGAGAACTCCACGCAGTTGCTGGCGCTGCTGGTCGGAACCAACGTCGGTCCGTTGGCCACCCCGTGGGCATCGCTCGCCACGCTGATCTGGTACGAACGGTGCCATGCGGTGGGAGTGCGGGTGCCGTTGGGCCGGTTCTGTGTGACCAGCGCGGTGCTTGCCTTGGTCGGCACGGCGACGACCGTCGGGGCACTCCTGCTCGTACGGTGAACACCGGTCCTGTCCGGTGCCTGTCGCGGTCCTTCACCACCGGGGACTGGCTAGGTCGACCAGGGTCAGTCGATGTAGGTCCGGTGCCAACCACTTCGCGGCGGTGACCAGTCTGACGAGCCGGTCAATGGTCTCCGGCGGTCCGGCGACGAAGCTGCGTTGCGCGGACGACCGACCGAATCGGTCGTCGAACCCGACGCCGTCCAGGCTTCGCACGGATATTCCAGCCTCGGTGGCGATCAGTAGGCCAGCGGGCAGATCAACTGCCTCTGGCCGGTAGCCGATGATCCCGTCGATGTCGCCGCGAGCCAGCATCACCCAGCAGAGCAGCGGGGCCCACAGTTGCAAGACCCGGCGGGCGGTCGAGTCCAGTACCACCTTCAACGCACGGGCGATGCTGTCGTCCCGCCGCACGTCGTGGCCCTGAGTCCAACCGAGTACCGGCGCGGCCGGTACCGGCCGCCGGACTGGACGCAACGGCCGTTCGGCCGGCCCGCCTGGGCCGCCCCGGACCAAGGCACCCTGGTCTCGGATCGCCGACCAGGTGTGCCCGGTGATGGGGTCGTGGACCACACCGACGACTGGCCTGCCGTACTTACACAGCGCGATCCCCACGACGTATGCCGGCAGTCCGATAGCGAGGTTGTTGGTGCCGTCAAGCGGGTCGACCAGCCACGTCCAAGGAGTGTTCACGCGCCGATGGCCGCTGCCTTCCTCGGCGACCACGCAATGTGTCGGGAACCGGTTGCGAATCCGGCCTACGATCAGCTGCTCCGCCGCCAGGTCCAGATCGGTCACAACGTCGCCGTTGAGGCCCTTCTGTTGTACGGTCAGCTCCCCCAGGGAGTCCTGGTGAAGCAGCTGGCCCGCAGCCTCGGCAGCCGCCACCGCGAAGCGGTGTGCCTGTGACAGATCGACCTCGCTGTCCGCTCGGGCAACTTCAGACGTCACGTGTTCCTCCGTCCGCTGTCGGTCCTTCGCCACCAACCACCAACCGGACGATCCAACGGGCCAGGGCGACGGTTTCCGCCGGGCTGCAGCGCCGCCGCCGCATCCGGTGGCTCTGTCCATTGACCGCGCCGAGGCTCAGGTCGGTTGCGCCCGGGATGGTATGGCCGAGTGCCACCGTGACAGTGCTGTAAGCGTGGTCCACTTCGGTGCAGTGGAAGCGACCGGCACCTAGCCGATACGACTCACCGATGCCGCGTGTCTGCATCAGGCGGCTGTGCGCGCCAACCAGCCGGGGCGTCGCTCGGATCTCGTCGATGTCGCCGTGGCTGTGCACTTCGTAAACCCGGTAAGCCGAGTCGGTGACTGCGTCGGTCACCTCGATGATGTGGTTATGAACCCGTCCGTGCAGGACGTGGCTGAGCAGATCCCAGCTGTGCGAGTGCATTCCCGACGTGGTGGGGGATCGGATTGGCCGTCCAGCCGCCCAGGCATGCACACAGACGCCGTCACCGTCATCGCGTATCACAGGAAGACATACGAAACCCAGCGGATGCTGTATCGCACAGAGCCGGCGCTGGCCGTGGGTGATCTCGGAAAGTGCCGTCAGCACGAAATCGCGGACCATCTCCGGCCCGGCACCCCGGTCGATCTCATGCTCAAGGTCGGTATAGGTGATCATTCGTACGGATTCCTCGGCCGGATTGCTTTGCCCACGATGTCGGAGACCTCCCGGTCCCCAAAGGACCGAGGCAACGGTGTGTTGAGAGCCTCGAAGAGCTTGCGGGTTTCTTCGACGCTTGGTTCGTCGTCGAGTCTCACGTGGCGGGCCTGTTCGATCGGTACCCGTCGACTCTGCTCTCGGCTGTTCTGCAACTCTATGTCGTACCGGTAGTAGTACGTCTCTCCACAGTCGATCCGTAGCGCGGGCGCATTGGGGTTTTCCTGAGTGATGATCACACAGGCAGACGAGAGATCAAAGCGGAAGGTCGTCATGTGCGTGGACAGGCGTACGTCGATGCCCAGCAGGCCGGAGCGCTGTAGATGCCAGCACGCGGCGAGTACGGTGGCGAAGGATTCCTTGCGAGTCCGGTCCACTGTCCATTGTTCCCCGGTTGCGTCTGGCCCTCGGGACAGGCTCTGCCGGAATCTGGCGTACCGCTCGCAGACGTCCTCGTCGGTCGGGTCGATGATCTCGATCGCGAAGTCCAATGTGCTGTTGCGGTACCGGGCCTGCTCGATACAGTCCGGCAGGGTTACCGCTCGGGTGAACGTGCCGGTCCCGCCTTTGAAAGCCCACCGATAGGTCTCTCGGCGGGCGTCTGCCAGTGCTTTGCCGACCTCAGCCCCGTGGAGCACCCGTACCATTGATGCGGTCTCGATGGCGGAGCGTGCCTGTGCGAGTACGCCATCGTCGCCAGTGATCAGGTGCAACTGTGGCAGGAGTTCGGTCAGCCGATCCCGGTTTTCCCGTATCACCTCTCCGACTTGCCGTTCGGCGGTGTCTCGCCGCCATCGTTCCCGAAGTACCGCTTGTGCCAACAGGGCGAGGACCAACAGAATCGCGCTGTTGACGACATCCTGTTCGACCTGCCCAGTGATGCCGAGTGCCCCGATGGTGAGCGCGAGAACCAGCCCGATGGCGGCATCAAGATTGTTGGCGAGCCCGGCGAACAGACGTGACATCTCATCCCCCGTTGGCGATAGTGTCTTTTATGGTAGCCGCAAAGCGATTTTGTAACTACGCGGCGTGTTTAGGGAATTGGTAACGATGCTCTGATCAGTAACCGAATGTTGATCAGCGGCGGCGGGCGGAGCAGATCAATGAGCCACCGAGTCTCGGCAGAGCACGGGCGAGCAGTCGGGAGATGATCCATCGCCCCCCGGGCAGTTGCCAGCCAACATAGTTGGAGCGGATCCGCAATTGCACGAACCCGGCGTGTCGAAGCGTCCGACGCAGCAGCGAGGCGGTGAAGGGGCGGATGTGCAACCACAGGTACGGGTGCAGCGGATTTACCTGACGTGGTGTCCCGCCAGCGAGAAAGGTGACCCGGTCCTGCAGAGCGGCCAGGTTCGGTGTTGTGAGTACCAGCAGGCCGCCCGCCACCAATACCCGATGGCATTCACCCAGCAGCGCGACCGGGTCGTACACATGCTCGATCAGATCACCTATTACAACCGCACCGAAGCTATCGGACCGGAAAGGCAGCGGGCATGTGGCGTCCAGACAAACTGGCAGTACTTCGGTTGCACGAGCTGATGTCTTCAGAGGTTTCCCGGCCCGATATGCCAGGCTGAGCGCTTCCACCGCAAGATCTGCCAGGACCAGCCGCACCGGTAGCTGGTCCGAGGCGAACATGCTTTTCGAACCGCAACCCAGCTCGAGCACCGGACGTTCATTGAGATCCGTTCCACGGAGCATCCGGACTGCCAGCTCCCGGCGCATGCGGTGGTACGGATCAGTGAGGTACTCGCTGGTTCGGCTGCCGTCGTGATAACTGCGCCGGTTCGCCTGTCGTCCGTGCGGATCAGTCATCGTACCTTCGCAAGATCAGCCATTCGCGATCTCTTCCAAGGTCGTCCATCCGAGCATCGGCTGTCTCACGGCTTGGTGCGACCGTGGTCTACGGAACTCGAACGGCCACCATGGACAAAGAATTCCACCTCCCAGGTCATGAACTGTCTCGCAGGGCAATCAGTGAATCCAGGGTGACTGTCCTGAGCACTCAAAATGTCGGCTAGGCCCGGTAGAATGAGAAGCCCCGGGCGGACGGTCCGCCCACGAGGGGTAGAACCGAGCATCGGGGTTTGTAACATCGCCGTGTTGCTGCCCCACTTTAGTCGCGACCCGGGAATCGCGCCAGTAGTTCGGCTCGATTCACACCCACGACTGAATGCTCGACCTGCCACTCATCCCGGGGGACGAAACGCGGAGGTCGCGGAAGTTGGCCGACAGCAGCAAGTGCCACGTGAGCCTGTTCGAATTTATGAACTACGTACGTGCGGCAGGCCCCTCCCGACTCAGTATGGTGACGGGTCAGGTCGCGCAGGGAAACGCACCCTACACCCCCGCCCGCGATTTCTACCGCCGATTCCTACTTGCCGTTCGGCAGGGTCGGCGAGCAGACAACGATCAGGCCGTCATTCAGCAGGCGGTCGACAACGCCCCACCCAACAAGGTGGTTCACTACAAGCAACTCGCCGAAGGCTGGTTGCGGTGGGTGAGCCAGATCCAGGAGGCAGAGGTCGTACCGACCCGCACCGGCCGCTGGCAGATGGCGGACATGGCGGTGAAGGTCACCCCCAATCTGGTTGTCCAGCACCCGGACGGCCGGGTCGAGGCGATCCGGATCTACGTCCGGACCGAGCCATTGGAGCGGGAAGCCGCCGACGTGATGTTGTGGCTGATGCAGCAGGTCTCCGACCAGTTGCACCCGGACGGTATTTCCCCGATCGTCGTGGACGTCCGGCGGGCTCTTGATTTCCGACCGGCTGAGCCGGACCCCGGATTCGTCGCGTGGATGCACTCTGAAGCCGCGGCCTATCGGGCAATGTGGACGATGGTCGCCTGAGTGGTTCGGTCAGTGCGGGGTCGGCTTTCTTGGGTCGGCCCCGCACAATCAGGTCGCGGGAATCCTGTGAGACCCAGAGCGAAGCCGATCGGTACGCCGTGATACTGGCACCCCGGGATAATCCCTTTGCGGACGACACACGAACCTCAGCCAGGCCGCACGCCACCTCAGAGACTGCTCTCACCGCACTCTGGGAATGCTTTCACGGACTTGTTACAAGGTCCGAAAGATATGAGGCGGGGGATACGTCACAGTAACCCTGTTAAAACGCCACTGAGGGTGACATGACATGTTCTCGCTGATTGGACCGAAAGCCTCGTTCACCCACCGAAGTGGACTCCCAACACTAGGGTCCACAACAGACATGCCCGCCTGACTTCCGACACCGGGCCATCGATAGGGTAGCGCCTTGCCTAGACAGGTCTTGCCTTGGTCTACCAAACCTGGTGTGTGACGCAGCGCCGCCGCATACGGGCAAGTCCGTACCACACCCTCGGAGGTCTTTGTGAGGTTGCCACCCATCCATGTCCTAGCTCTCGCTGTCTGTCTGGCAGCCGCCGGATGCGCCGGTACGGCGGGCGGGGGGGAACGCGCCGACCGCACCTATTACATCGCCGCTGAAACTGTGATCTGGGACTACGCACCGGATCGGCACAACAAAATCACCGGTGAGCCGTTCGGAGAGACGGAGAACGTTTTCGTCCAGCAGAGCGAGGACCGGATCGGATCGAGTTACCGGAAGTGCGTCTACCGAGGTTACACCGACAGGGCCTTCGCCACACTCAAGGCACGCCCTGACTCCGAGGCTCACCTGGGCTTTCTGGGTCCGGTAATCCGTGCCGAAGTCGGGGAGACCATCCAGGTCGTGTTCCGGAACAACTGCTCGTTCCCGACGTCGGTTCACCCCCACGGCGTCTTCTACGAAAAGGACAGTGAGGGCGCACCGTACGCGGACGGCACCGACGAGGGCGACAAGCATGACGACGCGGTCTCCCCGAACGGCACGCACACCTACACCTGGCGCGTCCCTGAGCGGGCCGGACCCGGCCCGACGGACGGCAGTTCCGCGATGTGGATGTACCACTCCCACACCGACGAGGTCGCGGATGTCTACGCCGGACTGTCCGGTTTCCTGATCGTCACCGCTGCGGGCAGGGCCAACCCGGACGGTACCCCCGAGGACGTCGACCGTGAGGTCTTCTCGCAGTACGAAGTGGTGGACGAGAACTCCAGCCCGTACCTGGACGCCAACATCCGGATGTTCACCCTCGGCGATGTTGACAAGGACGACGAGGGCTTCATCGAGTCCAACCTGATGCACTCCATCAACGGCTACGTGTACGGCAACGGCCCCATGGTGACCCTCCGAAGGGGCGAGCGGGTGCGCTGGTACCTGATGGGCATGGGCACCGAGGTCGATCTGCACACCCCGCACTGGCACGGCAACACCGTCGTCTCGCACGGCATGCGAACCGATGTGGTCAACCTGCTGCCGGCGAGCATGTCGGTGGCCAACATGCAGCCCGATGCGGCAGGGACCTGGTTGTTCCACTGCCACGTCGGGGATCACATCTCCGCCGGAATGCAGTCGCTTTATCGCGTCACGTCATAGCTGACGCATCCACAGCGGACGGGCCGGGCCGTGGGCGTGATGAGCGCCCGCGACCCGGTCCTTTGTCACAGCCTGGTGGTGACCCGTTCCTGCTCGGCACGGGCCGTCAGTTTCTCGGAGTCGATGTTGCGGCACAGCACCACCGACGCCCCGGCCGCCAGCGGCGCGAGCAGCCAGTCCAATGGCCGGGCCGGTGCCTGCGGACTGTCCACCACCAACAGTCGGCTGCCAGCGGTCAGCCCGAGCGCTGAGGCTCGGTCCGCCGCCGCCGCGACGACCGCCCGGTGACTGAGTGGTCCGCGAGGCAGTCCCACCAGAGTGTCCAGGTCCGGGTCGACCGGCTCCACGGGTGTGAACCGGTCGCCGTGCTGGCGTACCTCCACCACATAGTCGAGGAAACCCTCTGGCACCTCGCGCAACGGTGCCGCGAGCGGAGCCAGTGCCAGGGCGTATCGCTCATCCGATGGCCAGATCAGCGCCTCCTCCAGCCGGTCCGCCGCCGCGAAACACACGTCGACCGACTCGGACTTGTCCGAGCGTGCGGCGTGTGCGGTCGCTACCCCGGCGGTCCAACAACCCAGCAGCACGGCGGCGGTTTGCCAGTGCGCCGGCAGCAGCGCCACGGCCCGGTCTCCGAGTCCCAGTCCGCACCCGTCGACCAGCAGGTTGGCAGTTTTCGCGACCCAGTTGTCGAGGGTTGCGACCGACAGTTCGGTACGCTCCCCGGTGGCATCGTCGTAGAACGTGATCAGGGGGCGTGCGGGGTCGGCGGCCATAGCAGCGGTGAGCAGTCCGGACGGGGTGTCAGCCATACGCGACAGTCTCCCTGAGACGTTCGGGGGATCCGGATGGACCAATCACGGTCTGCCAGGCCGACCGTCAGCCGGTCTACTTCGGTCGATCGGATCCGAACCGCATCAAGCATCCCAACCACACCACGCCAATGAGTGATTCAGGCCACGCCGCCATCACGTCATCCAGTGATCGACAGACTGATGACGTTCCAGCAACTATCCGACCATCCGGCCGTGCCGCGGTGGACCACCCAGGGTCGGCGCGGCGTAGGCTTGCGGCAGCGTGTGAAATAGAGGACAAGTGGGTTGTGATCCGTGGCGGCGTCACATACGACGTCGATCGCACGGTGTGCAGAAGCTATACGAGGAGTTGGGACCCGTGACCGGCGGCAGCCTGCCCCGCGTGCTCGTGGATGCGACTAGCGTCCCGGCTGACCGTGGCGGCGTCGGGCGCTATGTGGACGGCCTGATCGGCGTCCTGGGTAGTGTCGAAACCGACCTGGTGGTGATTTGCCAGCGTACCGACGCCGAGCGTTACGCCCGGATGCTCCCGGAGGCCCGGGTTGAGGCCGCCCCCAGTGCGGTTTCACACCGGCCCGCCCGGCTGGCCTGGGAACAGACCGGTCTTCCGTTGTTCGCGCAACAAGTTGGTGCGCATGTCATCCACTCGCCGTACTACACCTGTCCGCTGCGTGCTGGTGTGCCGGTGACCGTCACCGTCCACGACGCGACGTTCTTCACCGAGCCTGAGCATTACGACAAGGCGCGCGGCACGTTCTTCCGGTCCGCGATCAAGACATCGTTGCGCCGCGCCGCCCGGGTGATCGTGCCGAGCAAGGCGACCCGGGACGAACTGATCCGGTTGTTGGACGCTGACCCCACCAAGATCGATGTGGCGTACCACGGGGTGGACCCGGACGCGTTCCATGTGCCGTCTGATGCCGAGAAGGCCCGGGTGGCAGCCCGGCTGGGCCTCACCGGTTCCAAGTACGTGGCGTTCCTGGGTGCCAAGGAACCCCGCAAGAACGTCCCCAACCTGATCCGGGGCTGGGCGCAGGCGGTCCGTGATTGGGACAACCCGCCGGCTCTGGTGATCGCCGGCGGTACCGGGCACGACGATGAGATCGACCGCGCGGTCGCGGAACTCTCCGCGCACCTGCGGCTGCTGCGCCCCGGATACCTGCGGTACGGGGATCTGCCCGGATACCTCGGCGGTGCCCTGGTCGCGGCGTACCCCAGTCATGGCGAAGGGTTCGGGCTGCCGATTCTGGAAGCCATGGCCTGTGGCGCTCCAGTGCTCACCACCCCCCGGCTCTCGCTGCCGGAGGTCGGTGGCGACGCTGTGGCCTACACCGGTGAGGACATCGACTCGATCGCGCATGACCTCGGAAACCTGTTGCTTGATCCCGAGCGTCGGATCGACCTGTCGAGACGTGGAGTGGAACGGGCGAAAGAGTTCACCTGGCAGTCCAGTGCCGAGGCACACCTGCACTCGTGGGGCCGGGCCGCCGCTCAGGGTGAAGGTTGATGACCCCGAACACATCCTCCACGGAGCCCACGCCTCCATTACACGCTGTGATCCCCGCCGGTGGCAGCGGTACCCGACTGTGGCCGCTGTCCCGGGCAGGACACCCGAAATTCCTGCACCCGCTGTCTGGCAGTGACCGGAGTCTGTTGCAGGCCACGGTCGACCGGCTTTTGCCACTCGCGCCCAGCAACGAGGTGTACGTGGTGACCGGCACCAGTCACGTGACATCGGTGGCCCGCCAGTTGCCGGACGTGCCCGACGACAACATCTTGGTGGAGCCGTC
>Ga0075421_100011832_pt1 | contig 10816 bp, 7 predicted proteins | sample SoiMetdeltSBSDD5_FD_75292 | JGI IMG/M metagenome (GOLD analysis project Ga0075421, IMG submission 75292) | Bulk soil microbial communities from a Populus tree surrounding site in Tennessee, USA - Soil MetaG P. deltoides SBSDD5 | ecosystem: Environmental > Terrestrial > Soil > Tree plantation...
CGGATAGTCGCGGCCGGTCATCGAGAGCACGAAGAAGCGCCCCATCCCGGGGACCCGGAAGATCGATTCCACGAAGAAGGAGCCGGTGCCGACCGCCGCGAACATGGGTCCCAGCAAAGTGACGATCGGGATGAGCGCGTTCTTCAGGACATGCTTGAAGATCACCGGCCCTTCCGCGAGCCCCTTGGCCCGCGCGGTGAGCGTGTAATCGGCGCGGATGACCTCGAGCATGCTGGCGCGAGTGAAGCGGGCGATGATCCCCATCGGCGCCAGCGCGAGCGTGACCGTGGGCAGCACCCAGTTGCGCGGGGAATCCCAGCCCCCCGTGGGAAACAGGGGAATCACGAAGGAGAAGAGAATGATGAAGAAGACGGCCAGCACGAAGTTCGGCACCGCGACGCCGGCCGTCGCCACCGTAACCGATACGTAGTCCCAGGCGCGGTTCTGGTACATGGCGGCCAGGATTCCGAGCGCGAGCCCGCCCGCCACTGCCAGCGCCAGGGCCATGCTGCCGAGGAGCAGCGAGATCGGGAAGGTATCGACCAGGATCTCCCGGACGCTTCGGGTGCGGTAAACGAAGGAGTTGCCGAAGTCGCCGCGAAGCGAATTGCCGACGAAGATGGCGAACTGCATGTACAGGGGACGATCGAGACCGTAGTGCCGGGCAAGGTTCTGCTGAGCCTCCGGGGAGAGGGGGTTGGCGCCCTCAGCCACCGGATCGAGCGGGCTCCCCGGCGTGGCGTGCATCACCAGAAACGTCACCAGCGCCATCGCGAGGAGCGTCGGGAGCAGCCATAGAACGCGGGAGATGGCGAAATGAACCACCGAGATCCTCCGGGGGCTCGCTCAAGTTCTCGCTACTATACGCGATCGTCGGCCGATCCCACCAGTGATGACGGCTATTTGACGGAAGGCCCGGGGCCTGCCGCCGGCGCCGTCCCGAAGCCACAGGGCTCTCGGTAACGCGGGGGCCGCAGACTTCAGGACGGGTCGAGCCGGCATGGCGCGGTATGCTTGTTGCGGTGACCGAGGCCACCCAGGCCTCGTCGCATTCTTGCGCGCCCAGCGCTAGGAGGAATGCACGTCATGAGCGACCGCGTCAAAGAGATCCTGTCCTGGTACGGGAGCGACAATCCCGGCACGCTCACCAATCTCGCGCGCCTGCTGAACAGCGGGACGCTGGCCGGCTCCGGGAAGCTGGTCATCCTGCCGGTCGACCAGGGCGTCGAGCACGGACCGGCGCGCAGCTTTGCCGTGAACCCCGCCGCCTACGATCCGCGCTACCACTTCGAGCTGGCCATCGAGGCCGGCTGCAACGCGTACGCGGCGCCGCTCGGCTTCATCGAGGCCGGGGCGCGGGAGTTCGCGGGCCGGGTCCCGCTGATCCTCAAAGTGAACAACCACGACGTGTTGCTCGAGGAGAAGGATCCGAACCAGGCCATCACCGCCTCCGTGCGGGACGCCCTGCGTCTGGGCTGCGTGGCCATCGGATTCACGATCTATCCCGGCTCCGAGCACCGGCTCGAGATGTACGAGGAGATCCGCGACATGGCGGTGGAGGCCAAGGCCAACGGCCTCGCGGTGGTGATCTGGTCCTATCCGCGCGGATCCGGGCTCAGCAAGGACGGGGAGACGGCGCTCGACGTCACCGCCTACGCCGCCCACATCGCGGCCCAGCTCGGCGCCCACGTCATCAAGGTGAAGCTGCCGTCAGGGCACCTCGAGCAGGCGGCGGCCAAAAAGGTCTACGAGTCGACGCAGGTGCCGAGCGGGACCCTGGCCGAGCGCGTACGGCACGTGGTGCAGGCAGCGTTCAACGGGCGGCGCATCGTGATCTTCTCGGGCGGCGCCGCCGCCAAGGACGAGCAGGTGTTCGACGAGGTCCGCGGCATCCGGGACGGCGGCGGCTTCGGGTCGATCATCGGCCGCAACTCGTTCCAGCGGAAGAAGCCCGACGCGCTCAAGTTCCTCGCGACGGTCATGGGCATCTACGCCGGCACCCAGAAATAGCGTGATCCTGGCGGGGGACGTCGGAGGAACCAAGACGACCCTCGCCCTGTTCGACGGCGTCCGCCTCGTGCGGGAGGCTACCGTAGCCAGTCGGGACTTCGCGTCCCTCGAGGCCGTCGTCGGCCGCTTCCTCGAGGCGGCGCCGCGGCCGACCATCGCCGCTCTCGGAGTCGGCATCGCCGGTCCGGTCATCGACGGGCGATGCACGACCACCAACCTGCCGTGGCACGTCGACGAGCGCGTGCTGGCGGCCACCGTGCCTGTGGCCCGCGTCCGTCTGGTCAACGATCTGGAAGCCGCCGCCCATGGTGTGCTCGCCCTGCCCGAGGACGAGCTTGCGACACTGCAGCCGGGGACGCCTCGAGACGGCAACGTGGCCGTCATCGCGGCCGGCACCGGCCTTGGCGAGGCGCTCGTCGTCATCGACGGCGGACGGCGTGCCGTCATCGCGTCCGAAGGCGGGCATACCGACTTCGCGCCGCGCAACGAGCTCGAGGAGGGCCTGCTGCGGTTTCTGCGCAAGCAGTTCGGCCGCGTGAGCTACGAGCGCATCCTGTCCGGCCCCGGGTTCCACAACCTCTATCGCTTCCTGCGGAGCGCCGGTTACGCGCCGGAATCGCCCGCGGTGGCCGAGGCGCTCACTCGCGAGGATCCCGCGGCCGTCATCACCCGGCATGCGCTGGCCGGCAGCGATGCGCTCAGCACCAAGGTCGTCGAGATGTTCATCGGGATCTACGGCGCCGAGGCGGGGAACCTGGCCCTCAAGGGACTCACGCTGGCGGGCGTCTTCGTGACGGGCGGGATCGCGCCGCGGTTGCTGCCCCTGCTCGGCAAGGGCGACTTCATCGCCGCCTTCCGCGACAAGGGACGGCTCTCGCCGCTCATGGAGACCATCCCCGTGCGGGTCGCCCTCAACGCCCGGGCGCCGCTCCTCGGCGCTGCGCAGATCGCGGCCGGGCTGCTCGCCGACTGAGGGGCGGCGCTACGACGCCGTCGCGGGGGCGGGCTCACCGTCCACGCGAAACGGGAGCGCCACCGTGAAGGTGGTGCCCTTGCCGAGCTCGCTCTGGACCTCGATGGTCCCGCCGTGGCTCTGGACGATCCCGAGGCTCACCGACAGGCCCAGGCCGGTGCCGCTCACCTCGGGCTTCGTCGTGAAGAACGGGTCGAAGATGCGATCGCGATGCTCGGGGGCGATGCCAGGACCGGTGTCCTCGAAGTCCACGCGCACGCCACGGTCGCCGGCGGTGGTGCGGACGGTGAGGGAGCCGCCGTTCGGCATCACGTAGACGGCGTTGTTGATGATGTTGAGAAAGACCTGCTTGATGCGCGACACGTCCAGCTCCACCGCCGGCAGGTCGGGCGCGAAGCGCTCGTTCACCGTCACGGTTCCGAAGGCCCCCTGGCGGCGGACCATCGTGATCACCTGCTCGAGCACCTGATTGAGGCTCGCCGTCTCCGGCATGAAGTCCCGCTGCCGGCTGAATTGCAGCAGGTCGCGAACGATGTCGCGGGCGCGCGACGCCTCCTCCTGGATGAGGGTGAGCTCCTCGCGCATGGGGTCGTCGCTCTTGAGGCGCTCGGCGATGAACGAGGCGAAGCCGAGGACGGTGGTGAGCGGGTTGTTGATCTCATGGGCGATGTTCGCGGCCAGCTCACCAATGGCCGCCAGCTTCGTCGACTGCACGAGCTGGGCCTGCGTCTGCTTGAGCTCCGTCATCTGCTGCTTGACGCCCTCGTAGAGGCGCGAGTTCTCCACGGCCAGGGCCCCCTGCAGCGCGATGCCCTCGGTGAGCCGCAGCTCCTCGGGCGTGAACCGATGGGGCTCGCGGAGCCAGAGGACGGAGAAGGCCCCGATCAGCTGGCCCTTCCACCGGATGGGCTGAATCAGGAGCGACTTGTGCTCCATGAACTGCGCGATCGATGCATCACGCCACGGCTGGATCCGGCCGTCGCTCTCCGTCACCGGTGCCGTCAGGCCGTTCACGGTGCCGAAGAAGGGGTCGTCGACTCTCAGGGTGGCGACGCCGGCCTTGCCGAGCAGGTCCTTGGGGACACGATAGCCGACGAGGGGCACGTAGCGGTCGTGCGTCGGGGTGAGGAGCCAGGCCACACCGGTATCCGCGCCGAGCGCGCGTACCATCTCGCGGGTGGTGCGGCGGAGCACCTCGGTGAGATCCAGCGTCGAGCCGACCGCCTGGCTGACCGACACGAGGGTCTCGGTGTGACGCAGCCGCAGCTCCGTCTCCTCGTACAGATCGGCGTTCCGGATGCCGACGGCGGCCGACGTGCCGAGCGCCTGCGCCAGCGCCACTTCTTCTGGCTGGAATTCGCGACGCTGTCGGCTCCAGCAGAGCAGGACGCCGATCGGCGCCTGATCGATGAGCAGGGGAACGCCCACGAAGGAGACGAGTCCTTCTGCCTGCGCCCACTCGCGCTCGCGGAAGCGCGGGTCGACGAGGAGATCGGGCAGCACGAGCGGCGTGAGGTGCTCCATCACCCACCCCAGCGCGCCTTCGCCGGCGGCGAACTTCGTGCGCACCAGCCGCGTCTCGGCGAGACCAGCCTGGGCGGCCAGCCGATACTCGCTGCCGCCCTCGTGCAGCCAGATGCGCACGACGTCGACGCCGAGGCGGGAGCGCACGAGCTCCGTGAACCGCCGCAGGACATCGTCGACGTGGAGCGAGCTCGCGAGCAGGCGTCCGGCCTCGACGAGGCTCTCCTGCTCGGCCGCGCGCTGGACGACGCCTTCGTAGAGACGCGAGTTCTCCACGGCGATGGCCACCTGGTTGGCGACGATGTTCAGCAGTTGCTCCTCGTCGGCCTTCGCGCCCGGGGGTAGCACGAGCCGCGTGGTCATCTGGCCCAGCGGCCGGCCGCGGACGGCGAGCGGCAGCCGCCATTCCGCCTCGCTCCAGTCGTCGGCCGGCGCCACCCCCGTGCCCGAGAGCACGCTGCGGGGCCGGTCGCCGCCGGCCTGGGCGGTCACCTCGACGTGAACGTCGCTGTCCAGCATGTCGACGGCCATGAAGGTGGTACCGAGGGCGCGCGCCAGGTTCGGCAGCAGCTGCTCCAGCATCGCGCGGATGCCGACCTCGGAGGTGATGTCCTGGACGGAGCGGTGGAGGTCGGCAAGCTGACCGGCGCGCTGCACGAAATGCTGGTTGAGCCGCTTGAGCTCCTCGACCTGGTTCACCAGACGGTACACGAGGCGCTGGTTCAGCTCGCGCAGGTAGACGCTCTGCTCTTTTTCCTCGACGTGCTCGCGCTTGCCCTGCATGAACTCGGCGACCTGACGCGGGAACGCGTCCACGTCGATCGGCTTCTGGATGTAGCCGTCGCAGCCGGCCACGAGCGTGCGCTGGCGGTCCCCCTCCATGGCATAGGCGGTGACCGCGATGACAGGAGTGGTGGCGAAGGCCGGGAAGGACTTGATGATGGCCACCACCTCGTAGCCGTCGACGGCCGGCAGGTTGACGTCGAGCAGGATGAGCGCCGGCTCCTCGCGGATGGCCGCTTCGATGCCGGACAACCCGTCCTCGGCGTCGATGACGGTGTAGCCCTCGGCCTCGAGGACCGCGCGCACGAGCATGCGGTTCTCGCGGTTGTCCTCCACGTGGAGGATCTTCGCGCGACTACCGTCCCTGCGGACCGGTGCGGGCATGACAGTTCCTCTATGGAGCCGCCGTACTCAACGGCAGCGTGAAATGAAACGTCGAGCCCTGGCTCTCCCGGCTCTCCGCCCAGATGCGGCCCCGGTGGAGCTCGACGAATTTCTTGCTGATGGCGAGGCCGAGGCCCGTCCCGTCCGCCTGCTGGGCGAGCGGGTTGTCCAGTCGCTGGAAGGGCTCGAACAGCCGCGCCAGGTCGGTGTGCGAGATGCCGATGCCGGTGTCGGCCACCGACACGTGCAGTGCATCAGGCTCGCGGCGGACCTGGACGAGCACGCGGCCGGCCGACGTGAACTTGATGGCGTTGGAGACGAGATTCAGCAGCACCTGCTTCACGCGCGTGCGATCGGCGTAGAGCTCGGGAAGGTCGACCGGCACGTCCTTCTCGAGCTTGACCCGCTTCTCGCGCACGAGGGGCAGGGAGGACTCGATGCACTCCTCGACGATGTCGTGGAGATTGACGCGCTCCGGTCGCATCTCGAACTTGCCCGCCTCGATGCGCGAGAAGTCCAGGATGCCGTTGATGAGCTCGAGCAGGTGGCGGCTCGAGTTGTGCACCGACTTGACGTACGCCTCCTGGCGCTCGGTCAGGTCGCCGTCGAGCCGGTTCAGCAGAACCTTGGAGAAGCCGATGATGGAGTTCAGCGGCGTCCGCAGCTCGTGCGACATGTTGGCGAGGAACTGCGACTTGAGTCGGCTCGCCTCCATGAGCCGCACGTTCGAGGTGGACAGCCCCTCGTACAGCCGTGCGTTCTCCAGCGAGATGGCGGCCTGGTTGGCCAGCAACGACAGGACGTCGAGCTCCTGGGAGTCGAAGATCTCCCCCGACAGCTTCTCGCCGAGGAGCAGGATGCCGTTGAGCTTGTTCTCGATCCGGAGCGGCACGATGAGGGCGGCCTTGACCGCCTCCAGCTCGCCCTCGGCCGCCTCGAAGTACTTGGCGATGCGCGGGTTGAGCTTGACCTCTTCCTTGACGAGGAGCCCTTCGTTGTCCGTCAGCCACTGCACGATCGGGTTGTCCGTCCGGATGGAGTCGAGACCCGAGCCCTCGTCGAGGGTGGTCTCCTCACGGTAGTTCACGAAGCTGTTGGTGGCGGCGTCGTGGATCATCAACCCGGCGTGGGTGACGGGGATGCCGCGCACGAGCCCGTGCACGAGCGTGTCCACCAGCTCGTTGAAGTTCAGGATGCCGCTCATGCGCTTGCTCAGCGACAGCAGCGTCTCGTAGCAGCCGCGACGCTTGCTGAACATCAGGCGGTGGATGCGGTCCTCGAGCAGCTGGCCCCACGGCGAGAGCAGCACCGTCACCATGAAGCCGAGGGGGACCACCACCCAGATGGTGTCGATGTCGGTGAGGTTGAAATAGTTCTCGATGGCCCGAGTGACCGCGAACAGGATGGCGGTGATGCCGGCCCCCACCACGCCGTACACGGCGGCCTTCTTCACCGCGAGGTCCACGGCGAAGAGCCGGTACCGCACGATGGAGGTGCCCAGCATCAGGGCGAAGATCATGTTGGCGGGGATGCCGATCGGGTACAGCTGGTCCATCACCGGGATGTACTTGGCGAGGATGAACCGCGCGAAGTCGATGACGCCGCCGGCCAGGCTCACCAGGGTGCCGAGCAGGATCAGCGTGCCGCGGTTGCGGCGGAAGCTCGAGTCGATCCCCTGGTTGGCGTTCAACATCAGCCGGATGCCGTAGATCATGAAGAAGTTGAAGGCCAGGAAAAACGGGATGTAGAGGGGACCCGTGGCCGGCGCCCAGCCCCAGTACGTCCACACCACACCCTTCATGAAGAGCGGGGTGCCGCTCAGATTGACGAGCGTATACACGAGCGACACCGCGTACGCGAACACCAGCGACGGCCGATGGCGCGTGGTGGCGTCGAGGAAGATGAGCACGAAGTGGTAGTGGAACGCCGGCACCAGGACCACCCCGATGTGGATGATGATCTCGGCGAAGATGGCGCCGTGCGCGTCCGGACTCGTCCGCAGCATGAAGACGCCGATGTTCCAGAGCGCGATGGCGGACGCGAAGTAGGCGAAGACGCGGTTCAGCCGGCTGCCCGGGTTCCGGAGCAGGGAGAGTCCGGCCAGGGTAACGTTCAGGAAGAACGCGACGAGCGGAAGAAGGCTATGCGGACTCAATCACGTTCCTCTCGGAGTCATCATCGAGAGGAAGGTAGACCTTGTCCCGCGTCCGGACGGCATTGATCTCGTGCCGCAGAATGCCGAACACGATGACGTCCCAGTACCGGGTGCCGTCGTAGCCGGCCTGCCGCAGCACGCCCTCCTGGTGGAAGCCATTGCGCTTCAGCGAGTTCATGCTGAGCACGTTGTACTCGTACACCTTGGCTTCGACGCGCCGGAGGCCGAGCACGTCGACGCCATAGTAGGAGATGAGCTTCCCGGCTTCGACGCCGAATCCCCGCCGGATGGCGCGGGCATCGGCGATGATGGTTTCCAGGAAGGCGTAGCCTTCGAGCAGGTGGATGTTGAAGAGCCTCACCAGCCCCACCGGCTTCGTGAACCCGCCCATGCACGCCTCGACCATCAACACGACCTGGGTGGCGTCGTTCAGCACCGCCTCGTGGAAGCCGGGCCCCTTGTCCCAGTCGTGCTTGAACGCGTGGAGGAACTCGCTGCCGACCATGCGCTCGAGAAACGGATCGTCGACCCAGCTGGCGAGATGGTCGAGGTCGCGGCGGGTGAAGGTGCGAAGGTATACGCGCAGACCGCGGGAGATGACGACGTGGTCGGCGCGCACGCGCGCCCGGGGCGGAGCCTCGGCTGGTTGCCGCTGCACGGTGATCATCGCCTGACGGCTCTCACGAGCTGCACCGCGTTCGTCACCTCGTATGACGTGCACGCGCGGGCGGTGTCACCGCCCGCGCGCCTCGCATTCATTGCCTTCATGGCCGCCGCCACTGCGGGGCGGTCGCGCCTAGAAGGTGATCTCGAACCGCACCGTCGGGTATCCCAGCGCCTTCTCGTCGGGGCGCACGTCCACCGTCGAGAAGTCGTCGAGCAGATAGAAGGGCTTCAGGCACCAGTCGGGCGTCGGAGTGTTCGGCACCCGGCAGTAACCGGCCAGCCGCGCATCCGCGATCGCCGCCGCGGGCAGGCGGAACGTGCCCTTGAAGGGGACCCTCGGGCCGCCCTCGTACCGCAGCGTGCCTTCCACCGAGCCCAGCGGAACGGAGTTGAGGATGGCCGGGCTGAAGTCCATCTTGCCGTGGAAGCGCCCCTTGCCGACCACGATCTCGGGGCTGTCGAACGGATTGACGTCCTGCACCACGACCGTGAACGTTCCGCCGAAATTCCCCAGCCCGGTCAGCATGCTGATGCTGTCCGCGCCCGAGGCGTTGATCGTGCAGTAGCCGGCATATGGGTTCACGCGCGCCACCAGATCGGACGGGCACAGGGGCGAACCCACGAGGGCGTAGCCCATGAGCTCCGAGCTCGCGTTGCGGAACGGCCGCTTGAGACCCTTGATGCTCATGTTCTCGGTGAGCTCGTACAGCCACGCCTGCGGTCCTCCCTCGGCCGCCTGGCCGGGAGTCGTGCTCGCGACCGTCGCGAGCAGCAGCGCGGTTACTGCCCCCTTGATCCACGTCTTCATCGAGCGCCCTCCTACCCTGAGGTCCCGCTGGTGCGGGATGCCCAGAGCAGAGCAAGGGGGGTACCAAACCCGACGATAGCGCGTAACATGCGGAAACCATGAATTTTTTGACGACACCAGGCCGATCGGACGATCGGGGAGCTGGTTGATTCGTGATCGAATCAGCCCGGCAGGACGGCATCGTTCGGATCGAAACTGACCGATGAGCGAGACGCACGGTCACGCTTCAGCGCGGGGCGCGAACCCACGCCAGTCGGCTGATGCCGGCGAGGAACGTTTCGCGCGAGTCCAGGATCTCGAAGCCGGCGGTTCGCAGGGCGGCATGGAAGCCGGCTTCGGTGAGGTATCGCCGGTCGACGTGACGCATCAGCTCGAACAGCGCCGTGGGAAGGAGCCAGCGCAACGCGCGCACCGCCTGACCGAGGCCCTGTTGAGCGCGCACCTCGCCGAACGTGCGGACCACGCGCGCCGGGCGCGAGTAGGTGAGGAAGACCGCGTGACCGCCGGGAGCGAGCAGGCGTCGGCAGGCGGCGATGACGGCCTCCGGCTGCGGATGCCAGTACAGCGTGTGCATGCTGATCACGACGTCGTAGCGTCCGGCACCGGGCATGGGTGCGGTCGCCACGTCCAGGTGCTCGAAGCGCAGAGACGACGCCGGGCGATGGCCGTGGCGTCGCCGCGCGACGTCGACCAGGTGGCCCACGGCATCCACCGCGGTCACCGCGTACCCGCGCGCCGACAGTCGTGCCGCCACCGTGCCGATGCCGCACGAGACGTCGAGAATGGTGGGCGGGCGGCCTGACCCGGCCAGCGGCGCCGACCGCTCGACGTAGGCGAACACCTCGTCGAGCAGCGCCTCGTAAGGCCGAAATCCGGAGACGACGGCGTCGTACGTCAGACCGTACCCCATGGCCAGAAGGCGTTCGCTGGCGTGCATGAGCGTGCGCGGGCCGCCCGCGGCGAGGAGCTCGGGCTCGAAGGCCTCGCGCCCGGCCGCCTTGCGGTCCATCAGTCGGCGGTGTCCTTGCGCGCCCACATGAGAACACTGGCGCCGTTGAGGAACGTCCGCCTCGCTTCCAGCACGGTGAACCCGGCCGCACGCAGGTTCGCCGCGAATCGCGTCTCGTCCCAATAGTGTGGCCCGATGCGCCGTCGCGCCGCTTCGAAGATCGAGTTGGGGACGAGCCAGAGCAGACTGGAGAGTGCCGGCTTCACACCATCACGCCGCTTGATCTCGTTGAAGGTTGACCACTGCGCCACTTGCCGCGTGTGGTTGACGAAGATAGCATGGCCGCCCGGCTTCAGGATTCGATAGGCTTCCTTGAGCAGAGTCTCGGGCGCCGGATGCACGTAGAGCGAGTGGATGCTGACGATTTCGTCGAAGCTGGCCTCGCGGATTCCTGCCCCGTCGGCAAGGTCCCCGTGACGGAAGGCCAGGTTCGCGAGCCGCTTCGCCCGACGCTTCTCCCGGGCCAGCTCCACGAGGGCCGCGTACGACTCCAGCCCGATCGCG
>Ga0075421_100011836_pt1 | contig 10816 bp, 7 predicted proteins | sample SoiMetdeltSBSDD5_FD_75292 | JGI IMG/M metagenome (GOLD analysis project Ga0075421, IMG submission 75292) | Bulk soil microbial communities from a Populus tree surrounding site in Tennessee, USA - Soil MetaG P. deltoides SBSDD5 | ecosystem: Environmental > Terrestrial > Soil > Tree plantation...
GAAACCGACTGGCAGAGTGCCAACGACCTCGGCCTCAAAGTTTGGATCACCGAGCCGAAAAGCAATTCCAACCTGCCCTGACGAAAGGAGAGATGAAATATGAACAAGAGCTTTTTATCGGGTTCGAAGCTGGCTGGATTGGGTTTGGTTCTGTCTCTGACGATCATCGGCCTTCAATCGACCTGGGCGGCGGAGGACGGATACATTTGGGTCGTCGTGCACAACGAAAGTGATCACTCAGCAGCATTTACCGTGAGTGTGGTCGATGCACTGGGAGGGACTCCGTGGAGTTTTAATGGCGGTGGTACCATCGCGCCAGGCGCATCCGGAACATATAAGACTACAGGAGAGCTCGGAGCCGAGCGGCTTCCGACGTCGGCCGTCAAGGTTTTGGGCCCGAAGGGCTCGTTGCGGGGCACGCGCGGGGGCTGGATTGCGGGAGTTAGCAAGACACAGCACGTTTACTATAGGAACATCGACGACGCGGATGACCGCCCACCATGTCCTGAGGAGGAGGGTTCCTGCTGTTCAGGGATGCCGGTGTTTCGTGTATCGGAACCGTATCTAAGTCTTTGGATTAACGACGAGCCTCTTGGGTATCAGCCCGCGTTGGGACCACGCATTTCGTTTCTGCTTGGTTTCAAACAGCGGGAGGACGTGACGGGCGCTGACCCGACTACGTTCAGCGTCGGGACCAGATGGAACTTCCCATGGCTTTCCTACGTCACCGACGGTGCAGGTGTGAGCAATTACAACGTCGTATATTTTCCAGGCGGGGGAAGCCGGATCTACACAAATACGATGGACTATGCAACGAACACAAAGCTCACGGGAAACACAAACACCGGCTATACCGTCTCGTATCCCGACGGCAGCGAAGACCGGTACAATCTCGTGGTGACAAACGGGAGTGGCGCCTTCGTTAAAGCATTCATGACCGAACAGAGCAATCCGGCGGGCCAAAGGACCCGACTGGATTATGAAAACTACACCGTCAGTTCCTGGCCTGTGATCCGTCTCAAGTACGTTGTGGACGGAGACGGCCGGACCAACACGATTCATTACAACGCGACCAACGCTTACAGCACCAACCTGATTAGTCAGGTGGTGGACGCCTTTGGCCGTACGAATTCGTTGGGTTACGACAGCAGCGGCAGGCTGACCGATATTACCGATGTTGCCGGTCTCTTCAGTTCGTTCACTTATGACACAAACAATGTGATCACGACGATGATCACTCCGTACGGGACTAACACTTTTACCACCGGCCTCGACACCACAAACTCGCCCAACGGACGCTACGTCTTGGTGACAGAACCCAACGACGGCAGGCAATTGTTCCTCTACACTAACAGCGCCCCCGGCATCGCCAGTTATTATCCAACCAATCAGGTTCCAAATACCTACCCCTCGACCAATAGTTTCGAGACCAACGACTTGCACTTGAGGAATTCCTTTCACTGGAATCGCTACCAGCTTTCCAACACCAACATCGGCGCGCTGACCACCAACGATTTCATCAAGGCGCACATGAAGCACTGGCTGCGAGCCACGACAAACTCCGTAAGTGAATCGCTTTCCCTGGAGCGCGCCGCGAGCCAGGACGGAACCAATCCCGGCCATATCACCTGGTATGATCACGCTGGAAAAACCAACCTCAGCTACATCGGGACACAGATCCAGCCGCTGTTCGTGGCTCGCGTTCTTCCAGACGGCACCAACAGCTGGTATCTCCGCACGGACCGCAACGCGCTTGGTCACGCGCTCACCAACACGAGCACCTACTCAGTCGGGAGTACCCTGTCTTATCGTACGAACACGTTCACTTATGCGACGAACGATACCGACTTGGTAAAGATTACCCGCTGGAACGGGGCGGTAGGCGAGTTCGTATCAAGCAATTACTTCAATACGAATCATCTTGTGTTGACCAACTACAACGCGCTCAACGAACTGACCACGTACGACTACAACACCAATCAACAGGTGATTCGCATCACGTTTCCGAACGGTTTGATGACAACGAACATTTTCGATACGAACAATCTCCTGGTTACAACAATTGATTTCACGGCGACGGAAACCCTGCGCACCAACACGTTCACTTACACGAATAATCTGGTTTACACCGCGACCGATCCGCGCGGGCTGACGATCACGAACACCTGGGACCCGCTGCAACGGCTCCGACAGGTCAAGTTTCCGGATGGTACCTATATTACCAACGGCTACGACAGACTGGATTTGATTCACACAATCGATCGGATGGGATTCACCAATCTCTTTGCCTACAATTCAAGGCGCCAATTGGTGGCCAGCACCAATGCCGTCGGCACCGTTACGGGTTACAAATATTGCGAGTGCGGAGACCTGGAATCTGTCACCAATGCGGTTAACGAGGCCATTCAGCAGATTACGCAGTACAATTATGACAACCAGGGCAATCTATCCCTTGTAATCAACCCCGATGGCACTCTCGTCACATATCTGTATGACTCGCTCGGGCGACTGACGAACTCGCTCGACAGCTTCGGCACGAGCGTCACGAATCATTATAACAACCAGGGATTGCTCGTTGCGGTCAGCAACCACTTCGGTCGTGTGATGACCACGGCGTTCGACTTCGCGGATCGGGCAACCAATACCGTCGATGCTAACGGCGTGAGTATTGATACGACCTACGATCTGCTGGGACGTGTCTTGACCCGGACATACCCTGACACCGGCGTCGAGAAATTCGTCTTCACAGCGAATATCGCCGAGCCGACCAGCTACACCAATCAGCTTTGGTCAAACGTGGTCAACTATGCTTACGACGCGCTTGGCAGGAAGACGAACGAGGTGTACCCCGCGATTGCAACCAACCAGTTCGTTTACAATGCCGCCAGCGATCTGAGAACTCTGACGGATGGCAAGAATCAGGTCACTAGTTGGGGCTATGACATCTATGGCAGGACGACCAGCAAAACCAATCAAACTGGCTCCGAGATCCTCCGCTACCAGTACGACGCCAACAGTCGCCTGACTAACCGCTGGAGCGCCGCTAAGACCAACACTGTTTATGCCTATGACAAGGTCGGAAACCTTACCAACGTCAACTACTCCGTCAGCCCAGATATCACGTTGCAATACGACGCACTGAGCCGCCTCACCAACATGGTAGATGCCGCCGGGACTTCGACCTTTTCATACAACTATGCCAATCAACTCCTGACAGAAGATGGCCCGTGGGCCGAGGACACCGTGATCCACGCCTATAACAACCAACTGCGCAGCAGCTTGACGGTGCTTCAACCGAACGCAACGTCCTGGACGCAAACTTACGGATACGACCCCGCCAAACGCCTGACCAATACCGCTTCGCAGGCAGGTTCATTCATTTATGCTTATGATTCGACTCGGCAGACCATAGCGAACAGGCTGACTCTTCCAGGCGGCAGCTACATCACCAACACCTTCGACAACGTCGCCCGGTTGCTAAGCACCCATCTGAGAAACTCTCTCAACTCCGATCTAAACTCTCATGCCTACGGCTATAACCTGGCAGGGCAAAGAACTGCCCTCACGAATATCGCCGGCAACCGCCTTGATTATACATACGATCCCATCGGCCAGTTGAAGACGGCAAAAGGCTATGAGTCTGGGGGCAGTGCCCGCTTGCAGGAACAGTTTGGATATGCCTATGATGCCGCAGGAAACTTGAATCAGCGGACCAACAATGCCCTTCTGCAGACCTTCGGGGTCAACAATCGGAACGAGTTGACGACCGCAACGCGCAACGCCACAAATGCACTGACGGTTGCGGGGACGACCACAAGCACGGCGACTAACGTGTCAGTGAACTCCCTGACAGCGACGCGTTACACAGATAACACGTTTGCCAAGGACGGCTTCACCCTGGCGGACGGTAACAACACATTTACGGCGGTTGCTCAGGACAGCTCCGGGCGGAGTGACACGCATCAGGTCGTCTTCAATCTTCCCGCTACGGTTTCGTTCCAGTATGATCTTAATGGCAATTTGATCAGTGACGGCAAACGGGGTCTGGACTACGACGACGAGAATCAATTGATTCGGATCACCGTCACAAACTCTTGGAAGAGCGAATTCACGTATGACGGCAGTTTAAGGCGACGGATTCGCAAGGAGCATGTATGGATAGGCGGCGCTTGGGTCTTAACCAATGAAGTGCGCTATGTTTATGACGCAACCGTCGTCGTTCAGGAGCGGAACACGAACAATTTTCCCGTCGTCACTTACACGCGAGGCCCCGATCTCAGTGGCGACTTCCAGAGAGCCGGTGGGATCGGCGGTCTCTTGGCCCGTTCCGACCTAACTACGCTGATCCCCACGCACGCCTTCTACCATGCCGATGCTAATGGGAATGTGACTGCCCTGGTCAACACAAATCAGGTCGTAGTGGCGCGATATCAGTATGATCCTTTTGGGAACATCCTGTCTAAGAGCGGATCATTGGCTGATGCCAACGTCTATCGGTTCTCCTCCAAGGAAGTTCATCCCAACTCTGGTCTCTATTACTACGGTTGCCGCTTTTACGACCCGAACCTCCAACGGTGGCTAAGTTGCGATCCGATCGAGGAGGGCGGGGGAGTTAATCTGTATGGTTTTGTGGGCAACGATCCCGTTCTGCGATTTGACCTGTTCGGCTTGGTGCCTCCAGATCCAAACACTGCACCTCGTCCGCAGCCACCAGGGCCGGCAATGCCGTTCGCGATAGGGCGTAGCTTCCTGACTAGTCCGCTAATGCGGTTGACTTCATCTGGATTTGTCGTGCCTCAAGTGGATCGGTTCGACGATACCGTGTGGTTCGATCAGAATCGTCCCAATGCGGTGGCAAAAGCAAAGCAATACTTCAAGTTCGAGATCGAAGCACAACGACGCGCGTTGTGTGCTGGTAGCGGTCTTGGCAGGATCGAAGATTTCGTTGTAGGACCGCAGTGGACCGGTAAAAAGGGCCGAAGCGAAGCAGAACTGGGTGATCAGCAACAGTCAATTACTGAGGCGCGCTTTTATATTGGGTCGTTTACATTTAGGCTCAACGACTTTACTGTCACACGAACTGGCACCAGACGTAAGTACAAAGGCCGCATTGACTTGATCGATACATACGGCGATCAAGGAAAGTATTCTGGCTGGATCCACCCAGCATATGCAGTGTTTTTCGGCTTTGAACATGAAGTCACCCTCGGTAGTTGGACGATCGAAGGTGTAATCTATTGCTGCGATTGAGACACAACGCGACACGACCAGACCTCCCAGCACGACCAAGTGTCCTAGCAATCGGAAGTGTGTATATCGTAGGAGCTATCCTGACGGCGATAGGAGCTTTTTCGTTCCACTTTATCGGAGGAGATTCGAATCTTAAGGCTCGGACGATCTGGGCACTGGTGTCAGGAGCGCTAACCTGGCCGATTCTGTTGGTTCCGCAATTCCTACTCCAATGGGCGCTTCGTAACGTAATTCGCCACCGTGTCAGCGGTTCACTGTTGAAACAAATCTTCGTCCTTAACTTCCCTATTGCAGTCTTTGTCGTCGTTGCGTTGTTGGGCAGATATGCAGCGACAAGTCCCAGGAGGACATTTGAGGAATTCGTTATGAAGCCGGTCCCGGAATCATTGAGAGAGATAAGACTAGGGCGCCTCGTTGCGATGGACGCGGCGTTTTGGGTATTGCGATTTAAGCTTGATTCGAATGACCTACACAGATTACTGCAAAGCCAGCACTTCGTCCCGAATAATAACGGGGACTTCGAGAAATGGAAACAGCGTATCCGAGCGAATGTGGAGATGGACATAAACCTCACAGCGGAATGGCAGACCTATGCCGCCGATAATGAAAAAGTGGAGAAGCGTCTATTTGTCAATACCAACAGCTTAGATATCGTCTTCGTCCTTCAATACTGAGGCATGACAGTCCAGCGTAAATGTGTGAACTGCACAGGAGCCTCGGCGATGCCGCCAAGAAATGCACGCTTGGGAACGACTTCTGGCGGGAGAGCTGCCGGCGTCCGGACCCGCCCTAGTTCATCGGTCTTCAACACCGGTTCATCCACCTTGATCGTAGTTGTCATAGCAAAATGCTACGATATTTACATTACCCTCCAATAGAGGTCCTCTGCGTGACGCTTACTTCCAAGAAATCTTCCGATTGGATGATTGGATTTAGTTGTTGCCGATTTTTTGGCACAGGTAACGAATATCGGGACGACGAAAAAGACCTCTGCTACGGCGTAAGCGATTGGCTGGAGTTCCCCGATCCGTCAATTCGCTTCGATTTTGGTGACGATGTTCTGAAGTCGTCCGGTGCCGGAGTTGCCACTGAAATTGTTGCCAACGACAAATTCCAACTGCAACCGACATGTCCCCGGGGCCGGTTCCTTGCGGTCGCGTGAGAAGAATTTGACCGTCGGCGAGATAGATTCGCCCGGTCTGATCTCTGTTGCCTGAGTGATGTAAGGAGGCAGATATGCCGTCACCGCGATTCCGGAAATCGAATTCATGTCGGGCTGGAATTCAGATCCATCGGCATCCGTGACGCTTTCAAGCCGGCGGGGAAACCACCGCCTGCATTCAGAGCGACCCAGATGCTCTTTTGGCATTCCGGTTCGTGACTGATCGAACTGTCAGCAACTTCTTTTGGGTTCGGCGCGGCCAGGTTGCATCCCTCGAACAGAGTGTAGAAGAAACGTTCGATTTTGACCTCCGCCTATCTCGCGAAACCTCCAAACTCGACCTCCAGCAAAAGCTCCAGCGAAAAGCAGTGGAGGAGTAGTGTTGAGTAGTTGAAGTGCGCGCTTGATTCACCAAGGAAATCAGCCATCCTTGACCTTGCCTGAAGCGGCTTTGCTGGTCATAGATAAACAGTGCCCCGCAGCCATCTCCGGCCCAGGGGTCACTTGCCAATTGGACAAATGAAGGTACGATCTGACTCACAGCTGCACGGCAATCCGAGAGGCACGCGTGCAAGCGAACACGAGAGCAAATTGAGCATGGCCCACTCGATGTCGGTTGTAAGATTAGTGAAGGGCCGCGGCCCGAAGGCACAGCGCGTACTTGTTGGCGTTTCCGTGAAGCCGGGTTTGCCCTCACGCAAAGCTCATTTTAAATGGGCCAAGAGAGGTCATCGATTACATCTGCACAAGGCGGCCTGCGAAGGGAAGAAGGGAACGTCCAGAGATCTTTTCCTAGAGTGTATGATTGCGTGTGTAGCCGGAGTTGAAAATTTTCGACGAGAGTGTCCTTCAGAATTCGACTGCGAATTCACGGTCCTTGAGGGTCGCGATCTTTTGAAGGACTATACCGTTGGGTTCAGCCTAGCGACTTTTCGGGCTGTGGCAGCAGCAACAGGCTTTTTGCCTGACAGGTTCAATGATCGACTGAAAGGCTACGGGTGGTCGGTGTCCCGGTCGCGGTAAGGACCAGAGTTGCCTCCGGCCCCCCGCACAGATCCGAGCGGCGGTCTATGACTGCCAGTAAAACTGCCAGTGAGAGTAGTGAAAGAGCGCGTAAAAATAGCGGCGAGTTGTGAACGAGTAGCTCTTGACTACCTTTGAAAATCGACGATTCTTTCAGTGTTCTGTCGAGAATCATTGTCCGATTCCGACCTCCGCCTCCAACCAAGGCGCCTTCGCGCCCGATTACCACCTGGGCCAGACTTTGATCCCTCTCTTTTTGCGGAGCCTGATTCTGTCCTTCTTCGGACCGAAAGGAAATGAATTGCACAAAGCAATCTCTCCTGTTTCGCTCCTGATAACGCCGCCATACTCAGTGAAAACCATCACTTCTCTTGGGAAGCCGGGCCGCCAGGCCGCGCTCTTGCTGGTCCTGGCCGCGTGTTGGGTGCAGAACCTTTGCGCGCGGGATGCTTTTGTCCTCCTTTCCGGAGGCGACTCGCCGTTTGAAAACAATTATTCCCAATACCTGCAGGCAAGAGCCGTCGCCGCCTGGTTCGAGCGGAACTATCCACCCGACTCCGTGTGGGTCTTCTTCGGAGCGGGCAACGTTGAGGGTGAGCCGCCGGTGTTCGGCGACGTGCGCCGCAAGGTGCAACGCGATGGCCTCACACTCGACTCGTGGATGGCTGGCCCGCTGCGCCGCAATCGCGCGGCCAAACGCGAAGTGATCCTGCGCGCGTTCCGGGAAGAGATCCTGCCCGCGGTCGCCGACGGTGGGACGCTTTACCTTTTTGTGGGCGACCACGGTGAGCGGCCGCGTGGCGATCGTGGCGAAAGCCGCATCAATCTCTGGACCCTGGAGCGCGATCCGCAGAGCGAGCGCGGCTGGCGCTCCAACGACCATGAAACGCTCGGTGTGGCGGAGTTGCGTCGCACGCTGGTCCAGGGACTCGGCAAAGGGCGCGTGGTCTTTTGTATGACGCAGTGTCACGCGGGCGGATTCCATTATCTTGCGGTGCCACGCACGATGACGCCGAATCCCAAGTGGTTCACCACGGTGCCGGATTGGGCGGCGGCAAAGGAACAATCCACCTTCGCACGTGCCGCCGGCTTTGCGGCCTGCGACGAATTCTCCCCTGCGGCCGGCTGCGATCCTGCGCCCACCACCGACGAGTGGGCAGGTTATGAGCGGTTCATTCCTGAAAAGTTGTTCGGCATCGATCTGTTTACGCTCGAGCGCACCGGCGAGGGTCTGCCGTCGTTCGCCGAAGCGCACGTGGCAGCGACGCTCGTGGATCGCACGCTCGACAATCCTTACTCAACCTCGGAACAGTATCTGGAACGCTGGGCAAATCTGATTGAGACGCGCCTGACGAAGGAACTCACCCTGACATCGAAAGCGAAGAAATGCGTGGCTGCCTACCAACGGACCGTGGATGGTGCGACCCCGACCGTGTCGGATAGAGCCTTCCGGGAGCGTCAGGTGCTGTTCCAACGTTTCATTGAAAAGTTGATCGAGCAGAACCCGGAAGTGAAAGATCTGTTGCTCACCGGTACACGCAAGGAGTTGGAACAGGCGATCGATCCGGAGAGCACAGAAGAAGATCAGGAACAACAGAGACAACCCACAGCGCAGCAACAGCGGCAGGGGCGACGACGGGGCGGGGGCGCGTCGCCGGAGATGCGCAAGCTTTGGAACGAAACCGTGCGACCCGCCTGGAGCGCGGCCGTGGACGCCAATCAGGTCCCTAAAGTCGTGGGAGCAGCATCCGACTTCGAGAAATACCTGCTCGGTCAGGAGGCCAAAGGACGCGACCACTTCTTTGCCCGCCGGGGTTCGCTGCAGGAAGAGATTTTCTGGCGCTCAGGCTATAGCGACCCAAAGACTTTGGACCCGGAAAAGGCCGAAGCCGTCGTGCGGTGGGGAATCGAGCGCCGCAGCAAGATTCTCGCCTGGGCGAAGGCCGAAAACGACGAAGCGGTACGGGAAGCCGGGGAGAAGCTTTCGCAGATGCGGCCGCAGCGACGATCGAATCCTGCGACGACAAACCCATCGCCCGCCTCGCCGGAGCCAGTGAGCCAAGAGACTGCCGCTGAGCGCGCGCTCTTTTATCGGCGCGTCCTGGCGGCGTGGGAGTTTCTTCTGGCGGTCAACGAACGTCCGGCGCTCACCCGGCTGCGCGAGCTGACCGAACTGGAGCGAACACCGCTGCCACGATCCGGCTCATAAGCGGGGAAACGAAGGGCGCGCAAGAGACATTCTCTGAGCTACCGCCTTAAGGAAACACTCCGCGAATATGAACCGGAATCAATTCCGCAGAGTTTGGCTCTTCACGGTGGCGGTTTTCTTCGTTGCATCGCCAACCGTCATCGCGGCTCCTGCCACGGGGCCGCTCCGGGTCAGCGACGTGAATCCACGTTATTTCACCGACGGCAGGGGCAAGGCGATTTACCTGACCGGCGCGCACACGTGGAACAATCTGGTGGACATGGGGCGCAGTGACCCACCGGAAGCGTTCGACTTCGATGTTTCTCTCAATTTTCTGGAAAGGCATCATCACAACTTCATTCGCCTCTGGGCCTGGGACTCGGTGACCTGGGACACGAAGGCGAACGGCAACCTGGGCAAGGATTTCGTGCACCGGGCCGAGATTTCCGGATCGGCTCCGCTGAGAGGGCGCTTCACCCTGAAATGTCCGGCAATGCAGCTATTCTATTTGGCTTGTTGTTCTGGCATTGTCGGATGGTGATGATGCTGACGATAAACCAGAGTCCATGGGACCTTCATTGCCAGGATAGGCGCGGCATTCTGAGATGACCCAAATCTGTGAGACCAAAACAATTTGGTTGCTCGCTCGGGTGACGATATTCTGGGGAGCGTTAGGTGCAGTCACTCCCACCGCAACGGCAGACGACGGCTTCTCCAGCATATCTCCGGCTCCCCCTAAAATCTCTCCGGCGGGAAAGCCTTTTTCGATTCAACGACAGGATGGCACCGCCTGGTTGGTGAGGCCGAACGGTGAACGGTTCTTTTCCCTGGGCGTTTGTGTGGTGAACATGGGCGCTCCGGAGTTCGATCCTGATAACCCCGGGTACTCGGCCTGGCAGCATTACGCTGATTCGAATCGATGGGCTGAAACCACTCTAAAGCGGCTCGACTCATGGGGCTTCACAACGATCGGCGGATGGAGCGACTTTCCAACCTTGATGCAACGTCATGACACAGACATGGCGTTCGCGCCGGTTCTGCACATGGGGGCGACGGCTGGCGCGCCCTGGTGGGACATGTGGGACCCGAAGATCGTTGGCAGAATGGAACAAGTTGCGCGCGACCAGATTCTGCTTCTGCGCGATGATCCGCGGCTGATCGGCTATTACAGCGACAATGAGATCGGATGGTGG
>Ga0075421_100011837_pt1 | contig 10816 bp, 8 predicted proteins | sample SoiMetdeltSBSDD5_FD_75292 | JGI IMG/M metagenome (GOLD analysis project Ga0075421, IMG submission 75292) | Bulk soil microbial communities from a Populus tree surrounding site in Tennessee, USA - Soil MetaG P. deltoides SBSDD5 | ecosystem: Environmental > Terrestrial > Soil > Tree plantation...
CCCGGTCGCCCAGCGAAAGGACACCGATGCAGAGGGGAACCATGTCGAACGTCGAGATCCTGCCGTCACCGTCGTCGCCGCCGTCGCTATCGCAGCCGTCGTTGCCGGAGGTCGTCGCGCTCGCACCCGCTCCCGCGGCCACCGCCTTCGGCAGCACGCCGCCGCGCGTGATCGACTTCGCCGCGATCACGTCCGATGCCTACGACGCGCGGGTCGCGTACCTGCTGGCGGTGGCGTCCGGGTGGGCGTACGCCGACGAGGAGACGCTCGCCAAGAAGCTCCGCTACTACGGCCTGCCGCGCGCGACCGTCGATCGGATGCAGGTGATCAACCCGGCGATGCTCGTGGTGGCCACAGCGTTCCTCGTCCGCAGCCAGGACCGCAAGACCGGCGTGCTGGTCTTCCGCGGCACCGAGCCGACCAACCTCATCAACTGGCTGACCGACGCCGACACCTGTCTGCGGCCGTTCCACGGCGGCAGCATCCACGCCGGCTTCCACGCCAACGTCGAGGCGATCTGGACCGACGTCGAGCAGCAGCTGCGCGCCGCCATCGCCGACGGCATGACCACGCTCTACATCACCGGTCACAGCCTGGGCGGCGCCATGGCGGTGGTCGCCGCCGCCCGCATCTTCTTCGCGGCCGAGTACCGCGACTGGCACGGCCTGGTGCGCGGCATCTACACCTTCGGCCAGCCGATGGTCGGCGACGCCGCCTTCGGCGCCCAGTGCGAGCGCGGTTTCGGGGCCAAGCTGCACCGCCACGTCTATCGCAGCGACGTGGTGCCGGCGCTGCCGCCGTGGTCGGTCGGCGACTACACCCACTTCGGCAGCGAGCGGCTGGCGGTGCGCGCCCACGAGCAGTGGGTGGCGTCGCCGCGGCCGCGCATGCGGCGGGCGGTGTCGATCGCGGCGACCGTGCTGCTCATCGCCGGCGGCTTCTTCACGCGCCGGCTGCGCTTCCTCGAGCGGTTCGCGCTGGCGTACTCGCTCGACGACCACGTGCCCGAGCGCTACATCGAGACCTGCAAAGCGTCGCTGTAGGCGGTCGCTCAGCCCGGCTCGACGAAGCAGTCGATGCTGGTCTGGACGATGAAGTCCGACGAGTCCGGGCTGCGCTCGGCGTGGAAGATGTCCATCGGGTACAGGTGGCCCGGGACCAGCTGGAGCAGCTCGCCCCAGTCGTTCATGCGGACGGTGCCGCGCGACGGCGGGTGCAGGCCGCCGAGGTCGAGCACGAGGTGGCCGTTGATGAAGAGCCACAGGTCGTCGTCGCCCTCGAAGGTGAACTCGTCGCTCGGGTCGTACTTGAAGAGCGTGTGGATCTCGGTCGTGAACAGGAAGTTGCGCTCCATCTGGTCGCCGTCGAGGAGGCGGTCGTTCCAGCCGCGGCCGTCGATCGGGAAGAACCGGTTGGTGGCGTACTCGTAGTGGCCGGGCGCGGTCTCGGTGAGCGGCAGCTCGACCGGGAAGGTCTGGTTGATCCCCGGCACGTCGCGGTACCACGCCGCGAACGACTCGGCGCTGGTGATCTGGCCCTTGCTCTCGGCGAAGACCGGCTTGCGGTCGGGGCCGAGGGTGAGGCGGAGCAGGCCGGTGGTCTCGGCGATGCCGCCGTAGTGCTTGAAGTCGGGGTGCCCGGCCGACGGCGTGCACTCGAAGGGACGCAGCGCGTCCGGGTTGTCGCAGGTGAAGTCGCGGATGGTCGCCTTCAGGTTGCCGCACGGCGCCGGCGGCATGCCGCCGTCGCCCCAGTCCGGCGGCCGCGGCGCGTCGGGCGGCGTGGTCGGCGGGGTCGCGTCGGGCGGCGCGGTGGGTCCGTCGGCGACCGGCGTGCCGTCGTCGCCGACGGTGCTGGCCGGCCCGCACGCGGCGGAGAGGCCGAGGAGGACGATTGCTGCGATGCGCGTGGTCGGCATGGAACCCTCGTCGTTGAGAGCTCCCCGGTCGCCGGCTCAGGCGCCGCCGACGCAGATGAGCTCGAATCCCGTCACTCCGGTGGTGTCGACCTGCCGGCAGAAGTTGCGACAGCGGGTGCCCTTCGCGAAGCAGCCGCAGCCGGGCGGCTGGTCGGGATCGGGCTGGCAGGTCGACGGCAGCGGCTTGCACGTGTACGTGCTCGGCAGCGCCGGCACGTCGGTCTTGATCTGCTCGCAGTAGTGGGTGCGGGCGTCGCAGGTCTGGGCGCGGCCGCACGGCATCTGGCTCGGCGGCAGCGTCTCGGCGGCCGGGGGCGGTCGCCTGTCCGGTTCTCGGCCGCAGGCGGCCAGCGCGACGGCGATGGCGGCTGCGACCAGCTGGCGAACGCTCATGCCCGGCGCCGGCGGATGCGCCCGAGGACCACGACGGTCAGGGCGAGGGCCAGGAACGACGACAGCCCGCGCGCCCCGCCGTCGACGGTGCAGCCGCAGCCGGCGTCGACGCCGCCGTCGGGACCGCCCGGGCCGGCGTCGGCGCCCGAGGACGGCGGCTGCGGCGTGGCGCCGGTGACCCACGGCGCGACGCACGCGTTCTCCTTGCACGCGCACTCGCCCGGGCAATCGGCCGCGCAGTTGGCGGTGGCGGCGACCTGGGCGCTGGCGTAGTCGCCCTTGCGGAGCGCCGACCGGGCGTCGGTGACCGCGGTGCCGGCGGCGGCCGCGGCCGCGATCGAGCAGTGCGCGTTGGCGATCGCGGTGACGGTCTGGCTGTCGGGGCTGGTGTCGACCCAGTTGCCCTCCCAGTTGGGCGGCCGCTGGCCGACCTGCGCGGCCAGGAAGCTGGCCGTGACGTCCTCGCCGGCGCCGAGGCTCAGGTAGGCGGTGACGAAGTTCGACAGCAGCGCCGACGGGTTGCCCGACACGAACTCGGTCTGGTCCTGGTAGGCGGGCGGATCCTTCAGATCGAACCACTTGAGGCCATCGCCCTGGATGAGCTGGAACGCCTTGCGCAGCCCGGCGAAGCCGTGGGCGTCGAAGAGGTGGTTGAACATGACGACCTGGGCGTCGTAGTCACCGCTGTTGCGATCGGCGAACCGCGAGTGCTGGGCGTCGGCCGCCTCGTTGAGCCCGAGCGTGCGCATGATCTGCTCGTCCATCGAGTTGGGGAACGGGCTGCGGTGATCGGCCCACCAGTCGGTCGGCCAACCGCCGGTGACGAGGCCGGTCCACTGGTTGACGAACTCGTGGAGGACGAGCAGGTAGCCCCAGTAGCCCTGGACGCCGGCGAAGTCGTTGTAGAAGGCGTCGCCGGTGACCGCCACGCCCGGCCCGTAGTTGCTGGGCGTCATGGCGTAGCCGTTGGGCTCCATCACCTCGATGGTGTACGGGAGATCGTCGGGGGTGACCGCGAACAGCTCCTCGAGCTTGGCCACCACCTTGTCGCCGTACGGAAAGAAGCTCTCGACCTCGGCCTGGTGTCCGGCCCAGATGCCCGGGTTGACGCACCAGATCGTGGTGGCGGATCGATAGCGCTCGGGCGCCCGCTCGTCGCACGCGTGCGCCGGACGCGCGGCCAGGGTGAGCGCGGCGCCGGCGACGGCGAGCGACAGGGGTAAGAGACGGCCGATCAATCGCATCTCGATCTCCTTCTGCGGGCGGGGCAGGCCCGTCCCCGAGGGCCTGCGATTCGAACGCGCCACGGCATAACGCACCTCCGCCATCGCCAGCCATGCAGGGTGGCAATAGCGGTGATTCAGGCCCTGAATACGTGACAGGCAGTCGCGGTCGACTGCAGATCACGTACGCGATGTCACCATCGTAACGGCGGGGGAGATCAGAACGGCGCCGGACACTCGAGCTGAATCCGCTCGCCGGTCCGCGGGTGGGTGAAGGCGAGGGCCTCGGCGTGGAGCAGGAGGCGGGCGCCGTCGCGGCCGTACAGGCGATCGCCGACGATCGGCGCGCCCAGGCCGAGCGGGTGGGCGGCGTGGAGGCGCAGCTGGTGGGTGCGGCCGGTGCGCGGGAAGAGCGCTACCTTCGTCTGGTTTCCGGACCGCTCGAGGACGCGCCACTCGGTCACCGCCGGCTTGCCGTGGACCGGGTCGTAGATCTGGCGCGGCCGATCGTCGAGGTCGACCCGGAGCGGCAGCTCGATGACGCCGGCGTCGCTGGCCACGGCGCCATCGAGCCAGGCGACGTAGCGCTTGTCGATCTCGCGGCGCGCGAACGACCGCTGCAGCGCGGCGTGGGTGTCGGGGTCGCGGGCGGCGAGGAGGAGGCCGGAGGTGTCGAGATCGAGGCGGTGGACGACGAGGGGGCCGGTGGCGTCGGGGAAGCGCGCCTGCAGGCGGACCAGCACCGAGTCGCGCAGGCGGGCGTGGCGGCCGGGCACCGACAGGAGGCCGCACGGCTTGTCGACGACGATCAGCCAGGGATCCTCGAAGACGGCGCGCGGCTCGTCGGCGGGGATCGCGGCGGCGCCGAAGAGGGGCACCGGGTCGGCGTCGAGGCCGTCGAGCATGAAGCGCAGGATCGGGCCGCACTTGCCGCGGCAGGCCGGGTAGTAGTGGCCGGCGAGGCGGCCGCCGGTGACCGGCGGGGCGCCCCACCAGAATTCGGCGAGCGCGAGCGGGCGGAGTCGATGCTGGTAGGCGTGGCCGAGCAGCTTGGGCGCGGCGCAGTCGCCGGCGCCGCCGGGCGGCACGTCGGGGGCGAACAGCGCGGCCAGCGATCGCCGCTCGCCGCGCGCGCTGGTGATGGCGTAGCCGTCGAGGATCTGCTGCCAGAAGGCGCGCGAGCGCGCCGCGCGCAGCGCCTCCAGCTCGGCGCGGGCCGCCTCGAGCTCGGTCAGCGCGGCGGTCGCGCTCGCGCGCTCGCGCTCGTGATCGGCGTCGAGGCGCCGGCGCTCGGCGGCGTCGCCGCGGCTCTCCTGGGCGAGGGCGTGGAGCGCGCTGGCGTCGGCGTCGTCGTCGGCGGCGCTCGCGAGTCGGGCGCGGGCGGCGGCGCGGCGCTCCTTGCGCTCGCGGTGGCGGGCGCGCAGGGCGGCGAGGGCGGCCTCGTGGCGCGCGCTCAGCTCGGCGACCGCGGCGCGGCGCGCCACCGCGTCGGCGCCGTCGACGAGCTCGCGGTGGCGGCGCTCGAGGGCGGCGAGCTCGGCCTCGGCGGCGGGCCAGAAGCGATCGCGCGCGACCGGATCGAAGCGCGGCGGCGCGAAGCCGTCGACGTGCCAGCGGCCGGCGAGCATGCCGGAGAAGGCGCTCAGGGAGCCGATGCGGCCGTCGGGGGTCGCGACGACCAGGACGCCGAACATCTTGCCGCCGCCGGGGGCGTCGAGGGCGGCGAGATCGACGCCGGGGAGGCCGGCGCGGAGCCGCTGTTGCAGCTCGTCGGCGGCGCGGCGGGCGAGCGGCACCGGCGCGCCGGGCTGGAACGGGCTCGGGAAGCGCGACGGGATCTCGGCCGCGGGCGGCGGCGGATCGAGGAAGATCAGGCCGGCCGGCATGTCAGCCGCCGAGCGCGCTGCGGATCAGATCGGGGGCGACCTTCGGCATCGGGACCCGCCGCTTGCCGCGCGCCGGGAACCAGGAGCGGACGTCGGCGTCGAGGCCGAGCCCGTGCATGAAGTTGTAGAGGGCGCGGCGCAGCCCGTCGCCGAGGAAGTCGTGGTCGCAGCCGGTCGGATCGTCGAAGCCGATCTCGTTGCGCGCGAACGACACCGCCGGCTCGGGGTGGAGGCGGATGCCGTAGACGTCGGGGGCGAGGCCGATCGGGCTGTGCGCGGTGGCGGCGAAGCGGTGCCAGAACGCCGACTGGATGCAGCCGGCCTCGAACAGCTGGCGGACCCGCTCGAGCGCGTCGACGGTCTCCTGCTCGGTCTCGGTCGGGAAGCCGTACATGAGATAGGCGTGGACCATGACGCCGGCGTCGGTGAAGGCGCGGGTGACGCGGGCGACCTGCTCGACGGTGACGCCCTTCTTCATCATCCGCAGCAGGCGATCGGACGCGACCTCGAGGCCGCCGGAGACCGCGACGCAGCCGGAGCGGGCGAGCAGCCGGGTCAGCTCGGGCGTGAAGGTCTTCTCGAAGCGGATGTTGCCCCACCAGGTGATCGTCACCTTGCGATCGAGCAGGCGCTGGGCGAGCGCGCGCAGGCCGGCCGGCGGCGCGGCCTCGTCGACGAGGTGGAAGCCGGTCTGCCCGGTCTCGGCGATCATCGCCTCGATGCGATCGACCAGCAGATCGGCGGACGCCGGATCGTAGCGGTTGATGTAGTCGAGCGAGACGTCGCAGAAGCTGCACTGCTTCCAGTAGCAGCCGTGGGCGACGGTGAGTTTGTTCCAGCGGCCGTCCGACCACAGGCGGTGCATCGGATTGAGCATCTCGAACAGGGACAGGTAGCGATCGAGGGGCAGGCCGTCGTAGGTCGGCGTGCCGCTGTCGCGGAGCGGGATGTCGTGCAGTGACGGATCGGTGCGCTGGACGACATGGCCGCCGTCGCGGACGAACGTGCGCAGGAGCGGCCGGGCCGGATCCTGGAGGTGCTCGATCAGAGCGAGCAGCGGCCGCTCGCCGTCGTCGAGGGTGATGAAGTCGACGTGGTCGAAGACGCGCGGCTCGGTCAGCTGGCGCAGCTCGGTGTTGACGTAGCCGCCGCCGAGGACGACTCGGACGCCGGGGGCGACCTGCTTGATGACACGCGCCATGCGGAAGGCGCCGTAGACGTTGCCGGGGAACGGCACGGTCAATCCGACCAGGTCGGGGCGGGCGCGGTCGACCAGCTCGCGGGTGATCTCGTCGAGGAGCTCGTCGATCAGGGTCGGCGGCGCCGCCAGGGCGTCGGCGAGCGGGCCGAACGTGGGCGTGCTCGACGCCAGCTTCTCGCCGTAGCGCGACAGCTCGAAGCGCGGATCGATGCCGTCGCGGACGACGTCGGCGAGATCGTCGATGTACAGGCTGGCGAGGTACTTGGCGCGGTCGGCGGTGCCGAGGCCACCGAAGGCCCAGCCGATGGGATCTTCGTCGGGGTCGCCGCTCTGGTCGCGGAGCGCGGCGAAGCGCGGCCCCTCGGGGAGCAGCTCGCGGCCGACGATGCGCAGGGCGAGGCTGGGGTCGCGGCCCTGCAGGTAGCGGACGACGCTGTCGACGGTGTCGACGTAGGTCGCGTGGTGGGCGAGGAAGTGCTCGATCGGCGGCGGCGGGCGCCGCTTGCCGGCGTGAGCGGCTCGCTCGAGGAGGATCGCGGCGACCCGCTCGAGACCGCGCCGCGAAAAGACGCGCAGGAACAGCTCGAGCGCGGGATCCGCCTGCTGGACCTCCACGCCGAGCGCCGCGCCGTGCTTGCGGAGGAAGCCGGTCAGGTAGGCCGTCGCCGGGTACGGCGTGTTCAGCTGGGTCATCGGCGGGGTGAGGAGCAGGACGCGCACGAGCGGCTCCTCAGCGGCGGCGGCCCGGCGACCGGGGGGCGGGGCGGCGCTCGGGGCGAGCGTCGGGGCGGCGCTCGGGGCGAGCGTCGGGGCGGCGCTCGGGGCGGGCGTCGGGGCGGCGCTCGGGGCGAGCGTCGGGGCGGGGCAGGAGCCCGCGCACCTCGGCGTCGCTGAGGTTGCGCCAGCGGCCGACCTTCAGCGTGCCGAGCTCGATGTGCATGATCCGGACCCGCTGCAGCGCCGTGACCTCGTGGCCGAGCGCCTCGCACATCTTGCGGATCTGGCGGTTGAGGCCCTGGGTCAGGATGATGCGAAAGACCCGGCCGTCGACGCGCGACACCTTGCACGGTCGCGTCATGCCGTCGGGGATGCGCACGCCCTGGGACATGCGGCGCAGGAAGTCGTCGGTCGGCGCGCGGTCGACCGCGACCAGGTACTCCTTCTCGTGGTTGTGCTCGGCGCGCAGCACCTCGTTGACGATGTCGCCGTCGTTGGTGAGGAGGATCAGTCCCTCCGACTCCTTGTCGAGCCGGCCGATCGGGAAGATCCGCTCGGCGTGGTCGATGAAGTCGATGATGTTGCCCTCGACGTGGCGCTCGGTCGTGCAGGTGATGCCGACCGGCTTGTTGAGCGCGATGTACACCGGCTTCGGCCGGTCCTTGGCGGCGCCGATCGACTCGCCGTCGACGCAGACGCGATCGCCGTCGGCGACCTGGCTGCCGAGGCCGGCGCGCACGCCGTTGATGGTCACCCGACCCGCCTCGATCAGCGCGTCGGCCTGCCGCCGCGAGCAGGTCCCGGTCTCACTGATGAACTTGTTGAGCCGCAACGGTGCGTGCTGTTCTACCGCAACCCGGTTGCCTCGGCCCAGGGCGGCGTTGGCCGGCCGCCCTTGAAGTTTCGCTGAGTTCCGATGGTGTCTGACACCCGCGCGAGGGCGCGGCCTCCCGTCCGCGGGGCCCGAAACCGGGGCTTGGCGGGCCGACGGGCGCCTCCGGGCGTAGGGGAGGAACGAGCGTTTTCGCCGGGTTGCGGTGGTCTGTGGCACCGTGACCGGCACGCGCTGCCAGTGGTTTCGATGGCTTGCGCGGGCGTGGAACGAAGGTGGGCGCACGCCGTTTGCCCGCGATCTCGAAGGCTCCACCATCGAGCGCAGGAGGGGCGATGCGGACGGTCGATCTCGAGCAGCTGGGGGACCTGTGCACGCCGTGGTGTCTGCGGGTCGCGGCAACGCTGCGGATCGGCGCGCACATCGAGGCCGGCGCCGGCTCGCTCGAGGAGCTCGCCGCGGCGGCGCGCTGCGACGCCGACGCCCTCGGCCGGGTGCTGCGCCACCTCGTCGGCAAGGGCGTCTTCGAGGAGCCGTCGCCGGGGCGTTTCGCGCTGAACGCGGTGGCGCGCGCGCTCGAGGAGCAGCGGATCGGCCTCGACCTCGACGGTTTCGGCGGCCGCATGGCCCACGCGTGGGGGACGCTGCTCGCGGCGGTACGCACCGGCGAGCCGGCCTATCGCGACGCCTTCGGCCGCCCGTTCTGGGACGACCTCGGCGCCAACCCGGCGATCGGCGACAGCTTCGACGCGCTGATGGGCCTGGCCGGCCACGGCGTGCCCGATCCCGAGATCCTCGTCGACGGCGACTGGGCCGCCGTGCGCAGCGTGGTCGACGTCGGCGGCGGCACCGGCGCGCTGCTCGCCGAGATCCTGCGCGCGCACCCGGCGGTGCGCGGCACGGTCGTCGATCTCCCGCGCACGGTGGCCCGCGCCGCCGAGACCTTCGCCGCCGCCGGCGTCGCCGACCGCGCGACCGCCATCGGCCAGAGCTTCTTCGACCCGCTGCCGGCGGGCGCCGACGTTTACGTGATCAAGAACGTCCTCGCCGACTGGGCGGATCGCGAGGCGACCGCGATCCTGCGCCGCTGCGCCGAGGCCGCGCGTCCGGCGGGTCGCGTCGTCCTCAGCGGCGGCGTCGCGCCCGACGGTCAGCCGTCGCGGTCGGCGGACCTGCTCATGTTCGTCCTGGTCGGCGGCAAGGAGCGGACCTTCGCCCAGGTCGGCGACCTCGCGGCGGCCGCGGGCCTCGACGTCCACACCACCGGGCGAAGCCCGTCCGGTCGCTTCCTGGTCGAGTGCCGCCCGCGGCGGTAGGCGGTCGGTCGCGCAGCGATTGCCAGCGGCCGAGCCGAAACGGCGTGGCGCGAAGCGCGTACCGTACGCGTGCAAATGCTCCGCGTTCCGGAACCGCGCCGCTGGCTGTGGCTGGGCGCCGCCCTGTCGCTGTTCGCCCTGCACAGCGAGTACGACCTGCCGGTGGCCGCGTGGCTGGCGCCGATCTTCCTCGTCCGCTACGTTCGCCTGTCCGCGCCGCGGACAGGTGTGGTGTGGATCGGGATCGTCTCGCTGCTCGCATGGCTGCTCTGGCTGTGCTCGTCCGCGCTGATCGTCTCGGGGACCGCGGTGCTCTCGTTCGCGGCGCTGGCCGGCTTCCTGACCGTGCCGTACCTCCTCGATCGGCTCCTCGCGCGACCGCTCGCCGCGTGGAGCGGCGTCGCCGCCAGCCTGGTGTTCCCGCTCGGCCGCGCCGCGTGCGAGTACCTCTTCACGGTCGCCGTCGGTTTCGGCAACTTCGGGTCGCTGGCGGCGACCCAGCACGGCAACCTGCCGCTCCTGCAGATCGCGTCGATCACCGGCTCGTACGGTGTCAGCTTCCTGATCGCGTGGCTCGCCTCGACGGTGAACCACGCGTGGGACGCCGGCTTCGCGTGGCCCGCGTCGCGCCGGGTCGGGGTCGTCTACGCAGTGACCCTCGCGGTCGTGATGGCCGGCGGCGCGATCCGGCTCGGCTGGGCTCCGGCTGACGGCGACACGGTGCGCGTCGCCGGGCTCAGCCCGTCGCGCGCCGCGCTGCACGAGCGGCGCCGGACCGGCGACGACGCCGTCGTCAACGACGATCTCGTCGCGCGCACCGACCAGGAGGCCCAGGCCGGCGCCCGCATCCTCGTCTGGTCGGAGAGCGCCGCGCGCGTCACCGCGGCGACGCGCGGCGCGATGGTCGAGCGCGTCGCCGCGATCGCGCGCCGCCGCGGCGTGTACGTCGACATGGCGCTCGAGATGCGGGGCGAGCGCACGACCAACGAGGCGGTGCTGGTGGCGCCGGACGGCCGGGTCGCGTGGACCTACCAGAAGTCGCACCCGACCCCGGCGGAGGCGGCGGCGGGGATCGCGCCTGGCAGCGGCGAGGTGCCGACGGTCGATACCGGCGCCGCCCGGCTCGCGACCGTGATCTGCTACGACCTCGACTTCCCGTCGCTGGTGCGCACCGCCGACGCCGACCTCCTCCTCGTGCCGGCGAACGACTGGCCCGGCATCATCGCCTGGCACTCGCAGAAGGCGGTGGTCCGCGCCGTCGAGAACGGCGTCTCGATCCTGCGCCAGTCGAGCCACGGCCTCGCGACCGCGCTCGATCCGCTCGGCCGCA
>Ga0075421_100011839_pt1 | contig 10815 bp, 8 predicted proteins | sample SoiMetdeltSBSDD5_FD_75292 | JGI IMG/M metagenome (GOLD analysis project Ga0075421, IMG submission 75292) | Bulk soil microbial communities from a Populus tree surrounding site in Tennessee, USA - Soil MetaG P. deltoides SBSDD5 | ecosystem: Environmental > Terrestrial > Soil > Tree plantation...
GCGTCAATCTAAAAATCAAATGGCTCAATCGGCGCGGTTTTGGCTATCGCAACTTTGACCATTTTCGGTTGCTCGTCTTGACCGCTTTTTGACCATAATCCCGCTCAAGTCGGGAGAGCCTGAATAATGAATTTGGTTAAGCGTGTTTTTCCTCGGCGGCGCGGGCGCACTGGGCACAGTAGCCTTCAAAACACACACAGGCATGGGAGAACACCAACCCCAGCGTCTCGCTGAGTTCCCGCTGCGCCCGGCGGATGTGCGGTGTCTCGACTTCGATCACTTGGCCGCAGCCCAAGCAGGTAAAGTGATAATGCTCGCGCTTGCCCACTGCCTCGTAGTATTCTCGCTTATGGTCGCGGGCAAAGTAACGCTGCTCGACCAGACCCATCTCTTTCAACACCGCCAGCGTGCGATAGACCGTGGCCAGGTTCAGGCTGGGCTGACGGCGATGCGCCAGCACATGAATGCCTTCCGCGTCCAAGTGTCCCTGGTTCTCGTTCAGGATGGACATGATTAATGCCCGCTGCGGGGTCAACCGCCGCCGGCTCGCATGCAGCGAATCACTCAATTGGTGGGTGGAGACCTCTTGTGACATGACCCAAACTCCTTCTTTCTGCTATTGCAAATCATTTGCGCCGGGACACTTTAGCAATTTTCCGGAGCCGAATCAAGCCTGGGGCTCAACTTTGAGTTTAAAGGGGCGAAAAGTGGAAGTTAACCGGGGTTAACCAGGAGGATAAGCTTCCGAGGCCTCTGTAATTCACGCTTGAAAAGTATCGAATTGTGCGAAAAGTAGTCACTGAAGTGCGAGCTTTATCGTCCAGATGTAATACACTGTTTATCAAGCGAAGACTCGGTCACTACTTACTTATAAGGAGAATAGACCATGTTTCATCACCTCAAGTTACGTTTCGTGCCGCTGTGTTTCTTGATTATCGCGCTGGTCGGCTCGGTCACGCTGCTGCCGATTCCGGTCGCGCGCGCCATCAATACGCCTTGGTTGAGCACCCAGGGCCGCTTCATTAAAGACCCGTCTGGCAACACCGTCATCCTACGCGGCGTCTCGCTGGTGGATGTCTCAGTGGCGAACTCCCGTACTCGCAATGCCGTCACCCAAACGAACATGGCGACCGATAACGCCAACGGCTGGTATGCGCGCGTGGTCCGCTTCCCGGTCTACCCCAATGCGATTGATGGGCAGCCCGGCTGGATCGCCAACCCGGACGCCTACTACAATAATCACCTCAACCCGGCGATTCAGAACTGCGTCGCCCGACAAATCTACTGCATCATTGACTGGCACTACATTGCCGACTACAACAACAGCACGATTGATACCTCCACGCGCAACTTCTGGACGTACATCGCCCCGAAGTATGCGAATACCCCGAACGTGATCTTTGAGCTATACAACGAACCAATCAACCCGGACAACTGGAGCACCTGGAAGACCTGGGCGCAGCCGTGGGTCAACATTATTCGCGCCGCCGCACCGAATAATCTCATCCTCATTGGCGGGCCGCGCTGGTCACAGAACGTGGCCGAGGCCGCGACCAATCCCTTCACCGGCAGCAACTTGGCCTATGTCGCTCATATCTACCCGCAGCATGGCGGGCAGAGCGTTTGGGACTCCTGGTTCGGGAACAGTTCCGCGACCGTACCGTATTTCATCACCGAGTGGGGTTGGCAAAACGGCGGCGGCGTTCCCACCAGCGGCACCACCTCCGGCTTTGGATCCCCCTTCAGCGCTTATCTGGATAGCAAAGGCGTAAGTTGGACGGCCTGGGTCCACGATGTCAGTTGGCAGCCCGTCATGTTTGATGCGAACTGGAACTTACTGGGCGGCGAGAACTTCATGGGCCAGTTCACCAAGGATTTCCTCTTCAACCGCCGCAACGACAATTTGCCCGGCGGCGCAACGGCGACCCCGACCCGGACCAATACGCCCGTTGGCCCGACGAACACGCCAACGCGCACCAATACGCCCACACCCGGCGGAACTATTCGAGTGGAGTCTGGCGGAACGGCCAACTTCACGGATACCAGCGGCAACGTTTGGGCCGCGGACAATAGCTTCAGCGGTGGGAGTACGGCCGATCGCGGCGCAATCGCTATCGCCAACACGACCAACGATCGGATTTATCAGACCGAGCGCTATGGCAATCCCTTCTCCTATGCCTTCAACGTCGCCAATGGCACGTATACCGTCAACCTGCACTTCGCTGAGACGTTCTTCACCAGTTCCGGGCAGCGCGTGTTCAGCGTGACGGCGGAAGGCACGACGATCGTTAGCAACTTGGATATCTTCGCCGCGGCGGGGGGCGCGAACACCGCCTTGATTCGGACGGCGAATGTGACCGTGAACGATGGACAGTTAAATCTCAATTTCACCGCGTCCGTTAACAACGCGCTGGTGAACGGGATCGAGATCATCCCCGGGTCAGGCCCCACCGCGACCCCGACGCGCACCAACACCCCCATCGGCCCGACGAATACCCCGACCCGCACCAATACGCCGGTTTCTAGCAACCTGCTGACCAACGGCGGCATTGAGAGCGGGACGACGGGCTGGACGTGCAATAATTGCACGGGAACATCGGACACCACTCAATTCCACAGCGGAACCCATTCCCTGAGCATCACCGGTCGCGCGGCGGCCTGGGCCGGTCCGGAGCAGAATGTGACCTCCCAGATGACGAATGGCCGCAATTACCCGACCGAGGTTTGGGTGAAGCTGGCCAGCGGCACGGCGAGCGCGCGCATTAAGATCAAGCTGGTGGCTTCGACCACGACTTATATTACGATGACGCCCGACATTGCCGTGAACGCCACCGGCTGGACCCGGGTCTCCGGGACGGGAACCGTTTCCTGGAGTGGAACGTTGACCCAAGCCGTTTGGTACGTGGAGACGGCGACCGGTACGACCAGCTTCTATATGGATGATGCGGTGCTCAACTAATCCGAGTAGCTGATTAAGAAACACGTACGTGACCCGTGACTCGTGATCCGTGAGTCATGGGTCACGTATTATGAATCATGCAAGAGATTGTTGAGGAGTCTGGTGGGGGTGACGCAAAACGTGATCCATGAAGCGTAATGATTGAATTTCACGCTTCACGGATCACGGGTCACGCTTCACGCGTCACTCTTCTTCAGCAAATCTTCCCCCGTTTGCCGGCCAAACTGTGACCGGGCGGGTGCGTCCCGATCCAACGTTCATCCGCGGGTTCGGAAGCCAATTGATAACGCGAGTCCGTCGAAAGCCGGAACCGGTTGGAGTGATTGTCGAGCGAACCGTGAACGAGGAACATCTCAAAAATAACGATGTCGCCCGGGTCGAATTCAGTCGTTAGCCAGCGTCCGTGCATCGAGCGGCGCAGGCGCACCGGGTCCGTGGTGAGCCAGCCATTGTTACCATAGGCGTGCAGATTCTGATCGTCCGCTTTATTGATACAGTACGCATCCACATCCCGCTGGCCATAGCCTTGCTTGAGCCGCTCGTGCTTGTGGGAATTCTCCAGAATCATCAACCCGCCCAGTTGGTAATCAATCCGACCCATCGGCGCCCAGGCGGTATAAAGATTCTTTGTGCCCCGCCCCATATACACAATATCGTAATGCGGCGGCGTCCCCGTCCCCTGGCCGGGGGCCACACACCGCACCCAGGTGAAAGTAAAATGAAGGATGGGGCCGCCCAGGAATCGTTCGAAGAACTCGATCAGCGGGCCACCGTAAAGCACCCAGCGCAGCGGCGTATTGTCCTGCGCCAGATCAGGCCGGAATTGCATGTGCAAGTCCGGGCGCACGATCGCATCCATTGGGTCCGTGCCGGGCAGCAAGAGACCTTCCCGCTCCAGACGAGAGACCATCTCGCGGCGCGCGGCCAGGACTTCGTCCCGATCCACCAGCCCGCGCAGGAGCAGATAACCCTCCTCCTTGATCCGAGCGCGGAGCGCCGGCGTGTCGTCCAGAATTTCATTCGATTCCCGCATTTCCCCAAAAGACTCAGCGCCCAGATCAAGCGTTTTGCCCACCGCGGTCAGTGAAGAGAGTGTCCGGGTCATTAGACGGTGGCCTCCTATGCCATCCGGTTTTATAGTGCCACGGCTGCCAGCCGGGAGGAATAGCCGGGGTGGACAACGACTTGCACATTCTGCTATAAAAGAAACAGCGATGACTACCTTGGAAACCCCCACGTATATACGTTTTAGCTTTGGCGCCCCGCCGATTTTTGGCCGGATCACGCAGGTGGGCCTGCTGCGTGACAGCCGTGGCCACATGCACTCGCTGCGCGTGATTGACTCGTACGCGCTCGTCTATTCGCTCGACGGCATTGCGCATTACCAGGATGAAGCCGGGACAGTCCGCGACATCCAGCCGGGCGACATGATTTTGGTCTTTCCCAATATCAGACACAAATACGGGCCTGGCCCGGACGAGCATTGGAGTGAATTCTATCTTGTTTTCGATGGGCCTGTTTTTGATCTATGGCAGCAACAGAAACTGATAGAGCCGGCGCAGCCGATCTTCCATTGCGAACCGGTGGATTACTGGCTCAAGCGGCTGGAGTCCGTGCCCAGCGCGCCGCGCCAACCCGGCGGCGAGATCAGCGAGGCCTGCCGGCTGCAAGAAGTGCTGGCGGAGATGCTCGACGCTTCCCGCCTGCAGGACGAGGACACCGACCGGCAATTGATCGCGCGCGCATGTGCGCTCTTGGAGTCCGATCTTTCCCGCGAATTAGATTTGCCGAAGCTGGCCCAGCAATTGGGGATCTCGTATGCGTCATTCCGCAAACAGTTTACGCGGATCATGGGCGTGCCGCCGGCCCGGTACCGAACGGCGAAGCTGATCGAGCGCGCGTGTGAGTTGATGCAGCGCAGTGATTTTCTGGACAAGCAGATTGCCGAGCAGCTCGGCTTCTCCGATGAGTTCCACTTCTCACGCCGCTTCAAGGCCGTCACCGGCATGTCCCCCCGCGCCTTCCGCCGGACGCTGTCGCGGTCGCGGGGGTAAGCCGGAAGTTCTGAACACGCTAAGAACCGCTGACAACGCTGAGAAAAACTGAGGCCGCTGAAAAGGAAAACTTCTCAGTGGTCTCAGCCCTTTTCAGTGCCTCAGTGATTCAGCGGCCTCAGCGCTCTTCAGCGCCCTCAGCAGTTCCACTTCCCACGCCGTTTCAAGGCTGTGACGGGCATGTCCCCGCGCGCTTTCCGCCGGACGCTGGCGCGGCTCGGTGGAGGGGAAGAAGTAGTTTGATTCTTAATCAACCCTCTGAATTAGTTGGGCAAAGTCACAAAACCTAATTCGATCAAGACCACAACTCAACCGGCGTTTTCAAGCAAGTGGAAGTTTCTAAATTCTTGAAGGTTTCGTAGAACGTCTTTACATTCATTCCTGCCGCTTCTTCCAATAGGAGATAGTGTGCATCGGGATCAACCCAATTAAGAGCCTCATTAAAAGTCACTTTATTCTCAGGTGCCCATAAAATAATCGTTGGGAAGAGATATCTGTGCGGGCAACCTTCAACTTGATTACCTTTGACTTTTGCAAACGGTTCATCATATCTACTTACAATTCCTTGATCAGGATAAAATAACACTATAGAAAACCATAAGTAACCATCTCGAGGTTCAGTTCCGGTGCTCAACCAAACTTCTCCTGGCTGTCCATTGCTAGATAGAAAGGTATGGAGCCAGTAGCTCAATGAGTTTCCTGTATGAATCTCAATATTATCAATAATCCCGTCCTTCACTGTGTAGATATGTCTCAGAGGTCTTGGTGAGATTCTTTCCGGAACGTGGATATAGACCTCATATGATCGGTCAGTAGCGCTAGCTGAGTAAATATCCGACGCAAATGTAGCTAAGAAACTTCGGGCTTCTTGCCAGGTTGTCCGCCCCGGCGTGAATCCCCACCAGCAGGGCAACTGGCAGCCGGCATTGTTCGTTAACAGGTCCAGCACCAGCGCCTCCGCCTCTGCTGGAGGCAGCGTGGGCCGAGGCGTCCATGTCAACAAAGGGGCCCTAGTCAGGATAGGCGTCAAGGTGAAGGTGGGCGTTGAGGTTGGCACAGGTGTACGGGTTGATAACACTGAGCCAGCGGTGGGCATCCAGGTCAGAGTTGCGAATGACTCGGCGCTTGGAGTAAGCACAACGGGAGAAACGTAACAACTGGTCAGCATGCCCCCTATAAGCAGGCTCATTATAAATTTCGATGGGATGTACGCAATATTCTTGAACATAAGAAGCTGCCTGACCTCATTCTGGATATAGCCTTCTATTAGGCGGCAAATAAAAACCCCCATTGATAGTAACCCTATGACAGTTTCAGAAAAAGGGGCCGGACAACTTGTTGCAGAAAAGCAGTTTCAGCAGAAACAATGGTGAATAGAAGAAACAGATTTTAGGAACACAAAGATACCCTCACAACCCACTTGGTCTGTGAGGGTATTTTATTCTAAGAATACTTCAGTGACTATAACTAATCGCCACCCTCTGCGTCCATAAAAAAAGCGCGATTAAGTCGCGTCCGGGCTGTACACTTTTGTGCTAAAACTGGTCGCTTACGCACATGCTTTACTTCATAATTAGCAGTACTATCGTTCATGTCCGGCCACCATCAAAACAAACCTGGAACGTTTTCCGTTTATAAGGCGTAACCACTCAACAGCCCGAGCGGTTACCACCAGACAAGGAGATCAAGATGAAAAGCTTTCAACCCTATTTACGCGCTCTGCTTAACCCTGGCCGCTGGAGCAAAGTGATTGTGGCCTGGGTCGCCGTATTGATGCTGACGGCCTTGGCCGTCTCGGCCACGCAAGCCGCCACGGGTTATGCGCCCAAGGCGACCGCGACGCCCACCTCGGGCGGCGGCCCAACGGCCACACCCACCTCGCCCGCTGGCGGGACGGCGACACCGACGGCTAGCCCAGGCACGACCTTCTACGTGGACTCGGTCGCCGGTAACGATGCGAACAACGGCACCTCCACCAGCACGCCGTGGAGAACGTTGGCGCGGGTGAACAGCGTCACCTTTCAGCCCGGCGATCACCTCCTCTTCAAAGCCGGAAGTATCTGGACCGGCACGTTAGCCCCTCGGGGGTCGGGCAGCGCGGCGGCTCCCATCATCCTCAGCAACTACGGGACCGGCAACCTGCCGCTAATCGCCGGCGCGGGCGCGAGCGACGCGCTTTATCTGTTCAACCAGCAATATTGGGAAATCAGCAATTTGGAAATTACCAACACCGGCGCATCGGTTGCCAACCGGCGCGGGATACATATTGTGGGACAAAACGTTGGGCAGTTGAACCACCTCTACTTGCGGAGTCTTAACATTCATGACGTGAATGGCGATACGAAAAAGAATCAGGGTGCGAGCGCCGGGGTTCAAATCGAAGTGATTGACCCCAGCGACGTGCCGACCTGGTTCAACGACGTCTTGATCGAGAATAACACCCTGGTCAATGTGGACCGGTTGGGGATCCATATCTGGTCGGAGTTCTTCGAGCGGCCGCTCAATGGGACGTACGTGGGCGGGCCGTGGACGCCCTCGACCAACGTTGTCATCCGCAACAACTACTTGCAGGACATCGGCGGGGACGCGGTCGCGCCGCACATGACCGATGGCGCGCTGATGGAGTACAACGTCGTGGACGGTTTCAACGCGCAAGCCTTGACGGAGAACGGCATCATCAGCGCCGGGATCTGGGTTTACGATGGCGACCATGCGCTGATGCAGTACAACGAGGCCTTCCACGGGCACACCGACAACGATGGCATGGCCTACGACCTGGACAGCGGCACGGATAGCCACATCTATCAATACAACTACAGCCACGACAATGACGGCGGCTTTCAATTGGTGTGCAGCGACGCAACACACAACGGCGTTTCGCAGAACCATACTACCCGCTACAACATCAGCCAGAATGATGGCAATACGCGCGTGTGGCGCTTCTGCGGCCTCGGGCTGCCGAATATGAAGTTTTACAACAACGTTATCTACGTTGGCGCGGCCTATCATCCGGCGATTTGCTATGCGTGCAAGAAGTCGGATAGCGCTTATTTCTGGAACAACATCTTCTACGTCTTAGGCCCGGCGACTTGGGGCGCGAAGCCCAGCGGCGGCACCGGCCCAACCACGATTTTCGACTACAACATTTTCTACGGTGTGCATCCGAGCGACGAGCCGCCCGATGCGCATAAACTCACGACCGATCCGCTCTTCGTCGCGCCCGGCACCGGTGGCAACGGCATCGGCACACTCAACGGTTATAAGCTGCGCGTGGGTTCACCCGCGCTCGGCTCGGGGTTACTCATCCCGGACAATGGTGGCAAGGATTTCTGGGGTAACGCAGTATCATCCAGTACGCCGCCCAATCGCGGGGCGTATAATGGCCCCGGCCTTTGAGTCTAAAAAATCCTTTTGAAAACCAGCCGGTCAACCAGACACCCAGGCCTTGAATTCTTAAGCCTGGGTGTCTGAGTTTCAAAGCGTCAGGAGAGCACTGAGGTAGCCCCGCCATGAAGCGCAAGCATTTAGAAAAATCTCCTTCCGGTTTAAGTTGGATCGGAGCACTCAGCGTGATTGTCGCGCTAACGCTGAGTGCAGTAGCGCTATTGGCTTCGAGTCAGAAGCCGGTTTACGTGATGACCCTCAACGGTGAACCGGTGGATTTGCGCGAGTACCAGTTGATCCTCAACCGCCACCGGGGCGAAGTCTACAACGACTTTTATTTGAACTATGGCGTGGCGGACAGCGCGGACTTTTGGACGACAGCGTATGAGGGCGAAACGCCCCTCGATCAATTGAAGCAAATCACGCTGCAAGACTTGACTTCCATCAAAGTGCAACAATTACTCGCCCGGCAGTCTCACGTGACGGTGGCGCTCACGCCGCAAGGGCCATTTCTGGCCGCCGATCCAAGCTACGCGGTGTTTCTAAAAAACTTAGGCGCGGAGAATGAAAGACGCCAGGCAGCGATAAAAAAAGGCGAGCCAATCTACGGCCCGACGCAATTCGATGAAGATACGTTTTATCGCTATTTCTTCTCCAAGATGGTCGAGCAACTTCAACAACAATTGAGCGAGGGCGACTGGCAGCCGAGCACCGCCACGCTGGAAGCCTTCTACGCCGACCGAAAAGAAACCGATTACCGGCGAGAAGATACTTTCTGGTACGAATCCCTTTGCTGGCCGTACGCTAAACCGGCGGGCGAGATCACGGAGGCTTCAAAACAGGAGGCGCAATTGAAGATGGAAGAGATCCGCGCCCGGCTGCCCCAGGGTTTTACCTTTAAGGACATCGCCCAACGCTACCCCGTTCGATATGCAGACGAGACGTTAGATGACTCGACGGCGGACTCTGACGTTAAATACCAGCCTGTCCTGACGGGCCAGGTGAGAAGCCTGCCGGTGGGCGGCCTCAGCCAGATTTTTGAAAGTGATGAAGGGGACGCGCTCTGCTTGGTTACAGTGCATGGGCGGCAGATCGTCGGTTACCAGCCCTTTGAGGAAGTGCGCGCTCAAGTCCAGGCACAGTATATTGATGAGAAGTACGTGACGGTGATTGAACAACTCACACGTGACGCCAAGATTGAAATTAATCAAAAAGTCTACGCAGGGATTCAAGCGGATTAACCTTGAGGTTCACCCTCACCCCCGTCCCCTCTCCCCTCCGGGGAGAGGGGAGAAACTCAATACCTCTGGTCGCGGGTTATCCAAAATCTCTTTTCCCGATTAAAATCAATCATCAATGGAAATCAAACGCCTCGCGCTGGTGCTCGTGGATATTAGCGGCTACACCCGTTTCATGAAGGTGCATACCATGAGCCTGCTACACGCTGAAGCCATCATCACCGACCTACTGGAAGCGGTGATTGACCATGCCGAATACCCCTTGACGCTGAGCAAATTGGAAGGCGATGCGGCTTTTCTCTATGCCCCACTCGACGATGAGCGCTCGGCTCCCCTGGCAGCCCAGGCTATTCTTAAACAAGTGACTGCTTTCTTCGACGCCTTTCGGGCCAAGGAGCACGCCTTGATTGCCTGTGACACCTGTCGCTGTGAAGCCTGCAACAACATCGGCCAACTGAAACTCAAAGCCTTTCTGCACGTCGGCCCGGCGGTCATCAAACGCATCCGGCAGTTCGAGGAGTTGGGTGGTGAAGACGTGATCCTCATTCACCGGTTGCTGAAGAACACGATTCCCGCCAAAGAATATATTCTGCTGACGGAAGCCTTCTACGAATTAAGCGGCGGCTTCACCGAGCACACACCCGAAGCCCGAACGGAAGAATGTGAAGGCGTGGGGCCAGTGCCGGTCAGAGTCTATTACCCGGCCAGCGAAGAGGCCGCACTACCACCCCGGCCCGCCCCGGGACCACCGATGCCCGGCACGGAGGTGGGAGCGATGGCGAAGCGATGGAACGATTACGCGGTCGGGCGGATCGTGGGCCGGTTGCCCGCGCGCAACTTTTCCCATCTGCCGCCGGCGAAATTAACGCCGTTAAATTTGTGGAGCTATTTTGTCGGCGGCATCGGACACAACATCCTGTCCACCATTCGTTACAAGCTTGGGGCGAAGGATGAATAGACGTTTTTGGAAAGAATACGGTGGGGCTAATCACGAATGACTCGAATAGACGAATGGCACGAATGAGTTTTTAAAGGGTTATTCGTGTCATTCGTTCATTCGTGGGTGTCACCGCACTTAAGGGTGATCAAGCAGCCCATTGCTGAGTCAGTCGCAGGGTGGCTAAAGAAGGCCGGCCGCGTTGTTTGGGCGGCTGCCAGCACGGCGGCGGGACTTTGAAGT
>Ga0075421_100011840_pt1 | contig 10815 bp, 10 predicted proteins | sample SoiMetdeltSBSDD5_FD_75292 | JGI IMG/M metagenome (GOLD analysis project Ga0075421, IMG submission 75292) | Bulk soil microbial communities from a Populus tree surrounding site in Tennessee, USA - Soil MetaG P. deltoides SBSDD5 | ecosystem: Environmental > Terrestrial > Soil > Tree plantation...
CGCGCCCACGCCGCCCGCGAACAGCTCGATCGGGTCGACGACGCCGGCCTGCGCGATCCCGACTTCCGCCGCGACACGGTCCTGGCCCTGCGCATCCTCGGCGCCGACGCCGCCGTGATCGATCGCGTCAGCCGCGCCGCGCCGTAGCCGGCCTGCTACGCTTGCCGGGTGCGCCTGGTCCTGATCGCCGTCCTGCTCGCGGCGTGCAGCGGCGACCGTGCCCCGCCCGGCGCGGCGCTGCCGGCCCTGTGCCAGGCGCGGGTCGACACGACCAGCGGCGAGCGGATCGTCGACGTCGAGGCCGACTACCTGCCGCACGTCGTCGCCTGCGAGAACGGCACCGCCGCCGACGAGGCGCTGCGGGCGCAGGCGGTCGCCGCCCGCTCGTACCTGTACTTCACGATCCAGCGCGAGGGCCGGATCGCGGACAGCCAGTCGGATCAGGTCTACGGCTGCCGGCGCGCCCCGGAGCCGCGCCATTACCGCGCGGTCGCCGCCACCGCCGGCGAGATCCTGCTCCACGACGGCGCGCCGATCGCCGGCTTCTTCGTCGCCGGCGCGCCGCCGCGCGCCGACTGCCGCGGCGGCCGCGGCGCCACCGAGCCGTACGTCACCTACAACGACGGCCGCCGCGGCGACGCCGTGCGCGCCAGCCGGATCGGCGGCGACCATCCGGCGAACCGCGGTTGCCTGTCGCAGCGCGGCTCGCACTGCCTGGCCCAGGCCGGCCGCGACTATCAGTCGATCCTGCGCTTCTACTACGGCGCCGACGTCGACGTCGTCCGCGCCGCCGGCCCCTGCCTCGATCCGCTGCGCGCCGGCGTCGGCGGCGGCTTCGGCGCCCGCGAGCGCGCCGGCCTGTTCCTGGCGGCGGTCTGCGCCGCCGGGCTCGTGACCTGGCGCCTGCGCCGCCACCGTCGACGCCGCCGTTGACATGCGCCGCCCGACGCCGTCACGCTAGGGGGTAGCGCCATGCGCCGCGTCCTCGATCCGGTCCGCGCCGAGGTGTCGGCGTGGTGCAGCGAGGCCTTCATCCGAGGGGTGTCGGCGGCGTTCCTGCTCCATCCGCTGAGCCGCCCCGAGGCCCACGGCGTCGAGGTCCTGCGCGACCTGCCGTACCTGGCCTCCGGCCACGAGATGCACCGCCTCGACGTCTACCGCCCGGTGGCGCGGCCGGGGCCGTGGCCGATCGTCTTCTACGTCCACGGCGGCGGGTTCCGGCTCCTGTCCAAGGACACCCACTGGGTGATGGGCCTGGTCTTCGCCCGCCACGGCTACCTGGTCGTCAACATCAGCTACCGGCTGGCGCCGCGCCACCCGTTCCCGTGCGCGATGGAAGATACCTGCGCGGCGTGGGCGTGGCTGGTCGAGCACGCGGCGTCGCTCGGCGGCGATCTCGGCCGGGTCGCGGTCGCCGGCGAGTCCGCCGGCGGCAACCTGGTCACATCGCTGACCCTCGCCACCTGCCAGCGCCGCGACGAGCCATGGGCGCGCCTCGCCTACGACACCGGCGTGACCCCGGGCGCGGTGATGCCGTTCTGCTCGATCCTCGAGGTCTCGCACCCGGAGCGCTTCGCCGGCGCCGCGCCCTGGTTCGTCACCGCGATGATCCGCGACATCGCGTCCTGGTACCTGGGCACCGCCGACCACGGCGCCGCCCTCGACCTCGCCAACCCGCTGACCGCCCTCGAGCGCGGCCTCGCGCTGTCGCGCCCGCTGCCGCCGTTCTTCGCGCCGGTCGGCACCTGGGATCCGCTCGCCGCCGACCACCGCCGGCTCGAAAGCGCGCTCGCGCGTCTGGGCGTGCCGTGCGAGGCGCGGTATTACCGGGGCGGCATCCATGCCTTCCACGCCATGGTCTGGAACCCGACCGCGCGCCGCTGCTGGCGCGACGCGCTCGCCTTTCTCGATCGCCACCTCCGGGCATCAGCGTAGGTCCCGATGAAGATCGAAGCCCGCCTCGGCCTCGGCGCCGCCACCGCGATCGTCATCGCCAACATGGTCGGCACCGGCATCTTCACCTCGACCGGCTACCAGGCGGCGTCGCTGCACGATCCGATGACGATCCTGGTCACCTGGATCGTCGGCGGCGTGCTCGCGCTGTGCGGTGCCGCCGCCTACGCCGAGCTGGGCGCGATGATGCCGCGCGCCGGCGGCGAGTACGTCTACCTGCGCGAGGCGTACCACCCGGTGGTCGCGGTCATGTCCGGGTGGGCGTCGCTGGTGGCCGGATTCTCGGCCCCGATCGCGGTCGCCGCCCTGGCCTTCGCGCGCTACCTCGGCGCCGAGGTGCCCAGCGTCGCCGATCCGTGGGCGCAGAAGGCGGTCGCCATCGGCCTGGTCCTGGCGATGACCAGCCTGCACGCCTTCGACACCGTGATCGGCGGCCGGGTCCAGGCCGGCTTCACCCTGGCCAAGACGCTCCTCATCCTGGGCTTCATCGTCGCCGGCTTCGCCGTCGGCCACGGCGACTGGGGCCACTTCGCGAGCGAGCGCGGCGGCCTCCACAACGTGTGGACCAACAACTTCGCCGTCGCCCTCATGTACGTCAGCTTCGCCTACTCGGGCTGGAACGCGGCCGGCTACATCGCCGGCGACATCGCCCGCCCCGAGCGCAACGTGCCGCGCGCGCTCCTCACCGGCACCGCGGTGGTGATGGCGCTCTACCTGCTCCTCAACGTCGTGTTCCTCTACGCCGTGCCGGCCCAGGTCCTGGCCAGCGGCGACGGCGGCGGCCCGGTCGCCGAGGTCGGCGACTACGCGGCGCGCGCGCTGTTCGGGCCCCGCGCCGGCGCGCTGCTGGCGATGCTGATCGCGCTGGCGCTGGTGTCGGCGGTGAGCGCCATGGTGATGGCCGGGCCGCGCGTCTACGCGGCGATGGCCGACGACGCCGCGCTGCCGCGGCTCCTGGCGGCGCGATCGCGCCGCGGTGTGCCCCACGTGTCGGTGCTGGTCCAGGGCGCGCTCGCCGTGCTGATCGTCCTCATCGGCAAGCTCGATCAGGTCATCCGCTTCGTCGGCTTCACGCTGTCGATCTTCGCCGCCCTCACCGTCGCCGCCGTCTACGTGCTGCGCGCGCGCCGGCCCGACGTGTCGCGGCCGTACCACACCTTCGGCTATCCGGTCACGCCGGCCTTGTTCATCACGCTGTCGGCGTGGGTCGCCTACGCCCAGATCCGCCAGCACCCGGTCGAGAGCCTGTACGTCTTCGGCGTGCTCGTCCTGGGCGCGGCCGGCTACGTGGCGAGCGGCAACCGGGGCGGCGGCAGCGCGCTGCCACCGTCGGTGCCGCCGGCGCGCGTGGTCGAGTAGCGGAGTATGCTCGGGGCATGCGGCCCCGCTTCTCGGTCTTCATCGCCGCCAGCCTCGACGGTTTCATCGCCCGCCCCGACGGCGACATCGCCTGGCTGTCGATCGTCCACCCGCTCGACGAGTCGCACGGCTACGACGCGTTCTTCGCGTCGATCGACACCCTCGTCGTCGGCCGCGGCACCTACGACACCGTGCTCGGCTTCGACCAGTGGCCGTACGCCGGCAAGCGGGTGATCGTCCTGACCCACCGCGCGGTCGAGCTCCGCCACGGCGCCGAGGCGTACGCCGGCCCGCCGGCGCAGCTGCTGCCGCGGCTCGAGGGGGCGCGCCGGGTCTACGTCGACGGCGGCAACGTCATCGCGCAGTTCCTGGCCGCCAACCTCCTCGACGACATCACGCTGTCGGTGATCCCGATCGTCCTCGGCGGCGGCCTCCGGCTGTTCCCGGGCGGCGAGGGCGAGCACCGCCTGGCGCTCGAGAGCCACCGGTCGTGGCCGACCGGCCTGGTGCAGCTGCGCTACCGCGTCATCGGCGACGGCGATGCCGGTCATCACCAGCCCTGATAGGGGTTGGCGCGTCGCGCATGTTAGGCCGGGTTCCGGGAGGAACCCATGCGTAGCCTTGCCGCGTGTCCTGTTCTGCTCCTCGAGCTCGCCGCCGCCGCCTCGCTGATCGCCTGCGGCGTCGGCGAAGGCATGCCCCCGGGCACGACCCCCGATGGTCCGCCGGGCGCGACCGCCGATGGCCCGCCCGGCACGACCGCCGACGGCCCCCCGGGCACGACCCCCGACGGCCCGCCCGGCGCCGCGCCGCCGGCGAACTGGCGTGAGCACTGGTTCGAGCACGTCCAGGACGTCAAGCTCGTCCACTACGACGCCGATATCGCGGTCTACTTCGACGACGACGTCAGGCCCGCCGGCACCGAGTGGATCATGCCGATGATGGGCGACATCTGGCGCTACACCAAGCAGACCTACGGCGACTTCGGCGACGACCGCCTCTACCTCATCTTCCACGAGGGCCGCTACAGCGGCGGCCACCCGTCGACGTACTTCGACGACTCGCACGACTTCCGCAACGTCTCCGACTGCGGCCCCGGCCCGTGGGGCACCGAGGACACCATCGACATGCCGAGCCACGAGGTCGGCCACATCGTCGAGGGCGCGTCGCGCGGCGTCCACGGCTCGCCGGCCTTCCCCATCTGGGCCGACAGCAAGTGGGCCGAGTTCTACCAGTACGACGTCTACATGGGCATCGGGAAGACCGCCGACGCCCAGCGCGTCTACGACCGCTTCATGGGCACCACCGACGACTTCCCGCGCGCCAACACCCACTGGTTCCGCGACTGGTTCTATCCGCTCTGGCGCGATCACGGCCACGGCCAGGTCATGGCCCGCTTCTTCCAGCTCCTGTCGCAGCACTTCCCGAAGAGCGGCAACGACTACGCGCGCGACCTGAACTTCGGCGAGTTCGTCCACTTCATGAGCGGCGCCGCCGGGACGAACCTCAAGCAGCTCGCGACGACCGCGTTCGGCTGGCCGGCCGACCGCGATCAGGAGTTCCGGCGCGCGCAGGCCGACTTCCCAGGCGTGACGTACTAGCGCCGCGGTGGGAGAATTTGCGGACGGACCGGACGTCCGAGCGGTAGCCCCGTGCAACGACGACTCGTCTCGGTGATCTCCCTGGTGGCGCTGTGCATGATCGGCCCGGCCGCGCAGGCCGGCGCCGACGCCGGTCGACCGAAGCCCCCGATCCTCAAGAGCCGCATCCAGGGCGCCACCCAGATGTTCTCGGCGCCGTGGGGGCTGGTCGCACAGGGCAGCGGCCAGCTCCGCATCCTTCCCCTGGGGACGTCGAGGTGGCAGACGGTCCACAAGGTACCCAAGGGTAGCCTGTACCGGATCGCCTTCGACGACGCCGGTCGGCTCCTGGCCTGGTGGGAGGAGGAGCCGCACTTCCACCTGTTCGTGCCCGGCACGAAGGAGCACCGGACGTTCGCGCTGCCGCCGCCGCCCTCGCCGGAGTTCAAGTACGGGTACGGCGTCGACGACATGTACTTCGCCGACGACGGCTCCGCGATCGTCTACATGCACGGCTTCACCGGCGGCCGGACCTGGGTCACGGTCGCCTACCACTACGACCTCGCGCGCGGCGCCGCGCCGACGCTGCTGTTCCGGCAGCCCGGACACGTGCTCCACACGTCGGCGCGACTCGCGGTCCACGCCGTCCCGAAGGACCCGAACAGCGCGTGCGAGGACAACAGCTGCTACCCGCTCGGCGCGGTCATCGGATGGGAGATCGCGGGCACGAAGGCCACCAGGCGCGTCCTCCTCGATGGGGACCGGTACAAGAACCTGTCGAGGGTGCAGCCGGTGTGGGGCGGCGAGGCGGAGCAGATCGCGGTGGTGGTCACCGAGCATCCGCACCGGCGGCACCTGCTGCGCTGGCGCTGGGGCGACGCCAGGGCCCAGTTCGGGCCCGTCCCGGACGGCCCCGGCTACGACACCGAGACGACCTGGCTGACGCGCGCGGGCGACGTGATCGAGGTCTGGCTCACCGACGAGCGCGGCCTCGAGGTCCGGCGCTACCCGCCCGGCGGCAAGGTCGCGATCGCGTCGCTGGCGCCGCTGCCGCGCCGCACGCCGAATGATCACCCGCTCTTCAATATCGCCGGTGTGATGGAGCGGGCGAACGGCGACCTGATCCTCCACTGGGGCGAGTACCTCGTCCTCCTCCCGCGCGACGGCGCCGCGCGCCGCCTCGATCTGCGCGCGGCCTTCAAGCGCAAGAGCGAGATCGCCGGCCGGGTCATCTACGTGCGCGCGCCCGAGGGCGTCTGGGTGGGCATCGAGTCCGGCAAGGCCCTCGATCTCAGCTTCCTGTCCTACGCCGATCTCGAGGCCCGCTCGACCCCGGCGCCCTGATCGCGACGGGAATCGACCGGGCGCGGCCGGCGTTCGATCGGTACCATCGCTTCCGGCCCTCGGACGCCCATGACGACCCTCTCCGGCCGCCGGCGCTACGGCTGCGCGACGTGCGCAAGGCGTACGGCCGCACCACCGCGCTGGCGGGAGTCTCGCTGGAGGTGCGCCCCGGCGAGGTGCTCGGGTTGCTCGGGCCCAACGGCGCCGGCAAGTCGACGACCATGAAGATCGCCGCCGGGCTGGTGCGCGCGGACGCCGGCGAGGCGCAGGTCGGTGGCGCCGCCGCCGGGTCGCCGGGCGCTCGCCGCCAGATCGGGTACCTCGGCGAGCTGTTCCGCTTCCCCGACTGGATGCGCCCCGACGAGATGCTGCAGTTCCACCAGCGGCTCGCCGGCGCGACCGGCGGCGCCGAGGAGCGCGACCGGCTGCTCCGCCTGGTCGGGCTCGGTGACCCGGCGGTGCGCGGCCGTCGGCTCGGCACCTTCAGCAAGGGCATGCAGCAGCGCGCCGGCATCGCGCAGGCGCTGGTCGGCGAGCCGCGGCTGGTGTTGCTCGACGAGCCGACCAGCGCGCTCGACCCGCAGGGCCGCGTCGAGGTGCGCGCGCTCATGCACCACCTGCGCGAGCGGGGCGTCGCCGTGGTCGTCAACACCCACCTCCTGACCGAGGTCGAGCGGACCTGCGACCGGGTCGCGATCCTGTTCGGGGCCCGCGTGGTGCGCGAGCTGGCGCTCGACGGCGCGGGCGGTCTCGCCGGCGCGAGCGACGCCGCGCCGCTGCTCGTGCGCACCGACCGCGGCGAGCACCGCCGCGACCGGGCCTCCGACGACGACGTGGCGGCGCTGATCGCGCAGCTGGTGCAGGCCGGCGAGCGCGTGTTCGAGGTGCGGCGCGCGGTGCCGACGCTCGAGCACGTCTACCTCTCCGCCATCGCCGGGGCGGTGCCATGAACGGCTTCGCGACGATCCTGCAGGCCAGCCTTCGCGAGCACGCCCGGAAGCGGACCGCGCTCGTCGCGGTCGTGCTCGGCGCGCTGTTCGTGCTGCTGTACTCGGTCGCCACCCACTTCATCTGGGCCGACGTCAGCGCCGAGATCCGGGCCGGCAAGGAGCGCTCCCCCGCCGAGATGCGGCAGCTGGTGCCGGCCACGCTCTTCGGCCTGGCGATGTTCGCGACCTGGTTCCTGTCGGCGGTGGCGGCGACGTTCCTGGCGGCCGGCGGGATCCGCGGCGAGGCCGAGCGCGGCGTGCTGCAGCACGTGCTGGTGCGCCCGGTGGCCCGCCACACCGTGCTGGTCGCCCGGCTGGCGGCGGCCGCGCTCCTGGCCGTGGCGTTCATGGGGGTGGTGCTCGCCTGCTGCGCGCTGGCGACGCGCGTCGTCACCGGCTGGGCGCCCGCGAACCTCGCGCAGGCGCTGCTGCTGCTCGCGCTCGCCATCACCGCGGTCACCGCGGTCGCCACCGCCTTCAGCGTGCCCCTGCAGGGCGCCGCCGCCGGCATCGCCACGCTGATGCTGTTCGGGACCGGCCTGATCGGCGGGCTGCTCGAGCAGCTGGGCACCGGCATCGGGGTCGCGAGCGTGCGCCGCAGCGGCGAGTGGCTGTCGACCGCGCTGCCGTTCGAGGCGATGTACCAGGCGGCGCTGCACGCGATCACCCGCGGCATCGGCGGGGTGACCGGCGTCGTCGTGCGGCTCGGCCCGTTCGGCGGCGCCCGCGAGGCCTCGGCCGGCCTGATCCTGTGGGCGGTCTCGTGGACCGCCGCCGTCGTCGCCCTGGCGGTGGCGCGCCTGCGCCGCAGCGATTTCTAGCGCTTCCGGTCGGAGGCCTTGGCACCGCGGCGCCGTCCATGGCACACGAGATCATGGCCCGCGCTCCTGCCGTCCTCGCCGCGACCGTCGCCTTCGCCGCCGCGGTCGCTCCCGCCGGCGCCGACGAGCTGGGCGCCGAGGCGGCGGTCGGCATCTGGCGCGGCAAGGCGACCTGGAAGGGCTGCACCGTCGCCGGCGCCGCCCGCGTCGTCTTCGACGTCAGCCGGATCGACGGGCGCTATCGCATCGGCCTCGAGCGGGTGCGCGACGGCCTCGGCGCGGTCGATCTCGATCCCGACACCGCCGGCGCCCTCGCCGGCGTCCGCGACGATCTGGAGGTCCGGCTCGAGGCGAAGCGCGGCGCCGTGACGCTGCGCCTCAAGACCGGCGCCGGCTGCGTGGCGACGGCGAAGGTCGGCCGCGACTCGACCGGCATCCCGGCCTGCGACGACTACCGGGCGCTGACGCTGATCAAGGCCAGCTGCTCGGCGATGGGCGACGGCCGCAGCGGCGACGCCGACGCCACCGGCCGGCAGCTCGCGGGCTGGACGAAGGCGCGCGGCGCCCGCCGCAAGGACGCCGCCGCCGGGTGCGCCAAGGCCGCCGAGCCGCTGCGCGTGGTCCTCACCGCCCAGCTGTGCCTGCCGGCCGCCGGCAGCGGGCCGACCGGCCTGGTCGAGTGCGATCGCTACTTCGCGATCCTCGGGCGCTACCTGCGCTGCGACCGGATCCCGCCCGGCTCCAAGGACGCGACCCGGCGCAGCAGCGAGGCGATGCGCGCCGCGCTCGCGCGGCTGAACGATCCCGACGTGCCGGCGGAGGCGCGCTCGGCCGCCGACGACGCCTGCCGCAGCGCCACCGAGTCGCTCACGACGTCGCTGGCCGCCGTCGGCTGCGATCGTCAGTAGCCCTTGCACGTCGACGACGCGCCGATCATGCTCGGGCCATGACCGCGGTCGCGATCGACGTCGAGCACCTGGTGGCGCGGTGGCAGGAGGAGGTGGCGCGCGGTCCGCGTTCGGGCCGGGTCGACCTGCTGGTCCGACGCCTCGGCACCGGCGACCGCGACACGCCGCCGCGGGCCGAGCTCGACGTCGAGCGCGGCCTGATCGGCGACCGCTGGGAGCGGATGCCGAACCGCCCCGCCGACGGCCAGATCTCGATCATGGACCGGCGCGTGGTGGACGCCCTGGTCCCCGGCGATCGCTCCCGGTGGAGCGTCCCCGGCGACAACCTGATCGTCGATCTCGATCTGTCGGAGGCGGCGCTGCCGGTCGGCACCCGGCTGCGCGTCGGCAGCGCCGAGCTCGAGGTGACCGCCAAGGTCCACGCTGGCTGCGCCAAGTTCCGGAGCCGGCTCGGCGCCGACGCGCTGGCCTGGGTCAACGGCGGCGACCGCGGCCCCTTGCGCCTGCGCGGCGTGTTCGCGCGGGTCGTGATCGCCGGCGCGGTCGCGGTCGGTGACGTCGTCGAGATGATCCGATCACTGCCGTAGCGCCGCGACCGCCGCCGCGCGTTTGTCTATGCTGTCCGTAGCCGGGAGCCGGGAGACTCCCGCGGGGGGAGCATGTCGCGCACGCCTCGTCTGGTCGTCGCCGTCCTCGTCGCCGCCGCAGGGGCCGCCGCCGCGCCGGCGCCCGCCGCCGCGTTCTGCGGCTTCTATGTCGACGGCGCCGGGACCAAGCTGGTCAACAACGCCACCCAGGTCGTCCTCATGCGCGACGGCACCCGCACGGTGCTGTCGATGCAGAACAACTACCAGGGACCGCCGGAGGCGTTCGCCATGGTGGTGCCGGTGCCGGTCGTCCTGGCCAAGGACGACGTCCGGATCCTGGACGGCGCCGTGTTCGAGCGCGTCGACCGGATGGCGGCGCCGCGCCTGGTCGAGTACTGGGAGCAGGACCCGTGCGCGCCGCTCGAGCTGCCGAAGAGCATGCCGAGGCGCGCCCTGCAGAAGAGGCCAGCCGGGCGCGCCGAGAGCGCCGCGCCGGACGATCTCGGTGTCACCGTCGAGGCCCAGTTCGTCGTCGGCGAGTACCAGGTCGTGATCCTGTCGGCGCGCGACTCGACCGGGCTGGATACCTGGCTCCGGCGCGAGCGCTACCAGATCCCGGCCGGCGCCGAGCCGCTCCTGCGCCCGTACGTCGAGGGCGGCTGGAAGTTCTTCGTCGCCAAGGTCGATCCGGCCAAGGTCCGGTTCTCGGACGGCCAGGCCATGCTGTCGCCGCTGCGCTTCCACTACGACAGCGACGAGCTGGTGCTGCCGGTCCGCCTCGGGCTCATCAACTCGGCCGGCACCCAGGACCTGATCGTCCACCTCTTCGCCCCCGGCAGCCGCTACGAGGTCGCCAACTACCCGAACGTCTTCATCCCGACCAACCTCGACGTCCAGGACGCGGTCCGCAAGAGCTTCGCCGACTTCTACGCGGCGCTGTTCGACCGCACCGTCGAGAAGAACCCGCGCGCCGTGGTCACCGAGTACGCCTGGGCCGCCGGCAGCTGCGATCCGTGTCCGGCGCCGCCGCTCGGCCCGGGAGATCTGGCGACGCTCGGCGCCGACGTGCTCGGCGGCGGCGGTGCGCCGGTCGTGCGCGGCCCGCCGGGTCGGATCGGGCGGCCCGCGGTCGGCCGCTTCGTCCTGACCCGCCTGCACGTGCGCTACGGCAAGGACCAGCTCAAGGACGATCTCGTCTTCCGCGCGGCGTCGCCGGTGACCGGGGGCCGCGAGGTGCGCGTCGCCGACGGCCGCCTCGAGGAGAGCGCCCGGCC
>Ga0075421_100011841_pt1 | contig 10814 bp, 9 predicted proteins | sample SoiMetdeltSBSDD5_FD_75292 | JGI IMG/M metagenome (GOLD analysis project Ga0075421, IMG submission 75292) | Bulk soil microbial communities from a Populus tree surrounding site in Tennessee, USA - Soil MetaG P. deltoides SBSDD5 | ecosystem: Environmental > Terrestrial > Soil > Tree plantation...
CTCGTCATGCACCCGATCTTCGCCTATGGCAGCGAAGCGCAGCGCAAGAAATATTTGCCGAAGCTCGCCTCCGGGGAGATCGTCGGCTGCTTTGGCCTCACCGAACCGGATCACGGCTCCGACCCCGGTTCGATGGCGACCCGCGCGGACAAGGCCCCCGGCGGCTTTCGGCTCACCGGCACCAAGATGTGGATCACCAACTCGCCGATCGCGGACGTTGCGCTGGTCTGGGCCAAGCTCGACGGCGTTATCCGCGGCTTTCTCGTCGAGCGTGGCAGCAAGGGCCTGTCTACGCCGAAGATCGAAGGCAAGCTTTCATTGCGCGCCTCGATCACCGGCGAGATCGTGCTCGAAGACGTCTTCGTGCCGGAAGAGAACATGTTGCCGAAGGCGAAGGGGCTGGGTGGTCCCTTCGGCTGCCTCAACGTGGCGCGCGCCGGCATTGCATGGGGCGCAATCGGCGCGGCAGAGTTCTGCTGGCATCGGGCCCGCCAATATGCGCTCGACCGCAAGCAGTTCGGTCGCCCGCTCGCCGCCAACCAGCTCATCCAGAAGAAGCTCGCCGACATGCAGACCGAGATCACGCTCGGCCTGCACGCGGCGCTGCGGCTCGGCCGACTCATGGAACAGGGCCGCGCCGCGCCGCCGGCGGTGTCGTTGCTCAAGCGCAACAACTGCGGCAAAGCGCTCGAAATCGCGCGCTTAGCGCGCGACATCCACGGCGGCAACGGCATCTCGGACGAATTCCATGTGATGCGCGTGCTGTGCAATCTCGAGACCGTCAATACCTACGAAGGCACTCACGACATCCACGCGCTCATCCTCGGCCGCGCCCAAACCGGGATCCAGGCGTTCTTCTGATCGCTACTCGGATTTCGTCGAAGGGGTACGAGCGGCTCGCTTGCGCAAGCAGTCGCGGCCATGAACCGGAACAGCGGCAGCGCGGCAGCTTACCTGCGGGCGAGTTCGGCGAGGCGCCCCACCATCGCGCTATGGGGATCCGCCAGCGCGTCGATCACCGTGAAATGATTCGCTCCCGGGATGGCCTCGTAACGGGTTTGCGCACCGGCCTTGCCCCAGCTGTCGGCGATGGTGCGGCTCTGGCGCAAGAATTCGCTCGATTCGAGCGCGCCCACGACGGCATCGAACGGGCGACCTTTCGGGGCAGGCCAGAACAGGGGCGAAACGCTGCGGGCCTCGCTCTCGTCGAGGCGCAGGTCCTGCGCCATAGGGATGCCGACCAGCGGCGTGAGATCGAACAGGCCGGAGATCGAGTAGGCGGCGGGCACCAGATCCGGCGGCGCCTTCGGGTACCGCGCCCGCCATTCGGTCGCCAGCATCGTCGCGGCGAGATGTCCGCCCGCGGAGTGGCCGTAGATCATCATGCGCTGACCCGTGCGCAGCCACAGGAACAGGCATGCGTGCCGGATCTGCTCGATGATTTCGGCGATGGTCACCTCCGGACAGAGGTCGTAGCCCACGACCGCGACCGTCACGTCGTGTGCATTGAGCCCGCGCGCCATATGGCTGAACAGCGATGGGTCGAGCGAGCGCCAGTAGCCGCCATGGATGAACAGCGCGAGCGGCGCCGTAACCGCGTGGGGAGCCGAAAACAGGTCGATGAACTGCCGTAGCGACGACCCGTAACTCAGTCCGAGCTCGGCGCGCCGTTCCTTCATCGCTTCCGCCCGGTAGTCCTCGGCCTCGCGCGTCCAGCGCGCGAAGATTTCGGGATGCTCGGGGACGCGAGCGCGGTTGTTGTATTCGGCCTCGTAGTCGATCGGCATGCGTTCTCCCCCCGTGCCTCTCTATCACCTCTTTCCATCTGCGGGGAGAGCCGCCTTGCCTTTCGATGAATCGCAGCTATGTCTGGCGTCATGAAAGTGGACGGCAAACATACCCGCACCATCTGGGTCGAAGCGGATGGGTGGTCGATCGGCATCATCGATCAGACCGCGCTGCCGCACCGTTTCACGACTGTCCGTCTCACGACCCTTGAGGAGGTCGCGCGCGCGATTGCGAGCATGCAGGTCCGCGGCGCGCCGCTGATCGGAGCCACCGCGGCCTATGGGGTCGCGCTGGCGCTGCGCGCGGACGCCTCCGATGAGGCGCTCGAGCGCGCCTGTGCGATGCTCGCCGCCACGCGTCCGACCGCCGTCAACCTCAAATGGGCACTCGACGAGATGGTGGGCGCCGTGCGCAACCGCCCGCGCGAGGAACGCATTGCAGCGGCCTACCGCCGTGCGGCCGAGATCTGCAACCAAGACGTCGCCATCAATCAGGCGATCGGCGGTCATGGCGCGAAGCTGATTGCCGCGATCGCCGCCAGTAAGAGCTCCGGCGGAGCGGCGCAGGTGCTGACCCACTGCAACGCCGGCTGGCTCGCGACCGTCGATTTCGGAACCGCCTTGGCCCCGATCTACGTGGCGCACGATCGCGGCGTAGCCATCCACGTCTGGGTCGATGAGACGCGTCCGCGCAATCAGGGCGCCGCGCTCACCGCCTGGGAGCTGGGCCAGCACGGCGTGCCGCACACGGTGATTGCGGATAACACCGGCGGTCACCTGATGCAGCACGGCATGGTCGACATGGTGTTGGTCGGGGCGGATCGAGTCACGGCCAACGGCGACGTCTGCAACAAGATCGGCACTTATCTCAAGGCACTCGCCGCGAAGGACAACGGCGTGCCGTTCTACGTCGGCCTGCCTTCGCCGACCATCGACTTTTCGCTGTCGGACGGGATTGCAGAGATTCCGATCGAACAGCGTGCGGCGGACGAGGTCGCAACCGTGAGCGGCCGCACCGCCGACGGTCGCATCGAGACCGTGCGCCTGGTGCCGGAGGCCTCGGCGGTGGCGAATTACGGCTTCGACGTGACCCCCGCGCGCCTGGTCACCGGTCTTATCACCGAGCGCGGCATCCTCGCGCCGCGGCGCGATACGCTCGCGGCCGCCTTCGCCGAGCGTGCGCAGGCAAGCTCCGCCGTGGGATGAGCCGAGGCGCCCGATTTCACCGCGCGCGGTAAATCGCTAGGCTGGCAGCCTTTCAGCACTTGGCGTGGGCCTCAGCGCATGCCGGGCTGGAAAGCATCGAGGCCCGGCTTTTACCTGCTCACGCGGATGTTGCTGGAATCGGGACCGGGCAAGTAGAGTTGGCGCCAGTGCGCCGAATGTAATGGGCTGGAGTGCAGTATCGTGCGTGGCGTTCGGGTTCGTCCTGCAATCACAAACGTACCCCCTGCCGGGACTGCTCCATTCCATGAGCATCAGTTCGCTCGCCGCCGCTCTGCCCGTCGATGGCCGGCAATCGCCGACCGCGCTCGCGGTTGCGCGCGGCACGAGCCGGCTTCTGCATTCGCTGGGATTGTCGGTGGTGAGCGAATTACCGCTGGCGTCGGGCCGGCGCGCCGACCTGGTGGCGCTCGGCACCGGCGGCGAAGTGTGGATCGTCGAGATCAAATCGTCCATTGCGGACTTTCGCGCCGACCAGAAATGGATCGACTACCGACTGCATTGCGATCGGTTGTTTTTTGCCACGACGCTCGAGGTGCCGTGCGATATCTTTCCGCTGGACGTGGGTCTCATCGTTGCCGATGGCTTTGGTGCGTCGATCGTCTGCGAGGCGCCCGAGCATCGGCTGCATGCCGCGACCCGCAAGAGCATGATGCTTGCCTTCGCGCGTGCGGCGGCGATGCGCCTTGCGGCGCTCTCCGACCCGGAAGGACCTTACGGTCTGGAAAGTTAGACGCGCTTACGATCGGCGGTTACTTCGGCGCACGCTTGGCCAAAATGCGCTGCAGCGTGCGGCGATGCATGTTGAGGCGGCGGGCGGTTTCCGAGACGTTGCGGCCGCACAGCTCGTAAATGCGCTGGATGTGCTCCCAGCGCACGCGATCGGCCGACATCGGATTTTCCGGCGGCTCGGCTTTGCGTCCGTCGAGCGCGAGCAGCGCCGCAACCACGTCGTCGGCATCCACCGGTTTGGAGAGATAGTCGACCGCGCCGAGCTTCACCGCGTTCACCGCGGTGGCGATGTTGCCGTAGCCGGTCAGGATGATGGCGCGGGCGTCGGGACGACGGCGCTTGAGCGCGGAGATCACGTCAAGTCCGTTGCCGTCTTCGAGCCGCATATCCACGACGGCGAAAGCCGGCGATATCGTCTCGAGTTGGCTGAGCCCGTCGGCGACCGATTCGGCGGTGGTCACGGTAAAGCCGCGGCTTTCCATGGCGCGGGCGAGCCGCTGCAGGAACGACTTATCGTCCTCGACGATCAGCAGCGAACGGTCGGCCGGCATCGCCGCGACCAAATCGGCCATCGCCATTCGGGCCTCCACAGATGGTCCGGTGCGCCGGTCCGATGCACGCGGCGACGATTCACCCGGAAAGTGCGGACATAATCTAGGTGGATACCCTACAACCTCAAGTGAATAATCGATAATGAAACGGCCAGGCCGGGCGGTCTCGGCCAAACAGCGGGACCGCCAATGGCTTAGCGGTCAGCACGAGCCTCACGACGCGAACGCGGTGGCGCGTTCGAAGTCGTTGCGGCCCCAGTGTACGCGGACGATCGCGCCTCGATCCGGGAACGCGCGGTTCTCGAAGTCGAGCGTTGCCCCGGAGCGCTCCAGCAAGGTCTTGGCAATGAAGAAGCCCAGTCCAAGCCCGCTCGCCTCGCCGTCAACGTTTTGCCGGCGTCGGTTGGTGACATAGGGCTCCCCGATCCGGTCCATGACCTCCGGCGCAAACCCCGGACCATCGTCGGTGATCGTGACCGCGACGTCCTGGCCGTTCCAGGAGGCGGCGACCTCGACCCGCTCGTGGGCGAAATCGACGGCGTTCTCCAGCAGGTTTCCGAGGCCGTAAAGGATCGCCGGATTGCGGCCGCCGACCGGTTCGGCCGCTTCGCCCGGTGACAGCGCGACGTTGATTGCAACGCCGAAGTTGCGATGCGGTGCGACCACTTCCTCGATCAGCGTGGACAGCTTCATGCGATCGAAAGGCGCGCCGCTCGACAGTTCGGTGAGCTTCGCCAGAATGGCGCGACAGCGCTTGGCCTGCTCGTTCAAGAGGCGCACGTCGTCGGCATGCTCGGAATCCGGCTCGATCGCCAGCTGCAGCTCCTTGGCGATCAGCGTGATGGTGGCAAGCGGTGTGCCCAGTTCATGCGCGGCGGCCGCGGCGAGCCCGTCGAGCTGCGAAAGGTGTTGCTCGCGGGCCAGCACCAGTTCGGTCGCCGCCAGCGCGTCCGCGAGCTGGCGTGATTCCTCGGTGATTTGCCAGGCATGCAGGCCGATGAACGCGATCGCGAGCAAGAGCGAAAGCCAGACCCCCATCACGTAGACCGCCGGCAAGTCCAAAGGTTCGCTGTCCCACGGCAGCGGGTCGTGCACGAACACGAGCACGGTGGCGCAGGCGATGGCAAAACCGCCAAGCATGAGAGTCATACGCGCGGGCAGCGCGGTGGCCGAGATCAAAACCGGTCCGAGAAAAAGGAAGGCGAACGGGTTCTCCATTCCGCCGGTGAAGAACAACAGCACCGCCAACTCGGCGATGTCGAAGGCAAGCAGCCATGCGGCCCGGTCGGGCTCCAGCCGCTGCGTCATCGGGAAACGAATGCGCAGGGCGATGTTGAGCCAGGCGGCGAGCGCGATAACCGCGAGACAGGCCCAGATCGGCAGCTCGTAATCGAGCCCGAAATAGACCACCAGCACGGCGGTAGTCTGGCCGATGACCGCAAGCCAGCGCAGCCGCACCAGCGTGTCGAGACGCACGCTGCGTCCCGTCCGGTGGGCTTCCTCTGCAGGTTGATCGGTCATGGCGACAATGTACCCCTTCGCCGCGCCTGCTCAACGGCGCCGGGCAGCGCTGGATCGCCGCAACGAGCCCGGCTGCCGATACCTCTTGCCTCGTGCGCGGCCCCGCGCCACATGTGCAGTTCCGCGCAGGGCGACATCCGACATGTCCAAGACCGTCGAGCCTGTCATTGCCGTCGACCAGCTGGTGAAGGTGTATAAGACCACGACCGCCGTCGACGGCATTTCATTTGCGCTCGAAAGCGGTTCCATCACCGGCCTGCTCGGCGGCAACGGCGCCGGCAAGACCACAACCATCGCCATGATCATGGGCCTGGTCACCCCGACCTCGGGCACGGTCAGGGTGCTCGGCGCCGAGATGCCGCGCCAGCACTACCAGGTGCTGCACGAGATGAATTTCGAGAGCCCGTATGTGGACATGCCGCATCGTCTGACGGTGCGGCAGAACCTCAAGGTTTTCGGGTTACTCTATGCAGTGGAGGATCTCAGCGGCCGCATAGCCTCGCTGGCGCGCGAGCTCGACCTGACGGAGTTTCTCGACCGGCCGACCGGCAAACTTTCGGCCGGGCAGAAAACCCGTGTCGCGCTCGCCAAGGCGCTAATCAATTCCCCTCGGGTTCTTCTTCTTGACGAGCCCACCGCCTCGCTCGACCCCGATACCGCGGACTGGGTGCGCGCTCACCTCGAGCGGTTTCGCAAAGAGCGCGGCGCAACCGTCTTGCTCGCCTCCCACAACATGGCCGAGGTCGAGCGCCTGTGCGAGCGCGTCATCATCATGAAGCGCGGGCGCATCGAGGACGACGACACCCCGCGGCGGCTGCTCGTCCGCTATGGCCGCCGAACGCTGGAGGAGGTGTTTCTCGATGTCGCGCGCGGGCGCGGCGAGGGGCGCGAGGCCGCACAATGAGCACGCCTTCGACTAGCGCCATCGCCGTGACGCCGCATCGCGTCGGGGCCATGGTGCTGCGTTATCTTTATCTGTTGCGTTCGTCCTGGACGAGGCTTCTCGAGCTGATCTATTGGCCGGCAGTGCAGCTTTTCGTCTGGGGATTCCTGCAGTTCTACATTGCCGAGAATTCGGGCTTCTTCGCCCGCGCCGGCGGCGTCTTCATCGCCGCCGTGCTGATGTGGGACGTGCTGTTTCGCGGCCAGCTCGGCTTCTCCATATCCTTTCTCGAAGAAATGTGGTCGCGCAACTTGACCAATCTGATGATCAGCCCGCTGCGTCCGATCGAATTCGTTTGCGCGTTGATGACCATGAGCCTTATCCGCCTTGCCATCGGAATGGTGCCGGTGACGTTCCTGGCGATGGCCTTCTTCGGGTTCAACGTTTACAGCCTCGGTCTGGCGCTCGCGGCGTTCTTCGTGAATCTGATCCTCACGAGCTGGGCCGTGGGCATCGTTGTCGCGGGCGTGCTGCTGCGCAACGGCATGGGTGCGGAATCGCTCGCTTGGACGCTCATGTTCGTGCTCATGCCGCTCACCTGTGTCTATTACCCCGTCAGCGTGCTGCCGGATTGGCTGCAAGTGATTGCCTGGATGCTGCCGCCTACATACGTGTTCGAAGGAATGCGGGCGCTGCTGATGGAGCACGTGGTGCGCGTCGATCTGATGGTCGAGGCCTTCGCACTCAACGCGCTCTATTTCGCCGCCGGCGTGTTCGCATTTCTGCAACTGCTCAAGAGCGCGCGCCGGGCGGGCTCGCTACTGCAGACCGGCGAATAGCGGCACCGTGTCCGCTGGTTTGATCATGCCTGCCTTGCTGCGGCGCGAAACCACCAGCGGCCTTGAATGCTTATCTATTTGGCGGCGGCGCGTGGATAACCCACCGGAGACGTTGACTATATGTCAGATTCGCGACAGTATGCTGCAGTGCGGCAAAAGCCGCTGAGGGCTGGGAAAATGGCGATTGGCGAATTCGGCGGCGCGCCGGTCGCAGCGGGCGACACTGGCCCGATGTATGCGGCACCGGCCTATTGGCTCTACGAGTTGAGCCAGGCCGCGCTCAATCCCTCGCGTGCCTTCGCCGATGCCGCACGTCTGTTCTATCGCAACCCCGCCAACCCCCTATCCTATACCGCGTTCGGCAAGACGATGGCCGCCGGCCTCGAGCTCTTCGAGCGCTCGACCCGGCGTTACGGCAAGCCGGAATGGAATATCGCGTCAACCGTCGTCGGCGGCGAGCACGTCCCGGTCCGTATCTCTACACTTTGGCAGCGTCCGTTCTGCCGGCTCCTGCACTTCGAGCGCGCCTTCGAACGCGCGCCGCGCCGCCCGCAGCCGCGCCTGCTTATCGTCGCCCCAATGTCGGGGCATTATCCGACGCTGCTGCGCGGCACCGTCGAGGGCTTTTTGCCGAACCACGACGTCTATCTCACGGAATGGGTGGACGCGCGGATGGTCCCGGTCTCGGAGGGCGGCTTCGATCTCGACGACTACATCGACTACTTGATCTCGATGTTGCATCTGCTCGGCGGCGACGTGCACATCCTCGCAGTGTGCCAGCCCTCGGTGCCGGTTCTCGCTGCGGTCGCGCGCATGGAGGCCGAGAACGACCCCTATGTGCCGAATTCCATGGTGCTGATGGGCGGCCCGATCGATACGCGGGTAAACCCGACTGAGGTGAATATCCATGCCGAAAGGCGCGGCGTCGACTGGTTCCGGCGCAACGTCATTACCAAGGTGCCGTTTCCAAATCCGGGATTCATGCGCGACGTTTATCCGGGGTTTCTCCAACTGCACGGCTTCGTCAGCATGAATCTCGATCGGCACATCGAGGCGCACCGCAAGCTGTTCCAGCACCTCGTAGAGGGGGACGGAGACTCCGCGCAGAAGCATCGCGAGTTCTATGACGAATATCTCGCGGTCATGGATCTGGCCGCCGAGTTCTATCTGCAGACGGTCGAGACCGTGTTCGTGCGTCACGCCTTGCCCAAGGGCGAGATGACCCATCGCGGCGTTCGCGTCGATCCGGCGAAAATTCGCCGCGTCGCCCTGCTCACGGTGGAAGGCGAGAACGACGACATTTCCGGCGTCGGTCAGACCGAGGCGGCGCATCGCCTGTGCGTCAACATCCCACCGGAGCGCAAGGCGCACTGGCTGCAGCCCGCGGTGGGCCACTATGGCGTATTCAACGGCTCGCGTTTTCGCGCCGAGATCGTGCCCCGCGTTGCGGACTTCGTGCTGTCGAACAACGCGGCAGTTGCACGCGGCGCCGCTCGCCGCCCGCCGAGCAAAGTCGGTGCGCCAGCATTGCGCACGAGCGCCGCTCCACCCGCGATGGCGAGCGCCGCCAACGAGTAGGCGAGGTCCCGAGGGCGCCCGCCGGGCAATATTTCTCTGCCGCAATGTTGCACGAAGGCCCGTTCCGCCAAGCTTTTTGCGTGATTCGTCACGCGCGGTTTCCGGCGCACCGCTGCTAACCCCTTGATGCTCCGCGCGATCTGGCCCGCTGGCGCGGCTTGGAAATACACGGACCCGAGGGTCCGTATATACCGGACGTCATGGAAAAAACTGAAAATGAATTCAACTCTTGAGTAACCCAAAATGTTGTGGTGAATACATCGTCTCAGCCCCCGATCTAGGGGAAGTGCCTTTATTTGTCGCCCGTCGTGCTGCGGCTTCTTGCGACTATGGCAGTATTTCGCCCGGGGTTGCTGCAGGGTGGATCCATGTCGCTTCGCGCGTTGCTCTATCGCCGTCCAAGCGAGCCTTCGGTCGTCCAAGTCGTTTTCGACCAAGCGATCTATCTCGTGCGCCTGCGCCGTCATCGCCAAGCGCGACGCTACACGTTGCGCATCGATGCTGCCGCACGCGAAGTGATCCTCACCATGCCGCCGCGCGGCAGCATCAAGGAAGCAAAAGAATTCGCGCAGAAGCACGGCGGCTGGATCGCCGCGCGGCTCAAGCGGCTGCCGGAGGTAGCGCCTTTCGCGCATGGCGTGGACGTGCCGCTGCGCGGTGAGTCGCATCGCATCGTCAACCGCCGCGGCGTGCGCGGAACCGTTTGGACCGAGACCGATGGAAATGGCAGCCGGCTGCTCTGCGTCGCGGGCGAACCGCCGCACGTCGACCGCCGCATCAGCAACTTCCTCAAGCGGGAGGCCCAGCGCGACCTCGAGGCCGCGAGCCGGCGTTACGCCGACAAGCTCGGGGTTCGCATCAAGCGCATTTGCGTCCGCGACCAGTCGAGCCGTTGGGGTTCGTGCTCGAATGCGGGCGTATTGTCCTTCTCCTGGCGGCTCATTCTCGCGCCTTCATTCGTGCTCGACTACCTTGCCGCGCACGAGGTCTGCCATCTGGTGGAACTCAATCATTCGCTGCGGTTTTGGCGGCTGGTGAAGCGTCTCTATCCGGAACTCGATCGCGCCAAGGGTTGGCTCGACGTGCATGGCACCGATCTGCATCGCTTCGGTGTTTGCGCGCGGCGCCCGTTGGGCGATCTCTGAAAATTCTCGGGCCGCGTGCCGCCCGCGCGTTAGTCGGCGATCTCGAGCCGCTGCCGCACGGCAGGGAGCACCATTAGGACGAGGATCAGCACGGTCGCGCTGATGAAGGCGAGGCTGATCGGGCGCGTCACGAATACCGTGGCGTCGCCGCCCGACATCAGCATCGAGCGGCGCAAGTTCTCCTCCATCATGGGACCAAGCACATATCCCAGCAGCAAGGGTGCCGGCGAAAATCCGAGCTTCATGCAGATGAAGCCGAAAATGCCGAACAATGCGGTCAGATAGATCTCGAACGACGAGTTATTCACGCTGTAAATGCCAATGGCAGAGAACGCCATGATGGCGGGAAACAGCAGCCGATATGGGACCTGCAGGAGTTTCACCCAGAGCGCGATCATCGGCAGGTTGAGCACGACCAGCATCAAATTTCCCATCCACATGCTGGCGATCAAACCCCAGAAAAGCTCGGGGCGCTGGGTCATGACTTCCGGGCCCGGCTGGATGCCTTGGATGGTGAGGGCGCCGAGCATCAGCGCCATCACGCCGCTCGCCGG
>Ga0075421_100011842_pt1 | contig 10814 bp, 2 predicted proteins | sample SoiMetdeltSBSDD5_FD_75292 | JGI IMG/M metagenome (GOLD analysis project Ga0075421, IMG submission 75292) | Bulk soil microbial communities from a Populus tree surrounding site in Tennessee, USA - Soil MetaG P. deltoides SBSDD5 | ecosystem: Environmental > Terrestrial > Soil > Tree plantation...
CGGGCGACCTCGGCGATGTGCGCCGGGGACGTGCCGCAGCACCCGCCGACGATGTTGACCAGACCGGTACGGGCGAACTCGCCGAGCAGCTCGGCGGTCTGCTCCGGGGTCTGGTCGTAGCCGCCGAACGCGTTCGGCAACCCCGCGTTGGGGTGCGCGGCGACGTAGGTACCGGCCAGGCGGGCCAGCTCCGCCACGTACGGGCGTAGCTCGGCCGCACCCAGGGAGCAGTTCACGCCGACGACGAGCGGCTGGGCGCGTTCGACCGAGCGCCAGAACGCCTCCACGGTCTGCCCCGACAGGGTTCGACCGCTCAGGTCCACGATCGTGACCGAGATCCACAGCGGCAGGTGCGGCGCCGCCTCGCGGGCGGCGGCGATCGCGGCCTTGGCGTTGAGCGTGTCGAAGATCGTCTCGATGAGCAGGAGATCGACCCCGCCCTCGGCCAGCGCCGCGATCTGCTCCGCGTAGGCGGCTGTGACGTCGTCGAAGGTGACCGCCCGGTACGCGGGATCCTCCACCCGCGGCGACAGCGACAGGGTGACGTTCAACGGACCGACCGAGCCGGCGACGAACCGGCCACCGACCTCGTCGGCCGCCTGCCGGGCGAGCTGTGCGCCGCGCACGTTCATGTCGCGCACCAGCGCCTGCAGGCCGTAGTCGGCCTGGCCGATGCTCGTGGCCGTGAACGTGTTGGTCGTCGTGATATCGGCGCCCGCCGCGAGGTAGCGACGGTGAATGTCGAGGACGACGTCCGGTCGGGTGAGGTTCAGCAGATCCGGGTCGCCGGTGACGTCGCACGGGTGATCGGCACCGATCAGGTCACCGCGGTAGTCGGCTGGCTGCAGGCCCTCCTGCTGTAGCATCGTGCCCCACGCGCCGTCGAGCACCGCGATCCGCTCGCCGAATAGCCGGCGCAGCGTCGAACCGGGTTTCGTACTGGACATAGCGGCCACCTCCGAGTCTCTCGGAGGCGCCCTTGACCGCGGTAGTTCCAGGCCGAGCGTGGCGGGTCATCGCCCGTTGCAGCGCCTCTCGGCCCTGCCAGACAGAGTACCGGACAATGGCCGCGCGGCACCTAGGGGGCGGGTGCCCGGCGCCGGGCCGACCGAGCCGCCGTCCCGTCCTCGACATCCGCATCCCCGCTGTGCCGGTGCCGCAGCTCGGGCGAGCACGCGTGAGGACCGTGCCCGCTCCCGTGACGGCTGAGCCTGGCGTGATCGTATCGTCGCTTTGGGCCGGATTTAGCCGGAAGAGGCGAATAACCCCAGGTCAGGGGCGTAGCCTCGGTCTCACGCGGGGTCTTAGCGGGACACCTGGGCGTAGAGGAAGTCGATCACCGCGCCGGCGAAGTTGTCGGTGAGGGCCGGTACGTGAGCACCGTCCTTTATGGACCAGACTTCGACCCGTGTGCCGCCACCGCACCCGGCGTGATAGCGCGTGACCGCGGTCTCGGCTCCCGGCACATCGGCGACGAGGTCCTTCGGCGGCATCGTCTTGTCGGCCGTCGGCTCGCAGCCGTTGAGCCGGCGCCAGTCGGTCAGTGTCGTGGCCACCGACGGGTACGCGTTCCCCACGATCTGGCCGCCGTCAAAGCGGATCGTCGCGTCGGCCGTTCCGTGGATCTGCAGCACGCTGACCGGTCGGGCCGGCCGGCACTGCGCCGAGTCATCGCTCATCGCCCCCGCCAGCGACACGATCGCGGTGATGGCCTCGGCGTGGTCGCACGCCATCCGGTACGCCATGAAGCCACCGTTGGAATGGCCGACGAGGTAGACCCGACGGGGGTCCACCGAGTATGACGACGCGACCTCGGCGAGCAGTCGTCGAAGGTAGTCCGAGTCGTCGACGCCGGTGCGGTAGAAGTCGCAGCACGCTGGCGTCGCGTTCCAGAACCGCTTTCCGTCGCGATCGGAGGTCCCGTTCGGCAGCGCGTAAAGGAAGCCGCGCCGCTCCGACTCGCGGGTCAGCCGGAAGTACAGCTCCTGCTCGAAGGCGCTCGCCCGGAACCCATGCAGCAACACGACCAGCGGAGCGGGGGTGCCCGGGTTGTAGGAGCCCGGCACGTGCAGCTGGAAGGGGCGGTCGTCGAGGCTGACCGTCACGTCGCGTCCGGCGGGCGCCGACGCGACCAACGGCAACCGGTCCGGCGTCCCACCCGGCGGCGGCGCCGCGTCGCAGGCCGCCAGGCCCATGAGGAGGAGCACCATCGCCAGCCACCGAGTTCTCGCCACGGTTCGAGCGTGACGGCCACCCGCGCCGATGGCAACCACCGTGGTAAGCGCGCGGTCAGGATCTGGTAGGAACGCGCGGCCACCCTTGTCGGACGTGAGCCCGACATGGGGGTGGTCGTCGTGAAGATCGTGAAGATACGGCCGTGGTCACTGGCGCTCTGCGCGGTTCTCAGCATTCCCCTGGCGACCGCCCCGCCGCGAGCCGACCAGCGCCCGCCCGCCGCCGAGCCCACCGCGGTCGCCCGGGCGGCGGCGATCGGTCAGCCGGTGGAGATACCAGAGCTCACCACCGAGACGGGCCTGACGGTGGCCAACCCCAACGGCACTCTGACCCGCACCGAGTCCGCCATGCCGGTGCGGGTCCGCGACGTCGTGTCGGGCCGCTGGCGGCCGGTCGACCTGACCCTTGTCCGCCGGCCCGACGGCAGCGTCGGCCCGGCCGCGGCGCCGGTTGCGATGGCGTTCTCGGGCGGGGGAACCACACCGATGGCCCGGGTCGGGGACGGGGACACGTGGCTGGCGTTCGGCTGGCCGGGCCCGCTGCCGACGCCGACCCTGTCCGGCGCCACCGCCACCTACCGCGACGTGCTGCCCGACGTCGACCTCCTTGTCGAGGCGGGGACGCTCGGCTTCCGCGAGCTGCTGGTGGTGCGGACCCGGCGCGGCGCCTCCAACCCTGCGCTGGAGACCGTGCGCTTCGCCGTCAGCTCGCACGGCCTGTCGCTCGGCGCGGACGCCAGCGGTGCGCTCCGCGCGGTCGACGGGCAGGGTCGGCCGGTGCTGGCCGGGTCGGCACCGCGTATGTGGGACACCGCCGTCGACGAGCGGGCCGCGGCCCGGTCCGCGCCGATGCGCCTGCGACTGGACGGTTCGTCGCTATCCATCCTGCCCGACCGGCGGCTGCTGTCCGACCCGGCCGCCAGGTTCCCGATCGTCATCGACCCGGCGGTCACCAGCACGCGTCACCGTACCTATTGGACGATGGTCTGGAGCAACGGGCAGGAGTTCCCCAACAGCTCCACCGAGCACGCTCGGGTCGGCTACGACGGGTGGAGCAGCGCGCCCAAGCGGTCCCGCTCCTTCTTCCGGTTCGACACGACCTCGCTCGCCAACAAGCACATCATCTCCGCGGTGTTCGCGCACAAGCAGATCCACTCCCCCAATTTCTCCTGCACCGCCACCTCGTACGGTCCGAGCGTGCAGCTTTACCGGACCGGCTCGATCAGCTCCTCCACCACCTGGTCGAACCAGCCGTCCTGGGCCGACCTGTTGGACACGAGCGGGACCGTTCACGGGCATGAGGACTACTGCGCCGGCTACGACCGGCAGGAGTGGAACGCCGAGGCCGCGGTGGAGTACGCCGCCTCGCACAGCTCGTCGACGCTCACGCTCGGGCTGAAGTCGTCCGACGAGACCGACCGCGACGGCTGGCGAAAGTACGACAACGACTCCAACTACCCGAACCTCTACGTGGAGTACAACTCCAAGCCGAACACGCCGAAGAACGTGAGGATCAACGATCCGTCCGCGCCGTGCTCGACCGACCCCGCCAAGCCGGCGGGGATCAACTCCCTGACGCCGAAGTTCGAGGCGGAGCTGACCGACGCCGACGGCTCCCGGGCCGAGCTCAAGGGCCACTTCGAGGTGTACGAGCTCGACGGCACCGAGGTCTTCGACTTCGTGAACTCGGGCGAGTATGCGTCGCCGAAGGTCGTGTACGCGCCGATGACGTCGCCGCTCAATGACGGCCAGACCTACAAATGGCGGGTCCGGGCCGAGGAGTACATCGCCGAGTCCACCGACACCAGCGCCTGGTACCACCCCACGAGCGGGTACTGCTACCTGAAGGTGGACACGTCGCAACCACCCCCGCCGACTGTCAGCTCGACCGCCTACCCCGAGTTCGACCCGGACAACCAGGTGGCCAGCGGCGGCGAGGGTCAGCCCGGCGCGTTCACGTTCACCGCCGGCGTGACCGACGTGACCGCGTACCTCTGGATGCTCAACGACGCACCCGCTTGGCTGAGCAAACCGACCACCGCCGGCTCGCCGGTGACCGTCAACGTGGTGCCCGACCGGTTCGGCCTCAATCGGCTGTACGTGAAGACCCGGGACGGCGCCGGCAACGAGAGCATCAACGTCCGGCAGTACAACTTCCTGGTAGCCCGCGGTCGAGCGCCGGTGGGCATCTGGAACCTCGACGAGACCGCCGGCAACGCGGCCGACACCAGCGGCAACGGCCGCACGGCCACGGTCTCCGGCGGGATTTGGGGAGGCGTCGGGCGAGGAGGCACCTCGCTGACGCTCGACGGGATCGACGACTACGCGGCGACGGCCGGCCCGGTAGTGAACACCACGGGGAGCTTCACGGTCGCCGCCTGGGTGCGGCTGGACCAGCTGGGCAACAAGACCATCGTGAGCCAGGGCGGCACGACCGCGAGCGCCTTCGCACTGTCCCACTCCACCGGCAACGGCTGGAGCTTCAGCCGGTACGCCACCGACACCGGGAGCCCGGCCGGCGTGCGGGCCCGATCCTCGTACGCGCCGTCGGCGTGGGTGTGGACCCACCTCGCCGGGGTCTACGACGCCACGAACTCCCAGCTCCGGCTCTACGTCAACGGCGTGCTGGATCCGGTGCTCGGCACCGCCACGTTCACCACGCCGTGGAGCGCCGCCGGTGCGCTCAATATCGGCCGGCTCAGATTCAACGGCGCCTTCTCCGAGTACGCCGACGGCAAGATCGACCAGGTGCAGATCTGGGACCGCGTGGCCGGCCCCGATGAGATCGCCGAGTTGGTGCACCTCATCGACCCGACGACCGGCCAACCACGTCCGGCGCTGATCGGACATTGGCAGCTCGACGAGCTGAGCGGCATCGTGGCCGACGACGCCACCCCGTACTCGAAGGACCTGACGCTGCAGGCCGGCGCATCGTTCGTCGCCGATGGCCAACGCGGTCGCGTGATGCGCCTCGACGGCGCCTCCACCGGGTGGGCGGTCGCCGTCGGCCGCCAACTCGACGCGACCGGCAGCTTCACGCTCACCGCCTGGGTCAACCTGGCGAGCGCGACCGACACCGGCATGGTGCTCGCGGCACCGGGCGCGGCCGAGAACGCGTACCAGTTGGAGTTCACGGGTGGCCTCTGGGGCTTCACCCGCCATGCCGCGGATGCCGCGAGCTCGACCCGGACACGTGTGTCCTCGGTGGACGCCGCCGAGGTGGGTGCGTGGACCCACCTGGCCGTGGTCTACGACGCGCCCGCCCAGCGAATGTTCCTCTACGTCAACGGGGTGCGTCAGGGCGACGACGACGGAGTCGCGTTCACCACGCCGTGGCAGACCGTCAATCAGCTGCGCGTCGGGTGGGGCATCGACAACGGCGCCGCGCAGTCCACGTATGCCGCCGGCGGCCTGTACGACGAGATCCGGGTCTACGCCGGAATCCTTTCCCAGCAGGACATCTTCGCGCTAGCGGCGAGCTGACGGGGGTAACGCGATGAGAAGGCTGACCGCATCCGCGACCGCGGCGCTCGTCGTGGCGGCGACTCTGGTGGCCCTGCCGGCCGCCGCACCGCAGCCGGCGCACCGTCGCCCGGCGCTGCCGGCGCCGAGGTCGGTGCCGGTGGGCACGGTCCCGGTAAAGGCACTGCCCGCCGACCCGACGCGGGCAGTGGAGGACCGACCGCCCACCGTGGTGTGGCCGGCCGCCGGGCGGGCCGACACGCCGGTGTCGGCCACCCCGGGCGCCTGGTCCAAGGCGGGCCCGTTGCCCGTGTGGCTCGCCGCGGTGCCCGGCGGGGCGCGGCCCGGCGCCGTGCGCGTCGAGCTGTTCGACCGCGACGTGGCCGAGCGGGCCGGCATCGACGGCCTGCTGCTCCAACTGTCCCCCGTTGCCGACGAAAGCGGCGCCGTCGCTCCGGAACGCGCGACGGTCGCGGTCGACCCCAAGGCGTTCGCCGGGGCGTACGGCGCCGACTGGGCTCGCCGCCTGCGGCTGGTCCGGCTGCCGGCCTGCGCACTGTCCACACCGGACAGGCCTGATTGCCTGACCGCGACCGGGTTGGGCTCGCGGATCGACGCGTCGAGCGGCCGGGTGCAGGCGGAGGTGCCGGTGGGGGTTCAGACGGTGGTGGCGTTGGCCGCCGGACCGAACTCGGACTCCGGCGACTACTCGGCCACCGCGCTCGCCACCTCGGCGACCTGGACGGCCGGCGGATCCAGCGGCGACTTCGGCTGGGCGTATCCGCTACGGGTCCCACCGGGTCTCAGCGGGCCGGAACCGGAGCTGTCGATTACCTATTCCGCTCAGGCCCTCGACGGCCACACCGCGTCGACCAACAACCAGCCCTCATGGGTCGGCGACGGATTCGACCTCGCGACCTCCTATGTGGAGCGCAAGTATGCCACCTGCGCGGACGACGGGCAGAGCGGCAAGTTCGACCTCTGCTGGAAGTACGACAACGCGTCGCTGGTGCTGTCGGGCAAGGCGAGCGAGCTGGTGCGCGACGACACGACCGGCGCATGGCGGCTCAAGGAGGACGACGGTTCGCGCGTGCAGAAGCTCACCAACCCGGTGGCCAACGGCGACAACGACAAGGAGTACTGGCGGGTCACGACGCTGGACGGCACGCAGTACAACTTCGGCCTGCACCAGCTGCCCGGTTGGACCACCGGCAAGGCCGTGACGAACAGCGTGTGGACCGTGCCGGTCGCCGGGGACGACGCGAACGAGCCCTGCCACTCCACCACCTTCGCCAGCTCATTCTGTGACCAGGCCTGGCGGTGGAACCTCGACTACGTGGTCGACCCGCACGGCAACGTGATGACCGGCTGGTACAAACTGGAGACGAACTACTACGCCAAGAACGGCGTCGCCTCGCCCGGCACCGACTACCACCGGGGCGGCTGGCCGGACCGGTTCGAGTACGGTCAGCGGTCCACCACCATCTTCACGACCCCGGCGCCGCAGCGCGTCAGGTTCGGGGTGTTCGAGCGGTGCCTACCCACCGCCTCCGAGACCTGCCAGTCGCTGACGGCGTCGAACAAGTCGGCCTGGCCCGACGTGCCGTTCGACCAGATCTGCGCCCAAAACGCGGCCTGCACCGGCAAGCTCGCGCCGACGTTCTTCACCCGCATGCGGCTCACCACGGTGTCCACCCAGGTGCGGCGCGGCTCAACCTACGCCGACGTGGACGTCTGGACGCTCGACCAGTCGTTCCCACCACCGGGTGACGGCGGGACCAAGTCGCTGTGGCTGCAGAGCATCCAACACAGCGGCAAGGTCGGCGGCAGCCTGAACCTGTCCCCGGTCACGTTCGGCGGCGCCCAGCTGGCGAACCGGGTCGACGCGCTCGAGGGGATCGCGCCGATCACCAAGTGGCGGGTCCGCACGATCACGTCGGAGACCGGCGCGACCATCACCATCAACTACGCACCAACCGAATGCACCCGAGCGGCCCTACCGGCGCCGGCGACGAACACCAAACGGTGCTTCCCGGTCTACTGGACGCCGCCCGGCCAGACGCAACCGCAGCTCGACTGGTTCCACAAGTACGTCGTCGCCCAGGTGCTCCAGGGCGACAACACCGGCGGCTCGGAGACCGTGGAGACCAACTACACCTACGGCGGCGGCGCGGCCTGGCACTACGACGACGATGACGGGCTGACCCCGAACAAGTACCGCACCTGGTCACATTGGCGCGGCTACGAGCAGGTCACGGTCACCGTCGGCGATGCGAGCGTGACGAACAAGCTCAAGCAGCGCTTCCTCTACCTGCGGGGGATGGACGGCGACCGAACCGCGTCGGGCGGCCCGAAGAACGTGCTGGTGACCGACTCGCAGGGCGGAGTCATCACCGACTCGGCGCCGCTGGCCGGATTCGTGCGCGAGCAGATCACGTTCGACGGATCCGCCGTGGTCAACGGTACGATCGCCGACCCGTGGACGGCGCAGACGGCATCTCGGACCCAGTCCTGGGGAACGATCCGGGCCACCTTCGTGCGCACGAGGACCGCCCGCACCCGTACCCCGTTGGCGGCCGGCGGCACCCGGATCACCCGCAGCACCTCGACGTTCGAATCGACCTACGGCCAGCTCACTAAGATCGACGATGCCGGCGACGAGAGCACCAGCGCCGACGACCGGTGCACCGCGGTCGAGTACGCCCGCAACACCTCGGCGTTCCTGATCGCCTTCCTCCGGCGCACCGAGACGGTCGCCGTCGGTTGCTCGGCAACGCCCAGCCGCCCCGCCGACGTGGTCTCCGACGTGCGCACGTCCTACGACGGGCAGGCGTTCGGCGTGGCACCGACGAAGGGTGACACGACCCGCCAGGAACGCGTGGCCGACTACGTCTCCGGGGCTCCGGTCTATCAGACGGTGGCGTCGTCCACATTCGACGCGCACGGCCGGATGACCCGGGTCACCGATGCGTTGAACAACGCGGCCAGCACCGCGTACACGCCGTCGACGGGTGGGCCGCTCACCCAGATCGTGGTCACCAACCCGCTGGGTCACACCCTGACCAGCACGATCGAGCCGGCCTGGGGCGCCGCCACGGCCGAACTCGACGTCAACGGCCGCCTCGTCGAGTCCGCCCTCGATCCGCTCGGTCGGGTCACCTCGGTCTGGCTGGCGAACCGGAACCGTTCGCTCAACCAGAGCCCCAACCACACGTTCGCGTACACGGTCTCGGCCGGCGCCCCGGTCGCGGTGGCCAGCTCGACCCTGCGCAACGACGGCTCGACGTACACCACGTCGTACGAGATCTCGGACTCGTGGCTGCGCAAGCGGCAGACCCAGGTGCCCGGGGTGAACGGCGGTCGGGTCATCACCGACACCTCGTATGACTCACGGGGGCTTCCGGTCCGCGTACTCGGTGACGTCTTCAACGCCTCGGCGCCGGGACCCGCTCTGGTGACCGTTAACGCCGGCGCAGCGCCCGCCCAGTCGGTGTCCACATTCGACGGAGCGGGGCGGGGCGTGCTCGACACGTTCCTGGTGCTCGGCTCGCAGAAGTGGAGCGCCACGACCACCTATGGTGGCGACCGGATCTCGGTTGACCCACCGGTGGGCGGTGTGCCCACCACCACCATCACTGACGCCCGCGGGCGGATGGTGGAACGCTGGGAGTACGACGGCGGCGGGCTGACCGGCACGCACTCCACAACCCGGTACGCCTACGACGACGCCGACCGACTGGTGTCCATCACCGACACCGCCGGAACGGTCTGGAGCTACGGCTACGACCTGCTCGGCCGCAGAACCCGCGACACCGACCCGGACAAGGGTGTCACCACCACGGCCTACGACAGTCTCGACCGACCAGTGTCCACAACGGACGCTCGCGGTCAGACGCTCGCTACGACGTACGACGCGCTCGGCCGCCGGACGGGACTCTACGCCGGCGCGGTGGCTCCGGCGAACCAGCTGGCCGGCTGGACGTACGACACGGCCACCAAGGGTGTGGGTCAACCCGCCACCGCGACCCGGTTCGTCGGCGGGTCGGGCGGCTCCGCGTACACCAACGCGGTGCTCAGCTACAACCAGCTCTACCAGCCCACGAGGCTGAGGACGGTGATCCCGGCGGCCGAGGGTCTCTTGGCCGGCACCTACGAGACCACGACCGCGTACAGCATCGACGGCACCGTGCAACTGGTCAGCCTGCCGGCGGTCGGCGGCCTGCCCTCCGAAACGCTGGTCTTCGGCTACAACGACGTGGGAATGCCGAAGACGTTGGCGGGTCTGACGGGGTACGTCGAGGACACCGACTATGACGCGCTGGGCCAGCCGACCCAGTACGCGCTGGCGACCGCCGGCCCGGCCAAGCACGTCTGGCTCACGATGTCCTACGACGAGGGCACCCGCCGCCTCAACCGCATGTTCGCCGCCGACGAGACCAACTCCGTCGCGCCGACCGACCGAAACTACGCATACGACGAGGCCGGCAACCTCACCCGGCTCGCCGATGTGGCCGGCACACCCGACGACGTGCAGTGCTTCGGCTACGACGGCCAGCGGCGCCTCGGCGCGGCGTGGACACCGGCGAGCGGATCGTGCGCCACCGCACCGACCGTCGCCGGGCTGGGCGGGCCGGCGCCGTACTGGCTGTCGTGGACGTATACCGCCACCGGCCTGCGCGCCAGCCAGACCGACCATCGCGCGACCGGCGACGTCACCACGACCTACGCCTACCCGGCCGCCAGCGCCGCCCGTCCCCACGCGCTGACATCGACCACCACCGCCGGCCTCACCAAGACCTACGGCTACGACGCGGTCGGCGGCACGACGAGCCGGCCCACCAGTACCGGCACACAGACCCTCACGTACGACGCCGAGGGCCGCTCGGCGACCATCACGAACGGGTCGACCACCAGCGCCAACCTCTACGACGCGGGCGGCACCCGGCTGATCCGTCGGGACCCGACCGAGACCGTGCTGTATCTGGGCGGCACCGAGCTACACCTGTCCACGCCCGGCGGCGTCCTGAGCGCCGTCCGGTACTACCAGCACAATGGGGTCACCCTGGCCGTGCGAACCAACGCCGGGTTGAGCTGGCTGGTACCCGATGGGCAGGGCAC
>Ga0075421_100011843_pt1 | contig 10814 bp, 18 predicted proteins | sample SoiMetdeltSBSDD5_FD_75292 | JGI IMG/M metagenome (GOLD analysis project Ga0075421, IMG submission 75292) | Bulk soil microbial communities from a Populus tree surrounding site in Tennessee, USA - Soil MetaG P. deltoides SBSDD5 | ecosystem: Environmental > Terrestrial > Soil > Tree plantation...
ACCCTGTGTTTCCTATAGCTTTTGGCGTTCTCCGGGTCTGACACCATGCATGCACGTGTCGTGAACAGCATGCGAACACACACCCAAAGTGACACCCAATAAGCACCAAATAGCGTCGGCAGTTCGGCGTGCGTTCTACAACCGCGCAGGCTGCCCGGTCAATGTGGCAGCCGCACCATGGTGCCGCCGATGCCCCGTCAGAGCAAGCCACCCGACCGCAGCACGCCCCGGTGGACCGTGCACCTGATGCGCGGTCGTCGCGCCGATCGGCTCGGCGATGTCCGCGCCAAGGACGAAGCCGAGGCGATCGACCTCGCCGTGGAAGAATTCAGGCTGAAGGATTGGCAGCGCCGGCGGGTGCTGGTGCGGCGTGAGCCGTATTGACCCCTCGCACGCGCAAGCTTGGGGTGAGACTTGGCACAGGGATGCGCGGCCGTTCTGTGCGCGGGCCCGCCCAAATCAATGCAGTAGCGGAAGACTGGCCTCACGCTTCGCCGAGGATCTGGTCAACGACAGAAATGAAAGCCCGCGAATCGAGGAAGTAGTTCGGATAGGCGCTCCGCAACTGGCTGACCGAAGATGCTGAGACCAGCACTACCTGCCGCTCGTCGCTTTCCTGGATCTGTCTGTCTGCCTCAGCGTACTCCGCATTGGCTTCGTCTAGTTGGTCTCGGGTAAAGCCCTTGATGGTGGTTACAGATCTGCTGCCGCTCGTGTCGAGGTCTAGCAGGTAGTATTCTGCTCCTGGAGGGAAGCTAAGGCCTTCGTCCGTCGCCGCGCCGTACGCGGCCAACTTTCCGCGCACGCCTAACATCTCCTCAAAGACACACAGCTCCTCAACATCGGCCGGCACGCCAGGAACCAAGGGCGTTCCCTCCCTCAGGGCCAGCGCAGAACTCACAAGTTGAAAGAACCGCACATAGTTTTCATCCACTCTGCCGCGGGAATCCTTCAATGCGTAGCCAGTGCAAGTCTCGGCCACCTCAACAGCTGTCGCCCAAGCGTGTTGCAGATCCGTGCGAATCTGAATCTCGATCTTCATTCCCCGATAAACTTCCGCATCCTTACTCTCCGGTCTGTACTTGTAGATTAGATGAACCCCGCGATACCCAGACTGGGCTGGTGTCTTGATGTAGTCATCAGCATCTACAAGATCATGCGGCAGAGTCTTCAACAATTCCTTGGTCAGTTGCTCAGCAAGAGTAAGGTTGTTCAGCACAACCCTGCAGCCGCCAACATCCTGCATCTGGGTAAACCTTGTCGGCTCCCAGATGAGTTTTCTGACTATTGATATGAAGCGCTTCAACCTACGCACAACCGGCGCGTCCGGTTGCAATCGAGCGGCCTCATGGCGGACCCTTTCAAGGATCGCGTTGAGCGGGTAGGAATGACCTACTCGCCAGTTCTCTGCGATAGGGTATTCCTTTTCGAATGTTTCCCGTGAGAGTGGAGCCTTCTTGGCGCTAAGGCGCTCGCCTGCTAGGTCAACGCGCGAGCGCGAATACTGAGGCAATGGCCAAGACATGGTACGCACCAAATCCCGGTAGCGGCTGAGAAGCCGCGGTTACGAGTAGAGTCCCCAACCGCGACCTTCAGTAGGATTTTGCTCAGGATTTGGCAACGCTGTAGTGCCCCACCCGAGCGCCTAGCACGACTCCCACACCCCGTTGCGAAGCCAGCCGTGCCAGTGCCCGACGTGGTGGACGCTCGGCCGCAGTGTCGGCTTGTCCCTGTTCCCGTCCCAATGCCATGATGGCGACGGCGCCGGCCGGAACGCGAGAGCCCCTGAACGCCCGCACCCACAGGGGCAACTGTAGATGATGCCGGCTGGCGCGCCACCGCTCTCGCGAGAGGTGTAATACTCGAAGGCGCCAGGCACGGCCTTGACGTCCTCGATGTCGTCGACCCGAGTTGCGGTGACCGGCGGTGTCTTGACCTCGCTCACCGATACCTTGCCTCTGGTACCCATGAGGCCGGAGCGGTGGCGGGTCGCGAGGGAAACGAGGCCGGGCGCGGCCCCCCATCCTTGGCGGCGGCGAACCATACGAAGTTCTGGGTGGGCGTGTGCAAGTCGTTAGGCGAACAACAACTCGGCTGCCGCCAGCAATATCACCGCCAGCCAGAATAGCACAAAGACCCATCCGCTGGCGGGGAATGGCCACGTCGCCGGGTTGAGGTCAGTGGTGCGTTTGTGACGCCCTACCATTGGAACCGTCCTCAGAGAGACGGAGCTCGTGACTAGGAGTTGCGCTCTGACCCCGCACACTGGCTGCGGGGAGCGTGTGCTGAAAGGCCATGCGAAAAGAGGTCCCGCTCGCTGTCGACTGAACTTCGAGGTGCCCATCAAGCTCACGGGTGAGGCCGAGCACCAATGCCTGCCCTTGACCTATGTTGACACCGTTCCGAGCGGAGAGATCGAAACCAACACCGTCGTCCTCGACCAATAGACGCAGTTGGGTATCGAGCACCTCAGCTCGCACCCGGATGCGACCGGCGCGACCGCCAGGAAACGCGTGCTTGATCGCATTGGTCACGAGCTCATTGAGGATCAGTCCCAACAACACGGCCTGGTGCATGCATAGCGGGCGGCTGTCGGCATCGCACTCGATCACGATTGGCCGGCCGAGCGCCATCTCTTCGAGATCGTGACACAGCTCGCGGATATAGGCCGAGCTGTCCAACGATACGTCTTGATCACGCGCTCGAAGGCGTCGATGCACGCGGGCCATGACCTTGACCTGCTCAACCGCCTCATCCAGGCTCCGCTTCGCTTTGGCGTCCCCGACCGAGTTCGACTTCATGCTGAGCAGAGCCGCAACCGTCGCAAAATTGTTTGCCACGCCATGCGCTGTTTCTCTAAGGAGGAGCGACTTGCTCTCGTCCAATCGTGCGAGGGTCGCGTTGGCTTCGCTGAGCGCAATCAGCCTTTTGCGTAGAAGCGAGAATGCGACGACGCAACCGCCAGCTAGTATCGCGTAGAGTTCGATTTTGATGAGATCAACCGCATGAACGAGCGATAAGAAGGAACCGTGCGGCTCGAAGAAAGTAGCAGACAGGACCGTACTCAGCCCAACGCCAACGAATCCTGCCGCTGACCCAAAGGTCAGTGTGGCGGTCATGACAACCAAGGAGAACAGAAGAAAGGGCTCGCCCGGGACCTGGTGATCCAGCGGCGATTGAACCAGGTATGCTATGATGACCGCCGCCGCGGTTGCTGCCATGCGCCACCACTGCGGCCAACGTTGCATGGCCTGGATATTTTGGTCCATTTCGACGCCCTCACTCTAGGTCCTGCCCACTGTCGTCGGCCTGGCGCAATGCCTTGCGGCCACTGCCTGCCCAATGTGAGAGCAAGCCGGCGTCGAATCCTGCAGCGCTATTGGTCTGCGGGCTGCGACCACGAAGCTGGGCGAGAGGAATTTCCATGCGGCATCTGGCTCCCTCGGGAGCAAGCACGTGGTCAACTGTCCCGCCAAGCTCATAAGGAATGAGTTCTCGAACTACGTGCATGCCGTAGTTGGATTTGCTCGGAGGTACGACCAAGGGTCCGCCGGTCTCTTCCCATGTAAGAACCAACCGGTCACTCGCGCTCCCGTTGAGGGGTAAGCGCCACGTGATCGACACCCGCCCCGACGGCATAGAAAGGGCACCGTACTTTGCAGCGTTGGTGGCTAGCTCGTGCAGCACCGTGGCCATTGTCTGGGCAGCCTCTGCCCTCAGCATCACTTCAGGGCCGTCAAATTCCGTGTTGGAGCCTGTCGTGTAAGGTGCCAGTTCCCGTTCCACGAGTTCCGCCAGCGGTATACCGAGCCATCGCCGGTGGCTCAGAAGCTCATGCGTTGAACCCATCGATCGAATGCGACCGTCGAGCGCGGCAACGAAGTGCTCCATCGAGCTACTCGTTTGCATTGTATGACTGGCGACGGCCTGGACGGTCGCGAGCACGTTCTTCACGCGATGGTCGAGTTCGGCAACCAGTTTGCCTTGCTGTTCCTCCGCTAGCTTCCGCTGGGTTATGTCAATACTGACGCCGAGCACTCGGTTCGGGCGTGCTTCGCTATGGTAGGTAATCGAGCAGCGTGTTTCGACCCAGCGCACATCGCCATCTGCGCGAATGACACGATACTCTACGTTATACTCGCGCCGGCACGCACGGAACGCCTCGCGGCGGGCCTGTTCCACCCACCCTATGTCGTCAGGATGCACGTCCCTCAGGCATGTGCTGCGTGCTATCTCGATAGTCCCCTCAGGAAGGCCGTGGATGGCCGCATATCCATCGGAAATCTGCATGATCTCTGTGTCGGCGTCATAGGCGTAGGTGCCAACGAGAACCGCCTTACCTGCGAGCGCGAGCTGCACGATACGGTCGTCCAGCGCCAACTCGGCCTCCCTGCGCTCGGTGACATCTCGCGTCAGGCCCGTGATGCGCAAGAGCCTGCCCGTGCCGTCGAACTCGCCCTTCGCCGTCTCTTCGAGCCAGACTTGGCGTCCATCCCGACAGCAGAAGCGAAAGTTAAGAACATACGAAGGGTTGCCGGGGCTCAGATCGCGTATCTTGGACCTAAAGACCTCACGATCGTCGGGGTGGACGCGTCTGAGGAAATCGTTGCGTAGCGGACCGGCCGACCCGTCCTCATCATCTCCAAAAATGCTGGCGGCGTTGTCGCTGCGCCGCGATTGACGTCTGACGGCATCCCATTCGAATGCCACTACCCTGCCGGCCGCCAAAGCATCCGCCAAGCTTGCGCTGTGCTCCTTCAGCGCAGCTTCCGTCGCCTTGTGCTGCGTGATGTCGATGTTCGCGCCAACGAGGCGTGGCGCCGATCCATCGTTGCCATAGAATATGAAGTTGCGTGAATCGATCCACCGAACTTCGCCATCAGGGCGGAAAAAACGATACTCGCAATGGTATTCGCGCCGCCGCTCGGTCATGGCCTGCTCGAAGCCCGCCTCCACGGCAGACAGATCACTCGGGTGTACTCTGGCTCGCCATTCGGCGCGCGTGGTCTCCTCAGTCCCCTCGGGTAAGCCGTGGACGGCTGGATATCCGGGCGAAACCTCATACCTTTCCGTTCTAACGTCGTAGGTATACGTCCCGACCAGGGCGAACTTGCCAGCGAGGCCAAGCTGCAAGTTGCGTTCGGTCAATGCCCGCTCTGTCTTTTTGCGCTCTGTAATGTCGCGCGCAATCTTCGATGCGCCTATCACCCTTCCGTGCTGGTTCCTGATCGGAGAGACGGAGAGAGAGATCCGCACCAACTGGCCGTCCTTGCGCACGCGAGTCGTCTCAAAATGATCCATCCGTTCGCCCCCGGCAATCTGAGCAAGAATTTCCGGTTCCTCTTGCTGAAGGTGAGGCGGGATGAGCAGCGCGATGGGTTTGCCGATCATCTCCTCTGCGGAGTAGCCATACAGCCGCTCCGCGCCGGGGTTCCAGCTTGTGACGATGCCATTGAGGTCCCTGCTGACGATGGCATCGTCGGAGGAGTCGACGATGGCGGCAAGCCGTTGCTTATCGCGCTGTGCCTGCTCGCGCTCGCTGATGTCGACGAGCAAGTTGACGGCACCGGTCAATCTCCCGGATGCATCGAACAGCGGTGTCGGATAGGGAATGAAAGGAATCCGCGTACCGTCGGGGCGCTCGGCTACCGCCTCCATGCCACGGATCTGTCGCCGCTGGTGCAGCGCCAGCGCCATCGGGCACTCGTCGTGCGGCAGCGGCGTGCCATCCGGCCAATAGAGCTTCCAGGAACCGCAGAATTTGCTCTCCCCCAACTCAGGGCTACAGCCCCAAAGCTCAGCGGCAGCCTCGTTGTAGAAGGTGAGTCGCCCCTCAGAATCCGTCATATAGACTGCGGCAGGAAGTTCCTCGATCGCTTTCTGGAACAATCTGCTGACGCTATCCGAAGCATCGGTTTGCGTCTTGTTGATAGCTTCGGTCGTATTCAGCTGTACCCCCCGCTCTCAGCGCCGAATTCGTCTCGTTTGCGGCATGATACAGAGATTACTACACCTCACCTACCGGAGCCACGCTGCTGCCGAGGTTCCGTGAAAGCCGCTGACGGCCCCAAAACCGGAAAACCACGCCGCCGCTTTAACCTTAACGCAAAAAGATCCTTACCGAACACGGTACGCCGGCCACAGCCGCCAATCTTGTCGACCTCGCTCAGCGCCGAGCAAGTGCCACGCCATGGCGTCTGAGCAGCACGGAGAATGTGAGTCAGCCTTGGGACCCCATTCGAGAGGCAATAGCTGCGCAGCGACGGGCGGCATCTTAGCGTAGCTCACCGATACCTGCCTCTGGTACCCATGAAACCCCGCCACCACGCTTCGCGTTGGCCGTGGCGAGCCCGATGATGACCTCGAGCCGCGCCAGCCTGGTTTCCAGATCAGAGCTGCCGGCACGTATGGTGGCGTTGGCGAGATAGAGGATGCCGCCGACGACAAGAGAGAACACCACGGCGGCGTCACGGATGGCCGTCATGATGCTGCCCCACGACGGCCCCGTGGTCCCCCGCAGCTCGTGCACGGCCGCGATCACGGCATCCATCTTGCTGCCCTGCGAGTCCAGCTTCTTGAAGATGACCTCTTGTCCCTCGCGCAGCGCCGCTATCTCGGCTTCGGCCCGGGACAGCCTGGCGCCATGATCGGCAGTCGTCATCCCCGCCCCCTTGCGCATCGTCCCAGCCCGAATCCGACGAGCAGCACCATGCCACCGGCGCCGGCCCATAGCATCCCCCGCAGCGCCCCGACATCATAGCCGGCGTCGTGCCGAGGGGTCTGCGCGCGGGTCGCCGGCGCGGCGTACTCTTCGTCGTCGTCATCGTCGTCATCGTCCCGCCGGACCGACTTGACGGGCCGGACAAGACGAACGACGCGCGGGAAGCGCCAGGACTCGAGTCGCTGCAGGTGCAACGCTTCGTCAATGAAGGGGTGGTCCGGGTGCTCGGTCTTGGCGGCGGCAGGGGTTACCATGAGAAATGCTGCCAGGGCTGCCGCAGAAGACGCTACAGCGGCACCTCGGGCTTTGCCGGCACCGGACAGCCGGGACGGCGAGATGGCAGCCAGCGGCCACCAGAACGCGCCGCGCTGCGTTGAGCTATGCAACCGTGTCTGCATCGCCGATCCCCCGCAAGAGTGCCGACATCCAGCCCGGATGCGAGTCCGCCCACGGCGGCGGCGGCGCCGGGCACGGGCGCGCCAGCACCAACCAGGTCGCCAGGGTGAGAGCTGCAGCCGTGCCCCTCATCGCCACATCCCCGTCAGCATCCCCCGCCGCCGCCGCGCCTTTTCGGCGAATAGCGTTCGTCGCCCGTGATTTCCCAGAGTAGATCGGCCAACACGTCGTCGATCTTCGGCGGGCATCTCTTCCCATCCGGGCACGTGCCGGCGAGCGCATGCGCTGCCCTGTCGCGAGCCTTGGCAAAGGCTTCGTCAATCGTCATCGCCACATCCCCATGAGAGTGCACCGGCGATCCCACAGCGCGGCGGCCTTGGCCTGGCCGTCCTGCGTCACCTTGGTGTCCTGCGAGTGCGCCCGCGGCCGCGGCAGCTGACACAGCGTGTCCTGCTGGAACGTCCAGCTGCAGCCGCCGGTGAGCAGCAGAACGACGACGATGGGCACCAGGACCGGCATCACACGAACAGCGCCCCCAGGATGAAGCCGACGACGGCGCCGATCGCGAAGACGGCGAGCACGCGCCAGTCGGGATCGGGACCTCTCGGAAGGCTCACCACCTGGTGCCCTCACTTCTTGCGCTTCTGCGCACAGACACGCGCGTGCTTGGCGTTCTCGCGCCGCACCTGCGTGATGGTGTCCTTCGTGTCCTTCTGGTGCCACCGTACCGGGCGGGCGATATCGCAGTAGTCGCTACCCTTCAGGTTCAAGTTGATCGGCATCGGGTTCCCGCCGCAGCCGGACAGCAGCGCGGCCGTGACGATCGCGGCCAGGATGGCGAGCACTCGCATGGTTCCCTCTCAGTCCGGCCGGCTGCGGCAATTCACGTCCCGATGGCAGAGCTTCTCGAGTTCGGCATCCGTCTCGGGTGTCGCCTCGACCTTCGACGCGGCGTCCATCGCCTCGACGATGCGCTTCTCTGCGGCCTGCTTGAATTTCGTCTCGACATCCTTGAGCGCGGCCTTGCATTGCTGGCGCGCCTCGGTCCACGCGGCGTCCACGGCATAGCTCTTGTCGACGAAGTGCCAGCCGTAGCCGACGGCGGCAGTGAAGGCCCATCCGGCTACCAGAAGAGTGGTGAGAGACGGCATGCGCACCTCACGCTGTCTGAGCCATGACGGGCTGGCCAGCCTTGGCGCGCTCTGCCCGCCTCTGGTTGGCAATGCGCGCATGCTCGGCCGTGTGGTGTTCCCTGCACAGCCACATCACATCCAGCGGCTTGCTATGATCAGGATGGTGAGCGTGCGCATCCCCGGCGCCGCAGACGCTGCATGGCAGCCTGACGAGCTCGCCCCGCGTGATTGCATTGCGGACAGCGAGATGGGCGGCCTTCTTATCCGGGTTGCTTTCGCCCCAGCGCCGCGCTGCGGCACGCACCTTGTCTGGGTTGCCGTCTTTCCATGCCTCGATCTGTGCAATAGCCTTGCCCGGGTTAGCCCGGTATCGGCGCTCGTTCTGCTCGCGATACCTTTCTGGGTGTCGCTCGTGCCACTGACGCACGCTGCGCCGCGTTTTTTCTCTGCTCTTCTCTGGGTGTCGTTCGCGCCAGTTGCGCTCATGCTCCTGTTGCCGCCGTCGCGAGCACGCGTCAGAACAGCACTTGGCGCTGCGCTTTGCGTCGAAGTCGATGCCGCAGACGATGCATGGCTTAATCACGGCTTCCCCCCGATGTTTGCCAGCACCGGCATCCCCGCGGCAGCCCTCATGACGCGGTTCTTTTTCCACCATCGACCGGCCACGTAAGCAGCGATACAAACGAGGACGAGCAACAGCCAGCGATGCTGGACCACCAGGTTGGCCACCGCATTGGCGCCCTCCATGAGCTGCTTGCTGAGGGACACCTGTTCCGCGGTCTGCTTCAGCAGGTCCGGCGCCGGCGGCGGTGTCGCTGGCGGCGTTACCTTGGCGACGACTTCGGCGACCCCGGCGCCGGCGCCACCGCCGATCGCGACTTTCTGAAGGGCGCCGGCGGCTTCAACCTCGGTGCTTCCGGCGGCCCGGAGATCCTGCACCGACGCCTTCTGAGGCCAGCGGTAGCCGAGGACCTGGCTCTTGGGGTACTCGGCCTCGGTCACCGCGTTGGACTGGTTGCCGCCGAGGACGCGGACACGCCCCACGCTTTCAGCCACGAAGAACGCGACGTGGCCTTGCCAGCTCGTGGGGCTGCCGCGCCAGAAGACGACGATGCAGCCGGGCTCGGGGCTGTCGATCTTGCGGCCATACTGCAGGTAAGAGCGCGCCGCGAGGCTCCCGGTGTTGGGATATCCAGCGCGTGAGAGCATGGCCCCCACAAAGGCGGCGCACCACGCCGGCTCGTCGTTCTGAATCGTGGGGTGGCCGGCCTCGCCGTAGTATTCGACGACGTCAGGATTGCTGCCGGTGCCGGCGACCTCTCTGGTGCCCAGCTCGCCCCGCGCAATCGGCATCCATGGTGTCGCGCCGGCCATGCCCCACCCCCTCGGAAACGGGGGAGGCATACGCCGCTAATCTCAAGACCTGCTCGGGTTTCTCGGCGCTGGCGCCTCAATTTTGCGCTTAGCGGCCTCGAGCTCGGCGTCGGCGTCGTCCAGCCAATCCCTCAGTACCCGGTTGACAACGTATGAGATGCTGCGGTCATCGGCTGTCGCAATGGTCTCGAGGGCGGCCTTCACGTCCGGGTCAAGCCGGATCGACATGGGCTCGAGTTTCTTGGGTCTGCGCGGCCTCGGTGGCGACATGGCATCCCCTCACTTCCCTTTGCGATCCTTCGCAGCATCCTTGAGCTTGGAGAACTCCAGGCCGAGCCGCACCAGCTCACGGATCGCCGCGCCGCGGGGCAGCAATGGACGCCTCGATGCGCGCCACGTCTCAATCTGCTCGTACTGCTCGGCGGGGAACCGAATTGCGGTCATCTCGCTCATCTTGGGGGTCCGCTTCGCCATACGCCGCCTTCTACACGGCGTATCACATTTGGCTTGCTCATATTGGCATCACTGTAATACAGTGATGCGACTTTTGCAAGATTACCGAAGGGAGGACGCCATGGCGGTTGCAGAGAAGATCCTTGCACTCCTGGACACCATGAGCACCGGGAGCTTGATGCTGCTTCCGCCGGCGCGACGCCGGCAGTTCGCCGCGACCTGCCGCTATTGGGCCCAGCTCGCCGACGCCAGCGTGCCGTCCCCAACTGCCAAGTCCGGTGTGCTCTCAGACCTCGATAAGGGTGCCAGGGCAGAGTAGGGGCCGGACCTCACGTGCACTGAATGTAGCAGCTCACCAGCGCGTTAAACAATCCTTCGTCGTCCATATCGATTGACACATCAGCGGGGCTGGAGTTGTAGATTTTGTAAGCCAGCCACAGATCTTCTGGTCCGTCCACAGCAGTTGCCTGTATCTCCCCGTCCTTGGCGGGATTGAAAGTGCGTGGGTTGACAGCGTTAATAGCAGCCACGTAGCACCCGAGCACAATCAAAGGGGGAGCGCCTCCGCTAGCGTTCACAGTTTGGGCAGCCGGGTTTCCAGACGTAAACTCTGAGGCCATACCTATGCCGTTAGCTCAGGTTGCTGAAACCAGCGGCAGCGTCGCGTGTCGTCGATCAGTGATCGCATGGTCAGCGGCTGGCGCGCGACGAGCCGCTCGATGACGCGCGCCGCGATC
>Ga0075421_100011845_pt1 | contig 10814 bp, 4 predicted proteins | sample SoiMetdeltSBSDD5_FD_75292 | JGI IMG/M metagenome (GOLD analysis project Ga0075421, IMG submission 75292) | Bulk soil microbial communities from a Populus tree surrounding site in Tennessee, USA - Soil MetaG P. deltoides SBSDD5 | ecosystem: Environmental > Terrestrial > Soil > Tree plantation...
CCACGAAAGTCCCGCGACCACATGGCTACGTCGTCGCCCAAGTGCACCAAGTGATTGAGAAGTTGGCGCGCCCGGAGAGATTCGAACTCCCGACCTCATGGTTCGTAGCCGGAAATCCGAGATGGCCAAATCGCCATGAAAGTCAGGACGTTATAAAGCGCTAGCTGTGCTATTGAACCTCGAGAAGCGTCTGTTCAACCCCCTGATTTCGTACGAAGCCGAACTGGCGAATAGCACACACGCTCCACATCGTTGCGCGGCAGGTGCTCTCGCCGGCCTCGACTTCATTGAGCTTTCCCATCGACGACGTCACTGTGGTTGCGGACGCTTGACCAAAGTACCGCTTGCCGAGATCCACTCGCGGCGATGGCGAAGGTATGCGAAGACACCCTTGGCCAAGCGCTCTACTAGCCAAGCCGAGATTGCAGGGCGATAAATTTCGGATGCGATGTCAGCGCGGGCTTAACCTGTCCTATGACCTCGATCGCCTCCCTCGCACCATAAGGCCATAAGCGCGCATTCTCCGCCAAAACAGCGTAAAGCAAATCCAAGGTCTCGTCGGGATACTGCGCTGCGACCGTCTCTTCTGATTTCCGAAGTTCAGGAATGAACACTCTTTGATCGTCGACCTTCGAAACGAGACCGGCAACGAGCTTAGCGACTTCAGAAAAACGACTTTTTTGAGACAGAGCAAGGTCAACCAGTCTGCCCGATACTTCTTTCGTCCGAATGCTCTTCTGTTTCGGCCAAACGTCCCTCAAGAACTCCGGCACCATCGTGGACCACTCATCTTCCGCTGACCATTTCTTGATGGTCCAAAGTACGTTCTGTCGAAACTCTGCTCCGCCCCGTATGAGGAAACCTCGAAGTTCAGCACTAGAGATCAAACGTTCTCCACTGTCATCTCGTCGGGTCCCCCAACCCGCGAGCACCATTCCAGCGAGCACTTCGAGATGATGCTTTCGAGATCCACCGCCGCCTTCTAGAAGTGCAAGGATGCTTCCCTTTATGCGCTCGAAAAGTTCGGTTGACGGCACGCGAGCGCGCCAGAAAAACCCTGCCCAAAGCGCTTCCTGATCCGGTCGCTCGCCATGTGGCTCGATGGCGGACAGCAGGTTTTGTTCGGTCCATTGAGGATCAACAAAGTACAAGAAGCCGAGTTGGTAGCCGAAGATTACCAACGCGAATCGCCTCGAGTCTCCCGGAAGGACAAGCAGTTGCTCTGCTTTCTTGCGCCATTCGTGCGGCATGCCTTCCTTTGCGTCGAATTTTCCCTTCCCGGTATTACTGATCAAAAACTCTGCCAATTTCCCAGCAGGCGAGTTGATTGCTTCGGTTGCCCAATCGACAGCCTTGTCTTCACGAACGAGGCTAGAGGCATTGGCAGCTTCTACGGCTGTAAGAGCGTTCAGGAATTTCTGCCATGTTGATTCGAAGAGAGCTGAATCCCCAGCTTTGAGAGCAGCACCTTTCTTTTCAAACCAGCCCGAGGCGCTTAGTGCGATAGCAGCGAAGTGAGTATCTGACAGGCTCAACAAGCTGCGAGCAATTCTGGCGGTGAATTCGGGCGTATCGTCCTTACGGAGGTCAGTCCGCAGAAACGTATGCCAGAAACTGCCGTGGAATTCCGCGTCTTCAGCGGAGTAACTGGCGTCCAAGGCACGCAAAGCGTGCTCTGGCTTATCCTTGCTCAGCCCCAAGAACGGATCGAACTCGACAAGGCGATCGATTGGACGTCGTTCCATCGAAAGGATGTGGGGGATAATCTCTCCGGGCTGAAGGCCGTCTATCTGGTCAAACCGTGTCTCGACCCGCACGGCCCCGCCGCCGCCATCATGCGATCTTGCCGCGCTCTTGGAAAATTCAGCCTGCCAATCCCGAGCAAGTTGCTGTAGCTCCGTACTCTTTGCCGCGAGATCAAAATGAAACTGGCACCCTTGATCTGAGAGCCAGTGCAGCCGGTTTAAGATATGAAATGCAGCATGTTCCGAATGACGCTCCTTAGTCTCTGAACGACTCCTTCTTGGACCTTTCAGAATGCGTTTCTCCAGCGCCATTTGTTCGGTATCTGAAAACTCGTGCCATCGTTTCGACATACCCAGGAGCAAGTCTCTGCTCCCTTTGAATGGCCAGAAGGCGTCATCATCGATCGCGAGCAACTCGGCGGCGAACTCAGAAGCTCCCGCAATCTCTAGATTCCCTAAGGCCCAAACACGAAACCGACAGAAGAGAGGATTCTCTCCGCGCCACGAGCGCAATTCCTTCAGCGCTTCTTTAGGGTGTAGCTGGGCTAGGCGCTTAAACAAGTCGATGAAAAGTAGTGAGTGGCCGGAGAGATGGTATTGGCGGTGAAAACTGTCATCACCTTCATCCGGGTCTCGTGCATCAGGTTCAATCGAGCAGATATCCGTTTCGTATGAATATCGTCTTTCAAGGTCACTAGCGAGTTCAAGTGCCTGACGCAGTTTTCCTATCAATGGAATCAGGTAGTCGTCTGGCACTTCTACCGTCCGGATGCCTTCCGAATAGTCAACTTCAACATGCACCAAATCTCGTTCGGTGATCTTGCCTCGTCCGGTCGGCGGTACAGGTCTGCGATAGAACGCCGAGAGCTTAAGGAAAGGTGAAAAATGACTGGCGTATTCCCTTGCTAGTTGTTCGTGCCATCCTGAAGCCTTGGCGCGAAGCTTCAGTTCATAGGCACGATCACGATCATCGCGCCTTAGAGCTTGGTACTCCCGGATCGTCCGCCAACAACCTGATACAGCGCGGTGGACGCGAGAATTATCGGATTTCTTTTCATGGTCAGTCCGCAGTCTGTCCAGGATGTCTGGGTGTAGTGCGCCTTGGAGCCCTGCCCACCAGGCGCACGCTGGTTGATTGGCCACAAGGGTGACCCAAGATGCGAGATGGGAGATACGAGTGGGGAGCGCCGGAAGGTGCTGCGCATAGTGCCCTCGCAGGAACGCAATTTGATAGCGTTCAAGCCCCTGAAGGTCCCGAGGTCCAGGCTCCAGCGCACTCCATGCCGTGTCCGGCACGCGGCCCTCTCTGGGGGAATGCTCATCCTCTGCACGCTGAGGCAGATCACTGTCCAACCCGTAACGCACATGTGGGTCAATGATTGGACCTTCAGTGAACCGGCCGAGTTCGGGTGCCGGTTCGCCGTAACGCACTTGCGGATCAAATACGCACAACCATTCCGACGGCAGCGGCGGGCGAACCTCGGAAAACGCCAATGCTCCTGCGGTTGAGCTGACGATATGCGCAACCATGCCGCGTTCATGCGGCTGCAATGACTTTGGGCCCTTCCTCGCCGAGGTCAAAATGCGCTGACGCCAACGCTGCGGATTCTTGGCCCGCTCTCCCCAAGCCTCAAGCGTTCGCCATAGAGCGTCGTAGCCGATCTCCTTGCCAAAGGTTATGGGATCGACGCCTTTTTCATCCCAAGCCGCAACGGCCTCATCGTCCGGAACGGATTGAAACGCATAGGCGCGATTCGTTAAACCCTTGGTCTGTTGCAGTCCTTCTAGGAGATAGCGGACGGGAGGATCGTCTGCCGAATAGCCAATGAAGACGGCCACGTAACGCTCGAGCACCTTGCGGACGAAGTCTCTTGCCCAGCCGAGCGATAGATATGCATCGCCAAATTCCGCGCTCGACAGCACGAACCCGTCTTCGGTAGGTCCGGAAGAGTCCAGCTTCACCATCCCGTGCAGGTGAACTATTCCCCAATTCGCGCTGTTGAATTCTATGTGCGGGAGGTTGGAACGAGTTGCGCTCGTTAGGCGCTGGCCGGCTCTCTCGAACAAAAGGTCGAAGTTCGTTGTAACCAATCTCGTCTCGCCGGTTTGCAGACGGGCGAGCTTGAGGATCGTTCGGTGCGCCGATAAATCAACGTCTTTGTCCGTTATCAAGCACTCAGCGACGGCTCGGCCTATCTCTCGATCATCAAACGATCTACGCAACTGCCCGAATATTCGGTCAGCAGTTGCAAGGCCCTTGATGTGTTCCTCAGTTTCGATCCGTTGAGCAGCCGCATATAAACGCCGCGCGTCATCGCCTGGCTGAACACCGAGGCGTTCCATGACGTTCTGTGTCAAGGACGCAAAGCTCGGCAAATGCGCCTTGGCCATGGACACACCGGCGCCACAGAAAAACACGACGCGCCCCTCATCATGGGCCCATAGGAGTTCGTCCGGAATATCTACGCCGTCGGCAACGAAACGCATCAGCGCACTGCCGATCTCTGCGCCTCGGCCATAGAAACGAGTTCAGCGCAGACTATGTCTGGATTGCGATGCGCAAACATGTGCGTGTTCGCGCCGCGCCATAGAAGAAGGTTGGTAACGGCTGCCGGGTGTTTGAGCGGATAGTAGTGGCCGTCTGGCTCACCGTGCCGGTTATCCATGTGGAGGACGCGCGTCGGGCTTAGCGGGAAGAGCAACGTCGTTTCTGGGTTGTTGATACCTTGAAAGCGAAGCGAAGGATGAAGAAACGTCACGGGACTATCGCTGGTGATGAACACGGGTTCCTCCGAGAAGACGACAGCCCATCGCATCTTCATGAGCAGTTCCGCAACCCAAGTCGCCTGGCCAACATGTTTTAGCCATTCCCGTTTAAGGTCATCTTCACTCGCGTCTCGGTATGCAGGCCACGAATCTTTGTCGAGGTCGTAGGCGGTTCCCCTGTGCTCCACAGTGCTCGGCAATTCAGGAAGAGCCGAGCATGCACCGACGATTCGTTTGTGCACTACTTTCCACTGCTCAAACTGCGCAGGATTGCGCAGGTGCATCACGGCGACTAGTAGGGCCACCATCTTTCGCAGAGGCTCCCACTGGAGATCAACCATGTCGTGACAGAGCTTCGACCAGAGAGGATCGCCAAACCAGTTTTCGAGATCGGCGAGCTTCTTCTCGAAACTGTAGTCGCGGGTGCCATCGGCTCGTTTCGGCGCATAGAGATGAAAGCGCACGGCCACGTTCTCGATAGGCTTTAGCTCAGGGGCACCGCCCTCCTTGCTGAAACGCCAAATCTTCTGCCGACGGTCACCGTCCGCAGCGAACGCGCGGAGATAGGACTGCGCGACCCAGTGATTTCGTTTGGCCTTTTGCACGCGACCGTTCTAGGCCGGATTCGATCGGCAGTCCAGCGCAATCCCGTCCAAGCTTCCAATAGTTCTCTTCATGACTCCGACGCTACGAAATGAAGTGTCCCAGTGACTAGTTGGGGAAGTTCAGCGGAAGAGATTCTGTACTCCGCCTGAAACTGCCGGACGGCCTGCCGGTTCGGAAACCGGAAATAAACAGCATCGAGCTTCTCGGTAAAACCATGCTTGAGATTCCGAGACCAGTACTTAATCTGGCGCTGTTCGGCGTTGGCACTCGTATAACTATTGACATTTACATCTGGCAAAGACGTGAACGGAGACCGGAGCAAGCTAGGTGGATCATATCCGGTGAGTGCGGAGAAGAGCGTGAGCGTGTCATCGCGGTACGGCGGCTCTGGTTCTACGGGGCGCTTAGGGAAATCGTCGGGCTCAAATATCACGATATCTTCGGGAAAATGGACGATGACATCAATATCTGTGGCTGGTGCCGTTCCCTCGTTGGAAAGCGTCAACTCCAGCTCTACCGTGAGAGCGGCATCTTCTTCCCATTGGAGCAGCTTGCTGAAATATTCGTCGTACTCGGCGAAGAAGGCTTCGCGTTCCTTGTTGTATTCCTCAACGCTCTGTGGAAGGCCGCACATATCAGCGCATAGAATCTGATATCGCGCATCCGGCGACAAGGCAGCTCTCTCTTCAGGAGTCAGAATTTCAGGCCCGCGAAGAGGGGGATACTTGCGCCGCACTTCGTCTGGAGGCATTGCGGAAGTAGTAGTAACTTGTGGTCCAAGTTTGAAAGGGTGACGGTTCCCATGCAGCTCGGTGATTAGCGCAAGGTTAGGCAAGTGCTTCTGTGCGACCTTTCGTCGCAGGTCTTGCAACTCCTTTTCCTGCTCGTCGGGTTCGTCCGGCAGTCTTGCCGTTTCAGGCAAGATCAGCGGCGCGATTTTTCGGTACCGTAGCTTGATCTCCATGCCACTATCGGCAGTCGCAACGTAAAGCTTCGCGTCGCTCGGTAGAGTGTATGAAAGAACGCTCGCGATGAAGTAATCATCAGCGATTTCGGCGGAGAGGTTGTGCTCGCGCAAATCAATTTGCGGCTCAACTGGAATGAAGTGCCATGTCGTGCCGGAACGCACTTCACGAGCGGGATCACGGACGAACTCCAAGAGCGACTTGATATAAGTGCTAGCCCGTTTGCGCAGTTTTCCGGAGGGATTGTGGACCTTCTCCCTTTCCAGTTCACGGAACAGGATCGGTGCGCCGACTAGTACCGCTTGGTCACATCCGGCTAGGCCGCACCAGTCAATATGCTCCGGACGCTGAAAGTGAAGCGCTATGTTCGTGTCCAGGAAGATGTGAGCGGTTTTCGCTTTGGTCATTCCTTGCATTCCTCAGCCCGCACCCTGCGCCGCTCGTGTCGAGTCTGCATCCTCATCGCCCACCTTCTGACTCGTAGCACTGCTCAAGGTGGTCTGGCTCGAAACCCACCTAATTATCGGCATCTTTCCGTTGTTGCGACATCTCAAATCCGATCGGAAGAGGTTTGAAGTATTCATCACCGGTGATGAAGCCATCACGTTGGAACGCGCGCAACCTTACGTGCTCAATTGCAGAGAGGACGTAGTAGTCACTAGCCCCGCCTTTAACGCGAACTAAGTCTCTCTTGTGATCATCGCGGTAAGGTGCACGTATTCGACTATCCCCGTAGATGCGATTGTTGATTTGAACAACGAAGGCATGTACGTCATGCGCGGTCGCTTCGATTAGGAAGCTAAAAGTCCCTATGTCCGGATTCCATTCGAGCACGAACAGCGCATCAACAGCCCCCTGGAAATAGCTTCGATTGCCGAGATTCGTAAGATCACTACATAGCAGGACACCCATGAATAGCGATCCGTGTTTGTAGACTGGAAGAACCGCATCAAAGCCCGTCGGCTGGTACAACGGGTAACGGCTTTTCCTTTCCAAATAGTCTGCTTCCCCGTGCGACGGAGAGAGCTTCGGCTGCAGACGGAGAACGTTCGTTGGATATCCAGGCCATGTTGTGGTCAGCGAGATTAGACAGTCGTTGCGCAAGTTGGGGCGTCTGCGGTCTCGGTAGTACTCAATGCCGGCCAATAGCGAGACTCTGTTGTGTGCCAGCGCGGCCGCAATTCCCACCGCCCAACGCAACGGCACGCTGCACTCTGGCAACACTACGTAGCGGGCTCGTGGATGCTCACTGAGTATCCGATTAACGAGACTGCGCAGTAGTTGATATCTCGCTAGAGAGTGGTCTGCCTTACCTGCGACGGCCGCTCGCCATTGAGAGTCCGTCGTCTGTACGCTAGTCACCGCAATGCGCTGAGCACGTTTAGACTGGTCCGGAACGTCAAAGTGGACGGGACGACTGCCAATGTCTCGGCCATTCAACCCTATGGCTTCGCCGCTACGTACTCTGGCACCGCGCAAGGTCATGATGGCAGAGCGCAATCGAGTCTCGTCGGCCATCACGTGCGGCGCAACGATTCCTATCTCGGCAATCGTCAACGCCCTGGTTGGGAAGGACAGGGCCGGCCAGAAGGGTACTGGCAACTGGCAATATCGACGAAACTTCCTAACGCCGCCCAGTCTGATAAGACGCTGCACGGACCTATTGATCGGGACAGGAGGACCGACTAGGTTTTCTCTCTGGGTGAAAATCCAATACTCCTTGTACGACCTCCGACCCAGGTCGCTCAGTAGTAGTCTGTCGCTCATCCTCCGAAGCGACGCTGCACCTATCTTTCGACTAGAAAGGTTGCCGATTCGCCCTATGCGCTGAACGGCAGAACGCAAGTCCGACCACCTGTTATGTTTGTCTACGGTCGATGCCTGCAGAGCCGCGTCGGTAAATGCTCGGGAGTAGTACTTTAGGCAGAGCGTGAATTTGTGTCGCGCAGTGGTGCCTGCCGTAGTGGTCCGTCGAAGCAAGTTGGCAACTTCCTCGAATCCCTCCAAAAATTGGTTGGCGGCGGAAAAATCTTGACTAGCTACCATCAGACCGAACACCCGATGTAGGTACGGCGTGTATTCGAAGAAGCCGCGCGGCGTTAGAAGGTGCCTGCCGACGAGACTGTAGAATTTCAGTCGGAGTCGGCGCCAAGCCCCCGGCCTCAGATCTCGGCCATATGCTTCAACGTCACTGAGAAGCAGCGAGAAGCCCAGTCGTCTTAACGATACTGCGTCGGCCTTCCTCAGGGCATCTGCTTCAAGGGTAGCGTCAGGCGTCGCAAGGAGGGCTCGCGCAGCCATTTCTACGTCGGAGTTTGGAAGTTCTGCGAGAAGTCGATGCTCACTCGATTGAGATCGAATTTGCTCACTGATGTGTTCGACCAGATCCAGGCCATAGTCTCCAGAAAGGTCGAAAATCTTTTGCTTCGATCCTGCAAAGACCAAATCTGAATCTTCGGCGTACGGAAGCGTCAAACGAAGCGCCGACTCCCCTCCCTTGCCGCGGCGGAATTGGGCAATAGGCGACAATCGTGATCCGATTGAACGTAGAACATCACTCGCGTTGTCAGCAACAGCACTGTGACGAAGTACCAAGAAGACGTCATCCACATAACGACCATAGTGGATTGGCGACAGTTTGCTTATGACGGCGGCATCAAACTCTTTCAGTAGCACGTTCGAAATCACCTTGGATGCAGATAGGCCCACCGGTATCGCGCCTTCCGGACGATCTGCATAGTCCGGTGTTTGTCGGTACCAAGCGTGGATCGCGGAGACAAAGCGACGCGTGAACTCCAACTCAGCGTCGGACAGATGCAAATCCAGCGCCTGATGAAAGCGAGCATCGGTCAAAAAGTTTGGGCTGACATTGTGATAGAAGCGACGGAGGTCCATGGTAACGGCAATGATGCGTTTGCCTTCGGTCAAGGACCTGTGCATTGCCGCGAGACCCCTCTCGCGCCAACTTCGATAGGCGGAGAAGTACGGCGGGAACAACGAGAGACAATCTGTATTGATGGTTCGGATACTAGGTCTATCAGCACTTACGGGGCGATTCAGTCTTCGCACTCGATTCGCATAGGCATGTACTGGATCGAGTTTCGCGTCAAATAGGTGCCCGACCTTGAGAATCCAGAGGGCAGAAACTATCTGGAAATCTACCGTCGGCGTAATAATTAGCCGGAAATCAGCCTCCCATCGTCTTGAACGATTGTGCCGGAACCGGTTGTGCCAATCTTCAAGCGGATTGATCGCGCGAAGCTGCGGATCGCCACTTGCACCGGACGAATCGTCTACAGATTTCGGGGCATAGACAAATCCGCCCACGAATGCCGCGTTCGAACTCCATGCACCTGCCGTTTGATTAAGAGTTGCATGGAGCCTTTTGAGGTTTCGATGGAGATGTTGCTCATAGTCTGCGTACGCAAGCGCATTGAAGTGAGTGCGTTCGAAGAACGCCTCAGGCTTGGCCTTTCTATACGCAAGATACAAGTCGGCTAGTGAACAGAACTCGTCCGACCGTCCCATATCGGGTTCCTCAGTTCTACAGTCCGTTCTACAGCTGCGCGACGCGAATGCCGTTCACGTTCAATCAAAGTGTCATCCGAGTTGGTCGGACGTCGCTCGCCCTACTTCGTCATATTGTGTCGGGCGAAGCGAACTGGCCTTCGGTCGAACGGTTAAGTTGTCGTCTAGTGCATCCTGATCGTTGCTGATCTTGCCCCTAGTACTTCGAATAGGTTAGTGGGCTCGTGCTCGACCTCCCCAGGTCATTAGCATCCAGAGTCATGAGCCACGTATGCATCTGCGGCCAATTACCGCGGCCAGCATGCAAGGACGCAACATAGCTGGCAGCGCCTCGAACGTTCTTGATTTCAGCGCACGAGTCGAGAATACGAGCCTAGCAATTTACTCACAAGCGTGAATGAACACATCTAGTGCGCGAGATGCGAAATCGGTGAGAGAGGCTCAGAGCAGAGCACCCGCGCGATACCCAGGAGACTCAAATCGAGTCAATTGCCAGGGCGAACTGATCTTTGACCCGTCGACAAGGTGCCGGCCGGACTTGTAGTAGGAGGAGCTATACCGCGAGATGAGGCCCTATTCGCTGCGCTTCGAGCGAGACTCACTTCAGCCGCCAGTAATCCGCCCTTGCGGTCGTGTCGTGACCTGCGCGCCTAGGGATTACTCCCAAGTAGGGAGCGCTTACTCCCATAGTGGGAGTGCCAAGCTTGACAGGCCACAAATCGTTCCTATTATTGGAACGATCGCTCCCGGATTGGGAATTACCATGCTTGACGAGATCTTGTTTGGCAGGACGCGGGCCGCGGTCTTAAGGGAGCTCTATGCGAATCCCGATCGCAGGGTTTCGTTCAACGAGCTGGTCCGCAGGCTCAAGTCCGGCGCTGGCGCGATCTCTCGCGAGCTGGCAACCCTGACATCCGCGGGTCTGATTTCAGAGGAACGAGAGGGCAACCAGCGATTCGTGTCGGCCTGTGTCTCCTCGCCACTGTACGCGGAACTCAAGGCCTTCATCAGGAAGGCATCTGGTGCGCCCGAGTTCATTCGCGAGGCATTGCATGGCCTTGAGGATAAGATCGACGTTGCAGTGGTTTTTGGATCCGTTGCAACGGGAACGGAGCGGCCGGACAGTGATCTTGACCTATTCGTTGTGGGCACGGCCGGGTATTCACTCGTGGCAGAGCGGATGTACTCGATCGAGAAACGCGTC
>Ga0075421_100011848_pt1 | contig 10812 bp, 14 predicted proteins | sample SoiMetdeltSBSDD5_FD_75292 | JGI IMG/M metagenome (GOLD analysis project Ga0075421, IMG submission 75292) | Bulk soil microbial communities from a Populus tree surrounding site in Tennessee, USA - Soil MetaG P. deltoides SBSDD5 | ecosystem: Environmental > Terrestrial > Soil > Tree plantation...
GTGATCGTTCCCGGCGAAGGGAGGAAGTTCCGGGCGGGGTCTTCCGCATAGACCCGGCATTCGAGGGCGGCGCCGCGCTGCTCGATCGACTCCTGGCGCCAGCCGAGCGGTGTGCCCGCCGCCACCTGGAGCTGAGCCACGACGAGATCGAGCCCGGTGACTTCTTCGGTCACGGGATGCTCGACTTGGAGTCGCGTGTTCATTTCGAGGAAGAAGAAATCGCCGCGCGCGTCGACGAGGAACTCGAGCGTGCCCGCGTTGACGTAGCCGATCGCGCGCGCGCCGCGCACGGCGGCGTCCACGAGCGCGGCCTTGGTGGCGGCGGGGAGGCGCGGCGCCGGCGACTCCTCCACGAGCTTCTGATGGCGCCGCTGGATCGAGCAATCGCGCTCGTGCAGATGCACGACCGCGCCCGTGTCGTCCCCGAACACCTGGACCTCGACGTGTCGCGGACGCTCGACGTAGCGCTCGACATAGAGCGCGTCGCTCCCGAACGCCGCTTGCGCCCGTCGCGCCGCCATCGCGAACGCCGCCGGAAGCTCGGCGGCCGCTTTCACGCGCGCCATGCCGAGCCCGCCTCCGCCTCCCGCCGCCTTGAGCATCACCGGGAACCCGACGTCCGCCGCGACCCGCGCGGCCTCGGCAAGGTCCTGCACGGCGCCCGTGCTTCCCGGCAGCACCGGCACGCCCGCCGCCGCCATGAGCCGTCGCGCCTCCGTCTTCTCGCCCATGCGGCGGATGGCGTCCGGCGACGGACCGACGAACACGAGGCCGGCGTCCCCGCACGCCTGCGCGAAGCGCCAGTTCTCGGAGAGAAATCCGTACCCGGGATGGATGGCGTCGGCGCCGGCGCGGCGCGCCGCGTCGAGCACCCGCTCGATGGACAGATAGCTGTCGCGCGCGGGTGGCGGACCGAGGAGGACGGCGTGGTCGGCGTCCTTCACATGGGGCGCATCGGCGTCGGCCTCCGAATAGACGGCGACGGTCCGGATCCCGAGCTGCCGGCACGCGCGGAACACGCGCCGTGCGATCTCGCCCCGATTCGCGACGAGAACGGCTCGAAACACTTAGGCGGGAGCGGCGGCGGGTACGACCTGCGCGCTCGTCACGCGCCAGCCGTCGTCGCGGTGGCGCCACTGGAGCTGCACCACGGCGACGCCGGCGGGACCGTCGAGGCGAAGCTTGACGACTCGGTAGGCGCCGATCTTGGCCATGGCCACGAGTTCGGAGGAGCGGAGCGGCCGCGGGACCTTGGCGTATTCGTCGAGCACTGCCGCCTGCGCTTCCTCCACCGCGTCACCCGCAGCGCGCTCGAGATCGCCCGCCACCAGCGCGGCGCCGTGCCGGTGCACGACCGCGGCGAGGTCATCGGGCACGCTCGCGGGATGGAACGCGGAGCCGAGCGCGACCACGTCGCTCGCCGCGCGCGCGCGGTCGGCCTCGACGTCGGCGAGGAGCACCTGCGTCTCCTCGCCGGTGACGCCACCCGCTTCGGCGAGCGCGTCGCGGAGGCGACGGTGCCAGTCACCGGCGCGGCCGCGGGCGTCGGCGTCGGGGAAGAGGCCGGCAAAGATCACCGCGCCCGCCGCCATGTGACGGCGCTCCTCGTCGATGCAGCGGGCGAGGATGCGTCGCGTGGGCGGCTCGTACACGGGATTGGCGAGGGCGAAGTGCCGCTCGTAGATCGCGACCAGGTGCGGCTTGAGGACGCGGTAGGCGCCCGTCAACCGCTCCACCGTTTGCCCCCGGCCCTCCGCGCTCTCGAGCAGCGTCATGAAGCGAACGAACCGCTCGTTGGGCGGCTCCGACTCCTGCGCGTGCGCGCGCAGCTCGGGGAGCCGCCGGCCCCAGAGGTCCGCGTGCTGCGCGCAGTCCCACACGTGGCGACCGAAGAGCAGCTTGGCGGGCAATTCGGGCGTGAGCGCGATCCAGCCACCGAGGACTCGCATGAGGCGCTCTTCGGCGTAGCGGTAGTGGCGGACGAGCTTGGCGGACGCCTCCACGGAGAAGTGACCGGCCAGGCGTTCGCGGTCGATCATGGACGGGAGCGTCGGCGCCGTCAGTAGACGGGCGAGCGCTGAGTGCTCTGGATCAGGCGCTCGATCTCGGCGTCGGTGAAGCCGGCGAGCCGGCGCGCCTCCTGCGCGATGGAGATCGGCACCTCCTCGTGGTCGCCGTCGCGCCGGGAACCGCCGAGGTTGAAACGCTCGTCGATGGTGTCCTGAAATTCGATGGCGCGACGGCGGCGCTCGGGATCGCCCTTCGTGAGCTCGTTGAGCCAGCGCGAGCCCATGCGCACGTGCGTGATCTCGTCGGCAAGGACGAAGTCCACCGCGCGCTCGAGGATGGGATCGCCGATCTTGCGCGCGATGTGCACGAGCTGGTTGAAGACGTCGCAGGCGAGGCCCTCGAGCCCGCGATTCACCCCGGCCACCCGCGCCGCCGCGTCCTCCGCGCACGCGCAGCGCCAGAGGATCGTCGATTCCGGGAACTCGCCCACGTACCCGCCCAGGTGCTCGATGAGCCCGAGATAGATATCGACGTGGCGAGACTCGTCCCACACCTGGCGCGCCATGTCGAGCGTGAACTCCCACGGCGCATCGGGGAAGTCGTAGACGGTGCGGCCGGCGCCCTCCATGGCCTGCAGTTCGCCGACGAGGATCCCGTGCACGCGCTCCCGCATGCCTTGCCGGCTCGTGAGATCGGGAAAGGGCGGGAGGCCTTGCTCCACGCGGAGGCCGCCGACGTCGCGGGCGCGCATGCGGACGAACCGCTCTTCCCGTGCGAGCTTGTCGTAGGCGATAGGCCGGTCCATGGTCCCCCCGGGCGAAGCTGAACCGCTGTTCAGCCACGAGTGTAGCCCATGGACCGCCGGCGGGCAATCGTACCGCGGATGGTGGCGGCGGGGTCGCGTGCTACTCGGGCGGCGCCGGACGCCGCAACAGGGACGCCGGCCGCACGGTGCCGTCGCCGAAGCGCTCGTCGATGCGATCGAGGACCTGCGAGAGATGTTCGCGACGAAGCGCGCGCGGGTCGAGGAGGTCGAGCTGTCCGCGTCCCTCCGGGCGCAAGCGCGACGCGGAGAGTCCGATGAGGCGCACGGGATCCTGCACCCGCTCCGCCGCCAGCAGCGCCGCCGCGCGCCGGTACAGCTCGAGGCCGTCCTGGGTGGGGTCGCCGCTCGTGCTGCGCGTGATCGTGCGAAAGTCCGCGAAGCGGATCTTCACGGTGACGCGTCCGGCGGCGACGCCGTCGGCGCGCAGCTCGCGCGCGACACGCTCGGCCTGGCCGCGCAGGACCGCGTCGAGCCGACCGACGTCGCGGATGTCACGCTCGAACGTCTCCTCCGCGCCCATCGACTTGGCGGCCCGGGACGGCTCGACGCGCCGGTCGTCGCGGCCAAAGGCGAGCGCGTGGAGATCCTCGCCCGCCTGGCCGAAGCGGCGCGCGAGGACGGCGGCGGGGGCTGTTTGCACGTGGCCGACGGTGGTGATGCCCATCGCGCGCAGCGCCTCTGCCATGACACGACCCACGCCCCAGAGGCGCTCCACCGGAAGCGGAGCGAGGAACGCGGCTTCGCTTCCGGCCTCGACGACGACCAGCCCGTCCGGCTTCCGGAGATCCGAAGCGACCTTGGCGACGAACTTGTTCGCGGCGAGGCCGGCCGACGCCGTCAAGTGCGTCTCGTCGGCGATCCGCTGCTTGATCCGTCGTACCGCCGTGACGGGATCGCCGAAGAGCGACTGCGTGCCCGTGAGGTCGAGGAACGCTTCGTCCACGGACAGCGGCTCCACGAGCGGCGAGAATTCTCCGAGGATCGCCATCACCTGCGCCGAGACCGTCTGGTACTTGCGCATGTCGACGGGAACGAAGGCGGCGTCCGGACAGAGGCGGGCGGCGGTGCGGATCGGCATCGCGGAACGAACGCCGAATGGACGCGCCTCGTACGAGGCGGCTGCCACCACACCGCGGCCGCGCGGATCGCCGCCCACGATCACGGGCCGGCCGCGCAGCTCGGGGCGGTCGCGCTGCTCGACCGCCGCGTAGAAGGCGTCCATGTCCACGTGCGCGATCGCCCGCGTCTCCATGCCCGCTGCGTCAGGCGCGCGCGAGGCCGATCTCGGGGGCGACGCCGGTGAGGGCGGAGATGACGAACGCGATGTGCTGATCGAGATCGACGCCGAGCTCGGCGGCGCCGCGATGGACGTCGTCGCGGTTCACCGTCCGCGCGAACGCCTTGTCGCGGAGCTTCTTGCGCACGGACGGCGGCTCGAGGCCGTCGATGACGCGGCCGGGCCGGACGAGCGCGCACGCGTGGACGAACCCCGTGAGCTCGTCACACGCATAGAGCGCGCGGTCGAGGAGCGACAGGCGCGGCATGCCCGCGTAATCGGCGTGGGCGAGGATCGCGTAGACGACCGCGGGCGGGACGCCGCGCGCGACCAGGATCTCGGCGCCCTTGAGGGGATGGCGGGGCGCGGTCGGATGCATTTCGTAGTCGAAGTCGTGGAGGAGGCCGGCCATGGCCCACGCGTCCGCGTCCTCGCCGTAATGGCCGGCGTACGCGCGCATCGAGGCCTCCACGGCGCGCGCGTGCTTGCGGAGACTGTCGCTACGGGTGAAGTCGGTGAGGATGGACCAGGCGGCCTGACGATCGAGCACGATCGGTGACCACGACTAACCGCGTGACGGTGGCTGCCGGCTCCGCCACTTGTCGATGGACTTCTTCGAGAACACCCAGTCGCCGTCGAGCTGGAGGGCGGGAATCCGCCGCTCGGTGGCGAGCCGCGTGAGGGCGGCCTCGTCCATGGCGAGGTACGTGGACGCTTCCTTCAGACTCAGGACGTCTTTCGGATTCACCGTCACCCCTCCTTGACGCGATCGGGCTCGTCCGCCACCGTCTTGCGCAACGCTTGCACGTCCGCCTCGAGCGCGCGGATGCGCTCCAGCAACTGCTCCATGGTCCGGCTCACGGGGTCGGGCATGTCGGTCTGGTTCAGATCGATGCCGTCCGCCACCCGCTGCCCGTCCTTGTATGTTACCCGTCCCGGAACGCCGACCACAACGGAGTTGGGCGGCACCTCGCGCACGACCACGGAGCCGGCGCCGATGCGGCTGTTGTCACCGATGCGGAAGGCGCCGATCACCTTGGCGCCCGCGCCCACCACCACGTTGTCGCCGAGGGTCGGATGCCGCTTCTCGCGCTTGAGGCTGGTGCCGCCGAGCGTGACACCCTGCAGGAGGGTGACGTTCTCGCCGACCTCGGCCGTCTCGCCGATCACGACGCCCATGCCGTGGTCGATGAAGAGCCCGGGCCCGATCCGCGCCGCGGGATGGATCTCGATACCGGTCATGAAGCGCCCCACGTGCGATGTGAAGCGCGCCGCCGTGCACCAGCCCGCGCGCCACAGGCGATGGGCGAGGCGATGGCAGGCGAGGGCGTGGACGCCCGGATAGCACAGGAGCACCTCGAGCGTGGAGCGCGCGGCGGGATCCCGCTCGCGCACGGTGCGAATGTCGCGCCGGAGAGCATCAAACATCGTGCGGTCTCCGTTTCAGGTAGTCCCGCGCCGCCGCCCGCACCGCGTCCGCGACCACGTCGGCGGCGTGCTTGCGATCCTCGGGCAGACCGTCGAGCGCCGCCTCGATCTCACCGGCCTCGAGGCGCGCGAGCGCATCCACCGCGCGTCCGCACGCGAGCTCGCTGGCGGCGCTGGCGGCGGCGATGGTGGGCCCGCATCCGTACGTCTGGAACCTCACCTCGCTCGCGCAACCCTCGCGGACGCGCAGGAAGAAGCGCGCGAGGTCACCGCAGCCGTCGTACTCGCCTTCCCCCACGGCGTCCGGATGCTGCATGAGGCCCGCGTTCCGCGGCCGCATGAAGTGCTCGAGCAGGGTCGCGCTGTATCTCATCCCACGGACACCGGTGACGCTTCCCGGAGCTTGCGCACGAGCGGCTCCGTACAGTCGAGCACGTAGTCGATATCCTCGGCGGTCGTGGTGCGGCCGAGCGAGTGGCGCACGGCGCCCATCGCCCAGTCGAGCGGCACGCCCATGGCGACGAGGACGTACGAGGGCTCCACACTGCCGGACGTGCACGCCGAGCCCGCGGAGACACCGATCCCGCGCAGGTCGAGGCCGAGCACGATCGACTCCGACTCCACGTTCCGGAAGGCGACGTTGGCGGTCCCGGGCAGTCGGTGCACGGGATGGCCGTTGAGGCGAACCTCGGGCACGCGGTCTTGCAGTCCGCGCCAGAGACGGTCACGGAGCGCGGTCACGCGCACGCCTTCTTCCGCCATGTCGCGGCCGCGGATCGCGATCGCCTTCCCGAAGCCCACGATACCGGGCACGTTCTCGGTGCCGGCGCGGCGGCGCCGCTCGTGCTCGCCACCGTGCTGGGTCGCCACCATCTTGGTGCCCTTCCGCACCCAGGCCGCGGCCACGCCCTTCGGTCCGTAGATCTTGTGCGAGGAGCAGGACAGCACGTCGATGCCCCAGCCGTGGACGTCGATGGGAAGCTTGCCGAACGTCTGCACGGCGTCGACGTGGAGGGCGACGCCACGTTCCCGCGTGATGGCGCCGATGTCGGCGATGGGCTGGATCGTCCCCACCTCGCTGTTGGCGTGCATGATCGTCACCGCGATCGTGTCGGGGCGGATGGCGCGCCGGACGTCGTCGGGATCGACCATGCCGGAGGCGTCCACGGGCACGTAGGTCACGTCGTAGCCGCGGCTCTCCAGCCACTGGCAGCTCCGGAGGACGGCGTGGTGCTCGATGCGCGAGGTGATGACGTGGCCGCGATCACGCGCGAGCGCGAGCCCCTTCACCGAGAAGTTGTCGGCTTCCGTTCCGCCGGACAGGAACACCACCTCGTCGGGGCGGACGCGCAGGAAGGTCGCGAGCTGCTCCCGCGCGACGTCGAGGGCCTCGCGCGCTTCGCGGCCGAAGGCGTGGACGCTGGAGGGATTGCCGTACACCTCGCCGAAATAGGGCAGCATCGCCGCCACCACCTCCGGGTGTACGGGCGTCGATGCGTTGTGATCCAGATAGACTCGCCGGCTCATGCGGTTGCTCTCCTTTTTTTACGATGCTACGCTCGGCATCCCATGGCGCGCGCTCGCAAGAAACTCGGTCTGCTGCTCTCCACCGGCCTCGAGCACCCGAATCTCCGTACCGCGGCCGGTCTCGCCGATGCCGCGCTCGCGAACGGTGTCGATCTCTATCTCTACCTGATCGACGACGGCGTGAAGGCGCTCGACGATCCGCGGGTGGCGGCCTTGCCCGGGCGCGGCGCCCGTGTGTTCGTGTGCGCGTACGGATGCCAGAAGCGGGCGATCCCACTTCGCGAGGCGGAGCGCGTCACGTACTGCGGCCTCGTGGTGCTGACCGACCTCATCAACGGCACCGATCGCTTCATCGCGCTCAACTGACGTGGGCGCCGGCGCGGCCGAGCCCGTCCTCGTCGTCATCTCCGCCGACCCGCGCGTCTCCGGCCGGGCGTTCGAGGCGATGCGCATCGGCGTCGGCATCGTCTCCGGCGAGAACGACGTCACGTTCGTGCTGCTGGGACCGGCCGTGCATCTGCTCGACGCCGACACCGACGATCTCGTGGACGGTGACGACATCGAAAAGTTCCGGGCCACGCTGCGCCGGCTCGAGATTCCGTTCCACGTCGAGGAGACCGCGATCCCCGCCGAGACCGACTGGAATATCGACGGCCACCCGGTGGTGCCCGTGAGCCGCGCTCGCATCGCCGAGCTGATCACCGCCGGCCGGCGCTTTCTCGTGTTCTGATGTCGTCCGTTCTCCATCTCGTCAAGGGCGAGGCGCCGCTCGCCCTCGCCGTCATCGCCGCCGAGCTCGCGGACGGCGATGCCGTGACGGTCGCCGTGCTCGAAGGGGCTCCGTCGCCCGCCGACCTTCCCGGCACGGTGACGATTCGCCGCGTGAGCCGAGATCTCTCGTATCCCGAGCTGCTCGAGCTGGTGTTCGCGGCCGACCAGGTCATCGCCTGGTAGGCGCGTCTCAGCGGTCACGGTACTCATTCAGCCACGCCATCTGGATCGCCTCCAGCAGCTTCTCGTTCGACGCTTTCGCGTCGTCCGCGAAGCCCGGAAGCTCGGTGACGAAGCGATGGAGATCGGTGAAGCGCACCGTGAGCGGATCGGTGTCGGGAAACCGCTCGCTGAGCGCGATCCCGACGTCCTCCGCATCGCGCCACGTCAGCCGCGGTGGGCTCACTCGGGGACCTCGACCACGACGTCACCGCGCACGACCGCCTGGCAGCCGAGGCGGGAGTGGATGGTGAGACCTTCCGCGGTGTCGAGACGGTCCTCTTCGTCCTCCTGCATCTCGGACAGGTTCTCTTCGCCCTCGCGGACGATCACGTGGCAGGTGGTGCACGCGCAGCTGCCCCCGCAGTTGTGCTCGAGCTCGATGTCGTTGGCGAGCGCGATGTCGAGCAGCGAGCCCGGCTTGCCGTGATCGGCGAGCGGGTACTTGCTGTCATCGACCTCGACGGTGCGGTTGGCGGGCAAGAACGTCACCCGGTGGATCGCCATCACGATGACTCCATGATCTCGGCGGCGCGCTTGCTGGCGAGCGCGCCTTTGAGGGCGGCGTCCATCAGCCGCTCCGCGAGGCCTTCCGTCGCCCGGTTGAGCGCGGTCGTGCGGACGTGGATCAGATCGCGATCGTCGCCGTCGCGGGCGCTGCGGAGCGCGGCGAGCGCGCGCTCGATGGTGGCGCGCTCTTCCGACGTGACGAGATTCCCGCCCTGGCGGAGCGCGCGCTCCACGTGGGTGAGCACGGTGTCCGCCTCGTTGCGCGCCTCGATGAGCAGCCGCGCCTCCACGTCGGCCTCCGCGTACGTGAACGACTCCTCCACCATCCGGTCCACGTCGGCATCGCTGAGCCCGTAGGTCGGCCGCACCTCGATCGACGCCGCCTTCCCCGTGCGTTGCTCCCGCGCGGCGACTTGCAGGATCCCGTTGGCGTCGATCAGGAACGTCACCTCGATCTTCGGCATTCCGGCGGGCATGGGATCGATGCCGGACAGGTCGAAGCGCGCGAGCGACCGGCAGTCCTTCACGAGCTCGCGCTCGCCCTGCACCACGTGCATGTCCACCGCGGTCTGGCCGTCCACCGACGTCGTGAACATCTCGCGTGCGCTCGTGGGAATGGTGGTGTTGCGCGGGATCAACACGCTCACGACCCCGCCCAGCGTCTCGATACCGAGCGAGAGCGGCGTCACGTCGAGGAGCAGCATGTTGGTGATGCCCCCGGCCAGGATCTGCGCCTGGACGGCCGCCCCCAGCGCCACCACCTCGTCCGGGTTGAGCTGGCTGTGCGGCGTGCGGCCGAACAGCTCCTGCACGCGCCGTCGGACGAGGGGCACCCGCGTGGAGCCGCCCACGAGCACGACCTCGCCGATGTCGGCGGCGGTGAGCCCGGCGTCGGCGAGCGCGCGCCGGCACGGCCCGAGCGTCTTCGCCACCAGCGGCTCGATGAGACGCTCCACCTCCGCCCGCGTGATCTCGCGGCGGTACGTGAAACCGCCGAACGGGATCGTGAGCGTGGTCCGTTCCTCGAACGAGAGGCGCACCTTGGCCGCCTCCGCCGCCAGCCGCAGCTCCTGCATGGCTTCGTTGTCACGCGCGAGATCGACGCAGTCGCGGTCGAGCTCGGCGTGATGCCGCGCCTGGATGTCCTCCAGCAGCCACAGCATGAGCACGCGGTCGAAGTCGTCGCCGCCGAGGTGGGTATCGCCATTGGTGGCGAGCACCTCGAAGATCCCGTCCTTCACGCGCAGGATCGAGATGTCGAACGTCCCGCCGCCGAGGTCGTAGACGGCGATGAGGCCGGTGGCGAGACGATGGAGGCCATAGGCGAGCGAGGCGGCGGTGGGCTCGTTGACGATGCGCACCACGTCGAGGCCGGCGATGCGCCCCGCGTCCTTCGTGGCTTGCCGCTGACTGTCGTTGAAGTAGGCGGGGACCGTCACCACCGCCTTCTCCACCGGCTCGCCGAAGTGCGCCTCCGCGCGCTCCTTCAGCGCCCGGAGGACGATCGCCGACACCTCGGGCGGCGTCACCTCGCGGCCGCCCACGGCGAGCTTCACGATACCGTCGGCCGGGGTCACCGCGAACGGGAAGTAGCGCAGCTCGCCCTTCACGTCTTCGTAGCCGCGCCCCATGAAGCGCTTCACGGAGTACACGGTGGACTCCGGCCGACGCACGAGCTGGCGCCGCGCGGGATCGCCGACGAGAATGCCGCCCGGCGTGAACGCGACCACCGAGGGCAGGAGGGCCCGCCCCTCGGCGTCCGGAATCACGCGCGGCAGTCCCGTCGCGTCGTCCACGTAGGCGACGAGGCTGTTCGTGGTGCCGAGGTCAATGCCGATGATGCGTGACATGCGTCTCCTGCCCGTCGAGGGCGGCGTCCAGATCGTCGATGACCGTGCGGAGATAGGCGCGCGTCGCCAGTCCCGTCTTGAAGGCGGCCAGGAGCGATGGCCGCTCCGCGGGGCCGGCCGTGTCCCAGGCCGCGCTCAGGGTTCCGGTGAGGCGCGCCTCTTCCGCGCGCTGGCGCGTGCGGAGCCGATCGCGCTCTGCGGCGAGCGCCGCCCGTCCCGCTCCGTCGAGACCGCCTCGCTTCGCCTCCTGCAGCGCCTCCTGGATCTCGAACATCTCGGCGAGGAGCTCCGCGGGCGCCTTCGGCTTCACGTCGGCGCCCTCGCGCGTCTCCCGCCCTTCTTCGAGGCGCACCAGGTAGTCGATGCGGGCGAGCGGATCGCGGAGCGTCCGATAG
>Ga0075421_100011849_pt1 | contig 10811 bp, 7 predicted proteins | sample SoiMetdeltSBSDD5_FD_75292 | JGI IMG/M metagenome (GOLD analysis project Ga0075421, IMG submission 75292) | Bulk soil microbial communities from a Populus tree surrounding site in Tennessee, USA - Soil MetaG P. deltoides SBSDD5 | ecosystem: Environmental > Terrestrial > Soil > Tree plantation...
TGGCCAGGGACGGAATCGAACCGCCGACACGCGGATTTTCAGTCCGCTGCTCTACCAACTGAGCTACCTGGCCTCGACCGTGCAAACTAACGGGCCGGTCATTGACGCTCAACCCGAAATCCCGACGCCCTGCACCCCAACGTTTCGCATCTGATCGAGCGGCTCCCGCCGCTCGGACGCGAGATCGCGCACCGCCTCATCAACGAGGACTTCGTCGGCGAGGCGGCGAAGATGGCGTACTTCTTCTTCCTCTCCATCTTCCCCGCGTTGCTGATCGTCTTTGCCTTCACCGGGTTTGTCGGCGGCGACATCGCCTTCGCCCGCATAACGACGATCGTCTTCACCATTACTCCTCCCGACGCCTCCGCCTTCCTGCACCGATTCGTCCTGGAGCTCGCGGCCGAGCGCCGGCCCGGCATGCTGTCCGCGGGCGCGCTGATCCTGTTCTGGGCGGGCTCCAGCGGGATCGCCGCTCTCACCGAAGCCCTCAACCGCGTGCACGGCGTTTCCGAGGGGCGCGGATGGTGGGGCCGCCGCGTGCTGGCGCTCGCGATCCTCGCCATCGGATCCATCCTCATCGTGCTCGGGACCGTGATCGTCGTCGGCGGCGTCGCGGCTCTTCGCGCGCTCGGACTGTCGGCGGTTTGGGACGTCCTTCGCTGGCCGCTGGCCGCCGCACTCCCACTCCTCGCGCTCTGGCTGGCGTTCTACTTCCTCCCCGACCGAGGCCGCCATGGCGGAATGTGGGAAGCGTTCGTCGGCGCCACGATCGCCACGCTGCTATGGGCGATCGCCACCGCCCTCTTCAGCGTCTACCTCGGCAGCATCCGCGACTACAGCCGGGTCTACGGAGCCATCGGTACCGTGATGGCCCTCCTGATCTGGTTCTTCCTTTCGGCGTACGCGGTGCTGCTGGGCGGTCTGGTGGACGCCTCGCTCGAGCGCCGACACCGCCAGCGGTGATGCTTGTATCAATTGCCGTTGATGTATTGCAGGCACGTCTCCAGATCGGCTGCCCTGGATCGGTCCTCCGGAGGCTCCGGTCGGCCGCGCAAAGAGCGCGCGAACTGCTCGAGTCGCGCGAGGCCATTCGGATCGAGCGCGTACCAGACCGTTCGCCCACTTCGACGTCCAGCGATAAGTCCCGCGTCACGCAAGACCTTCAAATGAAACGATATGAGCGACTGACTGACGCCCGCCTCCACGCACAGCTCGCTGACGCACCGTTCTCCGATTCTCAGACGCTCGACTATGGCGAGCCGTGTAGGGTCCGCGAGGGCGGACAGAATCGCGACGGTAGGGTTAGCCATCCCCAGCATTGTATGAGTGCTGGTTGATGTATACAAGCCCCGGGGGTTTTGGTCGTTCCGCTCGACACCCTCGACCACCTTGACCCCCTCAGCCCCACCCTGGCCCCTCCCATGCAGCAATCCTCCATATCCCACTGGGAGGATCCCATGCGCTACGCTCGCGTGTTCGTTGCGGTGGCGGCCCTGTCCGCCGCCGGCTGCGCTCAACGTCAGTTCGAGGTCGACACCGGCGATGTCGCGCTCGAATCACGGTGGATCGCCACGCTCGCCCCCGTCGGCGCCAGAGACTCCGCAGCCATCACCGGGGCGGCAACCGTCACGCTCGGCGGCCGCGGTAGCATGATGCGCGGCGATTCGTATTCGGAGACGCGCGCCATGCTCTCGCTCTACGGCGCCGCGCCGGGATCATCGCACGCCTGGCACATCCACCTGGGCTCCTGCACGAACGATCGCGGAGTGATCGGATCGCCGGACCTCTACAAGCCCGTCGTCGTCGGCAACGACGGTCGCGGCGACATCACGATCACGCTTCCCTTCACGACGCCGACGACCGGCGAATTCTACGTGGATGTCCACGACTCACAGACCTCCGCGAGCCGCATCGTCGCGTGCGCTCCGCTCATCACCATGGGAAGCTGACAGAAGCCCCCCTTCACGCGAGAATACGAGACGCCCCTGACGGCACGCGTGCCGTCAGGGGCGTCGGCCCTTTGGCCCGTGGCCCTCGACCCCTCCTACTCTACGCGAACCTTTCCCTTCACACCGTCGTAGCTGATCCCGCGCCTGCGCCCTCGTTCGACGATGAAGTCCCCGCCGACGTCGATGACGCGGATCCCGCCGGAGCCATCCCGGAGCACATGAACCGAGCCTCCGACACCTCGCGCGGTGATCGAGCCGGAACCATCACGCAACGATACCGATCCGGTGACGTCGCGGACGTCGATCTCCCCCGAACCGTCCTCGACGGTCACGTCGCCCCGCACGTTCTCGATCTCGACGCCCCCCGAGCCGTCCTCCACTCGTAAGGCGCCACCCACCTCGCGGATCTCGATGGCGCCTGAGCCATCCGTGATTTCCAGCGCACCCGTGCCGTGCACCCGCATCTCGCCGCTGGAGTCCTCGATCTCCACCGCAATGGTCGACGGCACGTTCACCGTGAGATCGAGCGACGGTGGGTTGTCGTTATCCCAATTCCAACCCATGCCCTTCGTATCGGGGAGCTCGACGACGATTCGCACGATGTCGCCCTCGCGCGTTCCCGTGAGCGTGATCTTCTCGAGCAGGTCATCCCGCGGAGCTCGCGCCGTCCCCTCCGCCAGGACCTCGGTCGCGTCCGGGCGGCCCTCCACTCGCAACCACCCGGCGCGAGCGATGATGACGATTCGCGACGCGCCGCGCGCGTCGACTCGAGCCCTCCGCGGCTCTTCCGGCTGCACGATGTGAGTGGGTCTCGCTTCGTCGATCACGATCGGCGACGGCCCGACCGCGGAGAGAACCACGAAGAGAATGGAGATCATGAGGTTGAGCCTCCGATGTGCGGCGCGGCGCCTGCGACGGCAAACGCCCACGTCCCGTTTTGCTCCAACCCCTTACGATGCCGCCGGCTGCCAGGCTTCAAGGGTGGAGCGACGGGTTGGACACCGCCGGGGCGGCCAGGGTTGGAGCCGGGACGGAGTTCGTGACCATCCTGCCACGCAAAGCTTCGGGAGCCGGCGAATCGTTGCGCCCCCTCGCACGGTGGAGTTACCCTAAGGCGCGCCGACGCACCCCAGGCGCGTCTCCCGCGCTCCGACGATGAGCGCCCGCCTCACCCCTCTCGAGGATGCAACCACATGCTCAAGCTCCGTGCGATCGCTACGCTCGGCGTGGTCGTCGCCGCGTTCGCCGCACTTTCCCCCGCGACACTCGTCGCGCAAGGCGTGACGACGGGGGCTATCACCGGCGTCGTCACCGATGAATCGGGCGCCGGCGTCGACAACGCGCAGGTTCAGGTCACCAATCGCGCCACGGGGTACACGACCGGTAGCCTGACGCGCGTCGGCGGTCGGTATCTCGTCCAGGGACTCGATGTCGGCAATCGCTACGCGGTCACCGTCCGACTCCTGGGCTATCAGGCGCAGACAGTCGAGAACGTTCGCGTCGTGCTCGGCACGGCTAGCGCGGTCGACGTCCGGCTCGTTCGCCAGGCAACCGAGCTCGCGGGCGTCACGGTCACGGCGACCCCTGCTGACTTTTCCCCGTCCCGGCAAGGCGTCGCGACGATCGTCACTGACTCGGTTCTGCAAAGCCTGCCGTCGCTCGGTCGCGACTTCACCGACTTCACCAAGCTCACGCCGCAAGTTGCCCAGCCCACGACCGACGCGCCAAGCGCGGGCGGGGCGTACAACCGTCTCAACAACTACACGGTCGACGGCGCGAATCAGAACGACCGGTTCAATCTCGGCTCTTCCGAGGGCGTCCCCGGCGGCGCAACGGGCGGACGCATCATTTCTCTGGACGCGGTGAAGGAGTTCCAGGTGCTGATGTCGCCGACCGACGTTAGGCAGGGGAACTTCGCCGGCATGCTCGTCAACGCGGTGACCAAGACCGGAACGAACGAATGGCACGGCGGAGCGACGTATAGCTTCCGCAGCTCGAGCTTCGCCGCGAACGAGCCGTTCCTGCGCGACGCGGATCTGACCATCCACCAGTACGGGTTCCAGTTCGGCGGTCCGATTATTCGCGACCGTCTCCACTTCTTCGTCGCCCCCGAGTTCCAGGAGCGCAATCAACCATCCAGTGGCCCGTATGCCGGGGCCCCGGCGGCGACGCCCGGTCTCGTCTCACCCGACACGATCGCTCGCATCGCCTCGATCATGGCGGACCGCTTCGACGTGGGCACGGCCGGCCAGACGACCAACGAGAATCCGCTCACGAACCTGTTCGGCCGACTGGACTATCAGATCACGCCAACCACGCGTGCGGTGCTCCGGCAGCTGTGGAACGACGCTGAAGCGTTCGAGTTCTCGCGCAACAACAGGACGTTCAACAGTCAGGCCGGAACCCAGAATTCTGGATTTCGCCTTGGGTCGAACTCGTTCCGACGCGAGAACGAGAACCGCTCGACCGTCCTTCAGCTCTTCACCAACTGGCAGCGCGGTACGTCGAATGAATTCTCCGCTGGGTACAACAAGATCAGCGACATCCGAGTCGTCCCGAACGCCGCGCCCGAAGTCAGCGTCGCGGTGTGTCCGGCGTCCGCGACGAACTGCCCGGGTACGCAATCCCGCAACGGCGTGGTGACGTTCGGCACCGAGCAGTTCTCGCCCGACAACATCCTCAAGCAGGACATCCTCGAGCTCACTGACAACTTCACGATGCCGATGGGCGCGCACACTCTCACGTTTGGCGCCCGGTTCGAGCACACGAAGATCTTCAACAACTTCGCGCAACGGCTCTACGGGCACTACCTGTTTGCCAACGTCGACGCCCTGGAAGCTGGTACTCCGCTGAACTACTCACTGGGATACGACAACGGCGGTGGCATCCCGGCCCGATTCCGGACGCAGCAATACAGCCTGTACGCGCAGGACCAGTGGGACGTCTCGCGAAACCTGCGCGTCACCTTTGGCGTGCGCGCGGACATTCCCCGGCTGGTCGACACGCCCCCGCAGAACGACACGATTCTCAATCGCGCTGGAATCAACACGTCGGACGTGCCAGGGTCTCAGGTGTTGTTCTCACCACGCATCGGATTCAACTGGAATCCGCGCGGCGAAGACCAGAATCAGGTTCGCGGAAACGTCGGGATTTTCACCGGCCCGCCGCCTTTCATCATGATCGGCAACGGATACGCGAACCACGGGCTCGGACTCGTCACGCTCGTCTGCAACGCGTCATCGCCGACGACGCAGCCGCCCGCCTTCGTAACCGACGTCAATCAGCTCCCGCGGTCGTGCGCTGGACAGGCGAACCCCGCGCCGGGTGCTGCCGGCACCGCGGGGATCAACGTCACCGACCCCGACTTCAAGTATCCGCAGAACTTCGTTCTCACCGCCGGATTCGATCGCCTGCTGCCCTATGATTTCGTCTTCACCTTCGAGGCGCTGTATCGCAAAGCGATCAACGGGCTCGCGATTCGTGACCTCAACCTGCGCGGCCCCGAGATGGAGGGTGGTCAACCCTACCGCGATCGCGACGGACGCATCCTGTACGCCGACACGATCCTGGCTAATGGCAACGTCCAGAACGACAGTAACCGGGTCATCACGCGTATCGGAACGCCCGGGGTCAACTTCTCCGAGGGCTTGATCCAGGTCACGAATCAGTCGGCCGATTACAACTACACACTCTCGGCACAGCTCAAGCGGCGATTCGGGCAGAGTCTGAATCTGACCGCGGCGTACACCTACATGCAGGCGAAGGACGTACAGAGCCTGACGTCGGATCGAGCGATCTCGAACTGGAGGAACGGCCGCGTGTACGCCGGGCTCGAATCCGACCTCGAGGACGCGACGACGTCCTATTTCGAGCGGCCACATCGAGTCATCCTCTACGGCAATTACACCGCTCCTTGGAAGTCCACGGAGATCTCCGCATTCTATGAGGGGATGTCCGGCACGCCGTTCACCTACACCGCGGTCGGTGACCTCAACGGTGACGGCAACAACAGCAACGACCCGATCTACATCCCGCGAAACGCGACGGACCTGAACGAGGTCCGGATCGGGACAGTGACCGGCGGGGTGTTCACACCAAACCCGGCCGAGGCTCAGGCGTTCGAGAGCTTCCTCGCCGGTCAGGACTGTCTGGCAGACCAACGCGGGCAGATCATGGAGCGCAACTCATGTCGGAGTCCGTGGCAGAACCGTCTCGACGTCGCGATTCGGCAGCGCATTCCGACGGTACGCGGGCAGCGCCTCACGTTGCAGCTCGACATCGTCAACTTCCTCAACCTGCTCAACGACGAATGGGGCCAGATCGAGCTGCCCACCATGTCTGATGCCTTTCCGCAGCAGGCGGTCCTCCGTCAGCAAGGTCGGACGCCCGGACCGCTGAGCCAGTCGCAGCCGAATTTCACCTTCGAGACCGACGCGAAGAACCGCGGCCCATTCTTCGCCCGCGACAACGTCGAAAGCAACTTCTATCGCATGCAGCTGACACTGAAGTACAGCTTCTAGGGACGCAAACGACAACGAGGAGGCAGGAAGTCCATCCCAACGGACTTCCTGCCTCCTCGTTCATCGTTCCGCTTGTGCTCTATCGAAGAATGCTCTCGGCGTTCGCGAACGCCTCCACCGCGCGCTTCACATCCGCGCTCTGCACCGCGCTGATCCGATAGAACCCGGCGTCGCTCCACTTCGCCAGCGCTACCCATCCCACGATCACGCGCTCGAGTCGCGCATCCACCTCCGCGTCCTCCGGGATCGTCACCCCCTGGCTCGCGGCGAACCGCCGGAATTCCGCAACCGCGCCAGGCGCCGCCTTTGGTGATGCCGCCAGCGCATCGAGCGTGGAGTAGGCCGTGCCTGCCGCGGTCAAATGTCCGGCGATCCACTTGAGATTCAGCCGCTCCTCTTGAACGCGCGAGAGCCAGAGGGGAACGGGCCGCGACTCGGGAAAGACGATGTCGGGATAGATCCCGCCACCGCCGTACACCACACGCCCACTCGACGTCTTGCACCGCGGACGCCCGACGGTGTCGCGCTCCGCTGCGGCGAGCCGGTAATAGTCCCGGCGAGTGATGCCGTGGTAACGCCGCTGGATCACGCGTCCACACGGAGTCTGCACGTGTCCGACGACGAGCACCACGATCGATCCATCGGTCAGCGGGAATCCCTGCATCAGGAGCGACTTCCCGAAGCTCGGCCGGCCAACGATGAGCGCACGGTCGTGGTCCTGGAGCGCGCCGGCCACGAGCTCCGCCGCGCTCGCCGTCCCGTCGTTGATCATCACCACGATCGGATATCGCTTCTCACTTCTCCAGAAGGAGCGACCAACACGGCCGGTGTCGGTGACCTCGGCTTTTCGCCCTCGCTGTGTGTAGATGATCGTGCCCTTGGGGAGGAATTCACCCGCCACTTTCGCGGCTTCGTCGACCAGACCCCCGCCATTGTCTCGAAGGTCGAGCACGAGCCGCTTCATCCCGGCCCCCTCGAGCTTCGAGAGCGCGTCGTGGAGGTCGTCCGCGACCTTGTCCGAGTCGAACGAGATCAGCCGCACGTAGCCGGTCACGGGATCGAGCAGGAACGACGAGACGACCGCACTCTCCTCGCCCGGTCGCTCGCGCCTGACCTCGCGCTCCAGCAGCACGCGCGAGCCATCCACTCGCTGCCGCTCCAGCGTTAGGCGCACCATTGAATTCTTCGCGCCGGCCAGGGCGACCTCGATCTCGCCGGCGCTCTCCCACGGGATCGGCTTGCCATCCACCGCCACCAGCTCGTCGCCCGGAAGGATGTCGGCGAGTGCCGCCTGTGTCCCCGGCGCGACCGACACGACCACCGGCGCGCCCTCGACCATGCCGAAGCTCACCGGTACCGGATGCATCTTCCGCTCGCGATACGCCTTCTCCCGTTCCGGCGAAAGCCGGTAGTACGCGTACACGAACGAGTGCGGATCGGCGGCCGAGACCATCCCGCGAATCGCCGACATGATCAGGGCATGAGTGTCCAGAGTATCCGGGTGGTTCACGCGAAGCTGATTGAGCACCTGGCTGAACAGCTGCAGGTCCTCGTACATGGTCCGCTTGCGGAAGACGCCCGCGCTGTCCTGCGCGCCGGAAACACGCATCGAACCAACGGATGCGATCAAGACCGCAACGCTCAACGCACCGCGGTACGCGACACCGGTTCGCACGGCTACTTTCCTCCAGCCGACGCGAGCGCCCGCAGGCGCGCTTCAGCGATTGGCTTGGCGTCGTGATTCTGCGGAGCCCGCTGAATGAACGCCGTGTACTGCTGAGCGGCATCGGCGGTCCGGCCGAGTCCCTCGTATGCCCTGGCGAGAAGCACGTAGGACCGTGCGTACAACGGCTCGATTTCGATGGCGCGTACGAGATGCGGCTCCGCCTCCGCGTATTTGCCGAGATACACCAGGACTTCGCCGTAGTCGGCGCGAAGAACAGGGTCGTCGCCGTTGAGCTGCACGGCGAGCTCGTACTCGGACAGCGCGGTGGTCGTGTCACCCGCCGCGAGCGAGAGCGCCGCCAGCCGTTGATGCGCGATGTAGAAGGAGAGATCCTCGGCCAGTGCGCGCCCCAGCGCCTCACGAGCAGCATCCAGCTTCTTCGCCTGAATGAGCGCGGTCGCGATGCTCAGCTCGTACATGGCTTTCGACTCGTACAGGATGACGAGGTCCTCCTCGTCCTCCTTGCGATAGCCTTCGAGCGCCTTCGTCATCTCCGACACCGTGCTGTCGTACCATCCCATGTGATAGAACGACCGCGCGCGGGCAGCGTGCAGGTCGTAATTCTCGGGATCTTTCCCGATCGCCTTCGCGTAGAGGGCGACTGCCTCATGGAACCGCGTATTGCTGTAGGCAGCCCAGGCGAGGAAACGCGGGCTCCCTCCGATGACGCCGTGCTCACCGGTCGCCTCCTGTACCAGCCGGTCGATGAGCATCTTGTCGTGCCGCCGGAACAGGAATGGGTCGCGCAGCATGGCTCGATAGAGCAGCGAATCCATGCGCTTCGTCTCGGGCATCTTGTGCACGTACTTGGCGCCGTCGAGGTACTTCCAGAAGCGAACGAGGTCGGACATGTGGTAGGCAATCCGTTGGGCATACAGCGGATCGGCCCAGCCCGGCTCGAGACGGGACGCCCAGTAGAACGCGGCCTGCGCCTCACGGGGATAGTCCCGAAGCCTGTTCAGCCCCCAGTAGTAGTAGGCGCCGGCGGAGTTCGTGTCGCGCCCCGCCTCCATCTTCGGGCGCCTGGGCTCCTTCGGCTTCTTCTGAGCGTCAGCTGCGGCGGCGATGAGTGATGCAGCCACGACAAGCGATGCAACACGGAGCGGTCGCATGGACATCCTCTGCGGAGTTGAGCGGATAGGTGGCGCGGGGAGGGTTCGTTCGTCAGAAACAGGCGGGACCCCGGACGGGCCACGTGAGCCGCACTGCGCTGTACGAGCCGGTGCGTCCACGGATCGAGCGTCGTCGCCTGGTGCGTCGGCATCGACGCAGGCCCTGGGCGGGTTGGATCAGGCTCCCGTTAGGGTAAGATGCCTCACGATTGTGCGCCAGTGTCGGATCGACACGAACCGAACATCTTCCATCAGGGCACCTATTTACACGGCACGCTCCTGGCAATAATATCGGAAAGGCGGGCGCTCTCTGCGCCCGTCATCGCCGCCGCGTGAACGGCGTGGCGGTACCGCCCCCCAGGCCTTGCCCTGGGGGGCTCTTTTCTTCCAGAAAGCGGAAGACGGAATGCGGAAACTCACTCCGCATTCCGCCTTCCGTTTTCTAGCCCGACCTCTCAGCGATCCTTCAGTCGCTTACTCATTTCCTCGAGCAGCTTGCGCTCCTCACTCGTCAGGCTCGACAGCCCCTTCTCGCTGATCTTGTCCAGCACCCGGTCGAGCGCCTCCACCTTCGCGTCGCGGGGCGACGCCACCGGGCTGGATGCCACGGGGCGACGAGGGGCGGCCAACGCCTTGTTGCTTCGGGCGATCACCTCATCGATCCCATCGCGGCGCTCCGAATCGCGAGGACGCGACCGCGGGACCGCCCGGGGTGGCTCATCCGGAACATCGGGAAGGGGTGACATCCGCTCACGCAGGCGCTCGAGGCTCACACCGGCCGAAATCCACCGCAGGTAAAGCCAGCCGAACGCAAAGCCGCCGAGGTGCGCGAAGTAGGCGACGTTCGACGCCCCGCCGACGACCCCGAGCCCGCGCGCGAGGTCGAGCACCGCGAGCCCCGCCACGAGCCACCGTACCTTCACCGGCACGAGGAAGAAGAGCACCTCGTCGTCGGGCCACCGCATCGCGTACGCCAGCATCACCCCGTACACCGCGCCCGATGCACCGATCAACACGCCATCGCGTGTGATCATGAGATGCATGAGCCAGGCGCCAAGCCCGCACCACACGTAATACAGCGCGAAGCTTCTCGGATTCCACGCGTATTCCACGCGGCGTCCGAACAGCCACAGCGCGTACATGTTGAAGAAAATGTGCAGGAAGTCGCCGTGGACGAACATGTACGTCAACACGGTCCACGGCTGCTCGGTGAGGTCGCGCACGTGGAAGCCGAGACCGGCCTGAATGTCGGCACGGTCGATCATCGTCATCTGGAGGAAATAGACGACGACGTTCATGGCGATGAGCCAACGCACCGCGGCGGTCATCCGCGGGGGCTCGAGATCATCCGTGACGGTAAACGCCATGCCGACTGCTCCTCACGCTGCTCGTGCCACTAATAACCGCGCGTTCGGCCGCGAGTTCCGCGGACCGCGGCCGCTCAACGTATACCGATCGGCGGCGGAACGGGGAGGGTGAGGCGAACGTCCGGGTGCACCGACGC
>Ga0075421_100011851_pt1 | contig 10811 bp, 4 predicted proteins | sample SoiMetdeltSBSDD5_FD_75292 | JGI IMG/M metagenome (GOLD analysis project Ga0075421, IMG submission 75292) | Bulk soil microbial communities from a Populus tree surrounding site in Tennessee, USA - Soil MetaG P. deltoides SBSDD5 | ecosystem: Environmental > Terrestrial > Soil > Tree plantation...
CCCCGATGCCCGCGCCGATGGCCGCCGCGCCGCCGCAGCCTCCTCCCCCGGGCTATGCCGGCCGGCCGCCGCCCCCGCCGGGAACGCCCCACGTGCAGCTGCACATGGAGCTGGGGGTGCCCCGGGGCGTGGGGATCATGGTGGAGCTGCTGTCCGCGTTCGCCAACAGCCGCTGGGACGTCTACGTGGACGACGAGGTGATCTGCACCACGCCGTGCAAGCGCTTCCTGGATCCGACGCACCCGGTCTTCCTCCGCACGCGCGAGCACGGCTGGGGCCTGGCGCCGGACGAGCTGGCGGTGCCCAACCTCTTCCCGGCGGCGGCGGGCCAGGGCGCGGTGCAGCTCCAGGCGCGGCCCACGTCGAAGGGCCAGCTGGCGACCGGGATCACCTTCACCTCGCTGGGCGGGATGGGCCTGATGACCGGGGCCGCGCTGGCGGGCGTGGGATGCTCGGGCGTCACCACCTCGTCGTTCCGCGAGGGGATGTGCGGCGGCGGGTGGATCACCCTCGGCGTGGGAGCGCTGGTCACCACGGGCGGGATCTGGCTGATCCTGGACTCGCTGCCGAAGGCGATGGTGTCGCCGATCCAGCAGTACGTCGCCCGGCAGTAGGTCAGGGGCGGGCCGGCGGCGGGTTCCTGGCCAGCCAGCCGAAGGCGAAGCGCGCCACGTCGTCGGTGGCCTCGGGGCCGGTGCCGGTCATCACCGGGATGCCGTCCTTGTTCACCAGCTCGGTGTGGTTCGGGTTGGCGAAGGCCTTGGCCACGCCCAGCGCGTCCACGGTGGCGCCGATCTGCCGCAGCCCCTGGTGCGCGTCGTAGGTGGGGACGAACTCCGGGAGGACGTAGCCGGCGGCGGTGGAGACGGCGTCCAGCTGAGGCGAGAAGCCGGTGGCGCGCGACCCCTCCAGCAGCTTCCCCAGCGCCGGCGTGGCGTGGCAGACGGCGGTGACCACCTTGCCCGCCTCGTGCATGGCGAGGCCGGCGCGCTCGACGTCCTTGTTCCCCACCAGGTCCTGGTTCGACCCGTGCCCGCCCGCCACGTGGAGCGCGGCGAACTGCTGGGGGTCGAAGTCCGCCATCGGCCGAGGGGAGCGGAACGCCTCCAGGATCGCCTGCCCGTGCTCCGAGCCGGGGCCGTTCTCCTTCGAGGTGCCGAAGCCCATCTTGTGCCCCAGCGTGTTCTGCAGCAGCGAGGCGGCGTCGGGCGACGGCGGCAGCCCGTCCGGCGTGAAGATCACCGGCGTGTAGCCGTTGTCCAGCGCCTCCTTCACGTACGCCTCGACCTCGCGCCAGTGGTAGCCGCCCACCGGCTTGTCGGCGCTGCCGTCCAGCATCTTCCCCCAGTTCCCGGAGCTCACCACGATGGCCACCGTCTTGCTCGGGTCGGTGGGCGGGTGCGGGTCCTTGGCGGAGGCGGAGAAGACCGGCTCGAGCGCGCCCACCAGGTCCTTGCCGGTCTGCTGGCGGTAGGCGTCCGCCAGCATCTGCCGCTCCTCGCCGCCGGCGCGCGAGATCATCCCGTAGATCTCCTTGCGGCCTTCCGGCGTGGACGCGGGCGCCCCGGCGGTGAGCTCGGAGATGCGCTTCGCGTTGTCCGCCACCCGCGGCCCGTGGAGCAGCTCGAAGGCGGCCTTGAGGTCGTCCCCCTTCAGCCCGGAGAGCCTGGGCGACAGGCCGTGGCCCTCGAAGACGGAGCTGGGGTCGACGGCGAAGCCCCGCATGTCGTACTCGAGGTCGCGCCCGTAGTGGTCCGCGTACGTCTTCACCAGGTCCGCGTTCGACTGCGCCGTTCCGCCCTCCAGCAGCGACCTGGCGTGCGCCCCGTCCCCATCGGCGAACGCGGTGTGGAGGCCGATGGCGTCGCCCAGCGTGGCCTGGCCGTTGGCGTAGGCCACGGCGCGCTCGCGCTCGGGCTTGCCGAGGAACAGCTCGGAGCCCATCCGGTCCCGGACGTCCTTGCCGAACTCCTCCTTGTAGACCTCGCGGAAGCGGGCGGCGTCCTGCGGCGGGAGCTTCCGCAGCGCCCCCAGGAGCGCGTCGGAGCTCACCCCGAACCCGCGCATGGACCTGTCCACGTCCACCGCCAGCGACCGGAGCTGGTCGTTGCTGAGGCCGGGCGCGAGCCTCCCCGGGGCGGTCCTGGCGGGGGTCGCATCCGGGGTCGTGCTGGGAGCGGCGGGCGCCGGGTCCGCCCGGCCGGTCACGGAGGAGAAGGACCTGGCCGCGCTCTGGGTGAAGGGAGGGGACCCTGCCGCTTCCCCCGCCGGAGTCGCCGTGGCGCCGGTGGCAGGCTTGTCGGAGCTCCCCCGGTTGATGGGGCCGGGGGCAGGGGTGGTGACAGGAGAAGATTCGATCCGGGACATCGGGGGGCCTCGCTGAAGGGTCGCGGCCGGCACTGTAACCGCCCCGCTGTCAGGACCCCATACGAGCGGGTAGTCGCATTTCCGCGACCTGTCAGGGAAATTCTCAGATAGCAACAAAGTAGGAGGTGGTCAGATAATACTTACACCTGGGGCAGTGAGAAACTCGGCACCCGCAGGCGGGTACTTCAGGCGTTCGCCTGGGGGAACGTCTTTGAGGACCGCCTGCGGGCGTGCCTTTCTCCTGACCAGGTCCCGTCCAGACGCGACGGCACCACGACTCGGGTGCCCCGAGGAACGCCGCAGGATCCTGGCAGCACTGTCGCGGTTTTCCGCGGCCAGCCTCGTGCCAGATCGTGTGATCTTACCAGGTTAGCGAGCGAGCGAGGGCTGGCACCAGGAGTGCTTTGTCCTGGCTTCAAGAAGTGACGACGCGGCGCGAAGCACCGCCGCCCTCATAACCTGTGTGTAGGGTCCCATTGGGGGACCCTCAACGCCCACCATCCTTGCCGGCCCAAGGGTGGTGGGCGGTACATTTTTTGCGGGTACGCGGCGGCCGGCGACCTGGGTGCGCGACGGAGATCAGCGGCCCGGCTTCGGGAGCTGGAGCGGGGTGTCCCGGCCGAGCGAGATGAACGGCGCCCAGTAGTGGGGGTGGGGCCGTTTTTGCTGGATGAAGTGCATCGCCTGGCGGAGGGCGGCCGTGCGTCCCTTACCCGAGAGCAGGTTGCGGTAATACGCGTCCATCAGCAGCTCGGTGGTCTCGTCGTCGACCTTCCACAGGCTCATCACCACCGTCTCCGCCCCGGCCACGACCAGGGCGCGGCGCATGCCGTACACGCCCTGACCGAGCTTCACGTCGCCGCGGCCGGTGTCGCAGGCCGAGAGGACCACCAGCTGGGTGCCCCAGAGGTTGAGGCCCGCCAGCTCCAGCGCGGTGACCAGCGTGCGGTCCGGGGACGGCACCGCGTCCTTCGAACCCGCGGCTGGAGCCAGGGCGCCCGCGAGGACGAGACCGGAACGAAGCAGCGGGTCGGCGATCGGCGGCCGGCGAGGCCCACCCACCGAGCTGACATCCGCCATGGTCCGGGTGCCGGCGCTCGCGCCGGAGCCGTCCAGGAAGAAGCCGTGGGTGGCGATGTGGAGGATGCCCGGCGAGACGAGCTGGAGGAGCTTCGCCTTGGTCGCTTCCGGGCCGAGGTACACCTGCGCGCCGGGGAAGAGGCGCTGCAGCGCGCGGGCCTCGCGGCGCGTGCCGGGGAGCGGCACCCAGCGGCTCGCGGCCGCATCGAACCGGAGCGCCGAGCCGTCGCGCTCCAGGGAATAGGAGCGCTGGAGCTGCGCCACCAGCGCGTCGTCCTCGGAGGCCGCGGGCGCGCCCGGCGGCTGGGTCCCGAAGTCCGGATCGGCGAGCACCACCACCGAACGCGACGGCGCTCCGTCCTGCGCGCGCTGCAGCAGGTCCTTCCCCGAGGTGAGGTGGGAGAAGGTGAAGGTCTTGCCGAGGAAGCCGCCGCCGTCGTGGATGGCAGCGAACGGCACCAGCGAGAGCAGGCCGTCGGGCGACAGGTAGAGGGTGCGCGCGTCGCCCAGCAGTGGCCGGAGCGGCTGGAACACCAGGGCATGGAGGGATTCGCCGCGGGCCTGGTACCCGGTGTCCTTGTTGGCCAGGGCGTCGCGCAGCGCGCCGGCGGCGTCGTCGATGGGCCGGGCCGGGCCGAGGTCGTGGCCGTGGATCGTCCCGTCGGCGCGGAGCACCAGCGCCAGGTACCGGAGCTGACCGGCAGGCTGGACCAGGTGGTCCGCGTAGGCGATCAGCTCGACCAGCGCGGTGCTCCGGGGGAGGGCGGCGGCGACCCTGGTGACGATCTCGCCGGGGGACGGAAGCTCGACCAGCGCCCGCATGCGGGAGGAGCGTTCGGCCAGGGTGGCCTCCAGGCCGTCGCCTTTGTCCGTCAGCTCCTTCAGCCGCCGCCGGTATTCGGCCGGATCGAGCGAGTCCGGACCCTCCAGCGTCAGCTGGACCAGCTGGCTGCGCAGGTCGCGCAACCGCGCGAAGGTCTCGCGATCCTCGGGCGCCAGGCTGCGGTAGACCATGCGCGAGGTCTTGGCGGTCTCCTGCGCGGAGCGGCCCTTCCAGAGCAGCGCGGCGGTGAGGGCCAGGCGGCGGAGGCCGGGGTGCTCCGGATGGGCCCGCGCCAGGGAATAGAGGCGCTCCTCGTCCGTGCGGAGGTACTGGAGGAAGCCGGCCAGGCGCGACTCGGAGAAGTCCGGCGCCTCCCGGCGCAGGCGCTCCTCGAACAGGGTGAGCGCGCGAGTGAAGAGCGGCACCGCCTCGTCCAGCCGCTCCTGCGCCACCCGGATCAGGGCCACGTTCATCAGCGAGGCCGCGACGTCCGGGTGGTGCTCCCCCAGCGCCGCCTCCCGGGTCGCCAGCGCGCGCTGGGCCAGCTCGTCGGCCTCGGCCAGGGCCCCCTGCTCGCGCCTGAGGATGGCCAGCTGGTCGAGGGAGGCGGCGTAGAGGGGGTGCTGCTTGCCGGGCTCGGCCTCCTGGATCTTGAGGGCGCGGCGGACGAGCGGTTCGGCCTGGCTGTACCTGGCCTGCGCCCCGTGGATGGCGGCCAGGTTGACCAGCGACAGCGCGACGTCCGGATGCCGTTCGCCGAGCGAGATCTCCTGGATGCGGAGCGCGGCCTGGACCAGCGGCTCCGCCAGGTTATATCGCCCCTGCGCCTTGTGGACGGCGGCGAGGTCGATCAGCGAAGGCGCGACGTCCGGGTGCGCCGTGCCCAGCGCGGTCTGCCGGATGAACAGCGCGCGCCGGTGGAGGGATTCGGCGCGGCCGTACAGGCCCTGTGTCTTGTAGAGGATGGCGAGGTAGTAGAGCGAGTCGGCGACGTCGACGTGGTTCGTCCCCAGGGTCGCCTCCTGGATCTCGAGCGCGCTCTTGTGGAGCGACTCCGCCTGGCCGTACTGGCCTCGAGATTGTTGCAGGGCGGCGAGCTTGTTGAGCAGGGTCGCCCGCTCGGAATCGCCGGTGACGAGGCCGCGGTCGTAGAGGGTGAGCGCGCGGCGCAGCCTCGACTCGGCGTTCTCGAAGTCCCCACGCAGCCAGTACAGCTCGCCCAGCAGCCCCAGGCCCCTGGCCTGCTGGGGCAACTCGCGACCGGTTGCGTTCGTGAGGGATTGAAGGGCCTCCTCGGCCCACTTGATGGCGTTGGCGTACTGGCCGTCCCTCCGCAGTGATTGGGCGTAATCGAGACCTGACCACTCCCGGCCACGGATGAACGACCGCAGGTCCGCCTCCCGGATGGAAGGGCGCCACCCGTAGGTCTCGCCGTTGGCGGTCCGGGTAGCGGCGGGCGGGGACTTCTGCGTCGCCGGCGGTTCCTCGCGCTTCTTGGCCGGCGCCGCGGACGGGGTGGACGGCGTCGCGTCGTGGTGGGAGCCGGCGCCGCTGGAAGACGGCGAGGCGGCCGGCGGGACGGCCGCCGGGCCCGAAGAGCGCAGGGGCGCCGCGCCGGATGGAGGAGGGGCCGAGACCGCGCGCTCGCGATCCGGTCGCGATTCCTCGGGAGGCGCGGCGCGCGCGGGCACCGGGCGCTCCGTCTTCTCCCGTTCCCTGGACGGCTCCCCGGCGAGCGCACTTCCACAGAGCACGAGGCCGGCGAGGCACAGCACGCTGGGAGTGCGGGTCTTCATCTCGAACGCCTTCAGGAGTCTAGTGCGCGGGGCGGGCGTTTCATTCAGGCCGGCCAGAAAGGGGAGGTCGCCGTGAGGATCTCTTTCGAGATCGGTGCCGTGCTCGTCGCATCTGCGCTCCTGAGCGGGTGCGCCACTCCCAGGATGTATTCAGGGAAACCACGGCCGCCCGGCGAGGTGGCCGTGGTGGTGACGAACCCGGACCACCATCTGTGGATCGAGTCCATCGATGGATGGACGCCTCGCCCGGGCACCGATCGATGCGAGGTCCTCCCGGGGCGGCACCTCGTCTGGATCAGCCCGCAGGTCGGCTTCTTGTTCGGTCCCGATCATCTCTGGCTGGAGGCCGCCCCCGGCCATGTGTACCGGTTGCGAACGGTCAGGGACAAGAAAGGCGCAGAGAAGCTCCAGCTCGATGACGCGGGACCGGCAGGACGGCCGGACGATGCGCCTCCGGCCGGGGAGATCGATCGCGCGTGCCGCGCCGGCCAGGCGTCGAGCTGCCTGGAGCTGGGCGAGCTGTACGAGCGGGGCAGCATGCAGCTGGGCTGGGACGAGTCGCGCGCGGCCGCGCTCTTCAAGCAAGCCTGCGCCGCGGGGCTGCCCGCCGGGTGCTTCTCCCGGGCCCGCCTGCTGGAGACCGGTCATGGGGGGGCGAAGGACGAGAAAGCCGCCTCGGAGCTGTTCGAGCGCGCCTGCGCGTCCGGCGAGCTGCGGGCCTGCATCCGCGTGGGGCTTCGCCTGACGGATGGTCCAGCCGAGCAGCGGGATCAGCGCCGGGCCTCGGAGCTCTTCAAGAAGGCGTGCCAGGGGGGCGAGACGGGGGCGTGTTACTGGGTCGCCGTCTTCGAGCAGGAGAACCAGGCCGAGAACACCGACTATGGCTCGCTCCCCGCGCTGTACCAGAGAGCGTGCACGGGTGGTGAGCCGCGGGCCTGTGCCCGGCTCGGGCTCCTGTACGAGGACGGGCTGGGGGTGGAGCTCAGCGAGCAACGGGCGGCCGAGCTCTACGAGAAGGCCTGCGCGGAGGGTGCGGGCCAGGGCTGCGCCAACCTGGGCTGGCTCTACCAGCTGGGTCGAGGGGTGGAGAGGGACGAACGACGCGCCGCCAGGTGGCTCAAGAAGGGCTGTGACCAGGGAGTCGCCAGGGCCTGCACCGACCTGGCGTCCATGGCCAAGAAGGCGACGGGCGCGAGCCACTTCGCCATCCGCGAGATCGCCGAGGCTCCAGCTTCTCCCCGCGAGGACTCGCCGCCGGGGTTCTGGCAGATCAGCGTGCGCGGTGAATGGGACCCTTCCCGGCCGGCCTTCTTCTCGGCGCTCTCCCTCGAGCAGGGATCGCCCTGGTACTCGTTGGGCCTGACGGGCGTCATGCGACTCGACCCGGCGGTTCGCCCGGAGGCGTTCCGCGTCTACGTTCGTGTGTTTCCGCTGACCGTGGGTCTGGTCCGGCCGTACCTCAACCTGAGCGTGGGGATCTCGAGGTACGCCTGGCCCGTTCGCCTCACCGCGGGCGTGGACGTGCGAATCTTCCATCTCCACCTCTTCGCCGAGCTCTTTCCGTTCCACCCCGCGGATACGACAGGGTTCGTCGATCCCGCGCTCCTGTCCGCCGGCGTGGGGTGGAGGATCTAGGGGACGGAGAAGGCGCGCTTGCTCACCGGCGACCGGTTTCGCAGCACCGGGGGCGAACCGGCGGCGTCCGCGCGCTGGACCACGCACCGGTCGCCGTCACCCAGGTCCGCCGCGCCCGGCTTGAACCGTCCGGGGCACTCCTGGAGGACGCTCTCCAGGGGCCGGCCGTCGCGCGTCCTGCCGATGCAGGAGGCGCCGTCCGGCCTCCACGCCGCCTCGAAGAGCCAGTCCGGCGGCGCGCCGGGCGTGCGCGCGCCGATGCCGAGGGAGTCGTAGTAATCGATCCGGTTTCCCTGCCGGGTGTGGCTGGTGCCGTCCCCGCAGTAGTCGGCGCGGGCCATCCGCGTGCAGGCCTGGTGCGCCTCGGCCAGCGAGCGGCCGTTCCGGGTCGCCCACGGCTTGTAGCCCCAGCCCACGCACTTGCTGAGGACGCCGTTCTCGCAGGCGAACGTGACCTTTCCCGGGGCGTCGTGGCGTGCGCCGCCGGCGTCCCAGGTGCCGCTCAGGACCAGCGCTCGCGGGGCGGGGACCGCGCCGGTGGGAACGCACGGGTTGTCCCATTCCTGGGAGATGGGGTTCCACGCCTCGATGCGGTACCACATGGTGTCCGGGTCCTTCGCGGACGGCTCCGCGCCGCAGATGGCGACCTCCACCGGCTGGCCCTCGCTGTCAGTGCCCTGGAGGACCGCGCCCACCAGGTTCGGGCTCCCCTCCAGGCGGCCTCCCTGGAGGCTCAGGGACTTCACTCCCGCCGGGCCCTGGACCAGCCCATCCAGGCTGGCCGCCATCAGCACGGTCTTGCGATCGTCTCCACGCCTCCGCTCCTGGTCCGTCCACCCGCTGAACATCCCCGACAGCATCGACCCCTGCTCGTCGTTGATCCGGCTGGGCCCGTGAGGCCGGCACCGCGTCGAGTAGCGGTCCGCGGCCTTCGCCGGGGTGGGGTCGCCGGCGAAGGCCGCCGCGGCGGCGCTCAGGTACGCCGGGAGTATCCACTTCGCGATCGTCCTCATGCGCGCATCCTCACAGGGTGGTCGGGGGCGGGCCCAGTGCGCCGGACCCCGCTGGTACATGAGCCGGCCGGCCAAAAACTATTCAGCCGGAGGAGGGTAGGAGGCGCAGATGCGGACACCCACCACGGGATTTCTCATCGTGGGCTCCCCCGGGCTCCGGTTGGCGCTCAGCGCGCTGCGGTCCGTGTAGTACCAGCTGCCGCCCCGGAGGACGATCTGCCCGGACCCGGAGGCCCTGGCGAGCGTCATCTCGAGCGCGTTGCCGGCCATGTCCAGGGCGCCGAAGGGGCTCTCCGAGGTGGGATGCGAGCCCACGGCGTCGGGCCCATAGGCGTCCGGCCGCCGGCCATACGTGGTGTCGATGTTGGCGTCGTCCGGCAGGAGCCGGTCGCCGGCGGGGTAGGCGCGGGCGTCGGCCCCGCGGGCGGCGCGCTCCCACTCCTCCTCGCTGCAGAGGCGGGCGCCGCGGACGTGCCTGTCCTGGTCCAGCCACTGGAAGTACCCGCGCAGGTCCTCGGCGGACACCCCCGAGAGCGGCAGCTGGTGCCAGTTCCCGGTGCCGTTGAGCTGCCGGCCCGGATAGCGGAAGGGCTCCCCCTCCCGCGCGGAGAAGATCCGCGCCCCTCCCCTGTAGAACGACAGCACCCAGCCGGCGGGCTCCCTGCGCAAGGTGAGCCCTCCCGCGGGGATCGGGCTCAGCGGCTCCAGGACCTTCCTGGCCTGGGATCCCAGCGGCGAGTCCAGGTAGCTCAACCAGTCCCCGAACGTGACCTCCGTCTTCCCGATGATGTAGCCGCGCTCCATGCAGACCCGGTGGAGCGGGCTGCTGGTGAGGAAGTAGCGCCGCATCGTCTCGTCGTCGTTCCCGAGGAGGAAGCACCCGGGAGGGATGTAGACGAAGCCGGCCGGGACGCTGGCCGGGAGCGCGATCCGGACGCGCTCGTGAAGTCCCCGGGTCAGGAGCACCGGCAGCGTGACCGGCGGGCGCCCCGGTGCCGCGAAGCGGAGCCGGTACGAGCCGGGGGGGAGGGCCAGGCCGCCGATGGGGGTCGACCTGGCGGGGGCCGGGAGGGCCTCCGCGCGCAGGAAGCCGCCGGCGTCGGCGTAGCGCTCGATCTGCACGGTCGCCCCGGGCGGCTCCGTCACCAGGTCGAGGCTGGCGGGCGCCTCCATCCGCCGGCGCCAGCTCTCGTCGTCGAAGCGCTTCATCAGCTCGCGCACGGTCCTGGCGCGCGCGCCCTGGGGGTGGAAGCACTCCTCCAGCTCCAGCCAGCCGTGGGCGGCGTCGAACAGCATCCGGCGCGTGTCCTCGCGGCGATACTGGCGATCGAGGATGCCCTGGAGCGACCGTTCGGCGTCCCGGAAGCTCTCGATCGCCTGGTCGCGCCCGTCCAGCGCCGTGCTCCACAGGTCCTCGGCCGCGGGCCACTGCAAGGAGGAGGTGTCGAAGACCGAGAGCGCCCGGGCGCGCTGCGCGCACGCCGCCTTGCCCTGGGCCTGGGCCGAGCCCAGGGAGGCCGCGGCCGCCTCCAGGTGGGCGTTGACGACGCGCCGCTCCGCCAGCCACTGCTGGAGGCGGAGGCCCCCGTACAGGGTCACCACGGCGAGCCCCGCGAGCAGGGCCACCAGCCTGCGCAGCCACCAGCGCCGCCTCAGCCGGCTGCGCGAGGCGTGGAGGAACGCCATCTCCCCGGTCCCCAGGGTGGACGGCTCCAGCGCCCGCGCGTCCTCCAGCTGGCGCTGCTGCCACAGCAGATCCAGGGGCCGCCGCAGCCGGTCCCACTCGGTGCTGGCCGCCTCCAGCCGCTGCCGGACGGCGCGGTGGCCGATGTCGTCGTCCAGCCAGTTGCGCAGCAGCGGCCAGCGCTGGATGAGCGCGTCGTGGGCGATCTGGTACGAGACCCGGCCGGCGACGGTGCGGGCCTGCAGCAGCCGCCCGTCGACCAGCGCGCGGAGGGCTACGCGCGCGCTCTCCGAGCCCACCTCCAACTCGTCCTCGGTTCGCTCGCCGCGCGTGTCCTCCGCCGTGACCAGGCGCACCAGCAGCCGCCGCACCTCCCGTTGTTGAGCCTGATCCAGCCGCGCCACCACGTTGTC
>Ga0075421_100011852_pt1 | contig 10810 bp, 10 predicted proteins | sample SoiMetdeltSBSDD5_FD_75292 | JGI IMG/M metagenome (GOLD analysis project Ga0075421, IMG submission 75292) | Bulk soil microbial communities from a Populus tree surrounding site in Tennessee, USA - Soil MetaG P. deltoides SBSDD5 | ecosystem: Environmental > Terrestrial > Soil > Tree plantation...
TGCCTGAGCCACTTCAATAGGATTGAGGTCCTCACGCTGAATGTTCTCGATGAGTGAGACCTCGAGGATTCGTTCCTCAACGAGATTCTGGACCACAACCGGAACCTGGTTAAGGCCAGCCAACTTTGCGGCACGCCAGCGTCGCTCGCCGGCAATCAACTCGAAGCGCTCACCTTTAGTTCGCACAATGAGCGGCTGGATGATTCCATTAGCAAGGATGGAATCGGCCAACTCCCGAAGGCGCTCAGGCTGAAAGATACTTCGTGGCTGAAGTGGGTTTGCTTCAATTAGTTCGATTGCAATGAGTGCGGCGCCTTGGGGCGCTGGGGCTTCGGAAGGCGCTGCTATCTCAGTGGCTGCTGCGGCCCCGGCGCTCTGCCGCGCTGGGAGAAGGGCAGAGATGCCTCTACCCAATGCCTTGCGTGTTGGTTCGGCCGGCTTTGTCATTTTCCAGAATTTCCTTCGCTAGCTTAATGTAGGCTTCAGCGGCTTTCGATCTCACATCATATTGCAGAATGGACTTGCCATGGCTGGGCGCTTCTGCAAGCCGGATGCTGCGTCCTATCACAGTACGAAACACTTCGTTCTCGAAGAACTCCTTCAAATCATCCGCAACTTGCCGCGCAAGGTTCGTGCGGTCGTCATACATCGTGAGCAGAATGCCTTCAATGCGGAGCGGGTGTCCAAAGGAATCGTTTACTCGGTCGATCGTGTCGATGAGCTGAGAAATGCCTTCGAGTGCGAAGAACTCACATTGGATAGGGATGAGGATGGAATCGGCAGCAAGAAGCGCGTTGAGAGTGAGAAGATCCAGGGCAGGAGGACAATCAATGAGGATGTACGGATAGGTATGGCGCACTTCAGCTAAGCGGTCACGCAACCGGTATTCGCGCCTGGGAATGTCTACCAATTCGAGGTTCGCACCGACCAGATTTCGGTCGGCAGGAGCAAGGTCCAAGCCCTCCATTTGCGTCTTCGTGATGATGGTGGAAATGGGCGTTTCCCCGACCACAACGTCGTAAAGATTTGCGGCTAGATCGGCTTTTACTACGCCCACGCCGGTCGTGGCATTGCCCTGCGGATCGATGTCCACCAACAATACGCGGACGTCATTGGCAGCGAACGACGCCGCTAAGTTGATGGCGGTCGTTGTTTTACCCACCCCACCCTTTTGATTCGCAATGGCGATGACTTTACCCATTTGGCAGATCCACCAGTTCCACGTGAAACAGTAAACCGACGGGAATCACGATGTTCCACGTGAAACCTTCAGAAAGGCGGCAACGTGGTTCTGATCCCAAGGAAGCTTCTCTACGCTGTCCCACTTAAACTTATCAGCAATTTCACCGCTCGTCAGCACACCGAACCACTTGGCGCGGGTTTGGGCGTATTGCCGAACTTCCCCCACATCGACAGCACGCGTAATGATAGCGTCCGCACTCAACTCACATCGCTCCAAGCGCTCCGCACAAACTTCGATGTTCTCTAACCCAAGCGTGCTCTCCTCCAGAAAAATCGCCTTGCGCCGATCTGCTTCAATCAAAGTAACTTGGCAACCCGAACACAAGATCGCAACCGGAACACCCGGAAACCCCGCCCCTGAGCCCACATCGGCTACCGATCTCACCCACTCTGGAATCAGTCCCCCAAACCACAAAGATTCCACATAGTGCCGCAACACCATCTCGCGCGGCACTGTTATCGTGGTCAAATTCATTTTCTTCATCCAGAACCGCAACTTGTCATAGTGCGCTTCCAACAAGGCCAATTGCGTCTCACTTAAAGTGGGACTCCACTCGCCGAAGTCTCCCAAATGCCGCCGGAACTCGCTCATGAGCTCCGCTCACATACACTCAAATAGCAATCCAAGATAGCCACCGCCGCCGGAGTAACGCCCGGTATTCGACCCGCCTGGCCTAATGTCCCCGGTCGGACGGCAATAAGTTTGTCACTGATTTCCCGAGATAGCCCGGGGATGCCCCGAAACTCAAAGCTGTCGGGAATCAACCGCCCTTCCGCTCCCCTCAAGCGCTCAATCTGGCGCTCCTGCTGGGCGATATAACCGGCGTACTTCAGTTCAGTCTCAACCGTCGTCAAAGCGCCATTCGACATGGCCGAGCCGGCTTTCGTCGTGAGCCATTCCTTCAACTGGCCAATGCCGGAGCTGCTTCTTCGCAACCAGATATCCGCCATGGGGTGGTCGCCTTCTGCCAACCCGAGGGAGCCAAACTCGCGGGCTGAGAGTCGCAGGGTTGCCAGAAGCTCCCGTGCCACGCGCTTCTCCTCTGTCCGCCCCTCAAACACCTGCCACCTGTGATCGTCGACCAAACCGACTTCCCGCCCCAAAGGCGTCAACCTAGCGTCCGCATTGTCAATCCGCAGATGGAGCCGAAATTCCGCCCGCGAGGTGAACATTCGGTAAGGCTCGTCGGCTCCCTTTGTCACTAAGTCATCTACCAGAATTCCCACGTACCCCTCGGTCCTGCCGATCTGCACTGCATCCATCCCCTGTACCTGTCGCGCAGCATTGATGCCTGCCAGTAGCCCCTGACACCCGGCCTCTTCATATCCCGACGTCCCATTGATCTGCCCGGCGAGGAACAACCCCCGGATCGACTTCACCTCGAGGCTGTGGTCCAATTCCCGAGGATCGATTGCGTCATACTCAATCGCATACCCAGGCCGTATCATCTCGGCATCTTCCAACCCTTTTACAGACTCCAGCATCGCCACCTGGACATCGAGAGGCATGCTGGTAGACATGCCATTCACGTAAACTTCGTTGGTGTCTACACCTTCTGGCTCAAGGAAAAGCTGATGCCGATCCTTATCCGGGAACTTCACGAACTTGTCCTCGATGGATGGACAGTACCGCGGCCCGATTCCCTCAATCTGTCCGCTGTAAAGCGGCGACCGAGTGATCGCCTCCTGAATGACCCGCTTCGTATTGTCCGACGTGTATGCGATATAGCACTTGATCTGCTCGCGCTCGATTCGCTCTGTGAGGAAGGAAAAAGGCGTAGGCTCCTTGTCGCCCTCCTGCGGTTCAAACCGCGCCCAGTCGATGGTGCGCCCATCAAGACGTGGCGGAGTGCCCGTCTTCAAGCGTGTCCACCGCAAGCCCGATTCACGCAGCTGATTTCCAAGCGCCTGTGCAGGAGGTTCGCCATTGCGACCACAGCTGTAAGTATTTTCACCTACATGCGCTAAACCATTTAGAAATGTACCAGTTGTCACTACAACGGTTGTCGCGGTGAGTTGTCGTCCATCTCCGAGGATGACGCCTCTCACCCTTCGATTAGCTCCTTCGCCCTCGATGCTAAGCGCCCCCACCTCAGCCTGAAGTATTCGCAGATTCGGCTCGCGCTCCAATACTTCCTTCATCTTTATGCGGTACTGCTTCTTGTCGCATTGGGCACGTGGCGACCATACTGCAGGTCCGCGGCTCGTGTTCAAGAGCCGAAATTGAATCCCGACGGCATCTGTAACCTCTCCCATCACTCCGCCCAACGCGTCAATCTCCCGCACCAGATGACCCTTGGCAATACCCCCAATCGCTGGATTGCACGACATTTGCGCGATCAGATCGAGATTCATCGTGATCATCGCCGTCCGCAACCCCATCCGCGCGCACGCCCGCGCGGCCTCACAACCAGCATGCCCGGCGCCAACCACGATCACGTCGTAACTTCCACGCATTGCTATCATTGTATTCCGCACCGTCTCTGCCTCATGAATATCCTTGTCCTCGGTTCCGGCGGCCGGGAGCACGCCATCACCTGGAAACTCGCCCAAAGCCCAGCCAATCCAACCATATTCACGGCCCCAGGCAATCCCGGGACCTCCACAATTGGCAACGACCTCGTACCATCCGACTCCACTCCAACGTCGTTTTTCGCCATTGCCGAGTCCATTAGCGCCGACCTGACAATCGTGGGTCCCGAGGCGCCACTGGTCGCTGGCGTGGTAGATCTGTTCCGTTCTCACAACCGCGCCATCATCGGACCCACTTCTGCAGCCGCTCAAATTGAAGGCAGCAAGGTCTTTTGCAAGTCCTTTCTCGAGCGTCACGCAATACCAACCGCCCGCGCTCGTAAGTTCTCATCGCGCGCGGAAGCCGCACCGCATCTCGCCTCGCTCGGATTCCCCGTCGTTCTTAAGACAGACGGCCTTGCCGCTGGCAAGGGCGTCATCATCGTCGCAAACCAACCGGAAGCGGATGCAGCGCTCGCTGCACTGCCCGATGCACCGCTGCTCCTCGAAGAGTTTCTTACGGGCGAAGAGGTCAGCTTCATCGTCTATGTGAAAGATGGCCGCGCCATCCCCCTCGAAGCCACGCAGGATCACAAGACTATCTTCGATGGTGACACCGGCCCTAACACCGGTGGCATGGGCGCATATTGCGATGGACGCATACTCAGCGCTGCACAATCGGCGCAAATCATGGACACCATCATCGAACCCACAGTAGCCGGAATGGCCTCCGATGGTGCGCCATACACCGGCTTTCTCTACGCCGGTTTGATGATGACTGCGTCCGGCCCTAAGGTCCTCGAATACAACGCTCGCCTGGGCGACCCGGAAACGCAGGCGCTCATGCACCGCATGGATTCTGACCTGCTAGCCACGCTTATCGACGGCACAACGCCCACATGGAAACCGGAGCCTTCCGTCTGCGTTGTGCTCGCCGCTCACGGATACCCTGGCAAGGTCCGCACCGGCGACGTCATTGAAGGGCTCGATTCTGTTCAATGCCCTGTCTTCCATGCCGGAACGAAATCAAGCGACGGCTCCATTGTTACCGCCGGAGGACGCGTGCTCGGCGTCACCAACCGCGGGGCGAATCTCAGCGAAGCGATCGCCAACACCTATCGGGAAGCACGCAAGATCGCGTTTGACGGCATGCAACTCCGCACCGATATCGGAGCGAAAGGTCTGAAACGCTGGTAGGCTACGGCAGGGCTCGCCGCAGTGCCTTCGCCAACCGCTCACGCGCCGCCTCATCTGCAGGCTTCACCCAATCGCGGCCCATACGATCCCAATCGGCATCGAATGGATCCACGCCGGCTGTTTCAATCAGCCCTGCCTCACAGACGAAGAATTGCGATCGGTACGGAAACAGAAAGCGCCTCGTCTCTCCATCGAGCATGGCCCGCGCTTCGGCGTAGGTCCGATACCAAAGGTTGATGAATCCACCGGTGGGCCGATCCACCAAACGCGCCGGATCGAACTCGTTGCTTCGCTCGATCGCCGCCTTCAACTCCAACCATCCGCCGTAGCCCGCTTCCCGTGCCACAATCGCCAGCGCATGCTTTCGCCTGATCTCGTCTTTTGCCAGTCCAGCCAACTGCGGCAACTGGCGCAGCCGCTCTTCGGCCCGCGCCGCGGCGGTATCATCGGTTCCACGCAAAGCCTTCAACAGCCGGCTCGCACGAATCCGGTATTCTTCAATGTCTTGTAGTCGTTCGCTTGCGAAATTCGTATCCACGTTTGTTCTCCATAAATGTGTCCGCCATCGCCGTGCCCGATCCAGCAACGGCTTACTGAGGAGTTCCGTGTATCGCTTCGCAACCAATTCGTGGGAAACCGGGGTGAGATCCTCTTTTTCGGGCCCTGGCGCCCCCGCGCGCCAAATCTCAAATTATCATCTTAGCGGTCACGGTACAATTCGTAGGGAGAGGGGACGTAGCTCAGCTGGATAGAGCGTCCGCCTCCTAAGCGGAAGGTCGGCAGTTCGAATCTGCCCGTCCCTACCATGCCACCTCTCAACCGCAACGAAACCCTGGCCCGCATGCAGGAGGTAATGGGTCCTCTCCCCGCCCCAACACCAAATCTCCCGCTCGATGTACGTACGCTGCTGGTGGAAAACTTCCCTACGTACATGCGGCACAAGATCACGTATCAATCCGAGCCGGGAGACCACGTTCCAGCCTGGCTACTCATCCCGCACAAACTGGCGTCGCGCGCCATGCTTTGCCTGCATTCCACGCAACGCTACGGGAAAGATGAACCCACGGGCATGGGACAGCGATTCACACGCCACACAGCCAAGGAACTCGCCGAACGCGGCTACCTCACGCTCGCTCCCGACTACCCCAACTTTGGTGAATACTTCCTCGATGTCTACGAACGCGGGTACGCGAGTGCGTCGATGAAAGGCATCGTCAACCACCGCCGCGCGCTCGACCTCTTGCTCGCCCATCCGGGCATCAAGCGCGCCGGCGCGGTCGGCCACTCCCTCGGTGGTCACAATGCGCTCTTTATCGCGGCATTCGATTCGCGCGTCGAGGCCACCGTCACCAGTTGCGGCTTCACGTCGTTCGCCAAATATTACGGCGGCAACCTCACCGGCTGGTCTCACCGCGGTTACATGCCTCGCATCGCCTCGGTATACAATCGCGATCCGCGCCGAATGCCGTTCGACTTCCCCGATGTACTCGCCGCAATCTCGCCGCGCGCGTTGTTCATCAACGCGCCTCTCCACGATTCAAACTTCGACGTCTCGGGCGTTCGCGATTGCGTCGCTGCCGCCGGTCCGCTCTTCCCTAAACTGCGCCTCCAGGTCACCTACCCCGACTCCGAACACGACTTCCCCGATGAAGCTCGGGCGCTCTCGTGGCAGTTCCTCGATTCTGTGCTGCGCTAAGTCGCGACCGTCCCCACCAGATCCACCACCACCCGCCGCACCGGCTTCATCAGCGGGAGACCTGCCAGCCGGATGAGCGCCACCACGATCTCCAGGCTCTTATCGCGCAACGCGTGCGTCTTGGATTGTCCGGGCGACTTATCGTAAACCCAGAACAGGACTACACCCATCTGGTACATCCAAAGCAGCCCCGGCAGATGTACAGCCAGGTCGTTTGGCACCTTCACCCGGCTGCCTTCAAGCGCCCGTTTGAAGTATTCCGTGTCTCGCTCCCGCACGGGCCGCGACGCTTCACTGAAGGGCGACAATACGTCGTCCGGATCGGCGTGGGCCGCCAGCGCACCCAATAACGGCCGGCTCGCGGCGAAGTATTCCAGCTTTGCCGTGATCAGCCCGGCTAGCCGCTCCTTCAAGTCAGTACCACGGCCGAGCACCTCTTCCATTTGGGGAGCAATTTCGCGCTGTGCCTGCTCGTAAAAGGCGAGCACGATGGCATCCTTCGACGGAAAGTAGTAGTAGGCGGCTCCCACCGCAACCCCCGCACGCCGGGCGATCTCGCGCATCGTCGCGGCTTCAAAGCCCTGTGTCCGGAACAGCTCCAAAGCCGCCTCGAATATCTTCGCCCGCGTCTCTTCGCTCTTACCCATGAGTCACAACCTGTGCGCTGCCACTCTTTCGTATACGGCTCAGCACGTACAGATTGAAAAGATGCATGATGCCCAATACCACCAGAACCACGCCGACCTTATCGCTGATGTATTCGATCATTTGCCGTGCCGTCAGCAGTTCGTTCCAGGTCCGCAACATCCACATAACATAACCAACGTTGACCAGGTAAAACCCAACCACCAACAAATGATTCACCGAAGCAGCCAGATCCACGTTGCCGCCAAAGGCATCGACCAGGAATAGAGCACCGTTTCGATGCAGTGATCGTGCAACCCAAACGGTGACGGCGAGCGTAATCGCCAGATAGAGCAAATAGCCGGGAACAATGTACACCTTGTCTCCTCTTTCTGAACGTGTTCAGTTTTGAACGTGTTCAAAAACAGATTACGCCTGCTTCAACTCTCTGTCAAGCTTTTGCGCAGATTCAACGTTTGCCCTTGTTTGTCCTTACGATCCGCCCTTAGGCACCGCGTCGACTCTATATTTTCGTCAATCGCGCCGCCTCCGTTCCGATAAGGAACTTGTGCGCCTGAGACTTCGCGTGCAAGCCACTCGCCCTGCTTTGCACGCCACTGCCCGGGTGCCGGGACGAGAACCAGGACCTGCTTGAGGAGTAAGTGATGAACGCGAGTCGGAATTTAATTATGTTCGGCGCCATCCTGGCAGCCGCGACGTATTTGGCCATCATTGGCGTGGCTGCGGAGGAGGCCATCCGCGTTCCGCAACTCACCGCCATGAACAACGTTTCTAGCAAGGTAACTCCCGCCTACCCACCGGTCGCCCGCCAACTGCGGCTCGCCGGCGACTTGGAAGTCGATATCACCATCGACGAAGAAGGTAAGGTGGAGGATGCCAAAGTCGTCAAGGGCAACGCCGTTTTCAGCGCCGCCGCGGTCGATGCGGTGAAGAAGTGGGCATTCAGGCCGATCCACGTTCAAGGCAAGGCGTCGAAGGTGTTGACGACGCTTACCTTCAGTTTCAAGCCGTAATGCCGGCGGCTCCTCAGTTTTGGTCAAGGTGCGCATTCACGCTGACGCGCTCCTGGCTCCACCCAACGAAAGGTATTTCATGTCCGCCAAATCGAATGCCTGGTCCACAACTGTCACCGCCAAGATCGGAATCCTGGTGGGCGCCCTTGTGGCAGCGATCGCCCTGCTGAGTGTCGTCTCGTTCCGGGGTATTCACAATCTGTCGGACGAACTTAGCAAAGTAGCTAAGGTCTCCTCTCACAAGGTAGAACTGACAGCCAGCCTTGCCGAAGAGCTCTCTACGCTGAGCGCGGTCCGCCGCGGGGCGGTACTGCAAACCATGCTGAGCGACACTCAGGGCGCGGCTCAGTACAAACGTCAGTGGAAGGAAGCCGAGCAAAGGGTCCTTGCTTTGATGGAGGACATTCGCAAGGTCGCCTCTGCCGACGCGGAACAGCAACACGTTCGTCGCCTATCGGACTCGCTGGAAAGGCTCTTTCAGATTTCTCGCCAGATGGCGCAGGCCTTGGACAACCAGCAGATGGATGTAGCCCTCAAGCTGCAGACCGAAATCCTGAATCCCGCGCAGGAAGAGCTTCGATTCACGATGGCAAAATTCGCCAGTTCGCAACGTTCCGGATTGACGCTGGCCGCCGAGAACGCTGAGTCAAGCGCCACGTTGAACCGCTGGATCATTGCCGCCTTCGTCGTCCTGGCGGTCACCGGCGGCATTGTCTGTCTGTTCTTCTTCCGCCGGGTGAATCGCGATTTCCGCCATGTCGCCACTCAGCTCGCCCGTGATGCCAACCAGGTGGCCAATGCCGCCGGCCGCGTTCGCGCCGCCTCCCGGCTGCTCGCCCAGGGCGCTAGCGACCAGGCCGCGTCGCTTGAAGAAACCTCTGCCTCCGTCGAAGAGATCAACTCGATGACCAAGCAGAACGCCCATCATTCCCAGTCGGCCGCTCATCTTTCTCAGAGCGCCACAGGGCTACTCGCCGCCGCCAATCAAAAGTTCGAGCAGATGAAGTCGTCCATGGACGACATTAACCGTTCGTCGGAGAAGATTTCGCGCATCATCCACGTCATCGACGAAATCGCCTTCCAGACGAACATCCTCGCCCTGAACGCCGCCGTGGAAGCGGCTCGCGCGGGTGAGGCGGGCATGGGGTTCGCCGTTGTCGCCGACGAGGTGCGAAACCTGGCTCAACGGAGCGCCCAAGCGGCCAAGGACACCTCTGCGCTGATCGAAGAGTCTATTCGCAGCTCACGCGAAGGGCGCGACCGCGTCAACGAGCTCGTCGAGTCGATGCGCGTGGTGACGGACAACACCACCCAATCGAACGAACTGAACGCACAGGTCAACGCAAGCTCCGAGCAGCAGGCGCACGGCATCGCGCAGATCAGCCAGACCATTCTGCAGATGCAAAACGTCACCTCCCAAACCGCGGCCAACGCCGAAGAAACCGCCGCGGCCGGCGAGGAGATGGCCGAACTCTCCAACACTCTCCAAACGTCTGTCGACCGCTTCCACGAAATGGTCGGCCACGCCGCCGGCACTGAGAGTATTCCCAAGGAGGTTCACTCGTACTGATTCGGCCGCATTTGCGTCGAGCCCGGAGGCCTCCTCCACCTACACGTCCAGGTTGCGCACGTCTAGTGCATTCTCCTCGATGAACTTGCGGCGGTTCTCGACGTTCTCGCCCATCAGCGTACTGAAGATCTCGTCGCTTTCCACCAAATCGCGCAACTCAACTCTCAACAACGTGCGCGACTCGATGTTCATCGTCGTCTCCCACAATTGTTCCGAGTTCATTTCGCCCAGTCCTTTGTAGCGCTGGATGGACGCATCGCGCATTCCCTCGCCCTTGAGGAAGCTCAGCAGGTCTTTCCAATCGGCCCGGGGCTCCGTCGCGCCGCTCTCCTTGGCCACCGCGAATGGCGGATGGTTATAACGGTCAATCTGCTTGGCCAGTGCCCGCATCTTGCGGTACTCCGGCGTCGCGGCCAGCTCGAGGTTGATCTTGCGCAATGCATTCACATGATCGTGGAAGGACACCATCCACGCCGAATGCTCCTCGTCCTCGACCCACATCGGACCGAGCTTCAGTTCCTCTAACCGGTCGAATACCGGCTGCAAATTCGCTTTGTCCTGAAAATCGGCCTTGTTATCGATCTTCCATTGCACGTTGGTGAGCGCTTCGACCACGCGCGCATCTCGCACATGACGCTCCACTTTCCTCGCCAGCAGTTGGAATTCATCGAGCGAAATAAGGAAGTTGCGTAATTCGGTGCCTTCGAGAGTATGCGACGGAACGCCGTTCTTCGCGGTTGATACCTTCACGTTCTCCGTGGCGCGCCGTAGGATCTCTCGCGTGAAGTCCGAGTCGTTCTTGATGTACTTCTCGCTCTTTCCCTTTTTGATGCGGTAGAGCGGTGGTTGGGCGACGAACACGTGGCCGCGGTTAATGAGCTCCGGCATGTGGCGGAAGAAAAACGTGAGCAGCAGCGTGCGAATGTGCGAGCCGTC
>Ga0075421_100011856_pt1 | contig 10809 bp, 8 predicted proteins | sample SoiMetdeltSBSDD5_FD_75292 | JGI IMG/M metagenome (GOLD analysis project Ga0075421, IMG submission 75292) | Bulk soil microbial communities from a Populus tree surrounding site in Tennessee, USA - Soil MetaG P. deltoides SBSDD5 | ecosystem: Environmental > Terrestrial > Soil > Tree plantation...
TACCACGTGCGCCGGTTTGAGTGGGACCCCCAGATGCGCAAAGGGGTATCCCCCGATGAGGTCCTGAAAACGGCGCGGTTCTGCGTCGGTACGCCTGATGACTGTATTGCCACCATCGAGCGCTATGAACAGATGGGTGCCACCGAGATCATGCCGATTTTCCAGGCGGGGCCGGCCACCAATGCCGAGGTGATGAACTCACTGCGGCTGTTCGGGAAGTACGTCATCCCGCACTTCCGCGCCAAAGACCGGGGGGAGAAGACGGCGGAGGCAGTTCTAACGCAGCCCTTAGTTTGATTGAAGATTGGCTCTCGATGAAGGATAAGTCCGCGAGCGGGTGAGGTGAGCAGTAAGATCACTCCTCCCCATTGCCGCAAGGACACGACCATGGCGCCAACCATCAGCCGCGAAATTCGTCTCAAAAACCGACCAAACGGGCTGCCGAGCGCGCGTGACTTCGAACTCGCCTCGGTACCGATTCCCGCACCCGGCCCGGGTGAAGTGCTGGTGCGCAACCTCTACATGTCAGTCGATCCCTACATGCGGGGGCGCATGATGGAGCAACCCAGTTACGTCGCGCCCTTCCAGCTTGGACAACCCCTGGACGGCGGTTGCGTCGGGCAGATCGTGACGTCGAAGAGTAGTCAGTTTGAGGTCGGAGATTACGTCCTGGGCCGGAAAGGCTGGCGGGAATATTACGTTTCGGAGGGCGCAGAGCTGACCAGGATCGATCCCACCCTGGCGCCGCCGCAGGCCTATCTCGGTGTCCTCGGGATGCCGGGGTTGACAGCATACGTCGGCCTGCTCGACATCGGTCGACCGCAGCCGGGGAACACGGTCTTGGTCTCCGCTGCGGCCGGTGCGGTGGGCTCGGTGGTCTGCCAAATTGCCAGGCTCAAGGGCTGCCGTGTGATCGGCAGCGCCGGTTCGGCGGCCAAGGTGCGCTGGTTGCACGAAGTGGCCGGGGTCGACGCGGCCTTTAACTATAAGACCGTCGACTCGCTCACTGCCGAGCTCGGCAAACACGGTCCGCGCGGCATCGACGTTTACTTTGAGAATGTTGGTGGTGCGCATCTCGAAGCTGCACTGGAGTGCATGAATATGCACGGGCGCATCGTACTGTGCGGCATGATCTCTCAATATAACGAGGCCTCGGGCTCTTCTGGACCACGGAACCTGCGCCTGGCCGTGCGTAAACGGCTGACGCTCACGGGCTTCATCGTTTCCGACCATGCTGACCGCCAGCCGCAATTCCAGGCCGATATGGGCGCCTGGATTGCTGACGGCAAGATCAGGTGGCAAGAAACCATCATCGATGGGATTGAGAATGCGCCGCAGGCCTTCCTCGGCCTGTTCGCAGGTGAGAATACGGGCAAGATGCTGGTCAGGCTCGGTGCCGAGTGACGGTTCCAGCAGTCCCAACGGATTGGTGCCGCGGTTAAGCTGCAGCTGGCCTTGCGTGCACCACTCTATGGCTGGATTAGCAGCCATTACGGTGTCACATACCGTGCTGACCCATTCCTGGTTCCCTGCTTGATCGATCATCTGCCAGCCGAGTCCGCCCGGAAGGATGATGGTTAAATGGGTGATGACAATTCTGGAGGCTGATGAGTGCTGACCTACCAACAAGCCGGCGTGAGTACTGATCAAGCCTCAGTTGGGCTGAAGAGCCTGCTACATTGGGTGGTGCAGACGCACGGCTTGCGCCAGGGTGTAGGAGCGGTGAGCCTCCCTATCGGCTACTACGCCAATGTGATCGACATCGGCCACGGCCTCGGACTGGCGATCTCGACCGATGGTGTCGGTTCCAAACTGCTGGTGGCGCAATTGCTGGATAAGTATGACACCGTGGGCATCGACTGTGTAGCGATGAACGCCAATGATATCCTCTGTGTCGGCGCTCGACCGTTGTCCCTGGTCGATTATCTGGCGGTGCAGGTGCCAGAGGCGCGTCTCTTGGAGGAATTGGGCCAGGGGTTGTATGAGGGGGCGAGGCAGGCGAATATCACCATCGCCGGTGGCGAGCTGGCGCAGATCGCTGAGATGATCAAGGGGGTACGCGAGGGCTACGGCTTCGATCTGGCGGCGACATGCGTGGGTACAGTGCCGCTGGACCGCATCCTGGTTGGCCAAGATATCCGCCCCGATGATGTGCTCATCGGCTTGGCCAGCACTGGCGTCCACAGCAATGGCCTGACTCTAGCGCGCCGCGTCTTGTTGGACCAGGAAAGGTTACGTGTCGACCAACATATTCCGGAACTCGGACGGCTCCTGGGGGAAGAATTATTGACGCCGACACGCATTTATGTGCCTGAGGTGTGTGCCATGCTCGACGCATCTCTCCCGATCAAGGCTCTGCTGCACATCACCGGCGATGGGCTGCTCAATCTACGGCGGATTCAGGCGCCGATGGGTTTCGTCGTTGAACAGTTACCCAAGCCACAGCCGATTTTTCACCTGATTCAGTCGCGTGGGCGGGTGAGTGAGGCGGAGATGTACCAGGTCTTCAATATGGGGATTGGCTTTTGCGTCGTGACGACACCAGCGGCTGCCGCGCAGGTCCACGCTATGGTGCGCCATGGTGGTGTTGCATCCTATGAGCTGGGATACGCCGTGGCAGACCCCGAACGGCGTGTCTGGCTGAGGTCAAAGCGTTTGGTGAGCGCCGGCAACGCCTTCGTCCCAGGTGAGCCTGATGTATAAGTCATGCCCGCGAGGTTATCCATACGGGTGTGGAGATGGCAGTCAAAAGGGCGTTCCCATCCCCACTGCCGTGAGGACAGGCTCCCGTGGGCATCCAGGAGCTGTATAGACGATGGCAAACCGCTCTAGGGTGTGCGTTCCAACAAAACTTCCGGCTCCCTCTCGGGAATGCGAGCCAGCTCCATCCGATCCTCTGCTGACACTTCGAGCATGGTCGCTTGTTGTCCGAAGTCGGGATTGACAAGTTCCTGCCGCCCCTGCTGGAACACCCAGCCCTTGGCAAATCCAGCCGCGACCTTTTCATCAGCAAACACCCCGAGCCGCTGGCCACGCTCGTCTACGACCTTCCACATGGGTTTGTCAGGAGCGCTGTCGGGCCACACCTGACCAAGGTTTTCCAGCGTCGCAAGAATGGCGCCTGTGTCGGTTGCCAGGGTGCCCAGGGTCGCCACCACGCGGCCTCCCGGCCGCCGCTCGAAGATCCGAATCACGCCGTAAGCCAGGCCAATGGCATAGATCTCCGACAGGATGACATGCCCGGAGCCCTGTCTGTGTAGTGCTGGGATCATGTGGCGAATCTGCTCTGCCGTCAGCAAAGGCACACCCACTTATTCCCCCTTTTTCATGTGCTCTAATTCTTCCCGAAAGAACTCGCGGAGGTCAACGCGACGGTATCCCTCTGGGGCCTGAAATTCGCGCTCAGAGATGTCGCGCTTATCGATACGCACTACCTCGATCACTGAATCGGCCTCCCCACCCTCCCCGAGCTCAACGATTTTGATCGGATAGCCCTGCTCGAGCAGCTGCGTATAAGCGGGCTCCTCCTCCACCGCCAGCCGATTGGGGAGGTTCGCCATGATCGCCTGTGTCAGCTGCGTCTGTATGCCGCGTAGACGCTTCAAGTCGAGGTCGGCTTGCATCGTCAAACCATGGGCCAGCCACACCTCTTGATATGGCTTACCGTCGGCATAGACCATGATTTTGCTCGCCTGCTGTCCGGCGATCGTCGCGGTCTCGGCGGTCGGCTCGATGGTCACGCCAGGTCGCCTGGCCGCTGGTGGAGATGGCAATGAGGTGTTGGCACTCGGCATCTGTTGGAGAAGATCCTCCATCGCCTTGCGCTGATCGGCAGGCATGTCTTTCATGGCCTCAACCATTTGCGCTCGCGCCAGGTCGTTGGCGGCTTGCTGAAACGCTTTGACCTCCTGGATATAGACGTCAACTGTGCCACTCCAATAGACGCCATGCTCCTGGTCGGCGGCGGTGAAGAGATTTTTGGCAAAATCCATCATGAACGTATGGCCATCACCAACCATCTTCAGACGATTTTTCGAGATATATTGAAGGGTTCTAGTCCCTTCTGCCCCGAGATTGGCGTATTCGATCTGTTCGATGATCCAGCCGGCACTGGCGATCATGGGAATCCCAAAAGCTATGGTCCAGAGCAAGACCCCAATCTGCAAGATCCGCTCTCGTCCCAACCAGCCCATCTGCCCCCTCCTCTCAGGGGTATTCCTGCACGCTCGGCGATGACTCCAGCTCATGTATTGGCTTAGCCTGAGCGCTCGACGCGATCTTTGCCCCGCGGCTGTGACCGAGGCCATTGCCATTACCGTTCAGCTCTTTCGACTTTCCACCCGGGAGCGAGAAGAGTCTTGATCTCGCATCGATCCAGAGTGAAAACATTGTAGGGACCAGCACCAGCGTGAACAATGTCGACAGCGCCATGCCTCCGAGCTGGACAACGCCCATGCCGCGGTAGAGCTCGGAGCCCGCGCCGCTCGAAGCGACCAGTGGTAGAAAGCCGAGGATGCTACTGGCGGTCATGAAGATCGGGCGCAAACGATTGCGGGCGCTCTCGATGATCGCATCTTGCGGAGGCATGCCCTCGCGCATGTGCTGCAGCGCCTGCTCGACCAGCAGGATGGCGGCATTCACCACAATGCCGGCCATGATGATGAAGCCTAGCATGGTCACAACATCGAGTTTCACCGTGGGTTCCAAGTAGTGCAGAAACCGTACTCCGAGGACGCCACCGACCATCGCCGGCGGCACGCTGAACATGATGATAAACGGATAGGTGAAGGATTCATACAGTGAGCACATTAGCAGGTAGATGACGACGACGGCGAGCAGGAACGACCATTTCAGAGAGTCCCAGGTGCGATCCAGATCCTTGGCCTGACCGCTCACGTTGATGGTATAGCCCAGCGGGAGGTCCTGGCGCACCTGGCGGAGCACCTGGGTGTTGACGAGATCAATGGCCTCCTGCATCGGCACCTCGTCATGTAGGTTCACAGTCAGCTTGATGGAGCGGTCGCGGTCGATGTGCTCGATCTTTGTTGGCCCTTCCGCCTCACGCACGTCGGCGATATCGACCAGACGGACCGGACCGCCTCGCGGTGGATAAAGTACCACGTGGTCCAGCGCCTGCGTGCGCGCCGTGCCGCGTGCAGTGCCGATGAGGGTCAGATCGCGCTCCTTGCCGTGCTCGCGGAACGTGCCGGCGAGTGTGCCGGCGATCAGCGTCTCCACGATGTAGCCCACCTCGCTGACTGAGAATCCCAAGTCTGACGCCTTCTGGCGGTCTATGGAGACCTGTAACTCAGGATTGCCCCACTCAAAACTCGAGCGCACGAAGTTGACACCCGGTAAGGGGCGTACCTGCTGCTCGATACTGGCCGCGATATCTCGGACTTCATCCAGGCCATGACCCTTGATGTCGACCTCGATATTAGTCCCGCCCAACAGTTGCCCCCGCTGCCGGAACAGCGCCATCTGGGTGACGAACACGGCGCGTGTCCCAGGGATGCCGCCGGAGCGCTGGCGTAGCTCGTCGATCACTCGTTGGATGCCGCTGACGTCAGCGTATTCAGGCTTGACGAGCACGCCCAACAGAGGGTTTTCCGTGCGTACCACGCCAAACAGGCTTTCGATCTCGGGGATTTGCATATAGCGGCGTTCGAGTTCGGTGATCATGCCATCGATCTGCTCCAGGTTGAAACCGGGAGGCAGCTGTACGATAGCCAGAATCAGGTTGCGGTTACCCTTTGGCAAATAATCGATCGGCGGCATCATGTATAACGCCAGGGTCAGCGAGCCGAGCGTCATGCCGAGCACCACGACCAGCCGACGTCCGACCCCGCGGCGCAGCCATGAGAGGCTCTGCACCAGACCTTCAGCGAAGGCCTGTCCCAGCCAGCTCAACAACACGATGTCCAGGATGCGTTGTAGGCGTGGGTAGCGTGAGGCCCCAGGGCCAGCTGTGAGCACGCGAGATGCCATCATCGGCACGATCGTCAGGGCGCAGACGAGAGAGAGGGCTGTGGAGATGCTGGTCGCGATGGCGATATCGCGAAAGAGTTGTCCGACTTCATCCTTCATCAAGATGATCGGCAGGAACACCGCGAGATTGGTCAGCGTCGAGGCCAAAATCGCGCTCCACACCTCACTCGCCCCATCTAACGCCGCCTGCACGCGGGATTTGCCCATCTCCCGATGCCGAAAGATGTTCTCCAATACGACAATCGAATTATCGACGACATTGCCCACGGCGAATGCCAAGCCGGCCAGCATGACGATGTTGAGAGAGCGCCCGAGGGCACTGAGGACGATGAACGTTGAGATCACCGAGATTGGGATCGACAGGCCGATGACCAGAATGCTGCTCACACTGCGCAAGAAGAAGAGCAGGACGACCACGGTCAGGAGCGAGGCCTCATAGACGTTCTCGGTCACCAGGCTGACGGCATCGTAGATGTAATCCGTCTCATCATAGACCTGCTCGAACTGCAAGCCCTTATCGGCATAGATGGCATTCAGGTAGGCGAGTTCTTTTTTGACCCCTGCCATGACTTCGACAGTGTTTGCCCCGGTGCGGCGCACCACCCCGAAGCCGACTGTAGGCTTACCAAACAGCCGGATGCTTCGATCCCGCTCCTTGAGGCCAAATTGTACCGTGGCGATATCCCGCACGTATACCGTGTGGCCCTCCTGGGTGGCAACGATAGCCTCTTCGATCTGTTTGAGGTCGCCGAATTGGCCCATGGTACGCACCAGGTAGCGCTTTTTCCCCTCGTCGATGGTGCCTCCCTTGGTGTTACGGTTGTCGCGCAGGAGCGCCTCACGGACCTGCCGAATCGTCAAGCCACGTGCACTCATGGCCTGATAATCCAGGATTACCTGCACCTCGCGCTCTTGTCCGCCGAACAACCACACTGCGCCCACGCCCTCAACACGTTCCAGGCGCGGTTTGATGGCGTCCTCGGCCTCTTGTCTGACCTCGTTGATATCACGCGTGGTGATGATGACGATCCAGGCAATAGGAGTTTCCTCATCCGAACTGACGGCGCGGATGAGCGGTCGTTCGGCGTCATCAGGGAGATCTTGCACGAGGTCGAGCTTTTCTGAAACTTCTAGGCGGGCGACGTCTTTATTCACGCCCCAGTCAAAGCGCAGGGTCACCATGCCGCGGCCTTCGGAGGAGGTCGAGACCAGTTCCTGCAGCTCCTGCACAGAGATCAGCTTCTCTTCCTGGCGGTCGACGATCTCGTTCTCGACCTCCTGCGGTGCCGCGCCAAGGTAGGTAGTCTCAACCGAGATCTCAGGCCGCTCGACCGTAGGCGTCATTTGGATGGGCAAGCGCCACAGTGCGATCACCCCAAACAGCAGGGCCAGAATCATGCCGACGATGACCGTCACAGGGTAGCGCACGCAAAAGGCAATAAGGTGCATAGGGTGGTCCTCAGTTGCGGAGGGGGGGATGGCTGACGACGGCCATCTGGTCCTGGAGCACCTCATTGCCGGTGACGACGACCGCTGCACCAGGTGTTAGCTGTCCTTCAACGACCTCGATGAAGCCCTCGTGCGTTCGCCCGGTCTTGATCGGCACCATGCGGGCTTTGGCCTCTTCCACCACAAACACGACCTGTCCGCTGGCGCGTCGCACTACCGCATCTTTGGGTACGAACAGGCTCAGCTGGGCCGCTGCCGTGTGCAGCGTCACCCGAGCAAACATTCCAGCCCTGATGGCGTGATCGGGGGTATTCGGCACCTCGATCTTCACCGGGAAGGTGCGGCTCGCCAGGTCAGCTTGTGGTGTCATATACTTGACATGCCCGGCGAACGTACGATTTGGCAGGGCATCCAGGGTCACGATGGCATCGTCGCCGACCTGGATGAGACGGATGTCGCGCTCATGCACCGGGACCCGTACCAGCACAGTGGTCAAGTCGATGATATCGGCCACGCTGCCGCCGCGTTCGAGCCACTGGCCGACCTCGACGTAACGGTTGGTGATGAATCCCGACACCGGGGCGCGAATGACGGTCTTCTCGACATCGTGGCGCAAGCGCTGCACTTTAGCTTGGAGGCGCTGGACTTCGGCCTCGCCAGCAGCGATGTCCTCCTGCCGAAAGCCGAGTTCTGCCACCCGTAATGAACGCAGGGTGCGTTCATACTGCGCTTTCGCCGCCAGATAACTCGCTTCCGCCTGGTTGAACTCTGAGAGGCTGACCATATCTCGCGTCAGCAAGGATTTCGTACGCTCGGTGTCTTTGGCGTATTTCTCAACCCAGGCCTTTTTCTCGGCAACTTCGGCGCGTTTCTCCTCGATTTCTTCCGGCCGTAGGCCACGCGTGAGTTTGGTGAGATCAGCCCTGGCTTTGGCCAACTCGGCCTCGGCCTCGTTCAACGCCAGCGCCAGTTCGACGGCTTTGAGCCGGGCCACGATGGTGCTGCCCTGTTGTACGAACGCTCCTTCACGTAGGTCGAAGCTCTGCATCAACCCGGCGATCTCCGTGCTGAGCGTGGTGGCCAGCCGTGGCTCGACGCTCCCCACCACGTCGATCTCGATGGCGATCTGCAGCTCCGCGACGGTTCCGATGACCACCGGCATCGGACCAACCCCTGGCTGGCCGGCGCATGCCAGTATGCGGAACGTCTCCAGGGTGACGAGGATGGCCCAGGACCTAAACGCCCCCGATCCGCGGCAACAGGTATACAGCCAGCGACATCCCATGCGTTCCCACCATTGTCAAACCACATCCGGATCAATCGTGCGCGTGGTCACCCTGAGCCCGGCGCAGAGTCTCAAGCCCTGTCAGCAGTCGCGAGGCATCGCGGCGCTTAGCATGACACAGAGCCATTGATCTGGCGGATTTGGTATTAGACCATAGCCGCAGTCACGATGACTCTGATCGTAGGGCAAATACGTTCGTAGATGTTGTATAGGTCTGTGACCTTACCACGCAGCACCTTAGTAGATGCGGGCGAGGTTGTCAAGGCGCGTCACGACAACGCTTGGCCGCGTTCACGGCCGTTGGGGGAGGGCCTTGTGGCGTCGGATAGGTAGATGGCGGATAGAGCTGCTCATAATTGGCATAATGTTTGCTTGACCCAAGCAGGTAAGAGACTCGTACAATCGCCCAGACGACAGCGCGTCGGCGAGTCCCGCAAAGGAAGAATCGATCCTGGTGCATCGGAACAGACAGCCGGTGAGACCCATAGAAAGGCGGTCAGATTACATGCTTCCCTACCCGCAATTACATGTACGCATGGATACCGTTGGCGAACCGTATACCACCATTACACTGCTCATCAACGAAGATTCCCTCGAGACTTTAGAGCGACAGCTCGACGTGTTGGACGACATGATCGCCCACTATGGCGTACGGGCGTTCTACGGGGAGCCTCTGGCCGAACCTCAGAGACGGGCTTCGTAAGGTGTGCGATGTATACCAACCCTACACCTGTATGTGTGCAGAGTGTCTGATAAAAGGAGACAGCCATGCGATTTCTCACGATCAGCGGACCAGGAGTGGCGCAGGACGCGGATTTTTGCCCGAACTGTCACGTGATTTTGGACGAACGCGAGGGTCATAAGGTTTGCCCACTCTGCCACTATGATACACGCCAGGAAGCGCGACAACGACGTATACGGCGCCGCCGCTAGCTAGGTGCTCTTCAAGTGCGCGGGGTCAGCCCATGTTTACACCGATCACATCCTCCAATGCGCCGCTGTCGAATAACAGTTGCCGGGTCCGGTGAGAGCCGGAGCCGGCACAAAGCAATTGCCCTTCGCAGTCAACTCCCCCAATCGATTGCCCGATCGAGAGAATCAGTAGCCCTAGTGAGATATCGCTGCTGCAACATGCCTCACCGCTCTCCAAATTGCTAGTGACCCTGTCAGTTGTTGACAGCTGACGATGTAAAAACTGCCGGGTTGCTAAGCAATTTTTTCCACCTTAAGCAGATTCGTCGTACCCGTCACCCGAAGCGGGATCCCTGCCGTAATGACAACCAGATCGCCGGCCTTGGCCAGACCCAGGCTCTTCGAGAATTTGGCGCCGAGTTCGAACAGGGCTTCAACCGACGATGGTTCTACCACTTGACAGACCTGAATACCCCAACACAGCTGTAGCCTCCTGGAGACTCGCTCGCTAGGGGTGAGCGCCAGGATCGGCACCTTCGGATGGCATTTCGACACCCGCGTGGCCGTGCTCCCCGATTCAGTAAAGGCGACGATGGCCTTTGCACCCAGTTGGTGTGCCGTGCGACAGGCATCGTAACTGATCGCCGTGGCGATCTGCGGCCCTAGCTCCATACCGCGCTCCTGTAGCATCTTATCATGGGGCAGTTGGCTATCGGTGATGCTGGCAATCTTGGCCATCATGGCCACAGCCTGCACCGGGTACTTGCCGATCGAGGTCTCCGCCGACAGCATGACCGCGTCTGTACCGTCGAAGATAGCATTAGCCACGTCGGTGACCTCAGCACGGGTCGGACGCGCAGCCGTGATCATAGATTCGAGCATCTGCGTGGCGGTGATCACCGGCTTATCACGCAGATTACAGCGCCGTATGATGTCCTTTTGCACGACCGGAAGCTGCTCAAGGGGGATATCGACGCCAAGATCGCCTCGTGCGACCATGATACCGTCGCTGGCCTGCAAGATTTCATCGAGATGATCGAGGGCCTGCCCGCGCTCGATTTTCGCAACCATGGGGAGATCGGCTCGCCGCCGCTGCAGCAGGCCTCGCACCTGCTCGACGTCCTGCGCCCGACTGACAAACGACAGGGCTAGATAGTCCGGCTGTTGTGCGATGG
>Ga0075421_100011857_pt1 | contig 10808 bp, 13 predicted proteins | sample SoiMetdeltSBSDD5_FD_75292 | JGI IMG/M metagenome (GOLD analysis project Ga0075421, IMG submission 75292) | Bulk soil microbial communities from a Populus tree surrounding site in Tennessee, USA - Soil MetaG P. deltoides SBSDD5 | ecosystem: Environmental > Terrestrial > Soil > Tree plantation...
GCGATTGAGGCTAGCCAGGTCCAACGCGTCGCAGACCACCAGCATCTCTGCGTTGTCGCGGAGCACCGACTGATCATGTTGGATCGCTACACAGTGGACGCCCGCCTTCGCGAACGCCTGCGCCGACTCGGGGTGATCGGTGCTCCAGCCGTACGCCCGTATCTTGCCCTCGGCGACCAGGTCTTCGAGTGTGTCGACCAGGCCGAGCGCTTCAGAGACGGGCAGGTCGTTGATGTGCAGCTGATAGAGGTCGACGTGGTCGGTGTCGAGCCGACGCAGGCAGCCTTCCAGGCACTCGACAGCGTATGACGGACTGGCGTCCGTGCCGGTCCACTGCCGGGTCGGTTCGTCGAAGCAGTGGCCGAACTTGGTCGCGATGACCGCCCGATCCCGTCGCCCGGCCAGTGCGCGGCCGAGTATCCGCTCGCTGTGTCCGGCGCCGTACGTGCCAGCCGTATCGAAGAGGGTGACCCCCAGGTCGAGCGCCTGGTGGACGGTGCGGATCGACTCGCTGTCGTCGATCTGGCCCCAGCCGAGAGGCTTGCCGTCGCCCCACAGCGGCCCGCCGATAGCCCAGCACCCCATACCCATCGCGCTGATCTCGATCCCGCTGCGGCCCAGTGTCCGTGTCGTCGTCATGCGACCCAGCCTTCAACCTGGAGCGCACTCCAGGTCAAGTACGATGCCGACATGAGCTCGTACTCGCCCGCCGAAACCGCACGCCGGAGCGGATTCAGCCTCGACACGCTGCGCTACTACGAGAAGATCGGCCTGCTCAGCGGCGTCGGACGCACGTCGGGCGGGCGCCGGGTCTTTACCGACGACGATTTGAGCTGGCTCGACCTGTTCCGCTGCCTGCGCGACACTGGCATGCCGATCGCGCAGATGCGCCGCTACGCCGAACTGGCGCGCGCCGGCGCCCAGACCACCCGCGAACGCCAGGAACTACTAGAGCGACACGCCGAGATGGTCGACGAGCAGATGCAACTGCTCCAGCGGCAGTACGACCATCTACGCGAGAAAATCCGGTACTACCAAACAGTCACCGGGACAACCTGAGCCGAGATGGAGACCGCCAAACAGGACCTGAAGCCACACCCGATCCATCCGGGCACGCAAGATCAGATAACACAAAGCCCAGGTTTCGGATCAACTCCGTGGCCTGGGCTTTCCGTGTGGAGCGGGTGACGAGAATCGAACTCGCACTTGTCAGCTTGGGAATTTTCAGATCTTGATGGCTCTGGAACTGTCACACAGTTCAAGCTGGATGCGGCAGTGACCAATCACGACCGTTCGGGGGACCGCTTACGGACCGGGCTACTGGCCCGTGGCTGGCCCGTTCGATCTTGGGTCGCGCTGCTTGATCCGTCCGTCGCCAGACTCGATGCGATTAGCGACCGGCTCACTTGGCGTTGCGTTGGCCTTCGGACAAACTGACGACGCGAGCCGAGTCGATCAAGGACCGGACTGTCTGGCGCTCTGGCGACTTTGACACCTAGGTGTCAACGAGGGCACTCGTCGTACGTGTCGCAGGATCGCCAGCGGCAAGAGCCAGAGCAGCAACGCGGGGCGGAACCGGCTGACGCCGAAGCGGTCGGGCTCCGACCGCTTCGGTCTTGTGTAAGGCGGCACCGACTCGCCCGTCCCTGCCCTGATCCTGACCGTCTTCTGGCCTGCCGAGTTGCCCATACTCCCGGTGTCCGTGGTCTTCGTTGGTCGTTGTTGGTTGCCGCCAGACGCCCTGATAACGGCTCAGGCGGCCCAGTGACGGCCCTGCACTGCCTAGCCCCGGCACGCCCCGATACAGTGCGTCGACATGCCTTCCAAAGCACTGCTGACGATCCCAGTCCGGTTCAGCAACCACCTCGCGTTCGCACCGGACCTGACACAGGTCGCCGTTCAGCCGACCTTGGCCGAGCCCGGGACGACGGAGATCTACTCACTGTCCGACGGGTCTCTGCTTGCCAGCCTCAGCATCACCGACGACACATCGCCGTGGCCTTGCCAGCTGGTGTATGTGGGCGACGCGATCGTGTACCTGGAGTGTTGGGAGAATGACGTACGCCGCTGGCGTGTGGTCCGACACCGGCGGCCGGACTGGTCCCGGGAGATACTGGCCGAGTCTATGGCGGGCCACGTGGTCAAGCTCGGTGCGATTCCGGGTGGGTTCGTTGTTGTTGCGCCGGACCACTTCCTGCTCGGTACGGCCGATGGGCCGCTGAGCGACCCGGTCTGGCATCCGACTCTGGCGGATGGCGAGGCGATGCTGCTGACCACAGATCTGGCAAGCGGACGGATAGCGGTCACGCTTGACGACACGGAACGGCTTATCGTCTTCGATGCCGATCTCCAGGTACTCGGCGAGACCGAACTGCACCAGAACGAGGCCTACGACGCCTGGTTCTGCGGGTCGGAAACGCTGGTGACGTTCGGCATGTTCCAGGCCATCCGGTCATGGCGCATCGAGGACGGTTCTCTAGCTGTCCAAGGACACACCTGGTTGCCGAAGGAGGATGTGCAATTCAGCGACTACACCTGGCCCCTTGGGCTGACAGCCATGCCGAGCAGGAGCCTTATCTCATTCGCGCGAGCGTCGGGTCCACCACTGTGGTACAACGCCCGCACGCTTGAGACCGTGGCGGAGCCGCCAGGGTTCGGTGACTGGTTCCCGGTGTGGTTGTCGCCAGGCGATCGTTATGCGATCGTGCAGGACCACTCGGGCCTGCAGGTGTACGACCTGAGTGCTCGACGAGATCGCCGATGAGATCGACCGTCGCCTTACGCGGACGGCGGATCACGAAGGCGAAGGAGTGCAAGACGATGACGACGGATCGGCCGGAGTCCCTGCCCGTGTCGGCTAGTGGCCCATGGCTGGCCCGCAAGATCGAGAACAAGAAAGCCCAGGTTTAGGATCAACTCCGTGGCCTGGGCTTTCCGCTTGGAGCGGGTGACGAGAATCGAACTCGCACTGTCAGCTTGGGAATCGCGTTGATCAATACTGAAAGTAACGACTATCCACGAAAGACCGGTCAGAAGACTACGGTAGGTAACTTTCTCTGAATCTAACAGGAACCATTTGACCGCCACTGCCCGCCTTATCGGGCATGTATCGGGCACGGAAACGTGGGCCTGCTGACGTGGGTTTGGCTGGGTTATGAGGGTTCCTAATCGGATCCCAATGATCCTGAGGTTCCCCCGATAAAAATTTTGTCGGTGACTTCCAACCGGGTGAAGCCTCGGTGCGTCTACCGTGGTGATGGAGACGTTCGCGGGTTTTAACGAGTTCGTGGCGGCACGGTCGGTCGCGTTGTCGCGAGTGGCGTACCTGCTCACCGGTGACCACGCGGCGGGCGAGGACCTGCTCCAGGAAGCCCTGGTCAAGGCCGCGATCCGGTGGAGCAAGGTGTCCAATCCGGAGGCCTTTGTGCGTAAGGTCATGTACCGGCAGGCGGTCTCGATCTGGCGCAGGCGCCGGCGCATCCAGGTGGATCCGGTCCCGGAGCCTCCTGAAGGGGGCGGGCCCGATGTGTCCGAGAACGTCATCCGCCAGCTACTACTGGAGCTGGCGCTGGAGCGACTCACGCCGCGCCAGCGGGCGGTGTTGGTGCTGCGTTTCTACGAGGACCGCAGCGTCACCGAGGCCGCCGAGTTGCTGGGCTGTTCGGAGGGCACCGTGAAAAGCCAAACCAACCACGCGTTGCAGCGCCTGCGGGAACTGGCCCCGGAGCTGGGCGACATGTCCAGGGAGGCAATCAGGTGAACGAGCTGTCCAAACTCTTTCGCGACATCGCCGGGCAGGCACGCGGCTATGACGTCAGCGCCTCCGCCCTGCGGGTTGCCCGCAGGCGTCGCAACCTGCGGCGCATCGCCCCGATCGTGCTTCCGCTTCTGCTCGTGGCGTTGATCGCCGGAGTGTGGCTGCCCTTGCACCGCGCTGAGGCGCCTTCCACCAACCCCCTGTTCTGGCTGCCGTCAAGGATTGCGGCACCTGACGCCTCCACCCCTGACTTGCCCACCGACCGGGCGGTCGGCGTGGCAGCCTTGGTGTACACGCCGTGTCCTCAGGATTGCTGGCGGGTCGTGGTCCTGCGCGATGGAACCCAGTACCGGTTGGCATCGCCGGGCAGCCAACCTGTCCACAGACTGTCTGCGGGGCTTTCTCCCGACGGGCGCTGGGTGGCGTACCCCGACGCCAAGGGAGATCTGATGCTGCGCGACCTGACCGGGCGGACGGTGGTCACGTTTCCGGACATGAGGCCGCGCGCCTGGTCACCGGGGGGTCGCTATCTGGCTCTGGTCCCGGTCAACTATCGATCGCCCCCGCCGGTCACGATTGTCGATCTGACCACCGCCGCGGCCATCCGCACCCTGTCCATGCAGGCGCCCAAGGCCGGATACGCCATGGACATGGCGGGCATTCTCGACAGCGGCGAACTCATCTGGGTCACCTCTGAGTTCGCCAATATTGCGCCGCCTGACCTCACGTCGGTGCCGCAAATTCCGCTGCCAAAATCGGCGCAAGTCCAGATCACCGATCCCGGCGGGCGTCAGGTGCTGCACCAATGGGCCCTGCAAGCGCCGGCGGGCAGCGGATACATGGCTCCGACCAGTGCCATCATTTCGATGCTGGATGGAAGACTGCTGGTGCGCTTCACGGTCGCCTACGCCTGGGGTACGGCTGCGGGACCCGCCGACATCGTCGATGCGACCACGGGCGCGGTCTTGACTCATTACGCTGTGCCGGCAGCAGCCGGCCCATTCGACATATGGGGCGCGGCTGGCCTAGCTGACGGACGGCTGCTTGTCGTGCGCGCCCGGGCCAAGCAGCCACAGGTGGCATTGCTCGAGCACACCAATGGCAAGCCCCAGACGATCAGTGAGGTCGAAGGCGGATATGGCACACTTATCCTGCCCGGCAACGCTTATTAGCGCCACTTTGCACAGCGTGGGCACTGCCATCCCGTCGCCGTCGACCCACACACCGTGGACACGGGTTCTGTCCCCCGGTCAAGGTGGAGCACCCTACGCGCTGAACGACCTTGACCGGGGGACAGGTTCCGTGTCGGCTCCGCCTGGGTCGATGGTGACGGGACTTCGGCCATCCCGGACCCCGAGTGCCCCCGCTGGCGGCATCTGCCTTCCCGCCATGGCTCAGAGCCCCTCCGTGGCTGAGCGCTCGCCTCGGGCCGGTCCGCCTAGCCGAAGGCGACCGGGCGGACCGCGTCCGAGTGGGGCGAGCGCGTGCGGCCCGTCAGGGCCGCCTTGATCCTGTAGCGAGCAATTCGGCAGTGAAATCTGTTGCGGGCTAGGGAATCCAGTTTCGTCGGGGCGGGTGCTTCCTGATGGCCGATGGCTAAGCAGGTGCGGTGCGCGTCTGGTCGACGTGACTAGTCGAATCGGCAGTGTGCCGCCGACCCCCAGAGTCCATGCTGCTCGCCCGGGGGCGGGTTCGAACCGATGGTCCATACACGACATCCGCCGCCTGGCCTAGGGCTGTGAACCCCGCCAGGCGTCCTCAATCTCACGCCATGCGGCATCTTCCCGCTCCCGGAGCTTTGCCAGCTTATCCACGTCGATCTGTTCGCGGAGATCTTCGATGGCGGCGATGGCCTGCTGAGTGGCGTCGAACGCATCGCGTACCCCGCTCAGGGCCCGCAACAACTCTGGGGAAACCGTCACTTCTCACCATCGTTCCTGGCGTCCAGAAACGCCTGCCAGCGTTGGGCCTCGCGTTGGCGAAGTTCAAGTATCTCGGCGATCGTGGAGCGGCCAGGCAGCGTCTCACGCGTCATGTACTGCCTGAGGCGTGGCTGCTCGTCGGGGCACTGCATCGGCCGGTATGAGCGGTCCCAGTGGGGCGTCTGCGACCGCTGTGGTGGCGTCGAGTGGGTCGAGGATGGTATTGACGCCTGCGACTGGTGTCACGGTGGCGTGGTCGAGGTAACCGACGCCTACACGGGTCCGATCGCTTACGGCCGTGAGGCGGTGCGGTCATGAGCGGCTACCGGCATGACTGGCGGCAGCTGCGGGTGTCTCGGGGCTGGTCGCAGGGTGAGTTGTTGCGCCGGTTGGATGCCGCTGCGCGTAAGGCGGGTGTTGGGCTGCCTGGCCGTGAGGCGTTGAAGCGGGCGTTGTCTCGGTGGGAGAACGGCCGGTGTGTGCCGTCCCAGTTCTACCTGGTTTTGCTGCGTGAAGTGCATGGGCTGCAAGGACTTCCGGGTGTGGCGCCATCACAGCTTGCCGCTGTCTTGGACGAGTTGAGCGCCTTGTCAGTGCGGATCCGCATCCTGTCGGAGTGGATCACCGGGCTTGACGCTGGCGTCGATGTGCGGGCGGTGGCGGCATGACTGCTGTGACTGGCCCGCTGTCGTGGCGTCAGCGTCGTCTGGCGCGGGGGTGGGAGCCGACCCAGATGATCGGCCGGATGAAGCTCGCAGCTGGTCGGTTGGGGCTCACGTTGCCTCCTGCGTGGCTGTTGGTCAAGTGGGTGTTCCTGTGGGAGAACCACCGGGCCGAGCTTCCCCCGTTCTACGCGGCCCTGCTTGATGATGTGTTCGCCCCGCGCACCTTGCACAATGCGGCCAACGGCCAGAGGACGATCGCATGACCGGCCCTGTGACCATTGCCGCGCAAGCCGTTGACACGCCTCCGGTTCCGCCTCGGCCTGGGTCGCGGGCGGACCGGATGGCCCAACCGTTGGCGGCCGATGTGCTGCGCGTGCTGGCAGAGCAGGCCGGGGTGTGCGTCAAGCCCCTTGCCATCCGCCGTATCGACACCAGCACGGGTGAGACCACGATCCTGGACGTGCCGTGCGGTGCGCGGCTGGCGTCCAAGTGCAAGCCGTGCGCTGAGTGTAACCGGCGCCTACGCCAGCAGCAGATCCGGGAAGGTTGGCACTCGACCGAAGAACCTGCGCCCGCGGTGGAGGCACCCTCCGGGGAGGTCAAGGCGGCGGTCGCGTTGCGGTGTGAGTTCGCGTTCGCGCGGGAGGAGGCCCTACGCGAGTCGGCCTGGTTCCAGGTTGTCGAGCTGGACCGGGCGATCGACCAGCTCGACGAGAGCCTGTCCACGATGCGGGTACGCGGCAGTCTGGCGGTACCTGCGGATGTGGTCAAGCCTCGCCGTACCCGTTCCACCAGGCGGCGTGACGACGCTGACGAGCTGCCCCGCCGGCGGGTCGAGAACAAGACGGTGGGTCAGGTGTACGCCGGCCGCGAGGGCCGGACCTACCAGCCGTCCACCTTCCTGACCGTCACCCTAGGCGGGCACGGTGCGGTGCACACCGGCGCGCGTACCCGACGCGGCCGTCTGGTGCCTTGCGAGTGCGGCACCCTGCACGGGCAACAGGACTCGCAGCTTGGGACACCGTTCGACCCGGACAGCTACGACTACCGGTCGGCAGCTTTGGATGCGGTGTTCTTCGCGGCCGGGCTGGACCGGTTCTGGCAGAACCTTCGCCGGGCGGCCGGGTGGAAGGTTCAATACGCGGGCACGGTCGAGCTTCAGAAACGGCTCGCCCCGCACGCGCACTACGCCATGCGCGGCACCCTCCCGCGCAAGCTCGTGGCTCAAGTCGCAGCTGCGACATACCACCAGGTGTGGTGGCCACCCTTCGACACCCTGCTGCACAGCGTGGACAAGCCTCCGGTGTGGGACCACGACACGGCGGCGTATGTGGACCCGAAGACCGGTGTGCCGCTCAAGCCCTGGACACAAGCTCTCGACGAGATCGAGGCGGCCGACGATGCGGAACCGGCCTACGTGCTGCGGCTCGGGACGATCCACGCCAAGGGGATTACCCCGGGGACGAAGTCGGCCGACCGGTCGATCAGGTACGCCACCAAGTACGTGACCAAGGACCTTATGGAGCAGGTCGCCCCGCGTTCCGAGGCGCAGCGGGCGCACTTCGACCGGCTCCACGCGCAGCTGTCGGTCCTGCCCTGCTCGCCGACGTGCGCGAACTGGCTGCTGTACGGGGTGCAGCCCGACAAGGCCAAGAAGGGTCTGCGTCCGGGTTCGTGTTCCGGCAAAGTCCACCAGCGCTCCACCCTCGGGTTCACCGGGCGGCGGGTGCTGGTCTCGCGCCAGTGGTCGGGCAAGACGCTGGCCGATCACCGGATGGATCAGCGTGACTGGGTCCGCTCGGTCCTGGCCGGTGACCTCGGCGACCACGACGACCCGACCCAGGGCGGCACACACTGCGGCCGGTACGTCTTCGAGCTGGCCCGGCCCGACGAACCAGACGTGCCACCGACACAAGTGCGGATCATGCGATCCATCGCCGTGCGGCACCGGTGGAAGCTGGCCCTGCGCAACGCATTGGAACCACCAGGCACTGTTCCGGCAACACAAGATCTAGTCCTATCCGGACAGACAGAAGGGAGCGTCACCAATGCAAGCACTATTGACCGTGCCTGAAGCTGCGAAGGTTCTTGGCACCACTACGCGGTTCGTGCGGCGGCTCGTTGCTGAGCGACGCATCGCCTTCTACCGGGTCGGGCGTCATCTTCGCTTCGACACCGCCGATCTCGCTGCGTTCCTTCAACGTGGGCGTGTCGAGCCCATCCGCCTCGGACGGGAGGGCTGATGGCCAAAGGAAAACGGAGGTTCGGCCGTGTTCGTAAGCTGCCGTCCGGTCGCTTCCAGGCTCGCTACCTCGGGCCTGACGGTATCGACCGTCCAGCTCCACGGACCTTCCCGACGCGCACAGATGCTGATCGATGGCTGACGCTGAAGGAAACCGAGATCCTTAAAGGGGAGTGGGTCAGTCCGGAAGGTATCAGTACCCGGCTCGGTCCCTACGTCCAGGAGTGGATCAGCCATCGGCCGGGACTCCGCCCACGAACTGTGGATCTATACCGGTACCTAAGCGTGAAATACATCGCACCGACCCTGAAAGATCACGCGCTGATCGACATCACGCCGGGCACTGTCCGGGCCTGGCGGGCGCATCTCACGGAGTCCGGTGTTTCGGCAACGATGATCGCCAAGGCGTATCGGCTCCTTCGTGCGGCGCTCAACACAGCTACCGATGACGAACTGATCCGCCGGAACCCGTGCCGGATCAAGGGTGCAGGTGTCGAGAAGCCGGAGGAGCGGCCGGTGGCGACGATCGAGCAGGTCTTCGAGATCGCGGGCAGCATGCCGCCCCGGTTCCGGGTGCTCGTGCTATTGGCCGTCTTCACGAGCCTTCGGTACGGCGAGCTGGCAGCGCTTCGCCGTCAGGACATCGACCTGTCAACGGGAATGCTGACGGTCCGCGCCACGCTCGTCGAGCGCTCGACGGGCGAGCTCGTCTTCGGTCCTCCGAAGACCGGAGCCAGCAAGCGGAACGTCACGATTCCGGCTGCCCTCCTGCCGGATCTCCGAGAACACATGGCGGGGTTCGTCGAGGGTGGCAGTGAAGCGCTCATCTTCACCGGCGTCACCGGCGTGGCGATGAGGCGCAGCAACTTTCAGAAGATGACCAAGCGGACGAAAGTCGTTGCGGAGGTTGGCCTAGAGGGCTTTCACTTCCATGATCTTCGGCATACCGGGAACAACTACGCCTCCGCCACGGGCGCCAACCTCCGCGAGCTGATGGCACGCATGGGTCACGAGACAACACGAGCGGCGGTGATCTACCAGCACGCAACCGCACAGCACGATCGCCTTATCGCTGAAGGACTCTCGGGTCTGATAGATCGGGCACGTAGCGGGCATGAGATCACGGGGAATCGACAAGCGTAAACAAAAGCCCAGGTCCGGGAGCTTCCTGACCTGGGCTTTTTCTTGGAGCGGGTGACGAGAATCGAACTCGCACTGTCAGCTTGGGAAGCTGATGTTCTGCCATTGAACTACACCCGCAACGGCGCACCACTGTATCACGAAGCCTCGCGAGGCCTCCGCCGCCGTCACCGACAGTCATTCATCCGAACGTATGCTTACCGGCCCGTCCGATCATCTCTAACGTGCGTCCCACATTAGCGGGATGCGGCACCTCACTCGGGTGCCGCGGGGAGGAACAGAGGTGATTCGATGAGGCTCAGGAGCATCCTCAGCGCGGTGGGCCTGTCCGGGCTCGCCGCAGCGGCGATCTTCACGATGAGCCCGGCAAATGCGGGGCTGGCCGGTGGCACGGTGTCGGCACCGGACGAGGTTTGCGTGGAGCCGGCGGCGGGGGCGGACGCGAAGGCGCGGCCGGGCGGTGGAGCAAAGACAGACCCGAATGAGCTGACGCCGGAGCAGGCGGCGGCGCGCGACAGCGATGTGCGTAGGGCGCTGGCGGCCAGGGCCAAGGTGGATCCGGAGGCGGGCACGGCGGCGATCGTGACGATACCGGTCGTGGTCCACGTGATTTCCGAGGATGGGACGCGGGCGGGCGGCAACATCCCGGACACCCTGATCACCAACCAGATCAACGTGCTCAACGACTCCTATGCCGGCCTCACGGGCGGGGTCGGGGTGGACACGGGCTTCCGCTTCACGCTGCAGAGCATCAACCGTGTCACCAACCCGAGCTGGTACCCGATCGTCTACAACTCCAGCACGGAGAGGGCGATGAAGGCCGCGCTGCGCGTCGGCGGCCCGGGCACGCTGAACATCTACACCGGCGAGCTGTCAAATAACCTGCTCGGCTGGGCGACCTTCCCGACCAGCAACATCGGCACCTACGACGGTGCCGTGATCCTGGCTGAGTCGGTGCCGGGCGGGACCGCCAGCCCCTACAACGGTGGGGACACGGCGACTCACGAGGTGGGCCACTGGCTGAACCTGTACCACACCTTCCAGGGTGGCTGCGGCGGTCAGGGCGACCGTGTCTCTGACAC
>Ga0075421_100011858_pt1 | contig 10808 bp, 12 predicted proteins | sample SoiMetdeltSBSDD5_FD_75292 | JGI IMG/M metagenome (GOLD analysis project Ga0075421, IMG submission 75292) | Bulk soil microbial communities from a Populus tree surrounding site in Tennessee, USA - Soil MetaG P. deltoides SBSDD5 | ecosystem: Environmental > Terrestrial > Soil > Tree plantation...
GGACGCGTTGACCCAGCGCACGACGACCAGCATCACCGGAACCTCGATGAGAACGCCGACTACGGTAGCAAGCGCCGCTCCCGACTCGAAGCCGAACAGGCTGATCGCCGCCGCAACGGCAAGCTCAAAAAAGTTCGATGCGCCGATCAGGGCGGACGGGCCGGCGACGCTATGTTTCTCGCCCATTTTCCAGTTCAGCCAGTAGGCGAGACCCGAGTTGAAAAAAACCTGGATCGAGATCGGCACGGCCAGCACGGCGATGATCAGCGGCTGCTCGAGGATCGCCTCACCCTGGAACGCGAAGAGCAGGACGAGCGTTGCCAGCAAGGCGCCGATGGACCAGGGGCCCATGCGGGCGAGTGCAGCGCGGTAGGAGCCCTCGCCGCGCTTGAGCAGCGCGCGGCGCAGCACCTGGGCGAGGATCACCGGGATGACGATGTAGAGGACGACGGAGGTCAGGAGCGTGTCCCAAGGGACCGTGATCGACGCGATGCCGAGCAGCAAGCCGACGATCGGCGCGAAGGCGAAGATCATGATGACATCGTTGAGCGCTACCTGCGACAGCGTGAAATAGGGATCACCATCCGTGAGCTTGCTCCAGACGAAGACCATCGCGGTGCAGGGCGCCGCGGCGAGCAGGATCAGGCCGGCGATATAGCTGTCGAGTTGCTCGGCGGGCAGGTACGGCGCGAACACGTGGCGGATGAAGATCCAGCCGAGCAACGCCATGGAGAACGGCTTGACCGCCCAATTGACGAACAGGGTGACGCCGATACCGCGCCAATGTCCTTTCACCTGCTGCAGCGCGCCGAAATCGATCTTCACCAGCATCGGGATGATCATCACCCAGATGAGCAGGCCGACCGGGACGTTGACGCGGGCGAACTCCATGCGGCCGACTGCCTGGAAAACGGTGGGGAAGAACTGCCCGAGCGCGATGCCAGCGACGATGCACAGCGCGACCCAGACCGTGAGGTAGCGCTCGAACCCGCTCATGGCACTGCGCGCAGCCTGTCCGGCCGCGATGGTGTATGGCGCGCTCACGATTTGCCGATCTCTTTCAGCTTGCCGGTAAGCGCCGGGCGGTCGAGCTTCTCGATGGGCAGTGCCAGCATGCGGTTGATCCGCGTGGAGAGTTCGGTGAAGGCTTTGAGGAAAGCCTTTCGCTTGTCCTCATCGCCTCCTTGCACGGCAGCCGGATCGGCAACGCCCCAGTGCGCGGTAATCGGCTGTCCTGGCCAGAGCGGGCAGGTTTCGCCGGCAGCGTTGTCGCAGACGGTGAAAACGAAGTGCAGCTCGGGTGCGCCCGGCGCGGCAAACTCATCCCAACTCTTGGAGCGCAGCCCGTTGGTCTCGATTCCGTGCTTCGCCAGAAGCTCGAGCGCAAAAGGATTCACGTTGCCGTTCGGGTTGCTGCCCGCGCTGTACGCGGTGAAACGCCCCTTCCCCGCCGAGTTCAGATACGCCTCGGCGAGGATTGACCGCGCCGAATTGCCGGTGCAGAGAAACAGGACGTTCACGGCGTCACGCGCAGCACGCCGCCTTCGGCGCCAAAGCCTTGCGCGTGTCGCTGCCGTATACCGGCACCGAGTCGAGCGTGTGGAACGATTCCCATGCGACGCCCTCCGGGTCGATGGTCCAGTACTTGTCGCTCTTCGCGTAGCAGCAGGATGCGTTCTTCTGCGCCGTGATCGCGACGTCGGCCTGCGCGAGCCTCGCACCGAGGTCTTCCAGCTCGCCTGAATCCTCGGCCTGGATGCCGAGGTGATCCACGCCGGTCTTTGCGCGGGAAGTCGAGATCGCGAAGTTCACGCGCGGATCGTCGAGCATCCATTTCGCGTAGTCGTCCTTGAGCACCGTGGGCTGCGCGGCGAACAGCGCCGAATAGAAGCGGATGCTTTTGCGCAGGTCGGAAACCGAAACATGGACATGGAAGCGTTTCATTTGCGTCGTTCCTTTTTCGTTGAGAGGGATGGCACTTCGCATGCAACCGCGCACGATGCGCCGGCGCAGCAGTTGTCGGTGAGGAAACCGACGAGCGCGTTCATGCTCTGGAAATTCGCTGAATAGATCACGAAGCGGCCGTCCTGCCGGCTTTGCACCAGGCTCGCGCGCGCGAGATGGGCGAGGTGGAAGGACAGCGTCGCCGCCGGCAAGTCGAGCTTTTCCGCGATCGCACCCGCCGGCAGTCCTGCGGGGCCCTGCTCTACTAGCAGGCGGTAGATGGCGAGGCGCGAGGACTGCGCCAAAGCGGCGAGTGCGTCGATGACCTGTAACGTTTCCATGTTTCCAGAATAATGGAAACATGGCGCGCGCGTCAACAACCGAATCCAAAAGACGATTCGGTACGGCGTTTGCTTACCTTTGCGGGGCACTGCCATCGTTCGGACGTTCGATCGAGAAAAGTGCAAAACAATCCGCAACTTACAAAGCGACCGCGCATGCTCCTGCGGGACCTGCCGGCCCCGTGGCGCGCCCTCGCCGAGGCGGAGCGCGGCGAAAAAGCACGCCGCAAACGCCGCGCCCGGGATCGCCTTGCGACGGCTGGCCGTCCGGTCCAGGCTCCTCCGGCACAGTCTGCGCGCGCCGCAGGGCTACGCCATGTCACCGACGCGAGGCCAGGAATCCGCAGGCAAAAGCTGGGTGGCGGATTTCGTTACCTCGACGCCCAGTCCCGCATCGTGCGCGACGCAGAGACGCTGGCGCGGATCCGCTCGCTCGCGATTCCGCCCGCATGGACCGATGTCTGGATCTCGCCCGACGAGCTCGGCCATGTCCAGGCCACCGGGCGCGATGCCCGCAACCGCAAGCAGTATCGGTATCACTCGCGCTGGCGCGAAGTGCGCGACGAAACCAAGTACGACCGCATGCTCGCGTTCTCGGCGGCGCTTGGCAAGATCCGGCGCCGCACGAAACTCGATCTCGCGAAGCCCGGGTTGCCGCGCGAGAAGGTGCTCGCCGCCGCAGTTCAGCTACTCGAGAAGACGCTGATTCGCGTGGGCAACGACGAATACGCCCGCGCCAACGGCTCGTTCGGCCTTACGACGCTGCACAACCGGCATGTCAACGTGCGCGGCAGGCGCGTGACGTTCCGCTTCCGCGGCAAGAGCGGCCGCGAGCACGTCATCGACCTCGAGGACCCGCGGCTCGCCGCGGTCGTGCGCCGCTGCCGCGATCTTCCGGGGCAGGAATTGTTCGCATACTTCGACGACGCAGGCGCGGCCCAGCGCATCGGATCGGCCGACGTCAACGACTATCTGCGCGAGATCAGCGGCAGCGATTTCACGGCGAAGGATTTCCGGACCTGGGCAGGGACCGTGCTCGCGCTGCGCGCGCTCGGGCAGCACCCGGAATTCGGCTCGCTCGCGGAAGGCAAGCGCAACGTGGCTGCCGCCATCGAGACCGTCGCCCGAACGCTCGGCAATACCAAGGCGGTCTGTCGCAAGTCCTACATCCACCCTGCGCTGCTGGACGCGTACCTCGACGGCAGCATCCAGACAACCGGCCGAGCCGGGGGTCCCCGACGCGCCAGCCAGCGTTCCGACGAAGCAAATTTGTTGCAGATTCTGAAAGCGCGACTGGCGAGCGACGCGCGGTAGTCCGTCGCCGCCAGCCGTCGTCGAAATTCCTTTACACGCTCGGTAAAGCCGGGACTACCCGGAAATGGCTCGCGCGCGATAGTGGTATCCCGCCGCGGCGCTGTAGTGTTGACAGCGATGGCGTGCAGGGGCGCATCGCCAGAACAGGATGCCATTGGAAACGAGCGACGACTCGCGCCCCGACACCGATCATTCGCGCTCAGGCTCTTCGCCGCAGCATTGCGATATCGGGCCGCGCAATATCCCTGTCGTGATGGAAGACCGCCTCGGAAAGCCAGCCGGGAGCACGTTGCGCTGGTTTTGCGGCGACGACTCCGGCGTGCACGAGCCGCGCGCATACGCATTCTGGTCGGTGCTCGCAGGGCCGGTGTCGCTGCTGGTCTTCCGGGTCGCCGACGGCTTTCCTATGGAAGACGCGCTACGGGATCGTGCCCGAATGACGCTGCGGCAGATCGACCTGCTGCACAAGTTCGCCGATCGCGTGATGCCGGCCACGGCTGACGAGGTAGAACTGTGGCTCAAGTCGCATCCGGCGGATGCGCCTTTTCTTGTTTCGGACGCTCCGGCATAACTTTCCCTGGCGACAAGTGCACGATTTCCTTCGCAAGCCGCCACAAGCGGCATAGACTTTGCGTCGCTCACGCTCCTCTCTTGGGTTGTCAAAATCCGCAAATGGATCCCCGACTGCTCGCCGCCTTGCGGCATGACATTGCCCGCATCGAAGAGCTGATCTCCTTTCCGACCGACCATTTCGCGTGGAAGGAGATCCAGGCACGCGCATTGTCGGTCCATCGCGGGGCCGCAGCGCTTGCGGCGGCCGAGCAAGCCGCTTATGTGCGATTCGCGATCGACGATGCGCTCAAGGCCGGCGCAGGTGCCGGCGAGCCCTACCGGGAGAAGCTGCGCCACCACCTCGCGCTGCTGAAGTCACTGCTGCCGGGCGCAACCGAGCCGCCGGCGAATTGAGAGTCGGGTCAGCGCGGCGCGAGCGTCCCGACTTCGCGGGTGCAGGCTTGGAGACATCCAGCCTTGCGGGGTTGACGCCCCATCGCGGCAACGGCCGTGTGGGCATCACTGGCAGTTGGTAGTGGCGTGACCGGTCGAAAAGTCGCAATCCAGGAGCAAGCATGGCGTGATAGAAGAACATCATCGCCTGAGCGAGCTCCTCCGGTCGCTCGCGGGTGACGAAGTGCCCGCAGTCCAGCACGAGAATCGCCTCGAGTCCGGGTACGTGCTCCTCCATTCCTTGCGCATACTCGATGGGCTGGCGGGGATCGTGCTCGCCGTGCACGTACAACACCGGCATCGTGAAGCGCGAATAGTCGACCGGCGCGCTTTTGCGGATGTCGCGAAAATAGCGCGGCACCGCTTCGGCGATGCCGGGATAGCTGAACTCGGCGACGATCTCAGCGACCTCCGCCTCGCTCGGCCTGGTCTCCGCCTTGCACGACGAATCGAACCAGACCCGCACGTACGCCTCTGGATTGCGCAAAAGTCGACTGAACGCTTCCGGGTTGGTCGCGTTCCATTGGTGGTGCATGGCGTTGCGCGCGTCGTAGCGATGAAGCGAAAGACAGCAGCGCACGTAACGCTCCACGCGTCGCGCGGCCTGGTCGCAAAGGTGGTCGCCGACGATCACGCCCCAGTCGTGCCCTGCCAGGCGGAACCGATCGATCCCGAGACTGTCGAGCAGCTCGAGAACCTTGCGCGCAATGTTGTTGCCCGTGTATTCGCCTTCCGCCTTGTCCGATTGGCCGTACCCCGGCAGATCGAGGGAGAGAACGCGGAATTGTCGCCCGAGGATCTGCATCTGGTGGCGCCAGCACTGCCAGCTCTCCGGAATGCCGTGAAGGAGGACGACCGGGTCTCCTTCGCCCACCTCGGCCCAATGCCACGTCGTGCCGTTGATGATTTCGTGGCGATGGAGCACCGGTTTCATGGATCAGCCGGGTTGCAACACCGGCGTGATCTGCTCAAGCGGCGGCAGAGACTTTCCGCCGGAAACGACGAAAGCCCATTCGGGGAATTCCCGGATCAGCAGCACGAAGCGCTCCGGATCCGTTCCCAGCGTGCCGCGCAAGGCTTCGAGCGCTTCACGATAGAAAGCGCGCGCACGTTCGGCCTCCTTGCCGCGCCCCGGCCGAAGATCGACGGTAATGATCGCGGTGCGGTCTGCCGGCTCGGCGAGCATCTCGTGTACGGCAACATAGATGTGCTCCTTTGCCCAGGTGCGCGCAATGCAATCTTCCAGAAGGCGCTTCACCTTGACGCGCACTTCCCTGGAATGGCCTTCGGGAATGTCCACTCGAATGATTGGCATCGATGTCTCCTTCGTGTCCTACGTTCCGGAAAGGTCCTTGACCAGCGCATCGAGCAATTCGCGCCGCATGCCGTACTTCGCAGCCAATTCTTCCAGGCGCTCGGGCGTCATGGCGCTGCCCGCCGCGGCCGATGTCGGTGACCACCCCTGCTCGCGCAGATTGAGCGACACCACGTCCCAACGTGCGTAGTGTCCCATCGGATCGAAGATGTTCTTGGCGACGATCCGGTCTTCCATGTGCAGGTCGGCGTAAATGGTCGTTTCCTTCCCGATCGTCGGCTCGACCAGGTACATGCCGAACGGATTGACGATCGCCGATCCGCCGATGGCGGAGGAAAAATTGGAGCGGCCCTTATACGGAAAGTCATCGGGAACGGTGCTCGCGGGCTGGAACATGTTGGCGGACACCACGAAAGTCTGCGTCTCGAACGCGTATTCGCGGATCGCGGAGTCCTGGTCGCAGGTGTGCCATGGCCCTGCGTTGCCGGACATGTCCCGTGTGGACATCGTGTCCCCGGTATAGCGCCAATACCCGGGCCAGCTGGCCGCATGGATCTGCTCGCCTTTGGTCGCCATCGCGGCTTTGAATAGCGTGACATGGTTTTCGAAACAGATCAGCCCGCCCAGCATGCCGATGTCGGTGCTGAAGACCCCAAGGTCCAAGGCGTCGCCCATCCCCCAGAAAAATCGCTCCTGGTAGGTTGGCATCAGCTTGCGATGCCTGCCGAGGATGCTTCCGTCCTTTCCGACATAGACCATGGTGTTGTACAAGCTCTCGCTGCCCGGGCGCTGATCCCGCTCCGAGATGCCGAGCACGCAATACGCCGAGGCCGCGCGCGCGGCGCTTTGGATCGGCGCCAGGTCGCGCTCGATGCTGACCGACTCGCGGTGATATGCGATGACGGTGTCTCTCCATTGCTGCGCGCTGGCAGCGTCGGTAAAGCTGAAGCTGCCGCGCCAGTAGGGATACCCCGGCACGCCGGTTTCCGGAGTGACGATCAGCTGAGCGCCCTCGCGGCCTGCGGCCTGGATCAGATCAGCGTATTTCTCGATCGTCCTGCGCTTGTCGAGGAAGATCGGGGAGGCCTGGATCGCGGCGGCGCGGACCACAGTTTGCATGTCGCGTTTCTCTTTCGTCAGGGCTGGGCTATCTGCCGAGCAGCACGAGGCTGAGGGCCGGGAAGAACGCAATGATGACCCATGCAACCAGAAGCGCAACCAGATAGGGCAGCGCCCGCCAGGCGATCTGCATGTACGGGTATCCGGTGATTCCAGCGGTCACGTACAGGTTGAGCCCATACGGCGGGGTGATGAATCCGATCGCGTCGCCGACGCAGAAGATCATCGCAAAATGGATCGGATCGACTCCCGTATGTGCCGCCAGCGGCGCCAGGATCGGCGCCCAGATGATCACGTTGGGGATCGACTCCAGCACACAGCCGGCGAGCAGCACGACGATCATGGCGATCATGATCGCAATCCATGCCTCGGTCGCGAGCGGAGCGAGGAAGTTCCGGACCATATCCGGGAATCCTACGGCGACGAAAGTCTCCTGCAGGATCAGCGATACCGCGACGATGGGGGCGATCAGTCCGTTGACCACCGCGCTTTCCAGGAACACCGAGGGGACCTCGCGCCATTTCAGGTCGGCGAACAGCAGCCCTGCGACCAGCGCATAGATGACGACCGCGCCAGCTACTTCGGTCGGCGAGAACACTCCGCTGTAGATGCCTCCGAGCGCGACGAAGATCCCCAGAAAACCCAGGTTTGCCTGCCACGCGGCCCGCGCGACTTCGGAAGCGGAGATGCGCTGCGGCCGGTCCCAGCCGTTGCGCCACGAAATGATCGCCGCCACGATCATCATGGAGAGCACCATCAGGATTCCGGGCAGGATGCCGGCGATGAACAGGTCCCCCGGCGACACGCCGAGCAGGACGCCGTAGATGATGAAGATGAGGCTTGGCGGGATGATCACGCCGACCGTCCCGCCGGATGCGGCGGTCGCCGCAGCGAAGATCTTGTCGTAGCCGCGTTTGATCATCTCCGGAATCATGATCCGGCCCATCGTCGCCGCAGTGGCGGAGTTTGAGCCGCTGATCGCGGCGAAGAAACCGGACGCCGCAATGGTCGACACAGCCGTGTTGCCGGGGAAGAAGCGCAGCGCCGCCCCCGCAAACGCGGTCAGGCGCTGCGCGATGCCGCCGGCGCGGATCAGATCTCCGGTGAGAATGAAGAGCGGCATCGCGAGCAGCGCGAAGATCTTCAGTCCGAAGAAGGCGCTCTGCCCGACGTTGGAAAGCGGCAGCACGTCGCCGAAATAGGACACCGCGACGATCCACAGCCCCATGCACAGGACGATCGGGACGCCGTAGATGAATGCCGCGATGCAGGCGCAGGTTGAAACGGCCAGTGCGAGTTCGACGGGCGACACGTTGTCGCGGCTTCGGCCTAGATGCGGGAAAAATCGTCGCGCCGGAACTCATCGACCAGCAGCGCCAGGTCCTGCAGCGCGCGGATCACGATGAGCGCCCATCCGACGGGCACCGCCGCAACCGCGATCCAATACGGAAAGTGGTCCGTCCCTTCGAGCGTGGCGCCGAGGCCCATGTGCATCTGCACCAGGCCGATCGAGTAGTAGATGACGATGATCGCCATGACCAGCCACAGGAGATCGTCGAGGACGTAGCAAGCGAGCCGGCCCGCTGGAGACAAGCGGTTGCGGATCGCGTCGAAACGGATATGGCTGCGCCGCCGCACGTGGTAAGCGCAGCCCAGCCAGCTGAGGAAGATGAACGCGTGGATCGCCCCCGTGCCGCCCCACTGGGTCTGGGATCCGGTGATGTAGCGCAGGATCGCCTCGCCGCCCACGATTGCGGCGATGAAGACGTACAGCACGAGCATGGCGTAACGCTCGACGTTCGCGTCGAGCCAGCGCGTCGAGCTCAGGAACAGCCGGGCAAGCGTCGCCATTGTTGTTGTTCCTCCGTTCAGCGGCACGGCGCCCTGCTCTGTTCGAGCACGGCGCCGTTCCCCCGTTCAAGACAGTCCGGCTAGGCGCTCCACCACTTCCTCGGCTTCACGGCCTCCGCGGCCGTTCCTGCCGGCATCTCCTTGATGATCTTCGTGATCTCGGCGTACATGTCCGTTCCGCCCGAGAGCTTGGTGATCCGCTCGCGCCAGACCTCGTACGGCTTCGGGTTGTGCTGCGGAGACGCACGCCGGACCCATTCTTCCCTCTCCTGGGCGGTCAGCACATTCACCTTGACCCCGTGCTTCGCCCACAGCGTGCCCGGCTTCGGCGGGTCTTCCACTCCGACTTTCTCGCGCAGCGATTTCTCGTTCTCCTTCTGCGACCATTCCTGCAGCATGAACGCCGACTCGCGGATCGCGTTCTGCACCTTCGAGTCGAGCTTGCCGAAGACGCGGCTGTCCATCCCGGTCATCTCGGTGCCCGGGAAGTAGCCGACCACGACTTCCTGTCCGGTCACGCCGCCCATGTTGAAGCCGCCCGCGGCCGTGCTGAAGGTTTCCTGGCCGTCCACCACGCCGGACTTCAGGCCCTCGAGCGTCTCCGCCCAGTCGAGCGGCACCGGATTGGCGCCGAACAGGCCGACCGCGATGCGGCCGAGGTCCGAGCCCGTGACGCGGATCTTGGCGCCCTTGATGTCGTCGGGCCGCCGCACCGGCGGGCGGTCGCGCCACTTCTGGCCCATGAAGATGTTGCGCAATTCCGCCGTCGTCCAGAGGAACTCGACGTTGAACTTCTCGCGCAGCGGCTTGCGGAAGATCGCCTCGGAGCGCGGATGATAGAAGAAGTGGTACATCGACGCGCGGTCGGGGAACATGAACGGGAAATCGAGCGCGTTGAAGAACGGCACCGTATGCGCGGCATTCTGCGTCGACGAGTTGAACCCGTGCACCGTGCCCGTTAGGCATTTCTGGATGCAGGTGAGCTCGGTGCACAGCGAGTTGCCGCCGAACAGCTCGATGTTGACGTCGCCGTTGGTGCGCTTGGCGACATCGTCCCTGAACTCGTAGATGCCGATGCGCAGCACTTCACTGGTCGCCGGCGAATGACCCGACACGCCGAAGCGAAGGTTCACCTTGGCCTTCGCAGCGCGGGCCGCCTCGGCCTTCTTCTCTTCGTCGGCGCGTTGCGCCAGGTGAATGTAGTTCGTCGGCTCGCCCGCGCGCGCCGATCTGGCGAGCACACCAACCATCGTAGTTGCGCCGAAAATCCCTGCCAGCTTGTTGAAGTCTCTCCTCGATATACGCGCCATCTTTCCTCCTCCTCGCAAAATTCGGTTGGACTGCTGCCGCTAGCTCATTTCCCTCTCCAGCTCATTCAGCCTGCGCCGGATATGGCGGTCGCGGTCTGCGCGCGGCACGGTGTCACCTTCCTCGATGACCGCCAGCAACCTGCGGTTCAATTCGAGCAGCACCTCCTTGTCGTCGGCACCCGCCTTGGGCGGGACGGTGAGCAAGCTGTCCTGGGCGTACTGATGGATTGTCTCGCCGCACTCGGCGTGGAAGCTGGTATCCGGTCCGGTCTTGCCGGCTATTGCGTCGCGCAGCAACCTTCTGTAGCGGTGCACGCCGGCGTCGGAAGTCGCCGGGTGCTCGAGTTTGTGGATCGCGATCGGCCGCTGGCTGCAGATCACTTCCCAGTCCCCCGGTGCGCGCTGCCCTTCTTCATAGGTGCGGTTGCCGGTCTGGCCGATCAGGAAGTCGATCTTGTCGACGCCACAGTCCTGCGGACGGCCCAGATTCTCGGGATCGATCTCTTCGTTGAAGTGTCGCCAGCCGAAGATGATCATGTTGACGTCGTCGACCGGTACGTGCCACCGCGTCAGCGAAGTCGTCGAATGCCGGTACTTCGACGCGGTCGA
>Ga0075421_100011860_pt1 | contig 10807 bp, 11 predicted proteins | sample SoiMetdeltSBSDD5_FD_75292 | JGI IMG/M metagenome (GOLD analysis project Ga0075421, IMG submission 75292) | Bulk soil microbial communities from a Populus tree surrounding site in Tennessee, USA - Soil MetaG P. deltoides SBSDD5 | ecosystem: Environmental > Terrestrial > Soil > Tree plantation...
AAACAATAAGCAATCACCGGGGTGGATGATACTTTCACTTCGCCCGCTGTCTTCTGCACCGTGCGTGCCGACCAGATCAAGCCACCGACCAGTGCCAGTGTTTGTGCCGGCGCAAGAATGGATGTGAGCATCGGCTGCCACGCAATATTTGCCGTCCCGACTAAATTCCAACCAAGACCTAAAGGATCAGAGAGGGCAGTCATGATGTAGGAAGCGTTCGTGAGCACGAACGATAAACTGAATGCCATCCAGAACATTAAGCCCAGCGGAATGAGTGCAGAAGATAAAGATGCAAACCGGTGTTTGAGTGGAAGAATACTTTTTGCTTTTAGAATGCCAAGTATGAAAAATCCAGGAAGAATGACGAAGATGATTGTAAGAAAAGTGATGGCGTATATGAACCAGGTGCTTGTGCCAACGTGGTATGCCGCGTCCTTGAGCGCACCCCACGGACCGAGTAATACACCTGCATAGATCATCGCCGAACCCAGCATGATGAAGGCTTTGAAGGCTTCATCCATGCGGGTGGAGGGCTTTGCGAGATCGGCAGAAAACGGACGCAGGTTAACGGCGATATTGTCAAGTGGGCAGGTGCGGATACATTCCATGCACAAGCCACAGTAGGTGTTCTTTGTGAGTCCGCCTGGGAAAACATCCCACGGACAACCGTAGCCAGCTTGTGAACCGTTGTAACAGGGCTTGCCTTCACAAGTTACACAGACCTGTTTATCTTTAATTCGTAATTCAATTGGGGCGGTCTGGGAATAGAGACCAATAAATCCACCAACAGGGCAGAGATAACGGCAGAAGGCGCGGCGTTCGAAAACTGTGCTCAGTCCAATCGCGGCTAAGAGCATGACGGCAAGTACAATCCCTGTGATATTTGGGGTAGTGAGCAGGACACTGCTAAAAAGAGCCAGTAATAGAAATGAAATATTCTGCAACCAAATGTTGCGGAACATTTTTGGGACACGCAGATTAAGCCACTTTGGTCGTTTGCCTGGCGGAGCGAGTACAGCTCCACGTTGCAGCCACTCACCAGGCAATGGAATTGGACATACCGCACACCATCCGCGCCCGAAGAATGGAACTGCTACGAGGATCAGGATCGCCCACCATGCGATCCATACGAAGACAATGCTGAAGTTGTGACTGCCAACAGGCGTACCGATGAGTCCCGCAAGAACGGCGAAGATGTACCCAACCAACATCACGATAAAGACCGCCAATTGTGGGTAACGGCTTTTGAGCGTATTCTTTATGAAGCGGTTACGAGTAATTTCCACACGGTTCATAGGTGTTGCTTTCTCGTGCCTATCACGAAAGACGAAAGAGGAGAGACTCCGATCATGGTCAGGAGAGCAAGACCAATGGAACGAAATAGCCAATTGTTTGTGCCTACTGTAATTTTCCCGATCATGAACGGGTGCATGGCTCCACAGGTGACGTTGCATCGAAAACGGAAGGAGCCTGGCTTGTCGGCAACAAAGGTCAAGGTCGCAGTCTGGCCCGGGTCGGCTTCAACGGAAAGATCGTAGCCATCTACATATAGTCCATGTACCACATCAGTGCTGAGGAGTTGGATGGTTACAGTATCGCCTGGGTTGACTTTCAGTTCAGAGGGAGAATAGGCAAATTGTCGCGCATCAATTTGAATGATCCGCTCTTGAGACACAATGGTTGGAACTGGCAGAGGCGCGAACGCCACTACCAGTCCAGCCATCACAAAGAGGAGAAGAGAGAAGCGCGAGTTCATGAAATTAGGGGATGTTCGATGTCCCGTATTTGGAATAGGTCGCGTCTATGTACGCTCTGGCATCTTGCGGACTTTTCCCATCTCGCAACATGCGCATGACATCCTGCGTAATATCCACGCAGATGGAACAGCCGAGGGCATGATTATCGAAGGTGATACTGCCTTGAGGGTTTACATCTGAAACATAACAGGAGTAGTTCGAGGTGTGACCAATATTTCCGCAACCGCAATAGCAGGGAATATTCTTCATGACATCGGGATTGGCTGCTGCAAATTGATAAGCAGCCTGCACAGTTGTTGGCGCTGATTTCACTTCCGAGGGCATTTGATCCATCGCGAGCATATGCAAGTCACTGGATTGGCTCTTTGTAGAACAAGCGGAAATTGTGGTGGATAACAGGACTACTATTATGGAAAGAAATAAGAGTTTGTGTGTCTTTGAAAGCAAATTGGGCCTCCAGGATCGGATAGCCCAATGGTAGCCTTACAATTCAATTGTCCCCAGCGCAGGATAGCGTAACGCCTCATGCGCCATATGGCTTATGATGAATGTCATTGCTGACATTGAGATTATTCTTCTTCAACGGGATGTTCCACTTCGCCGGCCATGAACGCATCGGGTACCTGCTCGAAGACGCGCAGACAGGCACGCGTACAAAAATAGACTTGCTCGCCTTGATGCATGGCGCTGGGATAATTCGCAGGGTCTTTGAGTTTGCCTGCGCAGGCAGTTTGGTATTCGGGTGATTGGACAGAGGTGGGTTCGGTCAAATTTCAATTTTCCTTGTGACGTGAATTGTAATAGATGTTCCATGCGCCAAACACGAGCACAGCCACCGCGACACCGATCAATCCAGAGAGAAACACGGACTCCGACTTGAGATCGAGCCAGTCCTTTCCAAATGACCAGAACAGGATAGCGCCGATCAGAAATGCCGAGACGTAAGAGATGATCGACCAGTTTGCATTATGGTTGTCCATTTTGCGCTCCTTTGAACGCTTGATAAAAAGCGATGGGACCAAAGAATGTGATGACGTGCGCCGCCTCTTTGACTCCGCCGAAACCTGCCTCTGCTAACATGGGCAGGATCTGCCCCTCGAAATTGTCCGCAGTGCGCTCGAAGTTTTTCATCACAACTGCCTGTGCGTGTGTGAGAAGGTCGAAGGGTGGACCAAAGTCCACGATGTGGAAGCTGCCGTTCGGGCGGAGGATGCGGTGAACTTCCTTGAGGGCGCGTACCTTATCTACGCTCGTTAAGTGATGTGTGACGAAACTGCTTAAGACCATGTCAAACGAATTATCTGGATAAGGCATATCAAAAGCCAGCGCGTGATCCCATTGAATATCGACTCCACGAGATTTCACACGCGCAATATTCAACACCTTTTCGTCGCCGTCCAAGCCTGTTACTTGTGCATTGGGAATGGACTGCTTGATCATCATCGTCAACAGACCCGTGCCGCAACCGAGATCGAGCACACGTTGACCAGATTGAATATTTGCCTGTTGTATCAAGCGACGCCTGAGTGGATTGACAAGTTTGGCAAAAGAGTCATAAAACGGCGTTAACCCATGCAATCCGAAGGCAGGGACATAGTGGGAATCATTTTGTGTCATTGCAGCACCTCATACAAAATCAGTATATGTCTTTTCGACAAGACGAGTGAGCGGCTTTCTGCCTGATTCGATATAAGCAAAACAGCCTATCCAAAAGATAGACTGTTTTGAAAGAGGGGAGAGATTTTAGTGCTGGTGCTCGTGTTCTTTGCCGAGATATTTCTCAGGGTCCTTATCGAACGACTTCTTACAACCGAGTGAGCAGAAGTAATAGGTCTGCCCCTTATACTCGGATGTGCCAGCGGCGGTGGCCGGATCAATATCCATGCCACAGACGGGATCATGTACTGTGGATGTCATAAGTCATCTCCTTTTGTTTGATTATCACATTAACAGACATCTTCAATGAGAGCCGTATTACTCGATATCTTATGAGCATAATTGCTCGTATAAAAAAATCTATCCCGATTGTTTTGTGCAATCGGGGTAGATTTGAGCATCTCTCTTGTGGCTGTTTGATCTCTCCAACAATATATGAGCCGCGTTTTATAATCCAGAACAAGGCGGGTTCAGACGACTTCGAAGTTTGCCATCATTCCTTGATCTTCGTGCTCGAGCTTGTGACAGTGAATTAGGTAGCGACCTCTAAATCCGTCGAAGCGGATGAGGATTTCGACCGTTTCACGATCATTGAGGAGAACAGTGTCCTTCCAGCCCCTCTCCCAGGGGAAGACTGTGTTGCGCCCGCCGTTACGTGACTGAACTTGGAACGATGCGCCGTGAATGTGAACAGGGTGAGGAGCATTGCCATTGGTAGTGAAACGCCAGAGTTCTGTCTGACCGAAAGGAACCTGGAAGTCAATACGATTCATATCGTATTCCTTTCCATTGATGCGGGTCATGCCATCAAAACTGAACGAGCGCGTGTTGGCTGGGTTGGAGAGCTTCGCGATCGTGGACAGCGCGGTTGGAATAGTGTAGGGATCGGTGACCTGCCGCGTTACGCGGAACTCAAGTAAGTTCCATCCTGCTTTCAGATCCTGCAACATAACTTTTGTGCCGACCGGTAATCCGCGGAAATCCACGAGCAGATCGAGTCGTTCACCGGGGCTAAACTCGATCTGACTGACCTGGACAGCTGTTTCGAGTAGACCACCATCATTGCCGATCAAGGTAAACGAAGCGCCATTGTTAAGCGCGAGCTTGAAGAGTCTCGCAGAGGCGCCGTTGAGCACGCGGAAGCGATAGACCGCGTTGTCAACATCCAGATAGGGATCGCGGGTGCCATTTACCATTGGATTCTTGGCGAGATATCCGGATGAAGTTGGGTTGTAGATGAGATTGCCCGCGCTATCGAAATTCGCATCGCGCACGATGAGCGGCACCTCATAGTCGCCCGAGGGGAGACCGAGTGCAGACTCTTCGGGATCGTTGATGATGAATGCCCCAGCCAGACCCAGAACGACATGCTTGCCGGTCGCCATATGTGGATGGGGATGGTACCAATTCAGAGCGGCGCGTTGATTGATTGGGAATGTGTATAAGTAATTCACCCCAGGAGCAACCAGATCCTGTGGCTGACCGTCGGCAGCGGTAGGCACGATCATTCCGTGCCAGTGAACCGTTGTCGCCTCCGACAGTCTGTTCGTGAACTGGATGCTCGCAGAGTCACCCGCGTTCGCGCGGAAGGTTGGTCCGGGAAAGTAACCATTGTACGCCAGCACCGATGAATATTTGCCACCGCCCACATCCACTGAACTTGGCGCCGCTATAAGAGAAAAGTTGTTTGGGGAAGTGGCTGGTGGAATCCGAAGCGGATAGCGTGTGGTGGTGGTAGGCGGCTTCCCGCCAGCCAGCACGGGAGCCACCCGACCAACTACGATTGCACCAACCGCTACAAGTCCCAAGCGCAGGAAGTCCCGTCGAGTTAGATTACCACTGATTTGGGCAGACTCGGTATTTCCTGTTTGATCGATTTGTTTGCTGTTCATCATAAGTTCCTTTCTAGCAATCCACCAGTTAAGAATCCTATTTTCCTTATGTTCATACAAATTGTACTGATTTTCACTAAATATGAAACAAGGGAATGTCACGAATCCAAATGACAATTATCCTCATCCTGAGAATGGCGGGCAAAATATGCAGTATCCTGACAAGCTTACATGCGCATCGCCATCGGGAGCATAAACAGGTACACATTCATCACGGTGAGAACCACGATCAAGACTGCGTAGGGTGCAAAGGTTGCCCAGGCTTTGCCATCGGTGTGGTTGTTCTTTGCAATGCGGTAGGCAGTATAGAGTGATCCAGCGAAGCCAAGAACAATCAAACCATATTGCAGGAGTTGGATGGTTTCCATGCTGACCAGAGCGGGAGATACTCCGTGGAGTTCCTGACCGAACAGAGCGATCGCAGTATAGAATATGGACTTGCCCTCCGCCAGCAGGTGGAACAGGTTATGGGCGATATGACCTGCCACATCCAATGCAATGATGGCATAACCAAAGCGGGCGAAGTTTTCCACGAGGCTGATCTTATTGAATTTACCTGCAATCCATGAAGTAATGCCGAGCATTGCCACAGGGATGATGATGGCAATGGCGAACGTGATGCTGAATGTGATGGCGTAATTGGTCGTGCCTGTAACCTGTTCAAGCCATTTCAGCATCCCGCCCCACACTTCAAGCATGGTCACGTTCTGGACGAAGACGATACCCATGATGACCGCTGACAAAAACGCCTCTTCCATTTTAGGCTTGCGGATGAACCACAACTCTTTTGTGGGAGGGCGCATCGTTAATTGGATCGAGTCATTTGGGCAGTTCTTGATGCAGTCTGCGCAGATCACGCAATTGGCATTGGATGTCATCGTCTTGGGAAACTCGAACAACGGACAGCCTGGCGCTTTCTCCGTGCCCTTAAAGCAGGAAGCGGTTGTGCATGTGGCGCAGATCTCAGGTGTACCACGCAATGCCAGCATGCCCGTGCGGGCATAGTTGCCAGATAAACCGCCGAGGAAACAAATGTGGCGGCAGAAGGTACGGCGCTCGAAGAAGGAGCCGGAGGCAATCACACCGGTGGTGAGAGTCAGCATCAATACGCCGGAGCCGAAGGGGTTTTCAACCACGCCGAAAACATGGTCGCTCCAGGTGATGAAGATGAAAAGTGCATCAATGATCCAGATGCCATATTTTTTCAGGAATTTGGGAACCGGACGATTATTGCCGACGAATTTTTGAACCAGATCGTTGATGGTTGCAAACGGACAAATTGCACACCAGAAGCGCCCCAGGAACAAAAAGATGATCGGGATGAGTGGCCACCATAGCACCCATGTCAGGGCGGTGCCGAGATTGTCATGCGCGGATTCGGGTCCAAGCAGGAGTTGGAACATGATGACCATGAAGAGTAATAGCGTGGGCCACTGAATAATTCCAGGGAACCACTTGCTGCGCATGAGGCGGTCAACGGATTTGATCTGCAGAAGATTTCCTCCCGCAAAGATGCTTTTGTTTTGTGGTTTGAGTTCGGTTGCCATATTACTTTCCGCCTTTCACGGTGATGATTTGTTTTTTCATAATGCCTGCGGATGTGACCAACGCAACATTGATCATAACGAAGCTCCACAACACGACTGTCTTTGAATTTATCCCGGGGATTTCAACGACAAAATCGGCTTGTAGCATTTCACCGTTGACATGGAACATGACATGAACTTCATGTTCGCCGGACGATTCAAGATGTGTTTCAACCATGTACATTCCATGCTCGTCCGACTCCACCATTGAAATGGGCACTGCGACTTCTTCAGTATGGATTGGCGTTACTTCAGCAGGTTCGCCCATGTCCATACCGGACATGGAGTCGTGTTGCTGTTCAGCGCCATGCGAGTCTGTTTCAGCGTCAGCATGTTCATCTAATTTTGGTGCAATGAGAAGTTCCACCTCGGTATTTCGCACTGGCATCCCCATACTGTCTGTGAGCGTGACAACAATGGTATTTTCGCCTTTTGCCCAGTCGTTTTGGCTGGCGAGAGTGATGTGATAGCCGTGGACTTCCATTTCCAGTCCATGCCCGCCATCCTCTTCATTTGCCAGCACGGCATGCGGACTTGCAAACAGAAGGGCAAGTATGAAAAGCAGAATTGAAGTAGTGTAGAACATCCGTTTCATTGAGCCTCCGTAGCGATGAAAGAGTGATTGTGCATTGTCATATCTACGTGAAAATTGTAGTGATGCGCAATCTTACCCAGCCCAATGGATACTGCTCACCGCCATCTTGCTGTAAATGCCCCAAGCCATTCTGCTTATGACGAACATCACCCAGCCGCTATGACTGGGTGATGTGGATTATCTGATTATATTTCGCGAATGGGCTATTCCTGCAAGGCATAACCTGCCTGCTCCCATTCCACCATGCCGCCATCCAGATTCCAGATATTAGTAAACCCAAGACCGACGAGGCTTTCGGCGGCCATCACGCTCATCCGTCCACTGCGGCAATATAGGACAATTTTTGCATTTTTATCGGATGGCAGTTGAGAAAGATTTTGTTCGATCTCATTATAGGGAATTGATAGATCTGTATCAGCAATATTTCCTTCAAATGGAATATGCACATTGACGAATACAAAATCCTTGTCCCTCAGCATGGTATTCAGTTCATCGGGAATGATGTTTTGATACGAACCTCCCACGGCAGCAACTGTTTCACCCGTCACAGATTTGGTTTGACAGCCAGCTAGCAAAACAGCGACGAACAGAATGAAAATAAAAATTTGCTTTTTCATGACTTATGTCCTTTGGATTGCATGTCCGCTCAAATAACCGAGATAAGCAGGCACAAGCGGAAGCACACAGGGTGATAGGAAGGATAACAACCCTGCGATGATCGAAGTGAAATATGTCGGCGCGGCGGCGAAGAGGGCAAACTTCTCGACATAGAGTCCATTCTTGAACGCCCAAATCGCAATCAGGCTCATGGTATTTGTCAGTAATAAGACACCAATCGCGATGATGAACACGCCGCTGGCGAGCTTGAAATATTTCTGATAAGGTCGCATGCGTTTGATCCACCACGAAGCGCGTTCGAGTCCTACCGCCATTGCGAGAAATGGGATTCCCAAGCCCAACGAATAGCCCGAAGCGAGCCACATTGCCTGACCAACGGTCTGCTGGCTGAGACCCATCGTCAGGATCGCACCGAGCGTTGCGCCGATGCACGGGCTCCAGCCCGCTGCGAAGAAAATGCCCATCAACGCCGAGCCGCCATAGGTCCCGCGCTGACCTGTGTATTGAGCGCGCGTATCCGCATAAAACCAGGGAATGCGAATCACTTCCAGAGTTGCCAATCCAAACATGATAACGATCACGCCGCCAATCTGCGCGATAACCTGTTTATACATGCCGAACAATTGACCAAGCGCCGTTACTGATCCGCCCCAGCCGATGACAAAAACCAGCGAGAAACCAAATACGAATAATAGTGCGTGCAGAAATATTTTCAAGCGGTCGTTTTGAGATGAAATCAGGGGAGTTGTCGTTTCAGTTGCCATACATGTACCTTCCAATTCAGGATGGTGTCATGATAAGCAAAATCCCGCCCCTGCATGAGCGCAGGATGACGGGACTCTGGATAGGCAAAATGGCTTATGACTTTCGTCGCTTCATAATCGGACTTTTAGGTTGGTCCCCTTCCCCAAAGCAGATTCAATCTCGAGCCGCGCCCCGATTAAATCTGCGCGTTCATGAATGCCCAGCAAGCCGAAGTGTCCGCTGGGAGCAAGTTCTGTGGGGCTGTTCGGTACGATGAAGCCATTGCCATTATCGCTGACTTCCATTTGGGTCTCTGAATCCTCAAAGGTGATTTTCAGATCAGCATGGGTGGCTTTGGAATGTTTGACCACATTGTTGAGCGCCTCTTGCGCAATGCGATACAGTGACAGTTCTACTTCATGTGCAAGGCGGCGTTCCTGACCTGTTTTATGGAAATTCACGACGAGGTGATTATTCTGACTTGTCTCACGCACCAACATTTCTAGTGCGGTGACGAGTCCCAAATCCTCAAGATAGATCGGGCGAAGGGCGCGTGTCAGACGGCGGAGGTTTTCGATGGTTTGCTCGGCGAGAGTTTCCAACTCCTTGAGAGATTGTTTTCCGTTCTGATCCTTGACCGATTTCTGTGCGAGTTGTACGCGCTGTTTCAGGGCAATAACGGCTTGAATCGTATCATCATGTAATTCACGCGCTAATCTTGTTCGCTCCTCTTCCTGTGCGGAGGTGATCGCGCCGATGTAATCGTGCAATCCCTCCTGCGCAGACTTCACCTTGCGTGACATCTCGGTGAGTTCCATTTGCAGGTGTTGCACTTCGGAAATTCCACCGACTGAGTCTTTGATCGCGTCAAAGTCTCCCCATGCCAGCGCGGCAGCTTTGGACTCGAGCCTTTGAAGCGGCTGAACGATGCGAGATGCCACAAACCACAACGCTATCACCGCCAGGATAAAAGCAGGGACGATGACCAGCGGCGCCATTTGCGTGAGTTGCAGGGATGGGCTGGTCACCATTTCCCATTCTTCCTCGGTGATCAACGCCCAGCCAGTGGGCGTTATGAAACTGTATGCAACCACATGCTCAATATTATCCTGCTTAATGTATGTCGTTCCGCTTTCGCCGTGCAAGGCTTCAGTCACGCCTGGATGTTCAGGTGAGATGCTTTCCATTGCGAGAGGTCCGCTTGAGAACATAATCTGACGCGATGGATCAAGGAGAAAAATCGTAACGTGTGAACTGTCTGGATAAGATGTTGACAGGGTCTCGCGCGCGAGGGTTTCAGGGGAAAATGCACCAGCTACGATGATGTTTCGAGAAGGTATAACCTGTGAAACAATGACGAAGAGTTTGTTCGAGCTTGGATCAAGGAATGGGGAAGAGAAAACAGGTTCGGGGTTGGACGAATATGCGAGGGAAATGTTATTTTGCGCGACCCAATCCCAAAGTTCAGAAGGAGGCGTACTGGTGATGAGTCTCCTATCCAACTCCAGATAGGCGAGTCCGCCATCAAAGTCTGAAGCAAGATCATCGGTTGTTTGAATGAAAGTGGTATCCTCCGAAAGTTCAGCCAGCGCGACGAGATTGGAAATGTTGGCGGCGCGATGGTGCAGTTCGGAAGCCAGCGCTGCAGCGGCTGATTGGACGGCGCGTTCATCGCGTTCACCGACGAGAGCGCGCATGTCCTGTTGATGCAGCGAGACACTCCCAAACGCGATCAACAATAAAAGCAGAGTGAGCGGCAAGACCGTGATGGCAAGCAACTGCACGGTGAGACCGCGCCAGGATGGAAGGAATTTCTTCATTGAATCAATTCGGAGATTGCTTCGACCTCTTCAAGAAAGTGCCGTCTCGCAATGACATCAACATTCATTCTTCAGAGATATTGCCTGTGCTTTGTGAGATCAACCCCAGCGAGACAGCGCGCATCACCGCTTCGGTACG
>Ga0075421_100011862_pt1 | contig 10806 bp, 10 predicted proteins | sample SoiMetdeltSBSDD5_FD_75292 | JGI IMG/M metagenome (GOLD analysis project Ga0075421, IMG submission 75292) | Bulk soil microbial communities from a Populus tree surrounding site in Tennessee, USA - Soil MetaG P. deltoides SBSDD5 | ecosystem: Environmental > Terrestrial > Soil > Tree plantation...
CAATCGGGAACATGGGTCAGCGAATTATTTCCCAATATTGCAAAGATCACCGACGAGATATGCGTAATAAAAACCATGCATACGGAAGCGATCAATCACGATCCGGCATTGACGTTTATTCAAACCGGTGCACAACAAGGCAATCGTCCCAGCATGGGAGCATGGTTGAGTTATGGATTGGGAAGCGAGAATAAAAACCTCCCTGCATTTTGCGTGTTGCTATCAAGAGGAAAAGGAAATGGACAAGGCGTCTATTCAAAACTCTGGACAAATGGTTTTCTTGATAGTGTTCACCAGGGCGTGCAATTCAGCAACAGCGATGAAAGAGTTTTATATCTCAATAATCCCGAAGGCGCAGATAAACTGGGCAGACGAAGAATGCTGGATGAATTGGCAAAACTGAATTCATTATCATTTGAAGAATTTGGCGATCCTGAAATAAAAACAAAAGTGGAGCAGTATGAAATGGCTTATCGCATGCAAACTGCTGTGCCGGAACTGACCGATCTTTCAAGAGAATCTGACCAGATCATTAAAATGTATGGACCCGAATGTTTGGTGCCGGGAACCTATGCTGCTAATTGTTTGCTTGCAAGAAAACTTTCTGAAGCGGGGGTGAGATTTGTTCAGTTGTATCACCAGGGATGGGATCAGCACGATAATCTTGTTAGTGATATGCCGGGACAGGCGATGGATACCGATAGGGCATCGGCTGCGTTAGTGATGGACCTCAAGCAAAGAGGATTGCTGGATGAAACATTGGTGATCTGGGGTGGCGAATTCGGCAGAACAAATTACTGCCAGGGAAAATTAACGAAAGAAAATTATGGTCGCGATCATCATCCAAGATGTTATAGCATTTGGATGGCGGGTGGCGGTATTAAGCCCGGGATTTCCTATGGCGAAACGGATGAGTTTGGTTATAATATTGTAAAAGATCCTGTTCATATCAACGACTTTCATGCAACAGTTTTGAACCTGATGGGATTGCATCATGAAAAACTTGTTTTTAAACACCTTGGCCGCCGTTACCGGTTAACAGATGTTGCCGGCGAAGTGGTAAAAGGAGTACTTGCATAAAAACGAAGAATGAAATTATTCCAGCGCATTTTATCCAACCTTAGTTTTTTTATTATCGTGATGCTTTTGTTTTTGTTGTTCTTTCAAAACAAAGTGTCGCTTCCACCGGTATTGCAATCCGTGGGACGCATGCACCCTTTGCTTCTTCATTTACCGATCGGGCTTTTGATCATTTCTTTCATTTTATGGTTGGGCAGTAAAAGCATTGAATCGGGATCATTTGAAAGAATTTTTATTCTTGTACTCAGTGTAACAGCTTTTACCGCGGCGCTCACTGCATTAATGGGATTCTTTCTTTCGAGAGAAGGCGGGTATGATGAAAACACTCTTTCAAAGCATAAGATCCTTGGCGTAATAACCGCCGTTCTTGCTTATACTCTTTTATTGGTCTATCAAAATGGGCCGCAAAGAAAACTTCTATTTGGCATGTCAATGATCGCCTCATTATTAGTGATGATAATCGGAAGTCATTTTGGCTCAACGCTAACACACGGCGAAGGATTTGTATGGCAACCATTAAAAGGTGAAGAGGATATCCGGGAAGAAAAGATCACAGACACCAGCAGCTTATTTGCAGCGGCAGTGAGGCCGATCTTAAAAACAAAATGCTTTTCCTGCCACAACGAAAAGAAGGCAAAGGGTGGATTAATAATGACAACGGAGGAAAAAATCCTGGAAGGCGGCAAGAATGGGCCGATCTGGGTCTCGGGTGATGCACTGAACAGCCATATTATCCAAAACATCAACTTGCCCGAGGAAGATAAAAAGCACATGCCACCAAAAGGAAAGCCACAGCTTTCAGAAGATGAGATCAATTTTCTTTTTGCCTGGATACAGGATGGCGCCGATATGAAGAAACGGATGAAAGAATATTCAGATGATGATACACTGAAAATATTGGCATCAGTATTTATTCATTTGCCAAAAGAAGAAATGGCGAGGGTGTATCCGTTCAAAGCCGCTTCATTTTCTGTAATTCAAAAATTAAGCAGCCCGTATTGCGCAGTGTTTCCTTTGTCGGAAAATTCACCGGCATTACAGGCAGATTTTTTTGTGCGGGAAAAATTTAACCGGGACAAACTGGATGAGCTGCTAAAAATAAAAGAACAACTTGTTGTGCTCAATCTTAGCAATATGCCCGTTGAAGATGGCGATATGAAAACAATCAATCAGTTTACGAACCTTGAAAAATTGATATTGAATAATTCTTTGATAACAAACAACGGGGTAAATGAAATCAAGAAATTAAAGAATCTCCGGTCGCTATCTTTAGCCGGAACCGGGATCGATAAAAATGCAGCAAAATCCTTTTCGCTGCTTGATTCACTAAAGGAAGTTTTTATCTGGAATACCAAGATCTCTCCGGCTGATGCAGCCGAATTACAAAAACAAAACAGCAGGATCATTTTTAATAATGGATATATTCCCGATGAAAATGAAATTCTGACGCTTACTCCGCCCATTGTAAAGAACGAAGAATTTGTTTTGAATGATAATGAAAAGATCGAGCTGAAGAGCCAGCTTCCCGGTGCTGCTATACGTTATACAACAGACGGAACAGAGCCTGATAGTGTCAAATCTCCAATTTATAATGGACCATTTCCGGCGACTGGATTTACACTTATTAAAGCAAGAAGTGTAAAGCCGGGATGGTACAGCAGCGCCGTCACAAGCTTTTCTTTTTTCAAAAAAGGTATCAAGCCATCAAAAGCCGAGTTAGTTAATGAACCAAATGAAAAATACAAAGGAGAAGGTGCCATAACTTTAATTGATAATAAAAAAGGTCTCGCCGAAAATTTTGGTGACCCTGCATGGCTTGGCTTCAGGGAAAAACCATTTGCAGCCCTCTTTTATTTTGACACGGCGAAAACGATCAGCAACATTTCAATAAGTTATAACAAAAGCGTTCCATCATATCTCATGCCCCCTGCCGAAATAGAGATTTGGGCCGGCGAAGAAAAAGATAAATTAAAACTATTGAAGAAAATGCGCCCGGCGCAAATAACAAAAGCTGAAAAAAATATTGTAAGAGTGGAAGGTATCAAAACTGACATAGCGCCATCAACATATAAGTGGTATAAAATAATTGTAAAGAATCTTGATCGGCTACCACCATGGCATCCGGGCAAAGGAGACAAGGCCTGGATATTTATTGATGAAATATTTTTTAATTGATTATTTATGAAACGAAAAGAATTTATTCAAAACAGCTCATTGCTTATTGCAGGCACACTCATCGCAAAAGACAGCCTGTTTGATATTTCAGACGGCGAAATTGTGTATGGACAAAATGAGAAACGATATAAGCTGGTAAATGATTGGGTGAAAGCCGATGCAGCGACGTTGCCAGTAAAGGACTGTCATGAAATGGTGCAGGATGCAAAAGGCAGGATCGTGTTGCTCACAAATGAAACAAAGAACAACGTGATCTTCTTCAATAAAAAAGGTAAGCTGCTTTCAACCTGGGGTCATGATTTTCCAGGCGGACATGGATTAACGATCTGGGGAGATAAAGAGCAATTTCTTTTTATAACCGATACGGACAAGAACGAATTCTATAAGGCAACCATCGATGGAAAGATCTTACAAACCTGGAAATACCCGGTTGATTCAGGCAAATATGTTGACCCCAAAAGATTCATTCCTACCGAGACTACGATAACCAAAGACGGGGAAATATATGTGGCAGATGGCTACGGCATGCAATACATCACGCACTACGATGCGCAGGGAAAAATAAAAAACATATTTGGGGGAAGGGGAAATGAAGAAAAACATTTAGACAACGCACATGGCATTACGATCGATTATCGCACCAGCCCCGAAACATTAATAATAACCGACAGGACCCGTTGCTGTTTTAAAAGGTTCTCTATGAATGGTGATTATATTGAAACCATTTCATTGCCGGGAGCTTGTGTTTGCCGGCCTGTTATCAAAGGCGATCATCTGTATGCTGCAGTGCTTCGTTCTCCTGATCTGAATAATGTTGATTCGGGATTTGTGATCATACTTAATAAAGAAAATAAAGTTGTATCGGTATTATGCGGTTCTGAAGCGGCGTATGAGAATGGAAAACTGAAGCCGTTTCATCAAACAGAAAAACTTTTCAAGCACCCGCATGATGTACTGGTGGATGATGAAGAAAATCTCTACGTGTGTCAATGGAGTTCAGGGAAAGTTTATCCTTATAAATTCAAGCCGGTAAAATAATTACCATGGTCATTCGCAAAGCAAAGAAAAAAGATATTGAACAGCTATCCTTGTTGTTTGATAAATACCGGATCTTTTACCAACAGGAATCGGATATTAGAAAAGCAAAGGCTTTTTTAAAGAAAAGAATGAAGCTCAAAGAGTCTGCGATCTTTGTTGCTGAGGATCACAATGAACTGGTCGGGTTTACCCAGCTGTTTCCCATTTTCTCTTCTGTAAGAATGAAAAGGGCATGGTTGTTAAATGATCTGTATGTAGATGAAAAAGCAAGGGGAATGGGTGTTGCAGGTAAATTATTGAAAGCAGCAAGGGAATTTGGAAATGAAACAAATTCAAAATGGCTTTTGTTGCAAACAGCTATCGATAACCATACAGCACAAAAAGTTTATGAGAAAAACGGTTGGGTAAAAGAAACTGACCTCTTCTACAGGATGGATATTTAGAATATCAATTCAGATTAAGGCCGATAGTAAGCCCAAGCCAGGGTTTATTCGTGTAAATCCATAGCTTTCTATTCTTATCCATTAAATGATCAATTCCGCCTCCAATGCCAAAAGTAAACCTGTTGATAGCAGCAATTGCTGCTATCCCTGTTATCACGACAAAACCATCATACTCGATATTTGTCCCATTAAACGTCACCCATGGGTTCATTGGAGTAGAGCCAATACCACAAAATATACCTCCGCCGTATCCATGATGAGAAATTCTCCTTTGATATTCGCCGAATAAATTTTTTTTATAACCCAGCGCATATACATCATTTCGAAAGCCCGCATACAAAGCGCCACTAAAATTTGTATTAAGCTGCGCCGGAAAACCCGCCGTGGCAAAGCGAAATTTGAATGGGATGGTAATAATATCCAAGTCAAAGGACGAATGCAAAAGTTTTAAACCGCTGCCAGGGGATGAATTTGTTAGAGGAAATAAAAATATTGTTTCGGTTTGCTTGTCAACAACATCCCCATCTTTTCTTTCTTGAATAGCGAAAATTTTTAAAACAGTGTCTTCGAACGATACCCAAACCGGCTCATTTTTCCGGGAAATATTTTTATACTTACCATTTTCAAGATCATCAACGCCGCTTTTCTTTGAAGAAAGACATCCACCAAGAGATAAACAAGAAACAATAGCAAATGAAAAAGACAGGATCTTCATATACGATGTTCGTGAACTTTTGTAAAGCTAAAACCAGCCCCTTTTACGGAAAATCCAAAGCATGCCAATTGGAATTACCAGCATTAAGGCCACTGCCAAAAAAAATCCCCACGTTTCATGGGCATAAGGAATGATATCAAAGTTCATCCCGAAAATGCCGCCGATCACCGTTGCCGGCGCCAGCACACACGTTACGATCGCCATCACTTTCATCACCTCATTCATCTTCAGGTTTACATTGTTGATATAAAGGTCATGAAGGTTGATCATCATATCACGATAGGTCTCGCTAAGATCATTGGCCTGTACAATATGGTCATAAACATCTTTAAAATATTTGGTGCTTCGGTCATCAAGCAGGTCGCTGTCGCTGCGGATAAATCCATTAATGAGGTCGCGGACAGGGGCCATATTTCTTTTTAATACGATCAGCTCCTTTCGCAGAGTATTAACTTTTGCTAAAGTCCTCTTTGTAGTGTTTCTAACCACCTCTTCTTCTAAAATTTCTATTTGATCCCCGAGTTTTTCCATTACAATAAAATAATGATCCACTATGAGGTCGAGCATCGAATAGCACAGGTAGTCAGGCGCTGTCTGTCTCAACCGGCTGTTGGGTATTTTTAATTTTTCCCGAAGGGAGTTAAACACGTCGCGGCTCGCATCTTCCTGGAAGCTTATTACAAAATTTTTCCCCACGACAATACTTGTCTGTTCCTGTTCAACCGTATTCTTTTCATCGTTGTAGTATAACATGTTTAACAAGCAAAAAAGGATATTGTCGATCTCATCCATTTTAGGCCGCTGATTGATACTGAGAATGTCTTCCTGGATCAGCGGATGAACCAAAAAGTAATTACACACCGCTTCTACATCTGCCTTGCGAATACCATCAATATTTATCCAGCTTATTGTATCGCTGTGTAAAAATTGGAAACAGTCCGTCACATCCTTCAGCTCATAGGTTTCCATGATAGTGCTGTTGTAATCATACACCGTAATCCTTACCTCTTTTGAATCTTCCCTGTAAGGAATGATGGTGGGATTTTGGTTCAATATCTCACGGGTACGGCGGGTGCCAAATAAATTTAGCGGCACCAGGTAGCGAAGGTATTTTTCCGGTTTCAGCTTAACGTTCATAAGAGCGGTAAGTTAGTAAAAGATACGCATCGGGTAAATAGTAGAATGTTTAAAAACGATCCAATTGGGATATTGTTTTGCAACAGGGATAAATTTGCATAAATCAAGTTGTCAATGCCTTCTGAAAAACAGGAATTTTCATTCCGGGGTTATACCGCAGACCAGCTCTTATTATATGCCTATGCCACTTTTTTAGAATTGGGATGGGCGCCCAGGTATGCAGGGCTCTCTGCAATTGTGGCTTACACACCCCGGACCTGGAGTAAATACGATGATGAAGTAATGATAGAAGCAAAGGAAGGAAGCATTACCGTTACCAGTAGCCTTGTACATAACGAATCATTTGATATGATGAAAAGGAATCAAAAGCATATCAATGATTTCATTTCGACGTTTGAAAAAGTAAAGCTTTCGGAGATCGACCCTGCTTGGGCAGGAGCCATTGAAAAATTAAGACAACAAACAATTGAGGCTGTTGCAGAACAGCAAAAGCAATCCGCAGAATCCCAAGAGATTGAGAAAGTGATGAAGCTTTCCGGCTCGAATTTATATGCAACATACACCCTTATTGCTCTCAATATTATTGTATTCATCGTAATGGCGATAGACGGAGCCGGAATTTTCAAACCCGACGGATTCACACAGATCAAATGGGGTAGCAACTATACACCACTTACTCTCGACGGGGAATGGTGGAGAATAATTACATGTATGTTTATTCATTTTGGAATCATTCATCTTGTAATGAACATGTATGGCCTGTACATGGCAGGTGTTTACCTTGAGCCTATGCTGGGTAAAGTAAAATATACTGTGGCGTATTTGGCTACAGGTATAATAGCAAGTATTGTAAGCTTATGGTGGCATAACGATGGAGTGAACAGCGCCGGAGCTTCGGGTGCAATTTTTGGCATGTATGGTCTTTTTCTCGGATTGTTATTCACCAATCTTATTCCAAAGAAGATGAGAATAGCACTGCTGCAAACTATCGGGATACTTGTTGTCTTTAATATTATTTATGGAATGCAGGGCACAATTGATAATGCCGCGCATATCGGTGGTTTGATCAGTGGAATAATTACTGGGTTATTTTATTATTTATTCTTAAAACCAGATAAACGCCGTTTGCAATGGGTTGCTGCCGGCACCGTTGTTTTGATCGCTTTTGCGATTTCGGTTACCTATCTCGATAAAGCAAACAATGCTATTTCGCCCGAAATGGTTTCAGAAGGAAACCGGATTAAAAGAGCTTTGTCGCATAAAGATGGAAAGGAATTCTTCATGAAGAGAATACAGGTAGGTGATATTGAAAAAAAAGCGATGTTCCCGTTAACAGATAGTTCTTTGAATGCGCAATCCCGTGTAACCAGATTGAATGAAGTCTCTAAACCGCAATGGGAAAAGCTGAAACAAATGTTTACAGACACAGAAACTGATGATATCTCAGCAGAGGATCACAAAGAAGCGGCTCTTTGGATCGAGTACGCAGACGCAAGACTGGAAGAAATTGAGGTGTTCAATAAAAATGCGGCCAGTATTGAAAACGGGGATTATTCAAGTTTGGGTCCTGTACAACAAAGGCTCACGGCTATTATTAATAAGCTAAATAACTTAGATTAAGGCCTTTGCTTTTTGCAGATCCTCGGGGGTATCGATAGCAATATTGTTATAATCAGTCTCAGCCATTCTTATTTTAATCCCATTTTCCAAATAACGAAGCTGCTCCAGCCTTTCAGTTTTTTCTAATATTGATTGTGGCCATTTGGTAAAATTCATCAACGCAGATTTTTTATAAGCATACACACCGATGTGTAGAAAATAGTCAGTATTAAATGCTGCATCGCGTTGAAAAGGAACCACGCTCCTGCTGAAGTATAAGGCATTGCCCGATTTGTCAGTGATCACTTTTACATTGTTCGGATTCTGCGCTTCTTCTTTTGAAATCTTTCTCATTAAAGAAGCAACCTGCACTTCGCCATCATGAAAAAGACGGACAAGTTTTTCTAACGGCTCCTTTTTTATAAATGGCTCGTCACCTTGCACATTTACCACTACATCTGTATCCATGCCTGTAACAGCTTCAGCAATTCTATCGCTCCCGCTTTCATGTTCTTTTTTACTCATGATCGCCTTACCGCCGTTCATCGTTATTTCTTTATAAATAATATCACTGTCTGTTACCACAAAAACGTCATTGAATAAATTTGTATTTAGGGTATTTTCATATACGTGCCGGATGATCGTTTTTTCGCCAAGCATTTGCATAAGCTTGCCAGGAAAACGAGTGGCTGCATAACGGGCTGGAATAACTGCAATAATATTCACACGACAAGATTACTGATTATTTATTATTAATTATTCTTCAGGGGATTCGGGTTCAATAATCAATAATAAATAATTAATAATCCAATTTCTGAAATGGTTTCTTCAATAACGCCACCAGGTCTTCGTCTTTTTCATTGGGATAATAACGATCAAGACCATAACGAAGTTCCTTTGGATCAAGAGTCTTAAAGGTCCCAAACAACCTGTCCCAAATCGAAAACACGGCGCCATAGTTACTGTCCGTGTAAGGTTGTTTCCAATGATGGTGCACTTTATGCATGTTGGGAGAAATCAGGATATAACTTATCACCTTATCGACCTTTTTAGGCAAAGAGATATTTGCATGAGTAATACCAGTAAAGATCGTCAGCAATGTTTGATAGATCATTACAGCATAGATGGGCGCGCCACTTACCATGATCGCAACCAGGAAGAATAAACCACGCCACACACTTTCTAAGGGGTGATGACGAAGACCGGTTGTTACGTCGACGTTGTTATCCGCATGATGAATGATATGCATACGCCAGAACAGTGGTACTTTGTGCTCGACCAAATGGGAAAGCCAACCGCCAAAGAAATCAAGCGCCAGCGCCGAGATGATAATGGTAGTGACAACAGATGTATTTAACCAATATACAATACCAAAGTTTGCGGCAGCGGTCCAATCAGAAAGAAGAACGATCAGAACACCAAAGCCTGTATGGATCACCAGGTGTATCAGGGTAAAGAACAAGTTAACAGCTGCATGCCGGGTTTTATTTTTTTTATATTGCAGCGATAACAAAGGAATGGCCCCTTCTATAATCCACAATATGAGAAGGCTGCCGACAATAAAGGCAAGACGCTGAACAGGACGTTGTTCAAGTGTGCTGAAATATTCCAATAATGAATCCCACATAGAGATTATTTACTGAAAAGTTACGGTAAAAAAACCTAAGCTTCTGTTTCTGTTTCGTTAGTATTTGGGAACTCGTGGCCGCAATCAAAGCAATGATTCACTTTGTCAACGGTTAACGCGTAGTCGCCGACAAAAAAGGTAAAAATTGCAGTAAACCAGTTAGCTGCTTTGCGCGGTGTGCTTACCAACTCTATGTTGTGGCCCTTGCATTTAGGACATGTTATCGATTGCCTGCGCTGATGTTCCACTTCCCTGAAAATTGATAAAGCGCGGGAATAGTCGTCTTTTTTTACCATCAGCTTTATGCCACCCACTGCATTTGTCCAGATAGGATTTATTGTGACTGTATTTTCATCCTGCAGCCAACATTCAACCCCCTCACTTTCGAGGCGGCCCATCAGTAGATGCGCATCCATGTAATTGTTAAAAGATTGCAGAATGACAAAGTCCATAGTATAAAAATAATAAAACCGTCATGCGCTAAAGCAAGACGGCCAAAAGAATTTTACTTAACGTTATTGATTTAGCATCAAAGGCATCACCAGCATCATGAGCTCTTCATCATCTTCCTGCTCTGTTGGCTTTATAATTCCTGCTTTTGTAGGCGTTGACAGCTCTATCTTAATATCGTCGCTATCAGCGGCGCTTAACATTTCTATTAAAAACTTTGCATTAAAGGCAATAGCAAGATCTTCACCGTCATAGCGGCACTTCATTCTTTCATCACCTTCAAAACTGAAATCCACATCCTGTGCAGTAAGTTCTAGCTCGCTTCCGGCAATATTTAATACGACCTGGTTAGTGCTTTTATTACTAAAGATCACTACGCGACGGAGCGCACCCTGGAAATCATTTTTATTAACAACAAGCTTATAGGGATTATCCGAGGGGATCACGACCTTATAATCAGGAAAGCGGGCATCAATAAGACGGCAGCTCATTTGTGTTGTCCCATGTTTTACAAAAAAATGATTGCTGTTATAGCTTATCGA
>Ga0075421_100011866_pt1 | contig 10805 bp, 7 predicted proteins | sample SoiMetdeltSBSDD5_FD_75292 | JGI IMG/M metagenome (GOLD analysis project Ga0075421, IMG submission 75292) | Bulk soil microbial communities from a Populus tree surrounding site in Tennessee, USA - Soil MetaG P. deltoides SBSDD5 | ecosystem: Environmental > Terrestrial > Soil > Tree plantation...
GTCTCCTCGTGCTCCTCGATGATCTTCTGCCGCTCGAGCGCGGCCAGGCGGCGCAGCTGCATGTCGAGGATGGCCTTCGCCTGGATCTCGGAGAGGTCCAGGCGTCGCATGAGCTCGTCGCGAGCGGCGTCGGCGTTGGCGGCCTGGCGGATGATCCGGATGACGAGGTCGAGCTGCTCGACCGCCTTGCGGAGCCCCGCCAGGATGTGAGCGCGCTCCTCGGCCCGTGCGAGGTCGAAGCGCGTGCGCCGCGTGACCACCTCGCGGCGGAACTTGACGAACGCCTCGAGCATCTCCTTGAGGTTGACGACCTGCGGCCGCCGGTCGACCAGGGCCAGCATGATGATGCCGAACGTCGTCTGCATCTGGGTGTGCTTGTAGAGCTGGTTGAGGACGATCTGTGGGATCTCGCCCCGCCCCAATTCCATCACGACCCGGATGCCCTCACGGTTGGACTCGTCGCGGATCTCCGAGATGCCCTCGATCTTCTTCTCGCGGCTGAGCTCGGAGATCTTCTCGATCAAGCTCGCCTTGTTCACCTGGTACGGCAGCTCGGTGATGATGATCGCCTCGCGCCCGCCCCGCAGTTTCTCGGCGTGGGCCTTGGCCCGCAGCGTGATCGTGCCCCGCCCCGTCGTGTAGGCCTCGCGGATGCCGCCCCTGCCGTAGATGTAGCCGGCGGTCGGGAAGTCCGGGCCGGTGATGATCGTGGTGAGCTGCTCGACGGTCGTCTCGGGGCGGTCGATGAGCGCGATCAGGCCGTCCACGACCTCGGTGAGGTTGTGGGGCGGGATGTTCGTCGCCATGCCGACCGCGATGCCGGCCGACCCGTTGACGAGCAGGTTCGGGATCCGCGTCGGCAGGACGATCGGCTCCGTCTCGTTGTCGTCGTAGTTCGGCGCGAAGTCGACGGTGTCCTTGTCGATGTCGGCGAGCATCTCGTGGGCGATCCGCGCCATGCGCGCTTCCGTGTAGCGCATGGCCGCCGCCGGGTCGCCGTCGATCGAGCCGAAGTTCCCCTGCCCGTCGACGAGCGGATACCGCAGCGAGAACTCCTGGACCATCCGCACGAGCGTGTCGTAGATCGCCGAGTCGCCGTGGGGATGGAACTTGCCCATGCAGTCGCCCACGACGCGGGCCGACTTCTTGTAGCCGCGGTTCCAGGCCAGGCCGAGGAGCTGCATCGTGTACAGCACCCGGCGGTGGACGGGCTTGAGGCCGTCGCGGATGTCGGGCAGCGCGCGTCCGACGATGACGGACATCGCGTAGTCCAGGTACGACTTCCGCATCTCCTCTTCGATCGGGGCGTTGATCTGACGGTCGGGCATCTAGATGTCCAGGTTGGCGACGTCGAGGGCGTGCTGCTCGATGAACAGGCGGCGCGGCTCGACGGCGTCGCCCATGAGCACCGTGAACATCTCGTCGGCGCCGACGGCATCTTCCATCGTGACCTTCAGGAAGGTGCGCGTCTCCGGGTTCATGGTCGTCTCCCAGAGCTGCTCGGGATTCATCTCGCCGAGGCCCTTGTAGCGCTGGAAGCTGGCTCCGTGCCGCGAGCGCTCGAGCGCGAGCGCCCACAGCTCGTCGAGGCCCTTCACCAGCGTTTCGTGGTCGTGCTCGTCGAGCACGAGCGTCGGGCCCTTGGCGGCCGCCGCGAGCTTGTCCCACAGCTCGAGCAGCGTGACGTAGTCGGGGGACTTGAAGAGCTCGGTGCTAAACGACACCGTCGGCCGGCCGGCGACGACGATCGTCTGCGCGTCGCCGTTGTCGCCCGCGCGGACCTCGATGTTGTGTCCGTTGACGGCCGCGGCCGCGCCCACGACGGCCGCCGCGACGTCCGCGTGCCCGACGCCCCGCTTGTTGCCGCGGAACTTCTGGCGCAGGAGCTCGCTCAGGACGTCCGAGGGCACCCCGCGCTTCGTCAGCTTGGCGAACAGCGCGCGGTACTCCGAGATCGCCCGCAGCATCTCGAGGAGCGCGTCACCGGTCACCGGCGCCTTGGTGCCGGGGACCTTGACCTTCGCACCCGTCACCCACGCCGACAGGAAGAAGTCCTCGAACTCGCGCTCGTTCATCAGGTACTTCTCGACCTTCCCCTTCTTCACCTTGAAAAGAGGCGGCTGGGCGATGTAGAGGTGCCCGGCCTCGATCACGGCGTTCATGTGACGGAAGAAGAAGGTCAGCAGCAGGGTCCGGATGTGGGCGCCGTCCACGTCGGCATCCGTCATCAGGATGATCTTGTGGTAGCGCAGCTTGGTGAGGTCGAACTCCTCGGTGCCGATGCCGGTGCCCATCGCCGAGATGAGCAGCCGGATCTCGTTGTGGGAGAGCACCTTGTCGTAGCGCGCCTTCTCGGAGTTGATGATCTTGCCGCGGAGCGGGAGCACCGCCTGGGTCTTACGGTCGCGCCCCTGCTTAGCCGAGCCGCCGGCCGAGTCGCCCTCGACGATGAACAGCTCCCGGTACTGGGGGTCGCGCTCCGAGCAGTCGGCGAGCTTGGCCGCCAGCCCCTCGTCGTCGCGACCGCCCTTGCGAGTGAGCTCGCGCGCCTTGCGCGCCGCCTCCCGCGCCTGGGCCGCGCGCACGCACTTGTCGGCGATCTTGCGGGCCGTGGTCGGGTCTTCCTCGAACGACTCCGCGAGCTTCTCGTTGACGATCTGCTGGACGAGACCCTTGATGTCGGTGTTGCCGAGCTTGGCCTTCGTCTGTCCCTCGAACTGCGGGTCCGGCAGGCGTACCGACACGACGGCGCACAGCCCCTCGCGCACGTCGTCGCCGGTGATGCCGCCCTTGAAGTTCTTGAGGAACCCGTTGTTCTGGGCGTAGGACGAGAGCGTGCCCGTCAGCGCCGCCCGAAACCCGGTCAGGTGGGTGCCGCCCTCGCGTGTGTTGATGTTGTTCGCGAAGGAGAACACGCTCTCCTGATAGCCGTCGTTGTACTGCACCGCCGCCTCGACCTCGATGTCGCCCTTACGGCCCTCGAAGTAGAGCACCTTCGGGTGGATGGGCGTCTTGTTCTGGTTCAGGTGCTTGATGAACTCGATGACCCCGCCCTTGTAGAGGAAGGTGTGGCTGCGACCGTCGCGCTCGTCCTCGATGACGATCTTGAGGCCCTTGTTCAGGAAGGCGAGCTCGCGCAGCCGATTCGACAGCGTGTCGAACGAGAACGCCGTCTCCTCGAAGATGCTCGCGTCGGGCTTGAACCGGATGATCGTCCCGTGCTTCTTCGTCGCCTCGCCCGCGGTGAGCGGCCCGGTCGGCACGCCGCCCTTCTCGTAGCGCTGCGTCCACACCGTGCCGCCGCGGCGAATCTCGACCTCGAGCCACTCGCTGAGCGCGTTGACGACCGAGATGCCGACGCCGTGCAGGCCGCCCGAGACCTTGTACGCCGAGTGCTCGAACTTCCCACCGGCGTGCAGCACGGTGAGGACCACTTCCGCGGCCGACTTGCCTGTCTCCTTGTGCGTGTCGACGGGAATACCGCGGCCGTTATCGCCGATCGACGCCGAGCCGTCCGAGTGGAGGATGACCTTGATCGAGTCGCAATGGCCGGCGAGCGCTTCGTCCACCGCGTTGTCCACCGCCTCGTAGACGAGGTGGTGCAGACCGTAAGCGCCGGTGTCGCCGATGTACATGGCGGGGCGCTTGCGGACGGCCTCCAGGCCCTCGAGGACCTTGATGTCGCTCGCGGTGTAAGTCTCGGCGCTCATGCGGCGGCGATACCTCCTCCGTCAACGACCCAGCGGGCGGCGCCGTTCACGGCCAGCGGCTCCGGCGAGGTCAGGAATACCTGCTCGACCGACTGGATCTCGCGTAGCACGTTGTCGCGCACGTCAGGGTCGAGCTCCGACAGCGCGTCGTCCAGCAATAGGACCGGCGCCGTCCCCGCGGCCTCGCTGACGGGCAGGACCTCCGCGACGCGGAGCGCCAGCGCGAGGAGGCGCTGCTGGCCTCGCGAGCCGAACGCCCTCGCGTCGACACCGTCCAGCTCGATGGTCAAATCGTCCCGGTGGGGGCCGACGAGCGTCTGCCCGCGTCGCAGCTCGACCGGCCGGGCCCGCTCGAGCGCCTCGACGAGCGCGGCCGGCTCGGTCGCCTCGCCGATGAGGCTGCGATACCCGACCTGGACCTTCGATCGTTCCCCACTCACCGCCGGATACACCCGCGCCAGCTCCGTCTGAAGGACGGCGACGGCGCGACGCCGACGACCGATCAGCTCCATACCGACCGACGCCAGCTGCTCGTCCCACGGCGACAGCCGATCGGCGGTCGCTCGAGCCTGCAGAAGGCGATTGCGCTGGCCGATGAGCCGGCGGTACCGCAGCAAGGCCGGGAGATGCCCCGCGTAGAGCCGGCCTGCAAATCCGTCGATGAACATCCGACGGGCGACCGGCGCTCCGTGAAGGATGGCGAGGTCCTGCCACCCGAACACGATGACTCGGGCCCACGAGCACCCCTCGCCCGTGGCCTGCCATGCGCCGTTGTCCTGGCGCTGGATCGTTCGGCGCACCGACCGGCTGCCTTCCGAGCGCTGGAGGTCACCGGTCAGGACGGAGGCGTCGGTGCCCCAGTGAGGAAGATCAGCCAGCTTGGAGGTACGAAATGAACGGCCAGTCAGTAGGACAGCCAGGGCTTCTAGTAGATTGGTCTTACCTTGTCCATTCCGGCCAGTGATGAGGTTGATCCGGCCTTCGGGTCGATAAAAGAGGGTCCGATAACTACGAAATTCCAGTACCTGAACACACCCTATCTGCACCCGCTAAGACTCCCATTTATCGAGCAAAAACCTTCACTAAATTCGCATAGGCATTATAACACAGCAGTATCCGTCGCCTGCCGGGCTTCTGACGACTCCGGGGCTCAGCGAGTCCTTGAACTCGAGCACGATTTGGTCGTGCTCGATGGGTCCAATGGCGTCGAGCAGGTACTTCGAGTTGAACCCGATGGCCACTTCTTCACCGCCGTAGTCGACGTCAAGCGTCTCCTCCGCCTCCCCCAGGTCCTGGCTCGAGGCCGTGATCCGGAGGACCGCCGGAGCCAGCACCAGCTTGACCGGCTTGTTGCGCTCCTCGGCCATCACCGAGACCCGGCGTAGGGCGGACGCCAGGGCCGGCCGGCTGATCACCAGCTTGCCCGGATGCCCCTTCGGGATCACCGCGTCGTAGTTCGGGAACTGCCCCTCGATCAGCCGTGCCGTCATGACGAAGTTCGGCATCTGCAGGACGAACTGGTTCTCGGTGATACCCAGCTGAACCTCTTCGCCGGCGCCGAGCACGCGCATGATCTCGGAGATGGCCTTGCGCGGCACGATGCCGGTGACCGGACGGCCGACCTCACCCAGAGAGCGCACCGATAGCGCGAGCCGGTGCCCATCCGTCGCGACGAGCTTCATCTCCTTGCCCTGCAGCGCGAAGAGCACACCGTTGAGCGCATACCTCGTCTCGTCATGGGAGATGGCGAAGCTCGTCTGCACGAGCATGTCCCGCAACGCCTTGGCCTCGAGCGTGAGCCAGGCCCCCGGCGAGGCCGGCACCACGGGCGGGAAGTCATCCGGCGGCATCCCGACGAGCTTGTAGGTGATGCCGGCGCACTTCAGGCTGACCCCGGCGTTGTCACCGACCTTGAGCGCGACGGCCGCGGCGGGCAGCTCCTTGACGATCTCCGCCAGCTTACGAGCGGAGACGGTGATCGCGCCCTTTCCGACGACCCGCGCCGGCACGGAGACGCGCGCGCCGACCTCGAGATCCGTGGCCGTCAGGCGAACGGTGCCCTCCTCCGTCTCGAGCAGGACATTGGCGAGGATCGGCAGGGTCTGCCGGGGCTCGACGATGTTCTGCACCATCTGGATGCCCTTGAGGAACGCATCGCGGTCCAGGATGACTTCCATGAGAATCTCCCTGGGTATTTAAAAGAAGAGATACAACTTCGTCGTAGGAGTAGCCGTCGTTACCTGTGGACGGAGTGATCGACGCGTAACCGCCGACGAGGACAGGGTTGGAGTCGTTTCGTCGTCGGGGATAACCGTGTGGAGATCGGCGGGAGTCCCGTGGATCACAGGGTGATCCCTTGGATAAGCGAGTCGATCGTCTTGCGAAGCTTGGGATCGTCCTGCAACAAAGTCTGGATCTTGTCCACGGCGTGCAGGACGGTGGTGTGGTCCTTGCCGCCGAAGGCCCGACCAACCTCCGACAACGACGAGTGCGTGAGCTGGCGGGCGAGGTACATCGCGATCTGCCGGGGAAACGCGACGGCCTTGGTGCGGTTCTTCGCCTTCAGGTCGGACATCTTCACACCGAAGAAGTCGCTCACCTTGCGCTGGATCTGCTCGATGGTGATGATCTTCTCTTCGTCGCCCCACAGGTCCGAGAGTACCTCCTGGGCGAGGTCGACGCTCATCTCGCGGCCGGTGAGCGCGCAGAAGGCGATCATCCGGGTGAGCGAGCCCTCCAGCTCCCGGATGTTCGACTTGACGCGACTGGCAATCAGGTAGGCGACGTCGTCGGCCAGGCGAACACGCTCGAGCGCGGCCTTCTTCTTCAAGATCGCCACGCGAGTCTCGAAGTCCGGTGGCTGGATGTCGGCGATCAATCCCCACTCGAACCGAGAGCGTAGGCGTTCCTCGATCTCCGGGATGTCCTTCGGCGAGCAGTCGCTCGACACGATGATCTGCTTGCGGGACTCGTAGAGGTCGTTGAACGTGTGGAAGAACTCTTCCTGGGTCCTCTCCTTGCCGGAGATGAACTGGATGTCGTCGATCAGGAGCAGATCGATCGTCCGGTAGCGCGCGCGGAACTCGGCCGTCCGGTCGTAGCGGATCGCGTTGATGAGCTCGTTCGTGAAGCGCTCCGAGGAGAGGTAGACGACGGTCATCCCCTGGAAGAGCCGCACCGTCTCGTGGCCGACCGCGTGGAGGAGATGCGTCTTGCCGAGTCCGACACCGCCGTAGATGAAGAGCGGGTTGTAGGCCTTCGACGGTAGCTCGGCGACGGCCTGGCACGCGGCCTGGGCGAACTGGTTGGACGATCCCACGACGAAGGCGTCGAAGGTGTAGCGGGGGTTGAGGCCCTCCGTCGTGCCACTCCCCGAGGGGCGCGCGACCGGCGCCGGCGGCGGGGGGTCCTCCGGGAGGGCGGCGATCGAATCGTCGACGACGATGGACACCCGCGGGTGGCCACCGACGACGTCGGCGGCGGCTTGGTGCAGGGCGTCGATGTGGTGCTGCGCCAGCCAGTCGCGTGAGAACCGGTTGGGGGCTCCGATTCGGAGGTGGTCTCCCTCGACGGCCAGGAGGCGACAGGGGCGGACCCACGAGTCGATGACCGCGGGAGCGAGCTTGTGGGAAGCGGAATCGAGGAGGCGAGCCCAAAGGCTATCCAGCACTGGCCGAGCCCTCACTTACACACAGAGTTATCCACAGCTGGGGATAACTCAGTAACGCCAGGATCGTTGGGATAACTGCGCCAGGCCGCCGGCACGGCACCTCGTGAATCACCGGACGTTGGATGCGGAACCGTAGCACACGGCCGGAAGAAGCCGCAAGGGCTTCGTCGGTTGACTGCGCAACACCGCGTGTCTACACTGTGACGGTTGGACGATCGGAAAGGGGAGCGCGTACATGAAGCGGACGTTCCAACCCAATCGACGCCGGCGGGCGAAAACACACGGCTTCCGCGAGCGGATGAAAACGAAGGGCGGACGGAAAGTGCTGAAGCGCCGGCGCGCCAAGGGTCGCAAACGGCTCACCGTCTAACGGGTCGCTTCCCCCGACGCGAGCGGTTGACCAGCAGCGCCGAATTCCAAGCGCTTTTCCAGAAGGGCAGACGTATCGACCGACCCGCCCTGATCGTATTGTGGCGCGAGGCGGCTGAGCCGATGCGCGCAGGGTTCGCCGTGAGCCGACAGCTCAAGAACGCCGTGCAACGCAACCGTGCCCGCCGCCGGCTTCGCGAGGCCTACCGCGCCAGCCGGGATTCCGCGCCGTCGCAGGGAGCGCTAGTCATCGTGGGACGCCCCGCATCCTTGACGGAGCCATTCGCCGCTCTGGCCTCACAACTGCGAAGCGCGCTGGCCGCGATTCCCGTCGGACGCGCGAGGCAATGAGTCCGTCGGGGATCGGCGCGGCAGTGATCGTGGGATACCAGCGGCTCGTGTCCCCCTGGTTACCACCCGCCTGCCGCTTCGCGCCATCCTGCTCGGAGTACGCACGCCTCGCCATGCTCGAGCACGGGCTGGCGCGCGGCGTATGGCTGGCGGTGCGACGCCTCGCGAGGTGTCACCCCTTTCATCCCGGGGGCTATGATCCCCCACCGGCCCCGGAGCGGCCGACATCGTGACAATGGAGCAGCGTGCGTTTCTCGCCGTCGTGTTGATGGCGGCAGTTCTCATTCTCTATCAGGCATTTCTCGTCCCGGCTCCCGATGTGGTCCCCTCGGCCCCAAAGCCTCAGGAGCAAGTGGCAAAAGAAGGGGGCTCGTCGCAGTCACAGCCGACGGGTGCGCCGCCGGCGCCTGCTCCGGCCGCTCCCTTGCCGGTGCCGAGCGCGCCCTCGGAGGCGAAGGTACCGCAACGGATTACGAGAGTAGTGACGCCACTTTACGACGCGGGTGTGAGCAGCGATGGGGGCAAGTTGCAGGAGTTCGTCCTGCGCTACAGGGGCGAGAAGCCCATGGTCGCGGTAGGCGACCTTGGTCCTACCGGGCTCGTGATTGCCAAGGACGGGGCGGCCCAGGTCCTACCAATGGAGCTGTCTAAAGACTCGATCAAGCTCGGGCCCGAGCAGCCGAGCCAGGATCTTGTCCTCACAGGCAGCCTCGACGGGCTGCGAGTTCGCCAGACCCAGACGTTCAAGTCGGACACGTACACGATCGACTCACGGATCCGTATCGAGAACACAGGCGCGGCGCCGCGTTCCGTGACGGTCGCACTTCCCTGGTCCACCCGCCAGGACTGGCGGGACGAGAAGACGAAGGAGCGGTTCCAGGGGCAGCATCCGACAGAGATCGTGTGGTCGAACGGCGGAGCTGTTGCCAGGGCCGAGAACTTATGTGAGGTGCATGCCGTCAACACCGATGGGGCGTGGATCGGGACGGGCAGCGTTTGGTACATGGCGGCGCTCATCCCTCACGAGGGCGGCTTCAAGCTCGTCGCCCGGGGTGAGGACAAAGCGTGCGAGGCGAAGAGTCAGGCGCCCGTCGGTCGAGCGACGATCGCGGTGCAAGCGACTCCGACGATCGCGCCCGGCCAGGCGTGGGAAGGTCACGTCACGATCTTCGTCGGCCCCAAGGAATACGACCGGCTCAAGGCTCTCGGCCTGGAGGGAGCCATCAACTTCGGCGGCTTCCCCGTTCCCCGGGCCTGGGGCGGGCTGCCGATGGAGTGGCTCGGCGTCCCGATCCTGCTGCTGATGAACTGGGTGTACCACCACGTCGGAAACTACGGTATCGCGATCATCCTGCTGACGGTCGTTTCGAAGATCCTGTTCTATCCGCTGACCGTCAAGAGCATGCGCTCGATGAAGGCGATGCAGGCGTTGCAGCCGCAGATCAACTCTCTGCGGAACAAGCACAAGAGCGATCCCCAGCGGCTGCAGCGGGAGACGATGGAGCTCTATCGTCAGCACAAGGTGAACCCCATGGGGGGGTGCCTGCCGATGGTGGCGCAGGTGCCGATCTTCTACGCTCTGTATCTCGCCCTCTCCGTGTCGGTGGAGCTCCAGAACGCGACGTTCTTCTGCTTCGGTAAGGTCTTCGGCGTCCACCTCTGGATCTGCGACCTGGCCAGCCACGACCCGACCTACGTGCTCCCCGTCCTCATGGGCATCACGATGTTCGTTCAGCAGAAGATGACACCGGTGGCGGGAGATCCTCGCCAGGCGAAGATGATGCTCGTCATGCCGTTCATCTTCACGTTCATGTTCTTCAATCTCCCGGCCGGGCTCGTCCTGTACTGGACCGTCTCCAACGTGCTGCAAATTCTCCAGCAGTGGTACATGGATAGGCCCAAGGCGCGGCCCCCGAAAGAGGTGCGTGAGCTCAGCAGGGCCTGACCCGCGGCGTGCGTCCAAGCGCGGCGCCGTCACGGCGAGCGCCGCGCTCGAAGTTCTGGCCGCTCAGGCCGCGCGTATCCTGGCCCGCCCACTTGCTGCCGCCGAGCTGGAGCGCTTCGAGAAGTACTTGTCCCTTCTCACGAGGTGGCAGCGGGTCCACAGGCTCGTCGGATCGGTCGATCCAGGATGGGTCGTCGAGCATCTGTTTCTCGATAGCCTGCTGTTCCTGAGCGTGCTGCCCGAGAATCTCAGATCGCTGGCGGATCTCGGGTCTGGAGCCGGCTTTCCTGGGATTCCGATCAAGATCGTCCGGCCGGCGCTCGAGGTCACCCTGATCGAGTCTCGCCAGAGGCGGGCCTCATTCCTGTCGACGGTCGTCCGTGAGCTAGGTCTGGAGGGGGTCAGAGTCGATGCAGGTCGGGCCGAAGACTCGATTGGGGCGCGGCCGTTCGAGGCCGTGGCAATGCGCTGTGCGGGCGACCGCGAGGAGCTTATAGCCACCGGGCGGGCCCTCGTAACGCCAGGGGGCCTCGTTGTCGTGTCCGGTCCACCGGAGCGTAGGTCGCTTGACTGGGGACGCTGGGTAGAGGTTGAGGGCGTACGCCCGGGATCCAGGCGATTGTTCGCGGTCCACTCCATGTGACTCGTGGAACACGCTGCCTGGTGGATGCTCCGTATGTGACTCGTGGAACACAGTCCTGCCTTCAGCGCCCCACCCGGGGTGACTCCGGTGAAGCCACGATCCCGCCTTCAGCACTCC
>Ga0075421_100011867_pt1 | contig 10805 bp, 8 predicted proteins | sample SoiMetdeltSBSDD5_FD_75292 | JGI IMG/M metagenome (GOLD analysis project Ga0075421, IMG submission 75292) | Bulk soil microbial communities from a Populus tree surrounding site in Tennessee, USA - Soil MetaG P. deltoides SBSDD5 | ecosystem: Environmental > Terrestrial > Soil > Tree plantation...
AGCGCCGATCAACATCAAGATCAACGGCCTGGCCATGCCGGTGAACCAGACCATCCTCACGGCGAGCGCGGTGCAGACCCTGCTCTACGAGGTGCTCAACGAGCACCAGGTGCGCGAGTTCGAGGAGGAACTCGAGCTGAACACCGCCTACACGCTGGAGGGCGTGGGCACCTTCCGCATCAGCGCGTTCCGGCAAAAGGGCACGCCGGCGGTGGTGGTGCGCTTCATCCCCGGCTCGGTGCCGCCGCTCGATTCGCTCGGGCTGCCGCCGGTGCTGAAGGAAATCGTCATGCAGAAGCGCGGCCTGATCCTGATGGTCGGCGCCACCGGCTCGGGCAAGTCGACCTCGCTCGCGGCGATGATCGACTACCGCAACGCCGAGAAATCGGGCCATATCCTGACGCTGGAGGACCCGGTCGAGTTCATCTTCAAGAACCGCAAATCCATCATCAACCAGCGCGAAGTGGGCACCGATACCAAGGCGTTCCAGACCGCCCTGAAGAACGCCCTGCGCCAGGCTCCCGACGTGATCCTGATCGGCGAGATTCGCGACCGCGAGACCATGTCCATGGCGCTGCAGTACGCGCAGTCGGGCCACCTGGCGATGGCCACGCTGCACGCCAACAACAGCTACCACGCCATGAACCGGATCATCAGCTTCTACCCGCTGGAGAACCGGCCGACCCTGCTGCTCGACCTCTCGGCCTCGCTGCAGGCTGTGGTCTCGCAGCGCCTGGTGCGCACCAAGGCCGGCCTGCGCAAGGCCGCTTGCGAGGTGCTGCTCAACACGCGCCACGTCGCCGAACTGGTCGAGAAGGGCGAGATCAACGAGATCAAGGAAGCCATGGAGAAGAGCATGGCGCCGGGCTCGCAGACCTTCGAGCAGGCGCTGTTCAAGCTGTTCGTGGAAGGCGCCATCACGCAGGACGAGGCGATGCTGAACGCGGATTCCGCCAGCAACATGCTGTGGCTCATCAACCAGGCCACCGCGGGCCAGATCACCTCCGGCCAGGTCTCCGTCCCGCAGGGAGGCGAGCAGAAGGGCGACGGCAGGAAGGACAGCCTGCTGTCCGGGGGCGGCGCTTCGTTCGCCGACATCAAGATCGACATGACCACCTGAGGTGAATCCGGCCCTCGAACTCGCCCGGGAGCTGATCGCCCGCAAGTCCGTAACGCCCGACGACGCGGGCTGCCAGGCCCTGCTGGCGGCGCGCCTCGCCAGGGCCGGCTTCCGCTGCGAGGACGCCAGCAGCAACGGCGTCAGCAATCTCTGGGCGCGGCGCGGCGACGCCCGGCCCCTGGTCTGCTTCGCCGGGCATACCGACGTGGTGCCCACCGGCCCGCTGGACCAGTGGCATTCGCCTCCCTTCGTGCCCACCGAACGCGACGGCAAGCTCTTCGGCCGCGGCGCCGCCGACATGAAGTCCTCGATCGCCGCCTTCGTCGTCGCCGTCGAGCAGTTCGTGGCGGAGCGGCCGGCGCACCGGGGCGCCATCGCATTTCTCCTCACTTCGGACGAGGAAGGGCCGGCGCTGGACGGCACGGTGCGCGTCGTCGAGCGGCTGAAGCAGCGCGGCGAGACGCTGGATTACTGCATCGTCGGCGAACCCTCCTCGGCCGCCGCCCTGGGGGACACGGTCCGCATCGGCCGGCGCGGCTCGCTGTCGGCCAGGCTGACGGTGCGCGGCGTGTCGGGGCACGTCGCCTATCCCGCGCAACTGAAGAACCCGGTGCACCTGCTGGCGCCGGCGCTCGCCGAACTCGCGGCCACCGAATGGGATCGCGGCAACGAGGCTTTTCCGCCGACCAGCTTCCAGGTGTCGAACCTCAACGCGGGCATCGGCGTGGAGAACGTGTCGCCGGGGTCCGTGGCGATGCTGTGCAATTTCCGTTTCTCTACCGCCAGCACGGAGGCGTCGCTACGCGCGCGCTTCGAAGAGGTGCTGCGCCGGCACGGCCTGGAGTACGAGCTCGCCTGGACGCTGGGCGGCAAGCCGTTCCTCAGCACCGGGGGGCGCTTGCGCGAAGCGGTGCTGCGCTCGGTGCAGGCGCACGCGGGGCGCGTGCCGCAGCTCTCGACCGCCGGCGGCACCTCCGACGGCCGGTTCATCATCGACATCTGCCCCGAGGTGCTCGAGTTCGGCCCTGTCAACGCGAGCATCCACAAGCTGAACGAGCACATCGAACTGGGCGCGCTGGAGCAGTTGCCGAAGATCTACCTCGACACGCTGCGCGCGCTGCTGCCTTGAAGCTGCGCGAGCTGGTGCGCGAGACTGCGCAGCGCCTGCGCAAAGCGCAACTGCACTACGGCCACGGCACTGCCAACTCAGGCGACGAAGCCGCGTTCCTGGTGCTGCGGGGGCTGCGCTTGCCTTTCGACGCGCGTGCCGACCGGAAGGTGGCGCCACGCGAAGCGACACATATCGAACGGCTTGTCCAGCGTCGCATCCGCGAACGCATCCCCCTCGCCTACCTGCTCAAGGAAGCCTGGCTCGCGGACCAGCCGTTCTACGTCGACCGGCGCGTCATCATCCCGCGCTCGCATATCGCATTCCTGCTGCGGGAGTTCGGCAAACCGAAGCGCGTGCTCGACCTGTGCACTGGCTCGGGCTGCCTCGCCATTCTCGCGGCGCAGGCTTTCCCGCGGGCCCGCGTAGACGCGGCCGACCTGTCCGCGGGCGCACTCGCCGTCGCCAGACGCAATGTGACGACCCACCGGCTGCGGAGCCGCGTCGCGCTGCTGAAGTCGGATCTTTTCTCGGGCCTGGGCGGACGCCGCTATGACCTGATCCTCTGCAATCCGCCTTACGTCGCGGGCCCGGCCATGCGGGCCCTGCCGCCCGAGTACGGGCATGAGCCGAGGATGGCGCTGGCGGGAGGCAAGGATGGCCTCGACCTGGTGCAGCGGATCATCCATCGCGCATGCGAGCACTTGCGGCCGCAGGGCCTGCTGGTCTGCGAGGTCGGCGACAACCGCAAGGCGCTGCTGCGGCTGTTCCCGCGCACGCCGTTCCGCTGGCCTGCGGATCAGGTATTCCTGCTGTCGCGCGCGGACCTGCCGCGGCAGGGGAAAGTGGGGTGACCGATGGGACTCGAACCCACAACAACTGGAATCACAATCCAGGACTCTACCTTTGAGCTACGGTCACCATAAACGTCTGTGGCCTGCCCGGCGGGACTCGAACCCACAACCCCCAGCTTAGAAGGCTGGTGCTCTATCCGGTTGAGCTACGGGCAGCCGCCGGGCTTCCATCTGGTCGGGGTGGAGAGATTTGAACTCCCGACATCTTGCTCCCAAAGCAAGCGCGCTACCAGGCTGCGCTACACCCCGAAACGGGCGCCAATGATACTCTTTTTCCGGCTTGCCGCTAGGGAGCTTTTCTGCTAAAAAGCGCAATTCATTTTTCGGGGTAGCGCAGGAGATGGCACTGGAACTGAGCAAGAAGAGCTTCACGCCCTACGCGCCGAAAAAGGGCGAGGAGTACATGAACGCCCGCATGCGCTCGCATTTCCGCAAGATGCTCGAGCAGCTGAAGGGCGAGCTGTCCGAGGAAATCGACCGCACGGTGCACACCATGCAGGACGAGGCCACGGTGTTCGCCGATCCCAACGACCGCGCCAGCCAGGAGTCGGACATGGCGCTGGAGCTGCGCAACCGCGACCGCGAGAGAAAGTTGATCAAGAAGATCGACGAGACCATCGGCCGCATCGACGCCAACGAGTACGGCTACTGCGAGAGCTGCGGCGTGGAGATCGGCCTGAAGCGCCTGGAAGCGCGCCCCACCGCCACGCTGTGCATCGACTGCAAGACGCTCGACGAGCTGCGCGAGAAGCAGGTCGCGAAGTAGTTCCTTAGGCCTGCTTGGCCGCCTCCGGCGCGCCGACCGCCTTCATCGACAGCCGCACGCGGCCCTTGTCGTCGGCCTCGAGCACCTTCACCTTCACGATCTGGCCTTCCTTCAGGTGGTCGGAGACGGCGTTCACTCGCTCGTGGCTGATCTGCGAGATGTGCAGCAGGCCGTCGCGCCCGGGGAGCAGCTGGATGATGGCGCCGAAATCCAGCAGGCGCAGCACCGGGCCCTCGTAGACCTTGCCGACCTCGACGTCGGCCGTGATGTCGAGGATGCGCTTTTTCGCCGCCTCGCCGCCCTCGGCCACGACGCAGGCGATGGAAATCGTGCCGTCGTCCTCGATCTCGATGGTGGTGCCGGTCTCCTCCTGGATGCCGCGGATCACCACGCCGCCCTTGCCGATGACGTCGCGGATCTTGTCGGGGTTGATCTTGATCTTGATGATGCGCGGCGCGAAGCTCGACAGTTCCGTGCGCGAGCCCTCGATGCCCTGCTTCATGATCTTGAGGATGCCGAGGCGCGCTTCGCGCGCCTGGTCGAGCGCGATCTTCATGATGCCCTGGTTGATGGACTCGATCTTCAGGTCCATCTGCAGCGCGGTGACGCCCTGCTCCGTGCCGGCCACCTTGAAATCCATGTCGCCCAGGTGGTCCTCGTCGCCGAGGATGTCGGACAGCACGGCGAAGCGCTTGCCCTCCTTGATCAGGCCCATGGCGATGCCCGCCACGTGCGCCTTGATCGGCACGCCGGCGTCCATCAGCGCCATGCTGCCGCCGCACACCGAGGCCATCGAGGAGGAACCGTTCGACTCGGTGATTTCCGACACCACGCGCAGCGAATAGCCGAATTCCTCGGCCGACGGCAGCAGGCCGACGAGCGCCCGCTTGGCGAGGCGCCCGTGCCCGACTTCCCGCCGCTTGGTGAAGCCGAAGCGGCCGGTCTCGCCGGTGGCGTAGGGCGGCATGTTGTAGTGGAACATGAAGCGCTCGCGGTACTCGCCGGAGAGCGCGTCGATGATCTGCTCGTCGCGCCCGGTGCCGAGGGTCACGGCGACCAGCGCCTGGGTCTCGCCGCGCGTGAACAGCGCCGAGCCGTGCGTGCGCGGCAGCACGCCGACGCGCACGCTGATCGGCCGCACCGTGCGGGTATCGCGCCCGTCGATGCGCGGCTCGCCGTCGAGGATCTGGTTGCGCACGATCTTCGATTCCAGGTTGAAGAACACGTCCTTGGCGACGTTCGCCTCGAGCGCCGCGCCGGCCGCCTCGGCCTCCGCCTCGACCTTGGCCAGCGTCGCCTTGCGGATCTCGTTGAGGCGCGTGTTGCGCGCCTGCTTCTGGCGCATGCCGAAGGCGGCGCGCAGGTCGGCCTCGGCCAGCTCGGCGATGCGCTGGATCAGCGCTTCGTTCTTCGCCGGAGGCTGCCAGTCCCAGGCCGGCTTGCCGGCAACCTCGGCCAGTTCGTTGATCGCCTGGATCGCGGCCTGCATCTGCTCGTGCCCGAACACCACGCCGCCCAGCATCACGTCCTCGGGCAGCTCCTGCGCCTCGGACTCGACCATCAGCACGCCCTGCTCGGTGCCGGCGACGACCAGGTTGAGCTTCGAGTCTTTCAGCTGCGTGGCGGTCGGGTTGAGCACGTACTGGCCGTTGACGTGGCCCACGCGGCAGGCGCCGATCGGCCCGTTGAACGGAATTCCCGACAGAGTGAGCGCAGCGGATACCGCCAGCATCGCCGGGATGTCGGAATCCACTTCCGGATTCAGCGACAGCACCTGCGCCACCACCTGCACTTCGTTGAAGAAACCGTCGGGAAACAGCGGGCGGATCGGGCGGTCGATCAGGCGGGAGGTCAGGATCTCCTTCTCCGACGGGCGCCCTTCGCGCTTGAAGAACCCGCCCGGGATCTTGCCCGCGGCGTAGGTGCGCTCCGCGTAGTCCACGGTGAGCGGGAACCAGTCCTGGCCCGCCTTGGGTTCCCTGGCGCCCACCACGGTGGCGAGCACCACGGTGTCGTCGATGGTGCAGATCACTGCACCGTGCGCCTGGCGGGCGATTTCGCCGGTTTCGAGGCTGACCTGGTGGTCGCCCAGGGTGAAGGTCTTCTTGATGGGATTCAAAGGGATTCCTCGGTCGGTGGGCGCGAACAGGAGGCGCTCATCGGGCGACGAGCGACCATTGCCGCGGCATCAGTGGGAATTACTTGCGCAGACTGAGCCGCTCGATGATCGAGCGGTACTTGTCCGCGTCCGTGCGCCGCAGGTAGTCGAGCAGCCGGCGGCGCTGCGACACGAGCTTGAGCAGCCCGCGGCGCGAGTGAAAATCCTTGACGTGCGACTTGAAGTGCCCGGTGAGGCTGTTGATCCGTTCGGTGAGCAGCGCGATCTGCACTTCCGGTGAACCGGTGTCCTTGCCGGAACGCTGATACTGACGCACCACCTGCGCTTTCTGCGCAACCTGCAAAGCCATGCTTTCTCCTACGCTTCTCTTGGGTAAGCCGGCATTTTAGCCGAGGGCCCCGCCGGCTCACAAGTTTTTTCGATGTTTTTCAGCCGCTTGCGAGGCTTGCGGCGCAAGTGCGACGAGCCGGCGCGGGCGCAATTCCCCGTCCGCGCCCGCATCGCCCACGCCAAGCAGCTCGCCCCCCGCCCCGTAGACGCTGCAGCGGCCCTGCGGGGGCTTGTCCAGGCGGATCGCCTGCCCCTGCGCAAAGCGCCCGGCCAGCGGTCTTGCCAGGTCCACGCGCGGCAATCCCGCAAGCAGCCGCTCCAGCGGGAGCAGCCAGCGGTCGCGCTGCGCGCCGGTGGCCGCCTGCAGCTGCTCGAGGGTCACGGCATCGCCGATGCGGAAGCTCCCTGCCGCCGTGCGGCGCAGCGCCTCCAGGTGGGCGCCGCAGCCCAGCGCCTGGCCCAGGTCCTCCACCAGCGTGCGGATGTAGGTGCCCTTGCTGCACCGGACGCGCAGCTCGATGGCATCGCCGGCGAACCCCACCATCTCCAGTTCGTGAATGCGGACCCGGCGAGCCGCGCGCACTACGCTGCGGCCTTTGCGCGCCAGGGCGTACAGCGGCTGCCCGGCGTGCTTGAGCGCCGAATACATGGGGGGCACCTGCTCGATGTCCCCGCGCAGCCGCGCCAGCGCCGGCTCGACGGCCTCGCCGCCGACCGCGACCGGCCGGCGCTCCAGCACCTCGCCCTCGGCGTCGGCGGTGCTCGTCGTGGTGCCGAGCCGCGCGCGCGCCAGGTACTCCTTGTCGGCGTCCAGCGCGAGCTGGGAGAATTTCGTCGCTTCCCCGAACAGCAGCGGCAGCAAGCCCGTGGCGAGCGGGTCCAGGGTGCCGGCATGGCCCGCCTTGGCCGCGCCGTACAGGCGCTTGACCGCCTGCAGCGCGGCGTTGGATCCCAGCCCGCGCGGCTTGTCCAGCAGCAGGACGCCGTCCAGGCTGCGGCGCATCAGCCCTTGGGCCGCACGCTGTCGATGAGGCGGGACAGGCGGTCGCCGCGCTCGACCGAGTCGTCGAACTTGAAGCGCAGTTCCGGCGTCGTGTACATCTTGATGCGCTTCGCGAGGCTGCTGCGCAGGAAGCCGGCGGCCCGGCGCAAGGCTTTCTCGGCGGCCTCGGCCTGGGCGCGCTCCAGGCAGGTGAAGTACACCACGGCGTGCGACAGGTCGGGCGAGGCGTCGACCGCCGTCAGCGTGACCAGCGCGAGGCGCGGATCCTGCAGGTCGCGCCGGATGATCTCGGAGAGCTCGCGCTGGATCTGGTCGGCGACCTTCTGCGGCCGGCCCCTGCTCACGAAGGGACCCTCGCCTCGCTCACAACGTGCGCGCCACCTCGAGGACTTCGAAGACCTCGAACTGGTCGCCTTCCTTGAGGTCCGAGAAATTCTTCAGCGAAATGCCGCATTCGAAGCCCGCCTTGACCTCGCGCGCGTCGTCCTTGAAGCGCTTCAGCGCGTCGATCTCGCCGGTGTGGATCACCACGTTGTCGCGCAGCACGCGCAGCTGGGCGCTGCGCTTGACCAGGCCGTCGACCACGTAGCAGCCCGCCACGGTGCCGACCTTGGAGATGCGGAACACCTGGCGCACCTCGACCGTGCCGAGAATCTGCTCCTTCCTCTCCGGCGCGAGCATGCCCGAGAGCGCGGCCTTGATCTCGTCCACCGCCTCGTAAATGATGTTGTAGTAGCGCACGTCGATGCCCGCGCTCTCGATCAGCTTGCGGGCGACGGCGTCGGCGCGCGTGTTGAAGCCGATGATCACCGCGCGCGCCGCCATCGCCAGGTTCACGTCCGACTCGGTGATGCCGCCCACGCCCGCGTGCACCACCCCGACCTTCACCTCCTCGGTGGACAGCCGCGTCAGCGCATGCACCAGGGCTTCCTGCGACCCCTGCACGTCGGCCTTGATCACCAGCGACAGCACCTTCTGCCCGCCCTCGCCCATGTTCTGGAACAGGTTTTCCAGCTTCGCGGCCTGCTGCTTGGCGAGCTTCACGTCGCGGAACTTGCCCTGGCGGAACAATGCGATCTCGCGCGCCTTGCGCTCGTCGGTGAGCGTGGTCAGCTCTTCGCCGGCGTTGGGCACCTCGGACAGACCCTGGATCTCGACCGGGATCGACGGGCCCGCGCTGTCGATCGGCTTGCCGTTCTCGTCCAGCATGGCGCGCACCCGCCCGTACACCGAGCCGATGAGCACGACGTCGCCGCGCTTGAGGGTGCCGGATTGCACCAGGACGGTCGCCACCGGGCCGCGCCCCTTGTCCAGCCGCGCCTCGATGACCACGCCCTTGCCCGGCGCGTCCACCGGCGCCTTGAGCTCCAGCACCTCCGCCTGCAGCAGCACGTGCTCGAGCAGGGCGTCCACGCCCTGTCCGGTCTTCGCCGACACCGGCACGAAGGGCGCGTCGCCGCCGAACTCTTCCGGCACCACGCCGTGCTGCAGCAACTCCTGCTTCACCTTCTCGGGGTTGGACTCGTTCTTGTCGACCTTGTTGATCGCCACCACCAGCGGCACCTTGGCCGCCTTGGCGTGGCTGATGGCTTCGAGCGTCTGCGGCATCACGCCGTCGTCCGCCGCCACCACCAGGATCACCAGGTCGGTGACCTTCGCGCCGCGCGCGCGCATCGCCGTGAACGCCTCGTGGCCCGGCGTATCGAGGAAGGTAACCACGCCGCGCGGCGTTTCCACGTGGTAGGCGCCGATGTGCTGCGTGATCCCCCCAGCCTCGCCCGCCGCCACCTTGGTGCGGCGGATGTAGTCGAGGAGCGACGTCTTGCCGTGGTCGACGTGGCCCATCACTGTCACCACCGGCGGGCGCGGCTCGCCGGCGGGTCCTTCGGCCGGCGCCTCGGCGAGGTAGGACTCAGGATCGTCCAGCTTGGCCGCCTTCGCCTTGTGGCCCATGTCCTCCACCAGGATCATCGCGGTTTCCTGGTCGAGGACCTGGTTGATGGTGGCCATGGTGCCGAGCTTCATCAGCGCCTTGATCACCTCCGCGGCCTTCACCGACATGCGGTGCGCGAGCTCGCCCACGGTGATGGTCTCCGGCACCGCGACTTCGCGCGCCAGCGGCTCCGCCGGCTGGCTGAAGGTCTGCTGCTCGGCGATGGCGCCACCGCCGCGATGGCGCGATCCACCGCGCGCATGCCAGCCGCCGACGCCGCCGCCCATGTCGCCGCGCGTCTTGATCGTACGCCGGCGCACCGAGTCGTCGCGCATGGTGGTGGTCGGCTTGGCCTTCTTGGCCTTCTTGTCGACTTTCGCGTCGGCTGCCTTGGGGGCGTGCAGCGTGCCCTCCACCGCCGCCGCCGGCTGCCCCTGCGCCTTGTCGATCGCCGTCTGCGCTTCGCGCTCGGCCTGCTTCTGCTCGGCTTCGCGCCGCTCGCGCTCCTGCTTCTCGCGCAATTCGGCCGCCTGCCGTTCGGACAGCTGCTCGTGGCGCCGCGCTTCGACCTGGCGGAGCTCGAGTTCCCTGGCGTTGATGGCCGGCGCCGCCGGCTGCGGCGCCGGGGCCGGCGCGCTCGCCGGCGCCGCCTGATCGGCCGCGGAGGCGGGATCGGCGGGATCGCGCTTCACGAACACGCGCTTCTTGCGCACCTCGACCTGGATGGTGCGCGCCTTGCCCGAGGTGTCGGATTTCTTGATGATCTCGCTGGTCTGCTTGCGCGTCAGCGTGATCTTGTTCTTCGCCTCGGTCGAGCCGTGCGACTTGCGCAGGTACTCCAGCAGGCGCGCCTTGTCGGTCTCGGTGAGCGAGTCGTCCGCGGCGCGCTTGTCCACGCCCGCGGCGCGCAACTGCTCGAGCAGCACCGAGGGCGGCACCTTCAATTCCCCGGCGAACTGGGCGACGCTGGTCAGGGCCACGTTACTGCGCTCCCTTGGCTTGCCCCGGCTCCGCCGGCTCGAACCAGTGCGCGCGCGCCGCCATGATCAGGCTCTTGGCGCGCTCTTCCTCGATGCCGGTCATCTCGGAGAGCTCATCCACCGCCAGGTCGGCGAGGTCGTCGCGCGTCTTCACCCCGCCCGCGGCCAGTTTCGCGGCGAGCTGCGTGTCCATGCCCTCGAGCTTGAGCAGGCTCTCCTCGACGCCTTCCACCTGCTCTTCGCTGGCGATCGCCTGCACCAGCAGCGCGTTGCGCGCGCGGCTGCGCAGCTCGTTGACCGTGTTCTCGTCGAAGGCGTCGATCTCCAGCATCTCGTTGATCGGCACGTAGGCGACCTCCTCCAGCGTGGAGAATCCCTCCTGGATCAGGATGTTGGCCACTTCCTCGTCCACGTCCAGCCGCTGCATGAACAGCTCGCGCATGCGCGTGGATTCCTCGGCCTGCTTCTTGGTGGACTCTTCCTCGGTCATCAGGTTGATGGTCCAGCCGGTGAGCTCGGAGGCGAGGCGCACGTTCTGGCCGCTGCGGCCGATGGCGATGGCGAGGTTCTCCTCGTCCACCACCACGTCCAT
>Ga0075421_100011869_pt1 | contig 10804 bp, 4 predicted proteins | sample SoiMetdeltSBSDD5_FD_75292 | JGI IMG/M metagenome (GOLD analysis project Ga0075421, IMG submission 75292) | Bulk soil microbial communities from a Populus tree surrounding site in Tennessee, USA - Soil MetaG P. deltoides SBSDD5 | ecosystem: Environmental > Terrestrial > Soil > Tree plantation...
CGGTCGCCTGGTACGACGGCCTCGGCCGGCTGCTGGAGGTGACGGCGGAGCATCCCGATGGAGGCGTCGTCACCGGCGCGGTGGCGTTCGACGCCGCGGGACGTGTGGCTCGGCGCGCCGAGCCGTTTCTGAGTCAGGCCGGCGTCACATTCGTCGCTCCGGCGCCGGACGCCGCCGCGTTCGCTTTCGAATACGACGCGGCCGGGCGCCTCGCGCGGACGACCGATCCGGCCGGCGGGGTGACCCTGGACGCGCCGGGCTCCGTGACGGCGGCCCGGATCGATCCGCGCGGGCACCGGCTGGAGACGACGCTCGATGCCGACGGCCGGGCCGTTCTTGTGCGGGAGTTCGAAGGAAGCGCCGGCTCATGGACTCCGCGCCCGCCGGCACGCTACCGGTACGACCCGTTCGGACGCCTCGTCGGCATCACCGATCCGATGGGCGCGGTCACGAGCCTCGAGTACGACCTCCTCGGGCGCCGCACGAGGATCGACGACCCTCACATCGGGACGTGGCGGTCGGGCTACGACCGGGCCTCGCGCCTGATCGAGGAGATCGACCCGCAGGGTCGGGTGACGCGCCTCGCCTACGACGCCGGCGGGCGCCTCTTCGAGAAGGCGCTCGCCGACGGCCGGCGCTTCCAGTGGCGCTACGACGAAGGGGGCGCGGCCGCCTCCGCGCTCGGGCGGCTGACCTCCGTCTCCGATCCGACCGGCACGCAACGCTTCGCCTACGACGCGCTCGGCCGGGTCGTCGAGGCGACCCGGACCCTGTTCGGATCGACCTTCACGGCGAGGACCGAATGGGATGCGCTCGGGCGCATCGCCTCGCGCACGCTGCCAGGGGCGGGCCGATTCGAGTACGGGTACGACACGGGAGGACGCCTCCGTGAGCTGCATCCCTACATCGACGTCATCGAAACGGACGTCCGCGGCCAGGTCAGCGAGCTGCACTACCGGTCCGGAAACCGCCTCACCCGTGTCAGCGAGCCGGCGACGGGCCGCCTCCGGACGATTCACGGAGTGCACCGCGGCGGCGGCACGCTCCTGCTGCTCGACCACTTCTACGATGCCGACGGTCTCATCTCCGAAATCGACGACCTGACGGTCGCCGCGACACCCGTCGCGCACCGCTACAGCTACGACGCGCGCCACCGCCTCCTCGAGGCCAGCGGTCCCTACGGATCGCTGCGGTACGACTACGACGACGGCGGCACCATCCGGCTCAAGGAAGGGATGACGCTGTCTCCGGGGAACCCGGCGCAGCCGCAACACCTCGCATTCACTTCGGCCGGTGACGCGTTCGATTACGACCCGGCCGGTCACCTCGTCACCCGCATCCGGGCCGGGGCGAGACAAACCTTGACGTACGACGCCGGCGGGCGCCTCGTCCGCCTCGAGGAGCCGGCTCGCGCCCTCGTCGTGACCAGCGACTACGATGCGGGCGGACACCTGGTACGCGAGACGACCGACGAGAACGGCCGGCGCACGACCCTCCTGTTCCCCTTCCCCGGAGTCGAAGTGCAGGACGGAACGATCACCGCCAACATCTTCCTCGACACCCTCAGGGTCCTCGTCATCGGCCCCGACGGGACCGCGTATCACCCGATGAGCGACGCGGTCGGAAGCGCCCGGATCGTCGTGAGCGAGGATGGGGTCGTGGTGGCGCGCGCCGCGTACCGCCCCTTCGGCGATCGCCACGGAACGGAGCTCTCCGACCCGATCTCCTCGCTGCGCTACGCGGGCGTGCACCGGCAGTCGGCCAGCGGCCTCCTGACGATGGGCTGGCGGCACTACGATCCCGTGTACGGTCGCTTCCTCGAACCGGACCACCTCATTGCCGCGCCGCTCGACCCGCAATCGCTCAACCGCTACGCCTACGCACGCGACAACCCGGTCAACCTCGTCGATCCGAACGGCCACAACCCCTTCCTGCTGCTCGGCATCCTGGGAGCGTTCGCCCTCATGGACCGCGACATCCGCGCCGACGCGGCCACCTCGGTGGCCCTGACCGCCGCGTCGATTTTCCTGACCGGGGCACTCGGTCCGGGGGGCGCGGCCGGAGTCGCGGCGCTCAAGGCCTCGGTCCCGGCGCTCTACGCGGCGGCGGCCACCAGCATCCTGATGCACACGCCGCTGGGGCAGGGGATCGCCGACGGCTACGCGAGCCTCCTCCAGGATCTCGGCCTGTCACCGCGAGCCTCGCAGGCAATCGCCCGCGCCGGCACCGGCCTCCTGCTCAATTCCCATCTCCAGAGATCCTTCGGCACCGCGCTTTCGGAGCGAGGCCGGCTGACGCGAGGCGACGATCTCGGGACGCGCGCCGACCTCGACCGGGCGCTTCACGAGCGGGGCCTCGATCCGGCGTCGTTCGGCACCGACTCCGGCGATGCGTACGGAACCACGGTCCTCGCCTCGCGCGACGCGGCCGGGAACGGCTCCGAGCTCCAACGCTTCTGGGAGCTGCGCGACGAGGCCGGCAACGTGCCGGGAGTGTTCGGCGTGCGCGCGCTCGGCGGCGGCTTCGAGCACGGCGCCGCGGCGATCGCCCGAACCGGCGCGAACGTGCTGCAGACCAACCATCATTACTTCTACCTACTCGGCGGGATCTCGACGCAACAGGTGGCGCGCGATCTGTTCGAGGCGGGGTATTCTGCGAGCCTGTTCACGCTCACCGGGCGCGCGTCCGATTTCATGATCGAGTTCTTCTACGGACCCCACGGCGGCGGCCTCGTCCTCGGCCTGGACGTGGCCGCGTCGGGACAGAACTCCGGAGGCGATCCCTGACGACACCCACCCGCCGCCCCCACGGCGTCTACCCGAGGCGCCGCGGCCGTCCCGCACCTCCCGCGGGACGGCCGCACCGTTTCGGGAGCCGGAGCGCCGTTCGCGTTGCGGCAGCATCCCTGTTTGCGCTCGTCGCGGGAACGGGGACGGCGCTCGGAGACGCGCGCGCCCTCTTCGAGCCGGACGGCCGGGCGCTCTGCACCAGCCGCATCGGGGAGCGCACCGTCGTCGGTGTCGTCAGCGACGGCGAAGGCGGTTACCTCGCGGTGACCCAGGACCCTTGGGCCGACGTCGTCAACGGTCCCGACGGAGGGTGGGACGCGGGACTCCTGCGCTTCGGCCCCGGCCTCGAGCCGCTGCCGGTCAGCCAGGGCCCGGGCGGGTTCGATCCCTGCGGCGTGCTCCTCCTCGCCGGGACCGCTCACCAGGACCCCTGGCACCTGCTCGACGAGGGAAACGGGACGTTCGCCGTCGCGGCGCTCGAAACGTCCTTCGAGACGTTCCACATCCGCCGGCCGTTTCTCGGGCGGTTCGATCGCACCGGCGCCATGCTGATGAGCCAGGGGCTCGCCTTCCCGGCTCTGCCCGGCACGATCGGCTTTGGAGTGGCCGCGGCGCCGGACGGCGCCGGCGGCTACTTCATCCTCTGGGAGGACGACGTTCCTCCGCTTTACAACCGTGGGGACGTGGTGGTGCGGCGGGTGGACGCCGACGGGGCGCCGCTGTGGGACGCGCCGGTCCGGCTTTCCCTCGAGCTGACCAGCTTCCCCCTCACGCACGCCATCGTCGCCGATGGGCACGGAGGCGCATACATCGCGTGGGAGGAGACGCGGTTCATCACTCCTCCGCTCGGCACGCGGACCTGGGTTCAGCACGTCACCGCCGATGGAACGCTGGCCTTCGGGCCCGTGGGAATCCCGCTGCTCGACGGTGCCCCGGCCGTGCAGCCCGCCGCGCTCGTTCCGGTCGGGCATGATGTCATCGCGGTGACCGGAGTCGGCGGAACGATCCGGGCCATCCGCCTCGCGCCCGATGGATCGATGCCCTGGGGGCCCGCTGGAGTTCAGGTTGGGAGCTGGATTCATGCCCTGGACGACCTGCGCGTCTTCGACATCGGCAACGGCTCGTTCTACGTCCTCTGGCACGAAGCGAGCTTCCAGCTCGGCGTCGGAGATCGGATGCGCGTGCGGCGGATGCGCCAGGACGGGACGTTCGCGTGGCCGGCCGACATTGTCGCCCTGGAATACCGCGACGGGTTCGTGGGCGGGACAGGAGGCTTCGCGCTGCTTCCCGGCGGTGAGCTGGCGATCGCCGCGACCTCCGTGGGCTACGACACCACCGATCAGGACATCCATGGCCAGGTGATCGACCGTCGCGGCCGGCTGAAGACGCCATCGACCGGCGTTCCGGTCTGCAAGGCTCCCTATTACCAGCGCTCCCCCCGGGTCTTCCCTCCATCGCGTCTTCCGGGTCCGGACGTTGCGGCCCCGCCGGGAAGCGCGCAGGCGCTGTTCATCTGGACCGATCCGCGGCTGCTGAACGGCGACGCCCTCTTCGTGCAGGGGATCACCTTCACGTCGCGGCCGCGCCTGGACGCGCCGGCGACAGTGCCGGAGATCCTGCAGGGCGAAGCGATCCACCTGGAGCTCGACGGGGACGATCTCGCCAGCGGCGCGACGGTGGAAACGGACGAGAGTCTCGTCGTCGAAAACGTGACGGTGACGCCCATCGACCCGGACGGTCCGGGCGACCGAATCGTCGTGACGCTGCGCGCCGTGGCGGGGGCGCGCGTGGGGCCGCACGGACTCGTCGTCGTGAACCCCGACGGATCGCGCGCCACGCTCGCCGAGGTGCTCCGCGTCCGCCTCGACGCGCGGCGCATCGATCTCGACGCCAGCGGCCGCGTCGACGGCTACGACGTCGCGGTCCTCGCCGCGGCCTTCGGGCGCGGGCGCGGCGAGCCTTCGTACTCCGCCGCCGCCGACATCGACGGCAGCGGCCAGGTGGACGGTGTGGATCTGGCGTTCATCGCCGGGCGCTTCGGGCAGGGGCCGACCGACTGAGAGCGGGTGGGGTCAGACGTCGTCGCGCAGGTCGACGACGCGGCCGGGGCGCTCCGCTTCGAGCTCGTCGCGCGCCGGGGCGTACGGGGCCCCGCGTCCGGAGTGCACCGTCCGGACGACGTAACGCGGCCGCTGCCGGACCTCGTTGTAGATCCGCCCGACGTACTCCCCGACGAAGCCGAGGGTCACGAAGATGACCCCGAGGAGCAGGAACAGGACGATCACCAGCACCGGCACGAGGCCGAGCCCGACACCGGCGCCGTAGAACGAAGCGATGAGCGTTCCGGCGCCGGCGAGCAGGCTCAGCACCGCGATGACGGCCCCGAGCACGCTCAGCCACCGCAGCGGCAGAACGGAGAATGACGTCACCATGTCGTATTGAAGGTGAATCAGCTTCCACAGCGAGTAGTTCGATCGGCCGCTGTGCCGCGGCGCGTGCGCGACTTCGATCTCGGTGGCCCGGCGCGCCAGTGCGTTGGCGAGGGTCGGGATGTACGGCGACTGCTCGTGGCAGGCGGCGATCTGCCGCACCACGTCGCGCCGGTAGGCGCGCAGCATGCAGCCATAGTCGCGCATCCGCACCCCGGTGAGCGTCGCGGCGATCCGGTTGGCGGCGCGCGACGCCAGGCGGCGGAAGGCGGAGTCCCGGCGGTTGCGGCGCCAGCCGTTGACGACGTCGTAGCCGCCTTCCTCGAGAAGCCGCACCAGCTTCGGGATCTCCTCCGGCGGGTTTTGAAGATCCGCGTCGAGGGTCACGACGATGTCGCCGCGCACCCGCTCGAACCCGGCGGTCAGCGCCCGGAACTGCCCGTAGTTGCGGTAGAGCTCGAGGACGACGACATGCTCCGGCTGCGCCTGCCGGATCTCGAGGAGGAGCGCCAGGCTCCGGTCGGCGCTGCCGTCGTCGATATAGACGATCTCATACGGCCGTCCGATCGACCGGAGCGCCGCGTCGAGGCGCCGGTGCAGCTCCGGGATGTTCCCCTCTTCGTTGTGGATCGGGACGACGGCGGACAGGTACGGCGGCGGATTCAACGAAGGCCCCCCGGGCGTGCGCCGCATGATGCCGCATCCCGGCGGTTCGGTTCAACTGCGCGGCGAAAGAACCGCTCGCCCGGCGGTCACGGTTCGCTGTCACAGAAGGTGAACCCCCCGCGCGCCGCAGGAGGACATAGTCGTTCGTCGCGTCGCTCCCGGGTCGCATGCGGTACCGGTAGCGCCGCACCTCCTCGAGCGGGAACGGCAAGCCGGCGCTCACCCGCTCCAGGTCGGAGTCCTTGACGAGCGCCAGCGGTTCATCCGTTCGCGGCGGGTCGCCAGGCGCCGCGTCGAAATGCCGCGCCAGCGTGTCGAGACCGCGGAGATTCGGCCAGGTGCGACCGGCGTAGAAGGTGAACCCGCCGATGTTCCCCTCGCGGAAGTCGAACAGGGCGATGCGCGCCCCGGCCCGGGAGCGCTCCACGAGATCGGCCGCCGCGGCTCGGGCGCTGGTGCCTTCGTTGACGATCGACGGCGTGACCACGGTCGCCGCCAGAAGCAGTGCCAGCCCCGTCATCGAAGCGAGGGTTGTCCCGAGCGCCCGGGGCTCGTCCCGCAGGACGCATCGCACCGACCGGGTGAGAAGCCCCGCGCCCGCCGCCGCGAGCAGGAACGCAGCGACCCCGTGGCCTGTTTCGAACAGGGCCCAGGTGACGACACCGGCCATCACGGCGCCGGCGACGATCGCCACCCATCGTCCGATCCTTCCCGGCCGGCCGCGCGCCAGCCACCAGCCGCACAGGATGGCCGCCACCGGGTAGATCGGCAGGAGGTACAGGCCACGCTTCGTGCTGGCGAGCGACAGCACCGCGATCGGCAGGAGGAACCAGACGAGGAGATCCCTGAGAGCGGCCCGCTCCCGCGCCTCGACCTCGTTCGCGGCGGGGGCCCACGGCGTGGTCCGAACGGCCGCGTGCACCGCCGCCCAGAGGGCGAACGGCAGGAGCGGCGACCACGGGAAGAAATCGGTCACGATCGCCGGCAGGTAGTACCAGAACGGGTTGTCGTGCCCCTTCGCTGCCCCGCCGGTGAAGCGGTGCACGTTGTTCACCAGCACGAACTCGAACACCGCGTCGTCGCCGAGACGGACCTGGAGCACCCGCAACCAGAGCGTGACCGGGACGAGCGCCGCCAGGCTGGCCACGAGGATCCCGCGCCGCCAGAGCGGCCTGAGGTCGCGCCGCCACAGCAGCCAGCCGAGCACCGCCAGCCCCGGGATCGCCGCCCCCACCACTCCCTTGAAGAGAACCGCCGCCCCAAGCGCCGCGGCCCCCCACACGACGGCGGCCCAAGGCGCGCGCCGCTCCGCCGTCACCACGCGGTGCAAAGCGTCGATCGCGAGAAGGATCGCCAGCGTCAGCGGCATGTCGATAAGGACCCGCCGGGCGATCCAGAACGACTCGAATCCCGTCAGGAGAATGAGAGCCGCCAGCAGGGCGGCCTCGTCGCCGAAGAGGCGTCGCGACATGTTCCAGGTGACGAGCAGGCACAGGAGCCCGGCGATCGCAGGCACGGCGCGGGCCGCCGCCTCCGAGGGGCCGCCCGCCGCGCGGTAGGCGGTCACCACGAGCCAGTAGAACAGTGGCGGCTTCTCGAGGAACGGCTCGCCGTTGAGCCGCGGCACGACCGCATCCCTCGAGACGAACATCTCGCGCGCCATCTCCGCCTCGCGCGGCTCGTCCGGGTTGAACAGGTCGGCACGGCCGAGCCCGGTGAAGAGCAGAATCGCGCCGACGGCGAGAATCAGAAGCGCGTCACGCAGCGGCCGCCTCACGATCGGTCCTGCCGTCGCCGCGTCACCGTGATGCTCCCTGAGACGCAAGCGCGCGCCGCTTCAGAATCCGGATCCCCCCATCGTCCGCCACCAGAGGATCGGCGCCGAACTGCGCCGCCGTCTCGTAGTGCGCCTCCACCCAGTCGACCACCCGCTTGCCGTACCCGGGGACGAAGCCGAACCGGCCGGTCCCGAGCTCCTCGGTCTTCCGCGCCACGATCGCCACGAAGTCCGGCGGGCGGCGATCGAGCGCCGCGACCAGCCGATCCTGGCCGAAGAGGACCGCCTCGGCGGTGACGAAGTTGGTGAACGGGACGGTCGAGAGGCGGCGCGTCTGGTAGTTGAGCATGATCCCCTCGGGGAGGGTCACGAGCGTCGCGCCCTCGGGCGTCGTCCGCTCGATCCAGTCGATGGCGCGGGCGGCGATCGGCCCCCCCGGCGCCACCTCCGGAGCGAAGGCGACGATCCGATCGCCGCCGCGGCCGACCGGGAAGGTGCGCAGTCCCGCCAGCTCCATCGTCCAGCGGACGTGGAAGAGGAGCGCGGCGGCGACGACCCCGAGCGCCGCGAACCGGAAGACGACTCCGGAACCGCCGCCGCGCGCCGCCATCCGGGCCGGCCCCTCGTGAAGGAGCAGGACGAGCGCGAGCATCGTCGCCGGCAGCGCGAGCGTGAAGCCGTAGTGATACAGGTGCAGGTTGAGGATCCCCTTGAGGGTGGCGGCGAGCGCCCAGACCGCGAGCAGCAGCAACGCTTCGCGCCGTCCCCGCTCGGCGCGCGGCACAGAGCCTGAGCGCAGGAGCCGCCATGCCGACGCCGCGATCGCGACGGCGGCGACGAGCGGCAGGGCGCGCGGCAGCTCGACCCAGATCGACGCTCCGGCCGCCGTGACGACGAAGAGGAAGGCGAGCCCCGCCGCGGCCCCCCAGAGGACCGGGCGGCGCGCCCGCGGCGCGAGGAGGCGATCGGTGACGACGAGCATCAGCACGCCGAACCCGAATGTCGCCGCGGAGCGGGTGAGGCCGAGAAAGTTCCCCGGGAGATCGTCGATGCCGAGGACGTGCCGGTGGAACGCGAACCGGGTCACGCCTCCACCGAGCGCCAGGAACCCGGCGGCGGTGGCGCGCGCCGCCTCGCCCGGCGGCAGGTAGGTCAGGAACCACAGGAAGAAGAGCAGTGACGGAACGACCGCCGCGGCGGCGCACGGCAGCAACCCGCGCAGTCGGCGGCCCCGGTCCTCTGCCCGCAGCGCCGCGACGAACACCGCCGCCGCCGCGACCGCCAGGGCCGCCACCGCCGCCTCGACCTTGGTGAGGAGCGCGAGACCCAGGAGGAGCCCCGCGGCGGCGGCCGAACGCCGGCACCCGCGCCGCAGGAATCGTCCAATCAAAAGGACCATCCCGGCGCCGAACAGGAGGCCGTGGGTCGCTTCGTGCGTGTATGGGGCGAGGAAGTTGTAGTTGCCGACCATGACATACTGCGCGAAGGCGAAGAGGCACAGGAACGCCGCCGCCGCGACCCACCCCGTCAGCCGGTCGGAGGCGCGGCGGACGAGGCGCGCCAGGATCCACGTGAGCAGCACGACGAGGAGCAGATTCGCGCCGATGAGGGTCGAGAACGACACCCCGAAGACCCGGAAGAGCAGCGCGTTGAGGTGCTGCGACAGCGGCCCATGGAAGTAGAGAACGTCGGTTCCGAGCCGCTCCCCCGCCGCCAGACGCCAGGGGATATAGAGCTGCTGCCCGAAATCGATGAGCAGGTCGGGCCAGCGGCGCCAGGTGACGCCGGCGAGGCACGCCAGGAGCGCCAGCAGCGGCGCCGCCGCGGCGATCGTCCGGAGTCGGCGCGCCGGGACCGCGCGGCGGGCGGAGGCCCGGGCCTCACTCGTCATCGAGCCACCTCGGACAGGCTCCCAGCCTCCCGCACCGCCGCCGGCGGCGCGCCGGCCGCGTCATTCTAGGAGAGAAACGATGCGCGTCGGTCTCGACATCGGCTCGTCGAGCGCCAAGGCGCTCGTCGTCGACGCCGCCGGCCGCGCGCGCCGCGCCGTCCGCCGCACCTTTCCCACCCGGCGCGATCGCGGCCGCGTCGAGCACGACGGCGAGCGCGTGGCCGCCGCGACCCTCGGTGCGCTCGAGGACCTCGCTCCTTCGCTCCCGGCCCGCGCCGCCGTCCCGCTCGGGTTCGCGTCGCAGCGCTCCACGTTTCTCTTCTGGAGCCGCGACACCGGCCGGCCCCTGACGCCGGCGATCTCGTGGCAGGACCTGCGCGCCGGGGGGATCAACCGCGGCGTCCGCCGCCGGGCGGAGCGGACGGGGATCGACATCGGCCAGGTCACCGGGCTCCGGCCGAGCGCCCACTACGCCGCCCCCAAGATCGCCTGGGCGCTGCGCCGCGTGCCGGGCCTCGGGCGGCAGGTCGCCTCCGGGCGGGCGTTGTGGGGGACGCTCACCACCTTCATCGTCTGGCGCCTGACACGTGGAGGGGTGTACGCCGTCGATCACGCCAACGCGCAGCGGACGTCTCTCATGGACCTCGCGTCGCTCGCGTGGGAGCCGCGCCTCTTCGAGATCTACGGCCTCGAGGCGCTGCTCGACGCGCCGGCCCTGCCGGCCCTCACCCCGACCTGTCTCACCACTCCGATCGACGTGGCGATCGGCGGGCGGAGGCTGGCGCTCGCGGCGGTCACCGGCGACCAGCAGGCGGCGCTCGTCGGGCTGCGCTGCCGGCGGCGCGGCGACATGGCGATCAACTACGGATCGGGGGCGTTCGTCCTGCGCTGCGTCGGCGGCACGCCGCTCCGCCGGCCGGGGCTCCTGACGACGCTCGTCACCTCGCGCCGCACCCTCCCGGCCTCGGGGCGCGGCGGAGGACTGACGGCGAGCTACGCGCTCGAGGGACCGGTGAACGCCGCCGCCACCGCTCTCGACTGGGTCGCCGCCCGCATGCACCGGCGCGTCCACACCGCCGATCTCGATCGGCTGCTCGGTCCGTGGGACCCGCGCGCGCGCCGCGCGATCCACTTCCTGCCGGCGGTCGCGGGGATCGCCGCCCCGCACTGGGACGAGAAGGCGCGGCCGCGGTTCGCCGGGAACGGGGAAGGGTCCGGCCTCGCGGAGCGGATGCGGGCGGCCGTGGAGGCG
>Ga0075421_100011871_pt1 | contig 10804 bp, 11 predicted proteins | sample SoiMetdeltSBSDD5_FD_75292 | JGI IMG/M metagenome (GOLD analysis project Ga0075421, IMG submission 75292) | Bulk soil microbial communities from a Populus tree surrounding site in Tennessee, USA - Soil MetaG P. deltoides SBSDD5 | ecosystem: Environmental > Terrestrial > Soil > Tree plantation...
CGGCACGTTCAAGCGCACGCGCAACCGTGCCGGCGGCCTCGAGGGCGGGATGAGCAACGGCGAGGACATCACCGTGGAGGTGGCGTTCAAGCCGATCTCGACGCTCATGAAGCCGCTCCCGTCGGCGGATCTCCGTACCGGTGCGCCGTCGCCCGCGCACGTCGAGCGAAGCGACGTGTGCGTCGTCCCGGCGGCAGGCGTCGTGGCCGAGGCGATGCTTGCCTTCGTCCTCGCCGACGCGCTCGTCGAGAAGTTCGGCTGCGACACGGCCGACGACCTCGTCGCGGCCGTCGAGCGCTACCGCGCGCGCCTTCACCCGATCGACCAGAGGGCCTAGTGCATCTCTTCCTCGTGGGGCCGCCGGGCATCGGTAAGAGCACCATCGCACCGCTGCTCGCACGTAGGCTCGGCGCGAGCGTCGTCGAGACGGATCGTGCCATCGCGCGGCGGGCGGGCAAGAGCAACAAGGACGTCATCGAGCAGGACGGGATGGAGAGCTTCCGCGACCTCGAGTCGCGTGTCCTCGCCTCGCTCCGCCAGACCCCGGCGTGGATCGTCGTCGACACCGGAGGCGGCGCGCCGATCCGCGAGGAGAACCGGAAGCGCATGCGCGATCTCGGTCTGATCATCGGCCTGCGCGGATCGCTTGAACGGATCACCGCCGGCATCGCCGCGACGATGGCGAAACGGCCCGATCAGCGCGTGGCACCCGAGGACCGCGCGCGAACGGTGCTGCGGGAGCGCCGCGCCGCGTACGCCGACGCGGACGTGATCTTCGACGTCGACCGCGACGCCACCGCCGAGGCCTCCGCTGATGCGATCGCCGCCTGGCTCGTCGCGGCCCGCGGCATCCGCGTCGACGTCGGCGGGGAGCGCCCGTATCCGGTGCTCGTCCGCGCGGGACTCCTCGACCAGGTGGGCACGCACCTCGGCGACCTGGGGTGGTCCGGCCGCGTGGCGGTCGTCAGCGAGCCCGCGGCCGCGGAACGGTATGAGGCGCGCCTCCTGCGCTCGCTCGAACACGCCGGCCTCGATCCGGTCGCGCTGCGGCTCCCGACCGGGGAGGGCGCGAAGTCGGTGCGCGCGGTCGCACGCCTCTGGGCCGATCTCGCGCGAGCCGGGCTCGGCCGCGACGGCGGCATCGTCGCGCTCGGCGGCGGCGCGGTCGGTGACGCGGCCGGCTTCGCGGCCGCGACCTATCTGCGCGGCGTGCGCGTCGCGCAGGTCCCGACGACCCTGCTCGGTATGGTCGACGCCGCGATCGGCGGAAAGACCGCGATCGACATCCCGGAGGGAAAGAACCTGGTCGGAGCCTTCCACCCGCCCGACGCGGTCTTCGCGGATGCCGGCGTGCTCTCGACGCTGCCGCAGCGGCAGCTGTCCTCGGGTCTGGCGGAGGTCGTGAAGAGCGCATTCCTCGCCGACCGCGACGCGGTCGCGCACGTGGAGCGTTCGCTCGACGCCGTGCTTCGCGGCGAGATCGGCCCGCAGGTCACGTCCGTCGCGCTCGCGGCCGAGGTCAAAGCGAACATCGTCACGCTCGACCCGCGCGAGACAGGGCTCCGCGAGCTATTGAACTTCGGGCACACCATGGGTCACGCGTATGAGGCAGCCTCGAAGTACCGCGTCACGCACGGTGAGGCGGTGGCGATCGGTCTGGTGTTCGCCTCGGCGCTCTCCGAGACCCTGGGTCTCGCGCCCAGGTCGCTGCGTATCGACGTCGAGCGGCTGCTCGCGCGCGCGCGCCTACCGATCCGCGCGCCGCTGCCGCGCGAGGTCTGGGCCTACCTCCAGCGCGACAAGAAGGCGCGGCAGGGCAAGGTGCGCTGGATCCTCCCGCGGCGCGTCGGGCTCTTCAGCGAGGTCGTCGACATCGCGGACGGAACACTGCGCGACGCGGCGCGGCTGCTCCAGGGCCGGGCCGCATGAAGCACTTCCTGCTGGTGAACGGACCCAACCTCAACACCCTCGGCACGCGCGAGCCGGCGATCTACGGGACGACGACGCTGGACGAGGTGGTCGCGCGCTGCACGGGCGTGGCGCGCGACGGCGGCGCCTCGCTGACCGCGTTCCAGTCGAATCACGAGGGCGCGCTGATCGACTTTCTTCAGCAGCAAGCAGCGGCCGATGGTGCCATCATCAATCCGGGAGGACTCGCCCACACGTCCGTCGTGCTTCGCGACGCGGTCGCGGCGTGCCGCTTTCCGGTCGTGGAGGTCCATATCAGCGACGTGACGAAGCGGGAGCCCTTCCGCCACCATAGCTATCTGGCGGACGTGACCGCGCATCAGGTCGTGGGCCTGGGCGTCGTCGGCTACGAGGTCGCGCTCCGCTGGCTCATCGAGGAGACGAAGAAGAAACAGTGATCAGCACCGGAGAGATAAAACGAGGCATCACCGTCGAGATAGACGGGCAGCTCTATCAGATCGTCGAGTTCCAGCACATCAAGATGGGACGCGGCAGCGCACAGGTCCGCATGAAGCTGCGAAACGTGCGCAAGGGGGATCTCATCGAGAAGACCGTGCAGGCCGGCGAGCGATTCCAGCGCGCCCGCCTCGACCACCGGGTCGTGCAGTTCATGTACAAGGACGGCACGCACTTCCACTTCATGGACACCAAGACGTACGACCAGATCGCGCTCGACGCCGACCAGCTCGGCGACGCCGTGAACTACCTCACCGACGGCATGGAGGTCACGCTCAACGAGTACGAGGGCGAGCCGATCGGCGTGGACATGCCCGCATCGATCGTGATGACCGTCGCCTCGACGGACTTCGGTCTCAAGGGGGACACCGCGACCGGCGCGACGAAGCCGGCGACGCTCGAGTCGGGACTCAAGGTGAACGTGCCGCTCTTCGTGAAAGCCGGCGACAGGATCAAGGTCGACACGCGGACGGGTGAATATCTCGAGCGCGCCTAGGGACGTCCTGCGCGTCGGGCAGCTCGCGATCCGGCTGGCCGAGCACATCCAGTCCGGCGACGAGTTCAAGGACCTCTGGGTCGAGGGCGAGGTCTTCCAGGCGCAGACGTCGCCCGCGGGTCACGTGTACTTCACGCTGCGCGACAACGTCGGTCAGCTGCAGAGCGTGCTGTTCGCGTCGCAGGCGGCCCAGATCGCGCTCACGCCGCGCGACGGGACGAAGATCCTCGCGCACGGGTGGGTCGAGTTCTACCACCGCAACGGCCGCTGCCAGCTCCGCATCGACGATGTCCGGCCGGCCGGCGCGGGTGACGCGTTCCTCCGCCTCGAGGCGCTCAAGCGCCGGCTGACCGCCGAAGGCCTCTTCGCGCTGGAGCGCAAGCGCGCGCTGCCGCCCACACCGCGTCGCGTTGGCGTCGTCACGAGTCCGATCGGCGCCGCGTGGCGCGACGTGCAGACCGTCGTCGCGCGGCGCGATCCGCGCATCGAGCTCATCCTCGCTCCCGCGCAGGTGCAGGGCGTCGGCGCGGTGGAGTCGCTGATCGGAGCTCTCGATGGACTGGCCCAGCTGCGCGAGCTCGACGTCGTGATCATCGCGCGCGGCGGCGGCGCGAGCGAGGACCTCGCGGCGTTCAACGACGAGGCGCTGGTGCGGGCGATCGCGCGCTTTCCGCGCCCGGTCGTCTGCGGGGTCGGCCACGAAACCGACGTGACGCTCGCGGATCACGCCGCGGACGTGCGCGCGCCGACGCCGTCGGTCGCGGCGGAGCTCGTCGTGCCGGACTCGGCGCGCCATCAGGTCGCCGCCGAGCGGTCGTGGCGGCGCGTCACGACGCGCATGCGCGAAGCGCTCGCGGGTCGCCGGCGCCGTCTGGTCGACGCGCGGCGGCTGGTCGAGCGCCGCGCCCCACCCGCGAAGGTCGCGGCACTGCGGCAACGACTGGACGAGGACCGCCGGCTGATCGATCGCGCCATGTCGCGCCTGGTCCCGTCGCGGCGGCAGCGGCTCGTCGGCTCGCATCGTCGCCTCGAGGCGTTGTCGCCGTTGAAGGTGCTCGGGCGCGGCTACGCGATCGTCGAGGGCGCCGACGGGCGGGTGCGCGCGTCGGTGTCGACGCTGCGGCCCGGCGAACGCGCGAGACTGCGCATGCGCGACGGCCGCGCCAACGTCACGGTGGAAGGAGTCGAGCGGAGTGGCTGAGCCCGAGCCCAGCATCGAAGAGGCACTCACGCGTCTGGAGACGATCGCCGATCGGCTCGAGGATCCCTCGCTCGATCTCGACGAGGCCGTTCGCCTCTACGAGGAGGGGCTGCGGCTTTACGAGCGCTGCGCGAGGCGCCTCGACGCCGCGGAGCTACGCATCACGCAGCTCGCCGACGCGCTGCAGAAGCAGGCCCGCGGCTAGGACACACCGCGTTCCGGTCGCGCTCTAGAAGGCGCTCCAGCCGACGAACTGGCGCATCTGGCGCATTTGGCGGATCTGACGCTCCTGTTTGCTCGGGGAGAACGTGTGTTGCTGCAGGTAGCGGACCTTGGGCAAAGCGGCGATGACCGCGACGATCGTCTCGTGATCATCCTGCGGGAGCTTCCACCGGCCCCAGGCTGCCGTCGCATCGCCTCCACGGTCGAGCTCGGTGCACCCCGCGGCCACAAGCTGCGCAGCGAAGTGATCGCGCAGCTCGGTGGCCGGCATGTCGGTGAACGCCTGCCCGTAGCTGGTCCACATGCCATCGCCACCGCCCCCGCCGCCGCCCTGCATCATCACGCCGGCCGGCGCGTCAAGCGTCGGCAACGAGCGCAGCGCATCCGACATCGGCGGTCCGTGCTGCGGCTGCGGCGCGCACGGATTCCAACCCATCTCGCCGCCGTTCCAGCTGAGGACCACATCCTGGACGTCCTTCCCGCCGCGCAGGCCAAGCTGGTAGTAGGGACTGTCCGGTCCTTTGCAGTACACGAATCCGCTGCTGAACGGGAACGCCATCGTGTGGCGGAAGCCACCGGGTGGGCCGCCGGGCATCTGTGGCGGTCGAGGGCGGTATCCGAGCGACGCCAGCGCTGAGTCATACCAGGTCTTGACCGCATCGGCACTTCCTGGGACGTCGAGATACGCCGCGACCTGTTCCGGCTCCGTATCGGCGCCGCGCACGACGGAGCCCAGCAGCGTCGCATTCGGTGGCATTGGGATGAGGTCGATGAACTTCTCGGGCACGCGACGCTCGAGCACCGACGAGCGCTGAAGCTCGACGGTCCGCTGCAGCAGTCGCCGAAGGTCGTCGATCTCGCTCACGTCTTGCCTCCCCTAAGTGCGGATCCGCTGAGACCGGCGACCGCCGGTCACAAGGTCATCAGGCACGATTGACGTCGATCTCGGCCAGCGCGAGATCGCCGCCCGATCGCCAAACGCCAGGCGTCACTTCCTCGTCAACGACCTCGGGTATCCAGTTGCCCATGAAGATCTTTACGCGGCCGGCCACAGGCTGGCGCTGCATACGTCCGGCGGCGTCGATCGAGTTGACCATGGCCGTGTAGCGCACCGTCGTGATGCCTCCGGGGATCTCCGCGAAGGTCTCGTGCCGCTCGATCGCCCCGATCACCTCGGCGAACGACCGCGCCACTGTCACTTTGCGATCGAACGTCGCGAGGTACGCGGCGCGCGCCTTCTCGAACGGATGGCTCTCACCGAGGTTGGTGGCGTTCGTCTCCACCGGTCCACCGATCACCCAGCTCTCCCGGCGAAGATGCCATGCGAGCGCGGGCGCTATCGCCGCGCGGAGCCCGGCTGGGTCATCCGGCGTGCGTCCGTTGAACCACGTCCCCGTCGAGTCGTTCCACGCATCGACGACCTGCAGCCGGCGATCGCCGCTCAGGCGCAGCAGCCCTGTCTCACGCTGGTCCGGCGCCGACCGATTCACCGCGCGATCGACGATCGCGACACGAACATCCACCAGCGCCTGCGTGCCCCATGGCTTCCGATAAAGACTCTCGATGCGCAAGGACTCGAGAACGAACTTGCGCTGTATGCCGGGTGTGCGTGATTCGACGAGCGCGGTGGCCACGGCCTTACCGAAGGCTCCACTCACTGGGAGGAAGTCGCCGTGATCGCGGTATCGATCAAGGCCCTCGAGGTAACGCTCGACGCCCCAGCGCGCGGCCTCCTCGTCGCCTGGCGCGACCGCAGATCGCGTCAATGCGAGGGTCGTCTCGATCGGGAATGGCGTGGACGCCAGCAGCACGACCGGGTCGCTGAGCTGCGCGGCGGGCGTGGCAGCGGGGCTCGGCGTCGGTCTGATCGTCCCGCCCGCACTGGATTCGGAGATGGGAGTGACAGGACCCTGCGATGGCGCAGGCTGTGCGTTCGGGGCACAGGCGCCGAACAAGAACGCAAGGGCTGTCGCGATCGCGGCGCGCACCTGTCGACTTTAAACGTGGCGCAAGCAGCGAGACGCGCGTCGTGCTACGGCGAGCCGGTCGCGCCTCCAACGCGGATCACCGCATTCGTCGCGGGCGGACCGGCGTCAGCCAGAGCGAATGCGGCGGAGGAACGGCTCGAGCGTTTCGAGGAACGGCTCGGGGCGGAAGCCGTGCACGACGTGGCCATGCCCGGGGAAGCGTTTCACCGTGAAGTCCTTGACCTGACGCTTGAGCGCGAACTCGGCCGAGTCGTCGAACGCGGCGCCAAGTCGCGGCTCGCCCGTCACGACGAGGATCGGCGCGGTCACCTTCGGTATCGAAGCCGCGATCAGAGAGGCACTGGGGTCTGTGTTCGACATCCGCCAATCGAGGAATGCCGGGTCGATGTCTTTGAAATAGGTGACGACCCTGTCGGCGGCGTAAAAGCCTCGCATCTCGCCGTAGGTGCGCTCGCCGCGCGGTCCGGGCGAGGGAAGCGGTCGCTTCTCCACCGCTTTGAGGAACGCCTTCGGGTCCTCGCGCACGTCGAGCGCGTCGCGCAGACCCTGATAGCGGTCCCGTTCCCAAGGTGTCCCGTATTTGAGCGGAGGGTCTTCGAGGACGAGGGCTCGCACGAGCGCCGGCGCCTCGGCCGCGGCGATCAGCGCCGCGAGCGCGCCGAGCGAATGCCCGATGACCACGGCCGGTGCCTTCACGACCTCGCGCAGGACGCGCAGCGCGTCGTCCGCGAAGGAGCGCAGCTCGTAGCTCGATGCGCGCTCGCTGCGGCCGTGACCGCGCTGGTCGTATGAGACGACGCGATAACGCGTCGCCAGGCGCGGGAAGATGTTCTCCCAGTCCTCCGAGCGATACAGGCTCGCGTGGATCAGGACGATCGGCGGCTCGCCCTCGAGCCCGCCACCGGCGTCGTAGTAGGAGAGCTTCGGCTCACCCTTGAGGGTCCGCGCGCGTGGCAATCGCTTCGGCATCGGTCGCAGTATGCGAAATACGCGAGAATCGCCGCGTGGTGGCGCGCCGAGTACGTCTCGATCAGCTCCTGGTCCAGCGTGAGCTCGCGCCGAGCCGCGCGCGGGCCCAGGCGCTGATCCTCGCCGGTGCGGTGCGCGTGTCGGGCGATCGCGCCGACCGCGCCGCGGCAGCTGTGGCCGAGGACGCCGTCGTGACGATCGACGCCGGACCACGGTTCGTCTCGCGTGGCGGCGAGAAGCTCGAGGGCGCGCTCGACGACTTCGGCGTCGACGTGGCGCGGATGGTCGTGCTCGATGTCGGCTCGTCCACCGGCGGCTTCACCGACTGCGTCCTGCAGCGCGGCGCGGCCCGCGTGTATGCGGTCGATGTCGGCAAGGGCCAGCTGGACTGGAAGCTGCGAAGCGACGAGCGCGTGCATGTCATGGAGGGCCTCAACGCCCGAGAGGGCTTCGACCTGCCCGAGCCCGTCGACATCGTCGTGGCCGACCTCTCCTTCATCTCGTTGCGACTCGCGCTGCCGCCCTCGTTCCGGCACCTGCGGGATCGTGGCCCCGTCATCGCTCTGGTGAAGCCGCAGTTCGAGGCGGGACGCGAGGCGGTCGAGAAGGGCGGGATCGTGCGCGACAGCGCCGCCCGCGCGTCGGCGGTCGTGGCCGTCGCCGAGCACTTCGCGCGAGAAGGCGCCGGCGTCATCGCCGTCGCGGCATCGCGCGTCGCCGGTCGCGAGGGCAATCGCGAGATCTTCGTTCACGCGGTGAAGGGCGAGCCTGGTCTTGCGGGCACCGAGCTGCGGGCCGCCGCGGATCAGGCTGCCGCATGAAGATCGCGCTCTGCGTCCGACCAGACCGACCCGACGCCGTGCGCGCCGCCCGCGACGCGGCCGAGCGCATGCGCAGGGCCGGACACGAGGTCGTGGACGTGCACCTCGACACCACGAAAGCCGCGGGCGCGAAGGGAGCGACGATCGCGTGCATCCTCGGGGGCGACGGCACGATGCTGCGCGCGGCGCGCGCGATGTCACCGCTCGGCATCCCGATGCTCGGCGTGAACCTCGGACGACTCGGGTTCCTCACGACGATCACGATCAACGACCTCGATTCGGCGATCGCCGATGTTGCGGCCGGCCGCCACAAAGTCGAGGAGCGAACGCTGCTCGATGCGCGCCTGGTTCACGAGGGACGCGAGATGCGTTTCCTCGCGCTCAATGACGTCGTTGTCGCCCGCGGCACGGCGGTTCGCTCGATCCACGTGGCGGTGCGCGTGGATGGCGAGCCGCTCATCGTGTACTGGGCCGACGGCGTCATCGTCGCGACGGCGACCGGCAGCACAGCCTACGGCTTCTCCGTGGGCGGCCCGCTCATCCTGCCGAGCTCGCAGGCGATAATGCTCGTGCCCATCGCGCCTCACCTCTCGTTCGGGAACGCCGTCGCGTTCGATCCCGACCAGCAGATCGAGCTCGAGGTGCAGGACGGGGCGCGCATCTCGATCGACGGCCAGGAGGAGCACGACCTCGCCCCCGGCGATCGCATCGCCGTGCGGCGCTCCGAGACCGTCGCGCGCTTCGTGCGCACCTCGCACGCCAGGCCATTCCTGTCGCTGCTGCGCGAGAAGATCCTGAAGGAGCCAGGCACGTGAGCGACGCCAAGGCCGCCGTGGCCGCGATCCGAGCGAAGACCAAGCATCAGCCCATCGTCGCGATCGTCCTGGGAAGCGGCCTTGGCGCACTCGCCGATGACGTGCGCGAGGCGGACCGCATCCCGTACGAGACGATCCCCGGATGGCACCGCAGCACCGCGCCTGGCCATGCCGGCGAGCTCGTCGTTGGCAAGCTCGAGGGCAGGCCCGTCGCCGTGATGAAGGGCCGGCTGCACTACTACGAGGGCTACGACATACAGGACGTCGCGTTCCCGGTGCGCGTCTTCAAGGCCTGGGGCATCGACACGCTCATCCTGACGAACGCGTGCGGTGGTCTGAACCCGTCCTATGAGAACGGCGACCTCATGGTCATGAGCGATCACATCAACTTCATGGCGACGAACCCGCTCCGCGGAGCGAACGACGATTCGCTCGGCCCGCGCTTCCCCGACATGGTCGGCACGTACACCGAGGAGCTGCGCAAGCTCGCGCACTCGGTGGACCCAAAGCTGAAGGAAGGCGTGTACGTCGCCGTCGCGGGTCCGAACTTCGAGACGCCGGCCGAGCTTCGGATGCTGCGCGGCTTCGGCGCCGACGCGGTCGGCATGAGCACCGTGCCCGAGGTCCTCGTCGCGCGCCACATGGGCATGCGGATCCTCGCGATCTCCACGGTGACCGACATGGCGACCGGCATCCCCGGCCTCATCCAGCACGTGACGCACGAGGAGGTCCTCGCGGTCGCCAACCAGGCCGGTGCGCGTCTCGGGACAGTGGTGAAGGGCGTCGTCGCCCGCCTGTGACGCCTACGGCACCGCGCACTGCTCTCGCTCGCTGCTGGCACCTTGGGCCCGTCTCTGGCCGGCGCGCGCTGCGGCCGGGCCCGCTGTGCCCAGACGCTCGCTCGAGGAGATGCGCGATGCCGTGCCCGGCCGCATGCGGCTCCGGGTGAGGGTCGTCGAGCTCATCGAGCGAAAGCGCGACGGCGGGAAGCTGACCGCCGGGGAGATCGACCAGCTCATCCAGGGCTACACGCGGGGCGAGATACCGGATTACCAGATGGCAGCGTTCTGCATGGCCGTGGTGTGGCGCGGGATGGACACGCGCGAGACGGCCGCGCTGACCGCGAGCATGGTCGCGTCCGGCGAACGTCTCGACCTCTCACGGTTCGGCCGCGTCGTCGACAAGCATTCGACCGGAGGAGTTGGGGACAAGACGACGCTCGTGGTCGCTCCGCTCGTCGCGGCGTGCGGCCTGCCCGTCGCGAAGATGAGCGGACGCGGGCTCGGCTTCTCCGGCGGAACGCTCGACAAGCTCGAGTCGTTCAAGGGATACCGCGTCGATCTGACGACCGCGGAGTTCCTCGCGCAGCTTGGTCGCATCGGCATCGTCGTGAGTGGACAGACAAAGGAGCTCGCGCCGGCGGACGGACTTCTCTACGCGCTGCGCGACGCGACGGGGACGGTGCCCGCGTTGCCGCTCATCGCGTCCAGCATCATGTCCAAGAAGATCGCGGCCGGGGCGCACGCCGTCGTGCTGGACGTGAAGGTCGGGAGCGGCGCGTTCATGAAGGATCTTGCGTCCGCGCGCGCCCTCGCACGCGCGATGGTCGCGATCGGCGTCGCGCACGGCCTGTCGGTGACCTGCGAGCTCACCGATATGGAGCAGCCGCTGGGGCGCGCGGTGGGGAACGCCCTCGAGGTCGCGGAGGCGATCGAGACCCTGAACGGCCGCGGACCCGAGGACCTGGTGCGGCTGGTGCGACTCGCAGGCGCGGAGATGCTCGTGCGCGGGCGGAAGGCGCGCGACACCAAACGCGCGCTGGTCATGATCGATCGCGCGCTGTCGGACGGGAGCGGACTTGCGAAGCT
>Ga0075421_100011872_pt1 | contig 10804 bp, 9 predicted proteins | sample SoiMetdeltSBSDD5_FD_75292 | JGI IMG/M metagenome (GOLD analysis project Ga0075421, IMG submission 75292) | Bulk soil microbial communities from a Populus tree surrounding site in Tennessee, USA - Soil MetaG P. deltoides SBSDD5 | ecosystem: Environmental > Terrestrial > Soil > Tree plantation...
GGGGGGTCTGGGGGGCCATTCGGGGCCCCCCATGCCGGACGACGCCGCCCTCGAGGCGGCGGCGCGCGTCCGCGTCACCGTCATCGTCGGCGCCGGCGACACGGGCAAGACGACGCTGGCGGCACGCCTCGCGAGCGCGCTGGCGGCACGCGGCGCGCGAGTGGCCGTCGTCGACGCCGACGTCGGCCAGTCGGAGATCGGTCCACCGACGACGGTCGGCCTCGGCGCGGTGACGCGGCCGCTGGCCCGTCTGAGCGACGCGGACGTCGTCGCACTCGAGTTCATCGGCGACACTTCCCCCGTGCGACGCATCGGCCCGACGGCCGACGCCACCGGGCGCCTCGTGCGCCGCGCCATCACCGATGGGTTCGCGCACGTCATCGTCGACACCGGCGGCCTCGTGGAGGGCGCTCTCGGTCTCGCCCTCAAGCGGGCGAAGCTCCGCGCCGTCGATCCCGATGTCGTCATCGTCGTTCAGCGTCGCGACGAGAGCGAGCCGCTCGCGCGCGCCGTCGGTGGCGCCGAGCGGCCGGCCGTCGTGCGGGTGCCGGCCTCGCCGGCCGCGACGCGCCGGACGCAGACGCAGCGGCGTCTGTATCGTGACCGCGCCCTCGAGACCTACTTCGACTCGGCGGCGTCGATCAGCGTCCCCATGGCCCGCGTGCAAGCGCACGGCCCGCGCGGCGCGCCACCCGTCGCGATCGTGGAAGGACTGCTGGTGGGCGTGGTCGGTCCCGAGGGCAACACGGTCGGCGTGGGGCGTGTGCGTGGGGTCGAGGGAGACCGCGTGATCGTCGACACGCCGGTGGCGCCTGCGCAGATCGCGCAGGTGGTCACCGGACGCGTCGTCTGGCCGACGAGACGGTGAAGCGCCGGCGCGCTCGGTGGCGCGCCGGCGACGACACCGACCCGCCGTTACTTCGTGCTGCTGGACGAGGCGCTGCCGCTCGGGCTCGCGGTCGTGCTGGACGAGCCGGAGCCGGTGGCGGACGGCGAGGTCGCGCTGCTGCCCGTCGACCCGCTCACGGAGCCGGAGCCCGTCGTGGTGCGACTGCCCGGAGTCGTGGTGGTCCCCGGCGACGCGGACGGCGGCGTCGTCCGATCCGGGGTGCTGCCGACGCGCTCGGTCTCGGTGCGATTGCACGCGACGCTGGCGCCGGCCAGCAACGCGAGCGCGCAGACGCCCGATAGCATTTTCTTCATTGCCGATGCTCCTCCTTGTGGGGTGTCGAACCACGCAGGAGGGTTGCAACGGCCATGCCCGCGGCGGCTGACTTGACAGGTCCCGATCCATCCAATACTACTGCGAGTTATCTCGCGGGCCCGGCCCGCGCGCACGCTCAAGGAGGAAGCGATGAAGCTCGAAGGCTCCCACGATGTTCTCGCGCCCCGGCAAAAAGTCTGGGATGCGTTCCTCGATCCCGAGCGGCTGCGCCAGGCCATTCCCGGCTGCGAGAAGCTCGACGCGCTCGGCAACGACGAGTACAAGGCGACCATGAAGGTCGGCGTCGGCGGCGTGAAGGGAACCTTCGAGGGCAAGGTGCGCCTCTCGGACAAGAAGCCACCGGATTCCTACCGCATGGCGGTGGAGGGCACCGGCGGGCCGGGCTTCGTGCGCGGCGAGACCGTCATCACCCTCAGCGACATCGCGGGCGGCACGCGCGTCTCGTACACCGCCGATCTCCAGGTCGGCGGTCTCATCGCGTCCGTGGGGCAGCGCATGCTCGGCGGCGTGTCGAAGATGATGGCGGACAAGTTCTTCGGCAAGATGAGCGAGCTGCTCCAGGCCTGACGTGCCGTCCCGCTATCTCGAGCCGCGCCTCGAGCGCGCGTCACGGACGACGCTGCAGGCGCTGCAGCTCCGGCGGCTTCGCGCGCAGCTGGCCCACGCCGCGCGCCACAGTCCCTTCTACCGGCGCAAGCTGAAGACGGCCGGCGTCGCGCCGCGGCTCCGCGCGCTGGAGGATCTGCGCACGCTGCCGTTCACGACGAAGGACGAGCTGAAGCAGAACCAGGCCGAGCGTCCGCCGTGGGGCGACGTGCTGGCGGTGCCGTTCGACGACGTCCTGCGCATCCACATGACGTCGGCCACCACCGGGCGTCCGCTCGCGTTCCTCGACACGGCGGAGGACTGGCACGGGTTCTATCACTCGTACGCGCGCTCGCTGTACGCGTTCGGCGTACGGCGGAGCGACATGGTCATGGCGGCGTTCTCGTATGGCCCGTGGATCGGCTACTGGTCCGGCTTCTATGCCGCCCAGGACCTGGGCGCGCTCGTCTTTCCGGCCGGCGGACTCTCGACGGATCAGCGGATCGACGCGCTGATGACCTACCCGATCACGGTGCTCGGCTGCACGCCGTCGTACGCGCTTTTCCTGGCCGAGCACGCCGCGAAGAAAGGCGTCGACCTCGCGAAGCAGACGAAGATCCGCCTCACCTGGCATACGGGGGAGCCGGGCGCCTCCATCCCGGCCACGCGCGCGAAGATCGAGGCCGCCTTCGGCGCCCGCGCCTTCGACCTGCCCGGGCTGACCGAGATCGCCGCGTGGGGCTTCGAGTGCGACGCGCGCTCGGGGCTCGTGCACGTGCACGAGGACTACTGCTATCCGGAGGTTCTCGACGAGGACGGCGTGCCCGTCGCGCCCGGGGGCCGCGGCGAGCTCGTCTTCACGAGCCTCTACCGCCGCGCGATGCCGCTCATTCGCTATCGTACGCGCGACGTCGTGCAGCTCGCCGATCGCCGCTGTCCGTGCGGACGCACGCTGCTCGCCTTCGAGGGTGGCGTGCTGGCCCGGCTCGACGACATGAAGAAGGTGCGCGGCGTCATCGTCTATCCGCGGCGCATCGAGGAGCTCGTGCGGCCGTTCGCCGGGGTCGACGAGTTCCAGATCGTCTTCCGGCGGCAGGACGGCCTCGACGACATCCTGCTCCGCGTCGATCCGGCGCCGGCGCTCGCCAGGGCCGAATGCGAGGGACTCTGCGCCGCCCTGGGGGAAGCGCTGCGGGTGGGGCTCGGCATCCGCGTCACCGTGGAGGCGACGAAGCCCGGCGAGCTGCCGCGCTGGGACCACAAGGCGCGGCGGGTGAAGGACGAGCGCACCGAAGTGCCATTCTAGCGAGCGAGGAGATCAGAGCCCGTGAAAGCGGCGTATTTCAAGGAGCACGGCGGCAGCGACAAGATCATCTACGGCGACTACAAGGACCCGGTGCCCGCGGCCGGCGAGGCCGTGGTCCGCGTGAAGGCGTGCGCGCTGAACCACGTCGACATGCTGCTGCTGGACGGCCGCTATCCGCCGCCGGAGGGACTGCCGCACGTCAACGGCTGCGAGGTGACCGGCACCGTCGAGAGTGTCGGCGGCGCGGTGACGGGGCTCGCGCGGGGGCAGCGCGTGATCGTCTTTCCCGGCTTCTCGTGCGGAACCTGCGAGTTCTGTCTGCGCGGCGAGCGCACGGTGTGTCTGCGGTACGGCTACCTGGGCGCCGCCCGGGACGGCGGCTATGCCGAGCTGGTGAAGGCACCCGCCGCCAACCTCGTGCCGCTGCCGGAGGCCATCTCCTTCGAGGCGGGCGCGGCGGTGCCGCTGGCCATGCTCACCTCCTGGCACGCGCTGATCGCGCAGGCGCAGCTGCGGCCGGGCCAGACCGTGCTGGTACAGGCGGCCGGCAGCGGCGTCGGCAGCGCGGCCATCCAGATCGCGCGGCTGGTGGGCGCGCGCGTCATGACCACGGTCGGCAGCGACGACAAGCTCGAGTTCGCGCGCTCGCTCGGCGCCGAGCATGTCGTCAACTACCGCACGCAGGACTTCGTGGAGGAGGCCAAGCGCTGGACCGGCAAGCGCGGGGTCGACGTGGTGATCGAGCACATCGGCGGCGAGACGTTCGAGCGGTCGTCGTATGCCTTGACGCGGCTCGGCACGCTCGTGTCCATCGGCTCCCACGACACGCACTGGGGCCGGCTCGACCTCCGTCACGTGTACTCGAAGAATCTCCGCATCATGGGCACCAACCTCGGCTCCATCCTCGAGCTGCGTACGATCCTCGATTACATCGAGGCGGGCCGGCTGCGCCCGGTGATCGACCGCACGTTTCCGCTGAAGGACGCGCGGGCCGCCGTGCAGCACGTGCTCGACCGGAAGAACAAGGGAAAGGTCCTGCTCGTCCCTTGACGCTCGGTCAACTCCTCGAGCGTGCCGCCCTGCGTCGACCGGACGCCGATGCCGTCGTCGACGGCGCGCGCCGCCTGACCTATGGCGAGCTGGCGGCGGCCGTGGACGGGCTCGCGGCCGGCTTTCGCGCGCTCGGGGTCGACGGCGGCGATCGCGTTCTCATCGTCCTGCGCAACCGGCTCGAGCACGTGCTCGCCTACTGGGCGCTGCAGACGATCGGCGGCGTGCCGACGCCGGTCAACTTCCGCCTCGCGGCCGGCGAGCTCCGCTACGTGCTCCAGGACTGCGGTGCGCGCGTCGCCCTGTGCGAGGCGGGGACAGCGGCGGCGCTGACGGAGGCGGCGGCGGGCCTGACGTTGCGCATCGTCGCCGTTGGCGGCGACGCGCCCGCCGGCGCCATCCCGTTCGCCGAGGTGGCGGCCGCCGAGGCGGTGCCGTCGGCCGTCCGCGTCGACGAGGCGGATCTCTCGCTCCTCCTGTACACCTCGGGCACCACGGGCCGCCCGAAGGGCGTGCCGCGGACCCACCGCAATCACTACGCGGGCGCGGTCGCCCACGTCGTGCAGTGCGGCTACACGTGGGGCGAGCGAACGCTCGGCGTCATGCCGCTCTACCACACCATGGGCATTCACGCGCTCACCAGCATGGCCGCCGTCAACGGCTGCTTCGTCTGTCAGCCCGACTGGAGCGCCGCCGAGGCTCTGCGTCTGATCGCCGCCGAGCGCGTGACCGCGCTCTACCTCATCCCGACCCTTTACTGGGATCTCGTCCACGGGCCGGACTTCGACGCCGAGCGCGTGCGCTCGGTGACCAAGCTCGCCTACGCGGGGGCGCCGATGCTGGCGCCGCTCACGGAGGCCTGTGTGCGCGCCTTCCGGCCCGCCGTCTTCGTCAACCACTACGGGTCGACGGAGATCTACACGTTCACCGTCCGCCCCGACGTCGGCGCCAAGCCAGGCTGCGCCGGGCGGGCCGGTCTGCACTCGAGCATCCGGGTGGTGGCGGCGTCGACCGACCGGCGCGTCGGGCCCGAGGAGCTGGTCAAGGCGGGCGAGAAGGGCGAGATCATCGCGAGCCTTGCGTCCGACGAAGCCTTCGCGGGGTACTGGCAGCGGCCCGACGCCGATGCCCGGGCGCTGCGCGAGGGCTGGTACTTCACCGGCGACATGGGCTGGCTCGACGCCGACGGCGAGCTGTACGTGGCCGGCCGCGTCGACGACATGATTATCAGCGGCGGCGAGAACATTCATCCGGTGGAGGTCGAGGACGTGCTGGCGCGGCATCTCGACGTCGCCGACGTGGCGGTGGTCGGCGAGCCCGACGCCCGGTGGGGCGAGCGGGTGGTCGCGTTCATCGTGCCGCGGCGGTCGGGGCTGAGTGCGGAGGCGGTCGACCGCTACTGCCGGGCGGCGCCCGACCTGGCGTCGTTCAAGCGGCCGCGCCGCGTCGTGTTCGTGCGCGAGATTCCGAAGACGGCCTCGGGTAAGATTCTGCGCCGCCTGCTGCGCGACGGCCAGTACGCGGCGCTCGAGACACGCCCCGAGGGGGACGACGAGTGAGACCGCGGCGCGCCACGGCTCCGCCGGGGCGCGTCCGAGCGTGGAGGGGCTGGGGGCCATTTCCGGGCCCCCAGGAGGAACGATGAGCGAATTCCTGCGAGTGGAGCGGAAGGGCCCGCTGGCGACGATCTGGATCGATCGCCAGCTGAAGATGAACACGATGACGGTCGCCATGCGCAACGAGCTGCCCGGCATCTTCCAGGTGCTCGAGGGCGACGACACCGTGCGCGTGATCATCGTCCGCGGCGCCGGCGGCAAGGCGTTCAGCGCCGGAGGCGACGTGGCGGAGTTCCTCACGCTGGCCCCGGCCGACCTCGAGCTGTGGGGCGACACCTTGACGGCCGCCGAGCGCTGCCGGAAGCCCGTGGTCGCCGCCATCGACGGGTATACGATGGGCGCCGGTCTGGAGCTCGCCGTTGCCTGCGACTTCCGCGTGGCCACGCTGCGCTCGGAGTTCGCATTTCCGGAGGTGCGGCTCGGCATGATCCCCGGCTCGGGGGGCACGCAGCGAGCCATGCGGCTCATCGGCATGACGCGGGCGAAGCTGTTCATGATGACCGGACAGCGCATCTCCGCGGAGCGCGCGGAGGCGTGGGGATTGATCACGCAGGCGGTGGCCAACGACAAGCTGGACGACGCGGTCGGCGCGCTCGCCGGCGAGCTGGCCGAGCGCGCCCCGCTGGCGCTGCGGACGCTCAAGATGGTGCTCAACCGCGGCGCCGATGCCCCGCTCGACACGGCGCTCGAGCTCGAGCGCAAGGCGTACGCGTGGCTGCGCTCGACGCACGATTACGAAGAGGGCGTGCGGTCGTTTCTCGACAAGCGGCCGCCCACGTACCGGGGGAGATAGCGGTGGCGGACTCATTCGGCCTGATCCTCGCGAACCGCGCGGTGGTGCTCGGCGCTCTCAAGGCGCGCGATCTCCTCGAGCTGGCGGGCGCGGCCGAGGCCGCCGGCGCCTTCGATACGATCTGGGTCGGCGACAGCCTGCTGGCCAAGCCGCGCCTCGAGTCCGTCACGCTCCTGTCCGCGCTGGCCGGCGTCACGCGGCGCGTGCGACTGGCCGTCGGTTGCATGGCCACCTTCGTGCACCGGCAGCCTGTCCTCTTCGCCCAGCAGTGGGCGAGCCTCGACGTCCTGTCCGAGGGCCGCGCCTGGCTCGCCGTCTGCCTCGGTGGACCCAACGAGCAGAGCGCGGCGCAGGCGCTCGAGCACCAGGTCATGGGCGTTCAGGCCGGCGAGCGCGTCGAGCGTCTCGAGGAAGGCATTGCCGTTCTGCGGGCGCTGTTCGGGCAGCCACCGGCCTCGCATGCCGGCCGCTTCTATCGGTTCGACGGAGTGGCGCTCCAGCCGCGCCCCGTCCAGGATCCGCTGCCGATCTGGATCGCCTCCAACCCCACCGGGCTCACCTGGAAGGGCGGCGCCAGCGCGTCCGAGGCGGTCGTGGAGCGGTCGTTCCGGCGCGTGGCGCGCCTGGCCGACGGCTGGATGACGAACAAGCTGAGCCCGGCCGAGTTCGCGGAGCAGTTTGGACGCGTGCGCGCGATGGCGAAGGAGGAAGGCCGCGATCCGGCCTCGCTCGGCAGCGCGCTCTACCACAACATCAACGTCAACGAGGACCGGCAGGCCGCCCTCGAGGAGAGCAAGAAGTTCCTCGACGCCTACTACACGGCGAACTTCAGCGCCAAGTTCGTCGAGCAGTGGACGGTGGCGGGCGGGCCCAAGGAGTGCGTCGCGCAGCTGCGCGCGTACTTCGACGCCGGGCTCGGCCACATGGCGCTGCGGCTCACGTCCTGGAACCAGCAGGCGCAGTTCACGCGTTTCGTCAACGAGATCGCGCCCGCATTCGGAGGCCGCTGATGCTGCTCGGCATCGATCATCTCGTCGTTGCCGTGAAAAGCCTCGAGACGGCCACCAAGGACTACACGGACCTCGGCTTCACGGTGGTGCCGGGCGGCCGTCACACCGGCATCGGGACGTACAACAGCCTGATCGCCTTCGAGGACGGGTCCTATATCGAGCTGATCGGCTTCTACGAGCCGCGGGACGACCACCGGTGGTTCGCGCCGCTGCAGAAGGGCGGCGGCCTCGTCGACTTCTGTCTGCAGACGGACGACCTGCCCGGCGACACGCTCGCCCTCCGCCGCGCCGGGATCGACATCGGCGAGCCGGAGCAGCGAAACCGCAAGCGTCCCGACGGCAAGGAGATCCGCTGGGTGTTCTCGCTCGCGCGGGGCGCCCATCGCGGGGTGGCGCCGTTCATCATCGCCGACGAGACGGGCCGCGACGAGCGCATCCCGCGCGAGCGCCGTCACGCCAACGGCGTGACCGGCACCGGGACCGTCACCGTCGCCGTCGACGACGCGGCCCGGGTGCGCGGCTGGTACGCCCAGGTGCTGAAGAGCCCGGGCCTCGACATCACGCGCGACGACGTCGGCGGCGCCGGCGTGAGGTTTGCGATCGGACCGCACACGTTCGACTTCGTGGCGCCGGTGACGGCCTCGAGCCCGCTGGCCGCCTGGCTGGCGGCGCGCGGCCCGTCGCCGTATGCGGCCACGTTCGAGAGCGGCGCCGGACGGGCCGGCGCGCTCGATCCCGCAAAAACGCACGGAGCGCGCCTGGCGCTCGCGTGAAACGACTCGGAGGGGGCACGATGAGGGTCACACTCGCACTCTTGCTCGCGCTGGCGATGTTGGCGAGCGGCGCCGTGGCGCAGCCGACGCAGCCGGTCAACCTGGCCTTTGCCACGCTGGACACGGGCAGCGCGTGGTACGTCTATGGCGCCACCATGGCCGAGCTGCTGCGCAAGACGCTGCCGCCCGGCTCCAACATCGACGTCAAGCCGCGCTCGGGCGGCGTCGGCAATCCGCGGCTGGTGGCCAAGAACGAGACGCCGCTGGGCCTCGCCTTCACCGTCACCAATCGCTGGGCGCTCGAGGGCAAGGAGGCGTACACGGAGAAGCTCGAGAACATCCGCGGGCTCGTGGGCGGGCTCGACACGTATTACCTGGTGGCGGTGGCGAGCAACAAGCTCGGGATCAACTCCGTGCGCGAGATCAAGGACAAGAAGCTGCCGGTGAAGATCTACACGCAGCCCATCGGGGCCCTCGGCGAGTTCGCCGGCCGCCAGCTGCTGCGCGCCGTCGGCACCAGCTACAACGACATCAAGGCGCTGGGCGGCACCACCACGCACGTCGGCTACAACGTCATCGTCGACGCGTTCAAGGACGGCCGCGCCGACGTCCTGTTTGCCGTCGTCACGCCGAAGCATCCGTCGGTGAGCGAGATCGCCAACGACGGCAACATCAAGTTCCTCGGTCTCGACGCCGAGACGACCAAGGCGCTGCTGCCCCTCGGCTACGTGACGGCCACCATGCCGGCGAACACATTCAAAGGGCAATCCGAGCCGGTGACCACCGTCGGGTTTCCGACCGTGCTGATCACGAACAAGGACTTGCCCGACGCCGTCGCCTACACGGTGACGAAGACCGTGCTCGAGAACAAGGACGCGCTCGTCCGCGGCCACGCCGGGCTCGCGGAGTTCGATCCGAAGACGGCGTGGCAGCCGGAGAAGGTCGGTATCCCTCTCCACCCGGGCGCCGAGAAGGCGTACCGCGAGAAGGGGTGGATGAAATAGCCGCCGACTGGATCTTCGACAACGGCCGCGTCCTCACCCTCGATGCCCGCCGGCCCGCGGTACGGGCCCTGGCGGTGGCCGGCGGGCGCGTGGTGGCGGCGGGCACCCGCGCCGACGTGAAGTCCTGGCGCGACCGGCGCACGCGGGTCGTGGATCTTCGCGGCGCCACCGTCGTCCCCGGGCTCGTCGACACCCACGCCCATCTCGATCGTGAGGGGCTGAAGGGCATTCACGCGTCGCTGGCGCGGTGCCGCTCGATCGCCGACATCCAGGCGGTCGTGCGGCGTCTCGCCGCCCGCACCCCGAAGGGGCAGTGGATCGTCACCATGCCGGTCGGCGCGCCGCCCTTCTATCCGGACCAGGCGGCCACGCTCGCCGAAGGTCGCTGGCCCACGCGGTCGGATCTGGACGCCGCGGCGCCCGATCATCCCGTGTACATCCGGGGCATCTGGGGCTACTGGAACAAGCCGCCGGTGTATTCGGTGGCGAGCTCGGCCGCCCTCCGCGCCGCCGGCGTGACGAGCGCCACGACGCCCCCGAGCGGTGTGGAGATCCTGCGCGATGCCACCGGCGAGCCGACCGGTGTCTTCGTCGAGCACAACCTCATCCAGGTTCTCGAGTTCACCCTCATGCGCGCGGCGCCGCGCTTCACGCCCGCGCAACGCCTGGCCGCGCTGGCCGAGTCGCAGCGCGTCTACGCCGCCCGCGGGGTGACCGCGATCTACGAGGGTCACGGCGTGGCGCCCGAGGTGCTCGCCGTCTATCGTGCGGCCAACGAGGCGGGGACGTTGCGCGTGCGGGCAACGCTGGCCGTGAGCCCCACGTGGGACGGGGCCAGGGACGCCGAGCACGCGTTGACGGAGCTGGCCGCGTGGGCCGGGGGCCGCGGTCTCGGGGACGACCGCCTGCGCGTCCAGGGCGTGTGTCTGCACTACGGCGGCGATCCGGAGGTCGCGCGCATCCTGAACGCGAGTCAGCCGTACACAGGCTGGGCCGGGTTCGTCGAGAGCGCCAACTCCCGCGAGGAGTACGCGCGGCAGGCGACGCTGGCCGCGCGCCTCGGGCTCCGCGTCAACACACTGGTGACGCGCTGCCTCCCCGAGGTGCTCGAGGTCTGGGAGAAGATCGCCGCCGTCACGCCGATCGCCTCGCTGCGCTGGGTGCTCGTGCATCTCGCCGCGGCCACGCCGGATCAGCTCTCCCGCATCCGGCGCCTCGGCGTGGTCGCGACCACGAACCCGATCAGCTATCTATGGCGCTCGGGCGCCGCCGAGGTGGCCCGCGTTGGCGGCGCCGCGGACACGCTGCTGCCGCACCGGAGCCTTGCGCGCCTTCGCATCCCGTTCGGGGTGGCCACCGACAACAAGCCGCCAGATCCCTGGCTGGTCTTCAACGCCATCGTCGAGCGCCGCGACATGGCCACCGGCGCCCTGCTCGGCGGC
>Ga0075421_100011875_pt1 | contig 10803 bp, 13 predicted proteins | sample SoiMetdeltSBSDD5_FD_75292 | JGI IMG/M metagenome (GOLD analysis project Ga0075421, IMG submission 75292) | Bulk soil microbial communities from a Populus tree surrounding site in Tennessee, USA - Soil MetaG P. deltoides SBSDD5 | ecosystem: Environmental > Terrestrial > Soil > Tree plantation...
GGGTACTGCACGCGCCCCTGTCGGGAGGAGTGGTCGAGGTGACCCGGGCCACTCTCCCGGAATACGTCGCCGCCATCAAGCGCTCAACTGGAGTGCTGGTCGCTCGCCCGCTGCGAGGATAGGGGAATGATGCTGAGCCGGAGGAGCCTGCTTCTGACCGCGGCTGCCGGTGCTGCCGGGGCCTTGCTGCGGCCCCTGTGGGGTCTCGCCCGAGCGGTTCCGCTGACCCGCCCCATTCCATCTACCGGCGAGCAGCTCCCGGTCATCGGCCTGGGCAGCTGGATCACCTTCAACGTGGGCGACGATCCCGAGCTCAGGGACGAATGCGCGGAGGTGATGCGGGCGTTCTTCGCGGCCGGCGGCCGGATGATTGACTCGTCGCCGATGTACGGATCGTCTCAGGCGGTGATCGGATACGGCCTTCGAAAGCTGGGTAAGCCGTCCGGGCTCTTCTCGGCTGACAAAGTCTGGACCTCCTCTGACTCCGAAGGACCGGAGCAGATCGAGCACACCAGGACTCGCTGGGGGGTCCCCCGGCTCGACCTGCTGCAGGTGCACAATCTGCTCGGCTGGGAGACTCACCTGCCTAGGCTGCAGGCTCTCAAGGCCGAGGGACGGATCCGGTACCTCGGGATTACCACGTCCGAAGGACGGCGTCACGACGAGATGGAGGCGATCATGCGGCGGCAGCCCGTCGACTTTACCCAGGTCACCTACAACATCCTGGACCGGGAAGTGGAGCAGCGGATCCTGCCTCTGGCGCAGGAGCGGGGCATTGCGGTGATCGTCAACCGGCCATTTCGCCAGGGAGACCTCATCCGCCAGGTGCAGCGGCATCCACTTCCTGCCTGGGCCGGCGAGCTTGGCGCCGCCAACTGGGCCCAGTTTCTCCTGAAGTTCATCGTGTCGCACCCAGCGGTGACTTGTACCATTCCGGCGACCTCGCAGGTCGCCCATGTGAGGGAGAACATGGACGCTGCAGTGGGAGCGCTCCCGGACGCAGCCATGCGGCGGCGCATGATCAGCTACGTCGAGGGACTCTGACATGCCGGAGTGGTGGACCTACCGGCTCTCCGACTTCCTGCTGTTCTCGCCTCGCACCTACTACCGGATGATCGAGCGGCTGAACGAGTCGGTATGGCCGGCTCAGCTTCTGACTCTCGCGCTGGGCTGCACCCTACTCGCGCTCGCCCTGGGGTCGACGCTCCCTCGGCTACGCGTCATGTGGACCGCTCTTGCGCTGCTCTGGCTGTGGATTGGTTGGGCCTTCTTGTGGCGACGCTACGCAGCGATCAACTGGGCTGCACTCTACGTCGTTCCATTGTTCGGGCTCCAGGCGCTCTTACTAATAATGGAAGCGTTTGGCCGGACGACCGTGGGGAACCAAGGCGACGGCCGGACCCGGGCCGCTGGGCTGGCACTCTTCGTGGGAGCAATCGCGCTGTATCCACTGATCGCGCCGCTGGTGGGACGGGGCTGGGGACAAGCAGAGGTGTTTGGCATAGAGCCGGACCCGACGGCGATTGGGACGCTGGGAATGGTCCTTCTGGTTCCCAGTCGGAGATCCGGCAGGTTGATGGTCATTCCCGTGATATGGTGCCTGATCAGCGGACTCACGCTCTGGGCGATGGAGTCATCGGAGGCCTGGCTTCCGCCGTCTGCTGCGCTCCTCAGCCTGTTATTCAGTCGGTGGAAGAAGACTGATTCGGCTGCTACATCGGAAGGCAGGACCTTGAATTGGCACGCAAGCAACTGACTCTATTCGGAGCCACCCGGGCGCTGCCGGAGGGCTTTAGATACCAGCCGGAGATCCTCCGGCCGGAGGAGGAGCAGTCGATTCTCGAAAGGGTCAGGTCCCTTCCCTTCAAGGAGTTCGAGTTCCAGGGATTCGTCGGTAAGAGACGGACCGTTTCCTTCGGCTGGCACTACGACTTCAACGACCGGTCACTCCAGAAAGCCGAGGATATACCTGACTTCCTCCTGTCGCTTCGGGAAGTGGCCGCAGAATTCGCCGAGCTGCCGGCGACGGCGCTGCAGCAGGTGCTGGTGATAGAGTATGACGCCGGTGCTGCAATAGGATGGCACCGGGACAAGAAGGTCTTCGGTGACGTGCTCGGCGTCTCTCTGCTCTCCCCCTGCCGCTTTCGCTTCCGGCGGAAGTCCGGCTCCAGCTGGGAGCGAGCCGCCATCACCGCCGAGCCCCGTTCGGTTTACCTGCTGCGAGGGCCCTCGAGAACCGAGTGGGAGCACAGCATTCCGGCCGTCGAGACCCTACGCTACTCGATAACCTACCGCAGTCTACTCGAGTCCCCTTCGCTACCGTGATCGTCCATCTCATCGACGGCACCTACGAGCTGTTCCGGCACTTCTACGGCCAGCGCCGCTTCAACAAGGGCGTGGATGCACCGTACGGCGCCGTGGCTGGAGTGCTCGGGACAGTGCTGCAGCTGATCGAATCGGGCGCCACTCATCTCGGTGTTGCCACCGATCATGTCATCGAGTCCTTTCGCAATGAGCTGTGGCCCGGTTACAAGACGTCGGCGGGAATGGAGCGCGCGCTGCTGGCTCAGTTCCACCCGTTGGAGGAAGCACTCGCGGCGATGGGAGTTGCGGTGTGGCCCATGGTCGAGCTGGAGGCGGACGATGCGCTCGCCTCAGCCGCCTGGATCGCGGCCGGCGAAGAGTCGGTGGAGAAGGTCTGTATCTGGACCCCCGACAAGGACCTGGCGCAGTGCGTTCAGGGTGAGCGGGTGGTGCAGATCGAGCAGCGGACCAAGCGGATCCGGGATGCGGCCGGAGTTCGTGAAAAGTTCGGGGTGGACCCCACCTTGATTCCTGATTTCCTTGCGCTGGTTGGCGACGCAGCGGACGGCTATCCCGGTATTGCCGGCATCGGGACCTCGACTGCCGCTCGGCTCCTCAATCAGTATGGCCCGCTCGAGGGCTTTCCCCCGGGCGTGCTGGGGAGCAATCGCGAGCTGGCCCTGCTGTTCAAGGTCCTGGCTACCCTTAGGACCGATGCCCCGCTCTTCGACACGGTCGAGGAGCTGCGGTGGCAGGGCCCTGGCCCCGGTTTCGGCGAGTGGGGGGACCGGCTGGGAAGCCGCTTGATGCAGCGCGTCGATTCCGCGGCGGCTCGTTCGACGTGTTAGTGAAGGGCCAGAAGCCCAGTGCGAGTCGAACCAATAACTCTATAGGAGTCACTAACATGCGGTTCATGGTGATCGTGAAGGCCGACAAGAGCAGCGAGGCGGGGGTCCTCCCCAGCACTCAGCTGCTGGCCGACATGGGGAAGTACAACGAAGAGCTGGTGAAGGCGGGTGTAATGCTGGCCGGTGAGGGGCTTCAGCCGAGCTCCAAGGGTGCCCGGGTCAGGTTTTCCGGGCAGAAGCGGAGCGTGATCGACGGCCCATTTGCGGAGACCAAGGAGCTGGTCGCGGGCTTCTGGCTCTGGCAGGTGCGGTCCAGAGATGAGGCCATCGAATGGCTGAAGCGGGCTCCCTTCCAGGAGGGCGAGGTCGAGATTCGCCAGGTGTTCGAGGAGGAAGATTTCGGCGAGCAATTCACCCCGGAGCTGCGGGAACAGGAACAGCGGCTGCGGGAGCAGATCGCTGCCCAGCAACAGCCAGCAGGCAAGAAGTAGTTCAGGCGCAACAGACAGCTCCCTCCACCGAACCTCGAAGTATGTAGCCCGCGTCGAATCCCGGCGCGGGCTATTTTTGCACCATCATGACCTACCTCCTCGCCCTGGGATCCGCCCTGCTCTACGGAGCCGCGGATTTCACCGGCGGTCTTGCAACCAAGCGCGCCGGCACCATCCCGGTAGTGTTCCTCTCTCAAGCCAGCGGGCTGGCTCTCCTCGCTCTGCTGCTTCCGGTGCTGCCGGATGCCCAGCCGACTCGCCCCGACCTGATGTGGGGTGCTGTCGCCGGGCTCACCGGCGGCATCGGCGTGGCGCTGCTGTACCGGGCTCTGGCCATCGGGACGATGGCTGTCGTAGCACCGACAACGGCGGTCTGCGCGGTCACCATTCCGGTCGCAGTCGCGATTGTCCTGGGCGAGCGGCCGGTGCCACTCGCCGGAGCGGGTATTGTCCTCGGGATCGTGTCGATCGTCTTAGTAAGCCAGCATACTCCGGCCTCTGCCGAGCGGCAGCAGCGAGGGCAGCGGAAGACGTTGCCTCCGGGAGTGGGGACGGCCCTGGTCTCCGGTGTCGCGATCGGGTTCTTCTTCCTGGCCCTGGCTCGGACCCGGTCCGAGGCAGGGATGTGGCCGCTCCTGGTATCGCGATCCCTCACCGTTACGCTGTTCGGGCTGATCTCGATCGTCGGGCGGCGGTCGGTCCGCATGCCCGGCACGGTGGCGATCCTTGCCATTCTCTGCGGGGCTGTAGACATGGTGGCCAACGCGCTGTATCTCCTGGCCGCACGGGAGGGGCCGCTCAGCATCGTGGTCACCCTGTCTTCGCTCTATCCCGCGAGCACCGTGTTGCTGGCCCGGATCGTTCTGCGGGAGCGGCTCAATTTCTGGCAGGTCTCCGGAGTAGCCTGCGCGCTGGCAGCGGTGGTCTTGATAGTCCGGGGAGGATCACCGTGACGACAACCGAGATCCAGCGAGCCATCGATGCGGTGTGGCGAATCGAGTCCGCCAGGCTCATCGCTGGGCTGACCCGCATGGTCGGTGATGTCGGGCTGGCGGAGGACCTCGCCCAGGACGCTCTGGTAGCAGCGTTGGAGCGGTGGCCCGAGTCCGGCATTCCCGACAAACCCGGAGCCTGGCTCATGGCGACGGCGAAGCATCGGGCCATCGACCAGCTGCGCCGGCGGAAGATGCTGGATCGTAAGCATGTCGAGGTGGGCTACGAGCTGGAGCAGCGGCAGGAGCTGGGAACCGCTGACCTCGACGCCGCACTGGATGATCCAGTGGGCGACGACCTGCTCCGCCTGGTGTTCATCTCCTGCCATCCGGTTCTGACCCGGGAGGCGCGCGCAGCCCTCACGCTGCGACTGCTGGGCGGCCTGACTACCGATGAAATTGGCCGGGCGTTTCTGGCGCCGGAGCCGACTATCGCCCAGCGGATCGTGCGGGCCAAGCGGACGCTGGCGGACGCCAAGGTGCCGTTCGAGGTCCCCCGCGGAGAGGAGCTCACCGCCCGGCTCTCGTCGGTGCTGGAAGTTGTGTACCTGATTTTCAACGAGGGCTATTCGGCAACGGCCGGGGATGACTGGATCCGGCCTCAGCTCTGCGAAGAGGCGCTGCGCTTGGGACGAATTCTGGTCGGACTGGTTCCCGATCAGGCCGAGGTCCATGGCCTGGTCGCCCTGATGGAAATCCAGGCGTCAAGGCTCCGGGCTCGGATCGGGCCGTCGGGGGAGCCGGTGCTGTTACTGGATCAGGATCGGAGCCGGTGGGACCGGATGCTCATCCGCAGAGGTCTGGATGCGCTCGAGCGAGCCGAGTCCCTGGGAAATGCTGGTCCCTACACGCTGCAGGCGAAGATCGCGGCCTGTCACGGGCGCGCCCGGACCGCAGAGGAGACCGATTGGGTTCAGGTGGCGGCGCTCTATCAGCTGCTGCTTCAGCTCACACCCACCCCCGTAGTGGAGCTGAATCGGGCGGTGGCGGTAGGGATGGCGTTTGGCCCGGCGGCGGGACTCGAGATCGCGGACGCCCTTCAGGCAGAGCCGGCACTCAAGTCTTACCATCTATTGCCGGCGGTTCGGGGCGATCTCCTGCTGAAGCTTAGCCGCTACGACGAAGCCCAGGCGGAGTTCGAACGGGCGGCATCCCTCACCCGGAATGCGCCGGAGCGGGAACTGCTACTCCGGCGCGCGGCCGAGTGCGCCGGGCAGGCTACGGGCCGGTCGAGAAGTTGAGCGACTGCTCGAAGAGATGGATGGCGACGAAACGCCAGCGCTCCTCGAAGTGAATCATCCGAAATTCATCGCCACCCGCCAGCGCCGCTCCGCAGCGGGGCACGAACACCTCAGCCCAGTCTTCGGCCAGCGCCATGGCCGCCTGATCGACCTGAGGTCCGTTCCGGTTGGCGCAGACCGGCGGGTCGGGGCTCAGCGACAGCTTTGCCGCCGGCGGGGAACGATGCGCCACTATCTTGGCAGCCAGAATGTCGGCGGTCAGAGCTTCCCAGTCGCCATGGGCCAGATTGAAGTAAAAGGCCCGGAGCGTCTGCCGGATCTGGGCCTGCGACGAGTCACCCGTGGCCCAATGCTGGGCTGCAATCGACCTCGACGCCAGCATCGTCAACCCGACAGTCAGAAGTACGACTCGAATATCCCGCATCAATCCACCCTCACTCCCCGTCATGAAAGATGATCCCCAGGGTGTGCCGCTGCCCCGAGCGAATGCGGCTGACACCGTGCCGAAGGTTGACCCGGTACGCACCGCGGCTGCCCTGGACCGGCCGCTGACGCACAGTGAACACCACGGCGTCTCCGCGTCTCAGCGGCACCACCTCGGCCCGGGACTGCATCCGGGGGCGCTGCTCGGTCATCACGAACTCACCGCCGGTAAAGTCCTGCCCCGGCGCCGACAGGAGAATCGCTACCTGGAGAGGAAATACGTGCTCGCCGTACACGTCCTGGTGGAGACAGTTGTAGTCGCCCGGACCATACTGCAGGAGCAGCGGCGTCGGCTTCCGCTGTCCCGCCGAGTGGCATCGCGCGATGAATTCGGCGTGGCTGGGAGGGTAGCGCACGTCGACCCCCATCGCCTCGTTCCAGCGATTGGCCAATGGAACCAGTCTGGGGTACAGCGTGGTGCGTAGACCGGCGACGAGGTCCGGTAGGGGATAGGCAAAGTACTGGTACTCTCCTTTGCCGAAGCCGTGCCGGGCCATCACCACCCGGGAGCGAAAATTGACCGGCTCGGAATAGAGCATAGCTAACCGGCGACACTCCTCGGCCGAGATCAGACTTTCCAGTACCGCATTTCCCCCGGCATCGAGATCCTGGGTGACGAGGCTCCAGTCGTACCTGGCAGTACGGTCGGTGATCTCATCCGAACTCGGAGCAGCTGTCACGGTGGCCGGGGCGCTCATGCGGTGGCCTCACGCTGGAGTAGAACCCGCTTGCGGCCGACGCCCCAGCGATAGCCCGACAGCCTGCCATCGCTTCGCACCACCCGATGGCAAGGGATGGCCACCGCAATTGGATTGGCGGCGCAGGCCTGGGCCACCGCCCGGACCGCTCGGGGCGCTCCGATACGGGTAGCGATCTCGCCATAGGTGGCGGTCGATCCAGGCGGGATCTCGCGGAGGGCCTGCCATACCCGCTGCTGAAAGACGGTTCCGCGCACATCCAGCAGCAGCTCGGGCCCCTTGCCGGGCGACTCCATCATCTCGACCACCTGGGGCACCAGGTCAGCGAAGGCCCCGTCCGCTCGAACCAGAGCAGCGTCGGGATAGCGTTCGGCCAACTCCCGAGCCAGGCTGTCGGCGTCGTCGCCCAGGAGAATGGCGCAAACGCCGCCCTGACTCCGGGCGATAAGCAGGGATCCCAGGGAACACTCTCCAATGGTGAACAGCAGATCACTCATGAATTCCTCATCGCTGGCGTCAAACTGCAGTGTAATTGTCACGCCTCATTCTACGGGGATGGACCGAACGGGGCACTCCGATTCTTGCGCTCAAAGTTGGGCGGGCCCCCGCCCTATCCTTTGGTGCAATTGTCTTGCTCCTGAGGCCTGCCATTTTGGGCCTTGGAGCTCGCCCCTTGAGCCCTCGATCCCTCAATAGTCGAATCCCAAACCTGGTGGGTCCGTTGTGACGCACTCATCGGCAGTCGGTTCGAGCATGCCGCGTTATGGTATTGTCCTACTGGGACTCACCGGGTTGGTTGCCTTGGGTACGGCCTGCCATCCCGACGAGCCGACCAGCGTCGCAGAATTGGACGTCGTCGCCACGGCTCACGACGACACGGTGAACTTCGCCAGCATCGGCACCTTCGTCATGCCGGACTCGGTGGTGGAGATCGTCCCTCCGGAGAGCGTGGCGACCGCTCTGCCCTTCAACCACGCATACGATCAGCTCATTCTGGATGGCGTAGCGACGAAGTTGGCCGAGCTGGGCTACACCCGGCTGCCGTCATTCGCGGGTGCTCCGCCCGACGTGGTGGTGCTGATCAAGGGAGTCGCGGTCCAGAACACCGATGTCTACGTGAGCTACCCCTGGTGGGGCTACTGGGGCTGGTACGGCTGGCCCTGCTGCTACGGCCCGGGCTGGGGTGCCGGCTATCCGGTCGTTTCCGTTTCACAGTACGACGTCGGCACCATCGCGATCGACATGTGGGATCTGCGGCGCGCCGACCCGGTTGCCATGCAGATCCCGGCCATCTGGACAGCGGCGTTGCGCGGGCTGCTGGAGGGCTCGGCCGTTGATGCGCCGTTCCGCATCGACCAGGCCATCGACCGAGCCTTTGCCCAGTCACCTTACCTCGCCCACTAGTAGCGGAGCGCAGATCATGAAGGCAGTTCGGCGGATCCTGGAGTCGGTCCTTCTGCTGGCCCCGCTCGCTGCCAGCCCAGCGCAGGGTCAGACCTGGTATTCCCTGACGTATCAGCCGTCTCTGCCTCTGGGGAATACTCAGGACTTCACCGACAACTTCGGCTGGCGAGGCGTGGGTTTCGATTTCAAGAAGCCGGTCAAGGAGAATCTGACACTGGGCCTCAGCTTCGGGTGGCATGTCTTCGACCAGCAGACCGACGAGGTTATTTCCGCCTTCGGGGCGGATATCAGCGGGGATCAGTTTCGCTACGTGAACTCATGGCCGGTCCTGGCCAACATCTCGTATTTCTTCGGCACCCAGGGCCGCCCCCGGCCCTTTGTGGCTGCCAACGTCGGCACCTACATCATGGAGCACCGGCTCGATATTGGTCTCTACTCCATTCACGAGACCAATTGGCATTTCGGGTTCGCGCCCGAGCTCGGATTCGCCTTCCCCATTCGCCCCGACCTGGCCGCGGTGCTGAATGGGCGCTACAACTACGCCCTTTCGGCCGGCAGTGTTGACGACCAGTCGTATGTCACCTTCGGACTGGGAGTCGCCTGGAGCCGGGGCTTCTAACCCCTAGCCCGCCGGCGGCGCGCCGACTCCGCCCGCATCCGCTGCATCGCGTCCGTCTCCTGGCCCGAATAGCGCTCCTCTCGCCAGGGGTCGGCCCGCAGGTGATATCCGTTGACCTCCCAGAATCCGGGCGCGTTGTGGTCCAGGAATTCGAATCCCCGGACCCACTTGGCGCTCTTCCAGAAGTAGAGCCGGGGAACTACCAGCCGGCAGGGCCCGCCATGCTCCACCGGGAGATCCTCACCATCGTGGCGGTAGGCTAGAAGCACATCGTCGCCCTGCAGATCCGAGAGCAACAGATTCGTGGTGTAGCCGGGGTCGGCGTGGACCGTCACCGCGACGGCACCCGGCAGAACCGCCACCCGGCGGAGAATCTCCGACACGGCGACTCCTTCCCACCGATTGTCGTACCGGCTCCACCGGGTGACGCAGTGCACGTCGGAGGTAATCGAGACCCGGGGCAGCCGAAGGAACTCGGACCAGCTCCAGGTTACCGGCTCCTGCACCAGGCCGAAGCAGCGGAAGCTCCAGCTCGCAAAGTCGAGCTTCGGAGTCTCCCCGTAGGTGAGGACCGGCCACTTCCGGGTCAGCACCTGCCCCGGCGGAATCCGTTCGGTCGGTCTGGCTTGGGTCACCGGTTCCTCGGGTTGATGGACCAGTTACTCCAATCTCAGGCAGACCACACCACAAAAGAAGGGCCGCGGCGCGCTGGCAGCGACCCTCCGGTCGACAATGAGTCTGGGTCAGGCTCCGCTCAGGGGGTGAGCCAGTAGGAGACCTTTACGAGGAAAGTATTGTTGGCCCGCTGGCTGAACAGGTCGCGGAGGTCGCCCCGAAAAGATTCGGTGCCTTCCACGTCCGACTCCGCTTCACGCCCCTGACTCCACACCAGGAACAGCGTGGAACCGGGACGGTACTCCCACCGGAACACCACGTTGGAGCGGAACTCCTGAAAGTTGAAGCCGCCGGGGTTATCGGCGACAGCCGGGTCGCCGTAGGGACGGTAGCGCGCCGTATAGTCGCTCGCCCGGGCGTCGGCGATCTCCCGCACGTTGCTGTAGGTGCCCTTGGAGATGAAGGGCGAAGCATAGACCTGGAGCGAGGTCGTGGGGGTGAAGGTGTACCCCAGGCGCCAGGTCAGGGTCACAGTTTTCTGTTCCAGATGGGCGAAGGTATAGTGTTGGCCTCCGCTCGGATCGGTGAAGGTATCGAAGTACTGCTGGTCGTTGCGGTTCCGATTGAACGTCGCGCTGAGCGAGGTGGTGAATCGGGTGGACACCTTGAGCTCGAGCTCGGGCTCCACCTCGATCTCCTCGGAGCGGCCCCCATCGCCCCGGAAGTAGTTCGCCGAAAGAGTGGGCATCAGCTTATGGCGGTTGTCTCCTTCGATCACGATCCAGGGCGACACATAGGCATCCTGTCGCACGGCCGGGCCGCCCCGGGCACAGCGATCACAATACGTGGTGCCGAGCTGACCGAGGGTGCCCCCCAGGTGCAGCCACCACCGGTTGGTGAACTGCACGTGCACGTTGCTGTTGAAGGCGCGTTCCGTGGGGAGTCCGGCAAAGCTCCAGTGCTCCCAGTTGTTGAAGTTCCAGCGGAGCTGCTGGTAGATCTTGTTGGGCTCATACCAGGAAAGGGTGGCCCACGTCGTCCACATCTGCTGATCGGCCTGGCGCAAGAACCCGATGTCGTTGATCTCGAACCCAGGAGTCCGCCGCTG
>Ga0075421_100011876_pt1 | contig 10802 bp, 10 predicted proteins | sample SoiMetdeltSBSDD5_FD_75292 | JGI IMG/M metagenome (GOLD analysis project Ga0075421, IMG submission 75292) | Bulk soil microbial communities from a Populus tree surrounding site in Tennessee, USA - Soil MetaG P. deltoides SBSDD5 | ecosystem: Environmental > Terrestrial > Soil > Tree plantation...
CCCGGTTGGTTTCGATCAGCTCTTCATCCTGGCCGCTAGCCGACAAGGGCTGACGTACCGGACGACCAACGATTGGCGAGCTACATGGGGCTGAAACGACCGCCGCCTGCCGATGGCGGCAGGCGGAGGCAGACTTGGACAGCCCGAGGTGTGTCGGGGTGTGCTAGACGCGCTGAACGTTCGTCGCGTGGAGGCCCTTCGCACCCGTCTGGATCTCGAACTCGACTTCCTGACCTTCGGCGAGCGTCTTGAATCCGTCCATCATGATCGCCGAAAAGTGGACGAACACATCCTCGCCGCCTTCCTGCTCAATGAAGCCATACCCCTTCGCGTCATTGAACCACTTCACTTTCCCTCTGGCCATGCAAGCTGCCTCCTGCGGGGTGAACCGAGCCTATGCATGTGTGCACAGGGCAAACCGACCCCGGTTTGCGGCCCCTATATAGAAGCAGGGTGCAAATTTGTCAAGAGAACGCTATGTCCCACAACAAGATACCCTACCAGCCTCTGCTGTAGCACATCACAAACAAATGGAGCAACGACACAGTGTAATGTGACGTACATCACAGTGTTACGCCCTGTTTTATCGGTTTAGCTCGCGCCGCATTACGGCCTCGAACTCGGACTCGCTGGATACTGTCATGCGCCATCGACCGAATCCCGTCTGGTCGACGAACACCACCTGCAGGCGATGTCGCCGGTAGTCCCAGATCTGTGCGCGACCACGTTGGTTCAAATCCGTGGTGTTCGGCTCGTAGAATTGATCCGGTGGGCCAAGTCCTACGAAGACTCTCCCTCGGTCGGTAAGCCAACCACTTTCGCCTTCCTCGCGGAATCGTGTGTTCGCCTGCGCGATGCGCCCAAAGTAGTCACGAAGGGCTTCGTTGACCGCGGTTTGTGGGTCTGGATCGGTTTCTTTCAGGAACGTCGCCCAGGCTGCAGCTCGCGCGTCAGGCGGTGTGTTCCGAAGCACTTGCAATCGGTTCGATGAGCCGAAGTATCGCAAGTAGTTGATCATGTCGCTGAACGTCGCGACGGGTAGGTCTTCTCCGAAGGTGACGAACACCGGCGCCTTGGTCGCTCCTGCGCTATCCGGTGCGCTCGCCGAGGAAACCGCCAGTGTCAGCGCGCCGACACCAAGGCGTGCAATGGGAATCCGCACAATGCCGCTGAGCAATGACCCGTGACGTCTCAGCGAGGTGGTGTCCGACCACACTGCTGTCGACGCATTCTCACCGAACACCGATGCTCGAACTGGAAATGTCGCTCCGTCGGTATATGCCTCGATATAGACGGGAAGCACAGAGTCTTGGCCAAGCGTGAGCGTTGCGCGAGGAGTTGGAACGATCTGAGGTATCGAGTCCAGCGAGTTGCGGGGAGTGGCTTGGTACACCGGGATCGGTGACGACAGTGCACCTGCGGTGACTCTTGGGATGTTGACGGTCGCTTCGATCGAGCTTCCCTTTGCACCCGCATCGTCACGCAGTGAGAAGCTCAGATCGTACAGTCCTGGTCGTGCGAGAACGACTTGTTGATACAAGACACTCTCGTCAGTCCGGGTTGTTTCCTTGAAGGTGGCAACGCGAACGATCTGATGAGTCTCGAAGCGACGTGTTGGTTCGTTGCTGCGTGTCAGAGCCAGTGTGGCGGAATACGACGCACGATAGCGGTCGCTCTCACGTACGAAGGTGAGCGCTCGCGTGGGAACCGAGACTGTGAGAAGGACAACAGTCGAATCTGCAGTTCTGCCCGCGAGGAACGATACACTGCCCACAAATGGTGTCTCTCCACCTTCAGCTAAGAGTCCCATTTGGCGGTATAACCGCACGGCGTCGGGTTGCGACGGTGGTGATCCTCGCCGGGTAGCTGGTGCTTCAGCAGGTGCTGTCTGGGGTGTCGGGCGATTACCTCCGCAGGCTGTTGTGAGGACCTGTAGAACCGCGAGGAGAACGAGAGTGCTTGAGAGCGGTCTGTGAAGCATGGCTGCTGCCAGTCGGAAGGATCGGTTTCGCGAGAATGTCGTCCTGTATGTGACGATTCGCTTGCCGACGTCGATTTGTGCAATTAGGTTCGCCGCGTGTCGCGCGATACGCTTGTAGGGACAACACTGGCGGGCTACAGCATCAAGGATATGGTCGGGGAAGGAGGAACCTCGGCCGTCTATCGTGCTGATCATCCCGAACATGGTGTAGTCGCGCTGAAAGTGCTGCGCGAAAAGCTACGCCAGGATCGGACTGCCGTTGCCCGGTTCCTTCGGGAGGCGAAGTTCGGGACCCGCGTTCAGCATCCGAACGTGGTACGCACCATCGAAACCGGCGAAACCGGCCCTGGATTGCATTATTTGGCAATCGAATGGGCTGCGGGTGAAATCCTCGAACGGTATGCGAAGCGCAATGCGCCGCTACCACGGGAAGAGGTCGCCCGCATCATCATGCAAATTGGTGATGCGGTACAAGCAGCACACTCGGCAGGCATTGTCCACCGCGACCTGAAACCCGACAATGTGATGTATGATCCCGAATCACATCAGGTCAAGTTGCTCGATTTCGGGATCGCTGCTGCAACGGATACCGCACCCGATGAGCGACTGACGCGGGCGGGCTTTTTCGTCGGGACGCTCATGTACGTGGCACCAGAGGCATTGAGCGGCGAACTGGTGACGCCAGCAGCTGATCAGTACAGCTTGGCTACAATCGCCTATTTTCTCCTCACTGGGTGCCTGCCATATCTCGCGAAGACGCCGCGCGAGATGTTCACACAACTGCTGTCTCAGCCGCCGATCCCGCTGAATCGCGCCAAACCGAATCTTCAGTTCGGTCCGCAGGTCGAGACGGTGATCATGCGTGGCCTTGCCAAGCAGCCGAACGAGCGCTATCCGGATGTCCTCACGTTTGCCACGGAGTTGCGGAAGGCGCTGCTCTCCACTACCGCTGAGGACGGCGGCTTCCTGGCGAAGATGAAGGGACTCTTCCGTCAGAAGTAGCACCGCCATAATCGAAATAGCACACCACAATCAGGCCGCGCGGTCACCCCTCAGGTCTGCCGGATCAACGGGCAGCCAGATGGTAAACACCGATCCGCGACCGAGTTCACTTTCGACGGTAATATCCCCCCCGATGAGGCGAGCGAGCCGACGAGAGATCGAGAGGCCAAGGCCTGTGCCTCGCCGCATCGAATCGCCGCGCGGGCCAGCATTTACCTGCTCGAATTCATCGAAAATTCGTTCGCGGTCCTTCTCGGCAATTCCTATCCCGCTGTCCACTACCTGAAGAGCAATCCAGAGCCCGTCCGGTCGCGGGGATCGCATGAGGAGCGACGTCGCGGCATTCAACACAGAAGGGAGGCCAGAACGTGTTTCAGTACCAACGAGCTTCCCGCGGATTGAGATGCCGCCGCTGTTAGTGAATTTGACTGCGTTGCCTAACAGGTTGATCAAAATCTGACGCAGGTGCGTTGGGTCAGTGCGCACCCGGGGAAGCGTAGCTCCGACAGTCAGTGAAAAGTGGAGCCCTTTTTCAGTAATGAGCGGTTCGACCTCACTGGCAACGTCAAAGACGAATGGTCTGAGCTCCACTGGCTCAGTGTGTACCTCGAGCCTGCCCGCAGCCATTTTGGCAAGGTCGAGGACCTGATCCACCAGATGGCGGAGATGATTTGCGGATGCTTCAATCCGCTCGACCGGTCCTACCTGGCGTGCGTTCAAGGCGCCGTAGACACCATCCCGCAGAAGGTCGACAAAACCGACGATCGCGTTCAACGGTGTGCGTAGTTCGTGAGAGACATTTGCGAGGAACTCGCTCTTCGCTCGGTTCGCGCGCAGAAGTTCAGTCGAGAGGTGTTCGAGCTCACTTGAGCGGTCTGCAATTCGTGCAGCTTCGCGCCGTTCAAGGAGGAGGCCTATTCCCAAGCCTACTACGGCGCCCACACCGACGATCCAGAGTGCGATCCGTACTCCACGGCCTGAGGGGGAGTAGAGCATCGTCAATGTCCACTCCTGCGCGAATGGTGTGTCGACGGGAGCGCGTACGCTCTTCATGCGACCGGCTGTGTGTCCGCTCAATTCTTGGATGAGCGTATCGCTTCCGGATTGCACAATCCAACCAAGTGGCATTGCGGTCTGCGTTGTATGGAGACTGGCCGCCAGCGAGTCAACTGGCATGATCCCCACGAGTGCAGGCGCCGCCGGTACAACAGAAGGGACAGCAAAGTAGAGTTGTCGAGCACCGCCTACGTGTGGCCCTAGCAAGATCGAGCTGCTGAGTTTCCGCCCAAGGGTTCCAGCAAGTTGCTGGGTTGGCATTGCAGGACTCATTTCAAGCAGCGAAGCATCTACGGAAGGACTCAGCACATTACTGGGAAGTGCTATGGTGCTTTGAACTACACCGGCGGAATCGAGGACCAGGACTTTGTCGAACGTAACCTTTGCTCCACCTAGCGCACTAAGTGACGGCGGAACCAGCATGGACGGTGTACTTGGCGTGCTAGTAGTACCGAGAGCGCGATGGTTCGCTAGTTGAGCATTACGAAGCCACGCTTCGTGTCGAAAGAGAAATGCCTCGAGGCGAGCTGCGCTCTGCGATGCTATAGAGGTTGCGCGATCATGCTCGGCGCGAACCATGTCACTATCAGCTTTGAAGAAGCCGATAACGACGAACCCAAAGACAATGAGAAGGGCAAGCGGCGCAACACGCGCACGAAGTGGCAACCGCGACATCAGGTGATTGCTCTCCGCTCATCGACAAGCTGAACGGCAGCACGTCCCCAGGTACTACCGGGTTCATTGACGCGTTGATCGATCCGCTCTATCGTCCCGCGCCATGAATCCACTTGATGACCTCCAGCGATTGCTCGCCAAACGATCTGCACGCCGAGGTACGTTCACGCTGTCATCCGGACGTGAATCAACCTTATACATCGACGCCCGACTGACAACGATGAGCCCGGAGGGTTTGGTTCTCATCGGGCAATTAGGGTTGGCTGCGTTGGTGAAGGCTGGGTGGGAAGCTCAGTCTGTCGGCGGGCTTACGCTCGGTGCGGATCCCGTTGCATATGCGATATCGTATGCGAGTGCGCTGGCTGGTCATCCGATCCGTGCTTTCACGGTCCGAAAGGAACCGAAGGCGCATGGAACACAGCGTCTTATCGAGGGTCCATTTCACCCCGGGGATCGTGTTGTCGTCATCGAGGACGTGATTACCACAGGAGCATCTGCGCTCCGTGCTGCAAAGGCAGTCCGAGCGGAGGGTGCACAGGTGATCGGCGCACTCGCGGTCGTGGATCGGGATGAGGGTGGACGTGCTGTATTGGAACAGGACGGGATCCCAGTAATTGCTCTTACCAGTGCGTCATCTATTCTGGCTTACATGTCGTGATGTGTAGATGAGACGCTCAGCCGGCCGACTTAGTGGTGAAGACAGTGGTATGACCGTTTGCAGCGCCGGCCGGTGTGGCAGTATGAGCTCATCACGAAACCGCTGAAGCATTCCCTCGCCGTCGTAAGTCTGTCGAAATTCGACCGCAGTCATACCTAAGAGACCCCGAATGTGGCGGCCGAAACTCTGCGGGGATGAGTAGTCGAGCCTGTTAGCCACATTGGCAACGGATAAACCAGGATTCTCAAACAACTGTGCTGCCCGGATGAGGCGCGCAGTGGCCAAGTATCGCTTCGGGGGGGGCAGTTTGGCTCGGAAGAACCGACTCATGAGTGAGCTTGGTACAACACCTAAGTGGTGCGATAGGGCTCGCACCGTGGCAACATTCCCTGGTAAATGAAAGAGCGTTTCGAAGAACCTCCAGCAATCAGGGTGAGCGCCGGCTAAATCAGTCGCCAGTTGCGCGAGTGCAAGACGGGTAATGTCCCGGGATTGATCGGTGAGTAGTACATCACGGAGCTTTCGCCAACCTGTCGGTTCTCGAACATCTATAAGCGTCGCGACACCACTTTTCCCCAGAGTGAGAACGGCATTGGGGACAGTTGTCTCTAGTTCGGTAAGTAATGCGACAGTCGGAATTCGTGGAAATTCTCGGACAAGCAGTGCGACACGGCTGGCTTCGTGGTGGTTGCAGCGAGTTACCGAAACAAGCACAGCAGCAGCCCGACGCTCTTTCAGATCCCGAATAACATCATCAATTGAGTCACGGTGATACGCTTTGTAGAGGCCCTCACCTGCCGCATCGACACGTACACGTTCAGCTGGTGTAAGGATAGTGGTCACTGGAGCGAGGTTGACCCTAGAATCTGATTCTCTGTACATCACACACCGACCTCCACGTGAGGTTGATAGGTCCGCATTCCGGGCGGTAGCTACACAACACACAGGGTAGGTCGGCGTGTCAGTTACGCGTCAGTTTGAGTGGAGGAGCAGACTTTCCCTCATTACCTTTCATCAGCGGGATGTTGGACCGATAGATAGCCGGACGGTCGCGGTAGAACCCACCTGTATGGTGGGTATTTATCGAGGAAAGTCCGGACTCCATGGACAGGCTGCCAGGTAACGCCTGGGCATGGTCTCAGTGGGGTGGTTCGCAAGAGCCATAACGCTGACTCCGTGACGGCCAGTGCCACAGAAAATAAACCGCCCTGAACAGCAGCACTTGGGTAAGGGTGAAAAGGTGGGGTAAGAGCCCACCGCACTCGTGGTAACATGAGTGGCTCGGTAAACCCCAGCCGGAGCAAGGCCAAATAGGCGGCGAGGGACAGTCCTTCCCGAAGAAGACGCCGCGGGTAGGCTGCTACAGGGTACGAGTGATCGTACTCGCAGAGAAATGACCGTCCAGATATGCATGCATATCTGACAGAATCCGGCTTACAGGCTATCTATCCGGTCCTACTTCTCCTAACTCAAACAAACACCCCAGCTGTCTGGTCAGTCCAGCAGCTGGGGTGTTTTGTTGTGTGCGCAGAAAAGGTCCCTACTTCTACCTTCAGACAGTTGAGACCCGTTCTCTCCTCAGCGGTTATCTATACAGTCTAGGGTTACCAATCATGCCTAACGTTACCTACCACATTGGCGCTCATGTTGAGGCTTTGCTTGAGGAGAAGAAGACTACAAGGATAGCACGCGTAGCTCTCGGGGAATCGCTCATGTACGGATCTCTTCTTCTCATAGTGACAACTGCGTGCAGTACCCACACAAGTCAGCCTACACACTCATTACCTAGTTCCCCAGTAGCACAACCGTCATCAGTAGTAGAGCCACGTTCTACCGCACACCTAGTAAGCGTTTTCCATCCAGGTAGCGTCACCTATGACCTAACAATTGCTTCGCTTATGGAGTCCGTCAGCGGTGATTCTATCCCACGTAAGGATTCGATGTATCTAACCAGCACTGTATCCGCTGTATTCAGCGCACCAGCTTCCACAAGTGAACTGCACGCAAGTATACAGGTGGACTCGACGCGTGTAGTGCTGACATCGAATCAAGTTCGACAGTTCGGAAAAGTTCAGTACATGTATAGAATCGACGCTACTAGTGGGCAGTCACATCGGCTGGCCAACTCGCCACAGCAAGCTTGCGGAATGGAAGACATGAACCCAGTAACGGGCGACGAAATTCTGCCACGATTGCCTGTCACCTGGCCACAGTTCTGGAATGACACAACACAATTCGAACTATGTCGAGCAGGCATTTTGTTTCGGGGGGTGCGAATAGCGACATATGAGCGGAAGCTCACGGCAGATAGCACGCAAGCGACCGAAATCATTCGCCAGATACGCCTAACACTATCTGGACGCGGAACTCAATGGGGACAGCCTGTAGAAGGAACAGGCAGCGGAATTTCAGTTGATACGCTTCTAGTTTCACGCACCCAAACCCGCGTACTACAGGGATCGGGACAGACGCAACTCGAAATGAAGTTTACGTCCCAGTTCCGAAACCAAATATTGCACCAGACCTCACGTCTGAAATTAGCTCTGCGGCGATAGAACCTTCAGGACTCAACTAACTAGTCCATCAGCCGCAGTGGCATAACCAGACAAAGGTAAGATGCAGGATCACTCCACCCTTCAGGTTCGAGTGTAGCCGCTCGTTCTGGAGCTTTAAGCGTCATACGGACCTCGTCCGTCGGCATAAAGCGTAAGATCTCAAGCAAATAGTTGGCATTGAAGCCAATATCGATTGGGTCACCTGTGAAGCGAATAGGCAACTCATCTTGCGCTTCACCAAGGTCTGGCGTCTGCACACTAAAGCGCAGCAGCCCTGCATTGAAGGACAGACGAATCCGGTGCGTTTGATCCGAAGCAATGATTGACATCCGCTTCAGAGCACTCGTTAGGGCAACTTTGTCACTAATAGCAACACGGTCATTGTCACGCGGGATTACCTGTTCGTAATTCGGATACGGCCCTTCGATCAAGCGTGTAAACACCGCTGTAAAAGGAGACCGGAAGCCCAAGTGGTTATCGCCTTGTGCAACTTCCAAGTCTTCCTCAGCTGGAAAAAGCCGCCGTACTTGATCAAGCGCCTTTGGTGGGACAATGAGATCGCCAGCTGTACCTGATGAGCTGATTGGCAAATCCATCCTGGTCAGCCGGTGCCCATTAGTGGCTACCATGCGCATTCTATCAGGCCGGAGTTCCCACAAGACACCGTTCAAGATGGGCCGGCTTTCTTCAGTTGATACCGCAAACGACGTGTGCGAAATCAGTTTCTGAAGATCACCAGACCGTACACGCCAGCTTTCTTGAAAGCGGACTTGAGGAAAGGTAGGGAATTCGTCTCGAGGTAGTCCTAATAGTTTGAACTTGGACCGCCCACACTCAAGCGTGACACGCTGCTCACCAATTGCCCCAATCTTGACGGGCGCTGGAGGTAGCTCTCGCGCAATTTCACCCAGCTTTTTAGCAGGAATCGTTATAGCACCCGCGCTCTCAACATCAGCACTGACCTCAGTACTGACAGCAATATCCAGATCGGTCCCCGATAGCCGGATTCCACGCTCGGTTGTTTCAAGGAGAATGTTCGCGAGGACTGGGAGAGTAGTCTTACTTGGAATGCTGGGGCCAACAGCTGCCAGGCCTTCCTGCAGTTTCTCCCTCGAGATCGTGAAGCGCATTCATTGCTCCTCTGTTGACAGAGCTCGCGGTCTGGTAGTTCTAAGACTTGAAGTAACTAAGAACAGTGGTAACAGCAGTGGCTGTTAATATGTGTAGAGATGAAACTTAGTCATTGATACAGCTACACTTAAGTCGGTAGTAAGGATGTAGTTTGAAGTGTGTACGCATGGTGAAAATGTGGACTGTAGAGAACAGTTAGTGATTGGATTCTTGTTGGTCTGTGTTTATTAGGTGGTAGCTAACATGCTTTGTAGAAGCTGGCGGACATTATCCACACGCCTGCGGAAATCTGGCTGCTTCTCAATGAGCTCAGTTGCACGTTCTAGACTGTGTATGACAGTCGAATGGTCTCGTCCACCGAATGCATTGCCAATTTCTACGAGCTGTAAACCCAGGATCTCTCGACACAAATACATCGCTGCCTGGCGAGGTATGGTGAGGGTTTTAGTACGCGTCTTGGACTTTAAGGCATCGATTGTAACACCCCATTCTTGTGCTACAGTCTGTTGAATCCGGTGAACTGACAGTGATGGTAGCCCGTTCGAAGTCTCTGGCTGAACTCCTCGCAGCTTGTCGCGTAAGGCCTCTCGAGCGAGGTCGACCGTAATCTCTCGGTGCTTCAGGGAAGCAAATGCAAGGAGCTTGATAACTGATCCCTCAAGTTCTCTGACACTTGATCGAACGTTCTCAGCGATGAAGCGAATTACAGAGTCTGGAACAGTGTGCTCAAGGTGATCTACATGAGCTTTATGCTGAAGAATTGCGATCCGGTGCTCGAGATCAGGTAGCTCGATGTCGGCTACCATTCCCCACTGGAATCGACTTACAAGACGCGCCTCAATGCCTGGTATTTCGGAAGGGGCTCGGTCACTCGTCATGATGATCTGCCGCCCCGCCTCGTACAGCGCATTAAAGGTGTGGAAAAACTCTTCCTGTGTTGCTTCCTTTCCCTTTAGGAAATGCACGTCGTCAACGAGCAGTAGGTCTGTTTCCCGATAGCGACGTCGGAAATCCTGAGTACTGCGTGACTGAATTGCCCCTACGTACTCATTAGTGAACTGCTCTGTCCCAATGTAGAGAACTCGCGTAGCTGGCTCGCGTTTTAAGATCTCATGCGCGACTGCCTGCATGAGATGAGTCTTACCAAGGCCAGTGGCTCCATAGATGAAGAGAGGGTTGTAAACCCTACCCGGTGCCTGCGCTACTGCGTCAGCTGCTGCATATGCGAGTTCGTTCGACTTCCCTATGACAAAGTGCTCGAATGTGTACCGTGCACTAAGTGGAGTTGTTGAACTTGGTTGACTGGTCTGGCTGCTAGCTGTGTTAGTAACTGCCGCAGCTGGTGGTGCTACAAAAAGGTCCATCTGTGATCGGCGCTTCCGATCCTCGTGAACTCGGAAAACAATTCGTAAGGGATGTCCCAACGCGATCGGCGCTAGACTTGACAGTAATTCAGAATGTTTTGAGTCATTCCAATCTGCGGCAAACTGGTCCGGTGTGCCGACATGGATAGTGACTCCGTCGAAGTCCAATGCTTCCGTCGGCTCAAGCCAGGTACGGAATGTCTGCTCGGGAATCGTTCGACGAGCTTGGTCGAGTATTCTGGACCAGACTTCAGTTGCTGACAGACTCATGCGATGTGGATAAATCGGGCCGGCGAAGCTACGGATCCGATGTGGAAAAGTCAAACGATAACCCTGTCCTGTCCTCGTGCGGGATTACCAGCCCTTGATACAAGTTCAAC
>Ga0075421_100011879_pt1 | contig 10801 bp, 8 predicted proteins | sample SoiMetdeltSBSDD5_FD_75292 | JGI IMG/M metagenome (GOLD analysis project Ga0075421, IMG submission 75292) | Bulk soil microbial communities from a Populus tree surrounding site in Tennessee, USA - Soil MetaG P. deltoides SBSDD5 | ecosystem: Environmental > Terrestrial > Soil > Tree plantation...
AGGCCGACCATGCGGCCGCTCCCCTTCAGCGTGTGGAAGCCGCGCCGGATGGTGGTCAACGCATCGCGGTCCTGGGGCTGCGCCCGGGCCGCCGGCAGCGCGGCGTCGATGTTCGCCAGCACTTCGCCGGCCTCCTCGAGGTAGATGGCGAGCAGTTCCTCGTTGACTTGCTGCCGCGACGCCGCCGGCCCGGACTGGGGCGCGAAGGACGTCGGCGCGGCGGCGAGCGAGGCGGCGGCCGCCTCCGCGATTGCCCCCGCATCCACCGCCGCGGCGACCGGCGCCGGAGCGGCGGCACCCTTCAGGGCCGCCGCGGTGAGCACCACCGTCGAGTCGTGGCTGAGCGTTTCGGCCGGCGCATGCGCCTTGTCGTAGCGCCGGAAGAACAGCTCGACCGCCTGCTCCGCCGGCTCGCGGCCGTTCAGGCAGGGATCGAGGAACAACCCCACGCTCGACAATCCCTCCGCGATCCAGTCCATCGCGTCCCCCGCCGGGTCGTGCTCCGCCTGCGCGCAGGCCTCGATCAGCTTCTCGCACAGCGGCAGGATCTGCGCGGCGCGCGCGAAGCCCAGCACGTTCAGCGCCCCATGGATCTGCCGCAGGTCGGGCGCCAGCCCGGGCAGCGTGTCGCGCTTGCCCGGGTCGCGCGCGAATCCGTCCAGGATCTGCTCCACGCGCTGCAGATTGGCCGCGATCTCGCGCGCCACCTGGGCGCGCAGCTGCAGGGCGCCGATGCGCTCGCTCAGGTCGGCGCGCAGTCCCGCCGGCGGCTCCCCGGTCGATTTGCCATTGGCAGCGTCGAGCAGCCAGCCGCCCATGATGCCGATCTGCTGCTCCAGATCGGCGGCGGGGTCGGTGAAGTTCTCCACCACGCTTTCCGCAAGCAGGAAGGCCGACGCCATTTCGATCACCAGCAGCTGACTCTGGGGCGGAAACGGGTCGGGCAGGCGCGTCGTCACCAGCGCGATCGCATCGAGCAGCTTCACCAGATGCGGATTGCCCAGCGCCCCGGCCTTGGCGCGGAACGCCGCCACCAGCTCGCGGAAGCGCGCGGCGCTCTTGGGCTCCCCCGACACGTACTGCAGCCACAGGCTCTTCAGCGCCTCCAGCCGCGAGCGCACGTCGCTCAGCGCAGGCTGCAGCCAGTCCATGTCGAATTCGACCGTGCCCGGCGCGCCCTGCGCCTCGGGGAACAGGCCGTCGAGGAGGTAGAGCTGCTTGACCTCCTTGACGCGCGGCGTCGCCGGCTTGCATTTGGCGACGGCGTAGAGCACCTCGCGCAGCAAGGCTTCGCTCACCGCCGGCGCGCCGGCCGCCAGGTCCCGCACCTGGAAATCGATCTTGTTGCACAGGGCCTTGGCCCTGGCGAGCCAGTCCGCATCCGGCGGCGCGGCGAAGCCCTCCAGCAGGCCGGCGGCGGCCCACCACAGGGCGCGCGGCTCGGGCAGCTGCGCGGCGACGCGGTGCAGCGCATCGAGCGCCTGGCGCATCTCCTGCAGCCCGCCGCTCTGGTTGCGCAGCGCTCCCAGCAGGCCGCGCTGGAACTGCGTGCGCTGGGCCTGCAGGTACGGCGCCACTTCCGCCGCGGGCAAGCTGCGCGGCTCGGGGTGCGCGGGCGCCTGCAGCGTGAGGTCGGGGTAGAACAGGTCCTTCTCCGACGCGCCCTTGCCGCCCGGCAAGGTCGACAGCTCGCGGTATACCGGAAACAGGCGCAGCGGCACGTTGGCCTGGCCGCGCTCGAGCCCGTCGACGAAGTCCTTCAGCGCCAGCACCGCGCGGTCGATCACGCCGATCGTCGCCGAGCTCGGACGCGCGCCGTTCAGCCCGGCGAAGCCGCCCTCGATCGCCTCGCAGAAGCGCGTCGCGCCCGCCAGCCCCACCATGCGCAGCGCCCCGCTCACCTGGTGCAGGTGCCCGGGGCAGGGGCCCAGGAGCGCCGCGTCCCCGGGGTCGGCGGAAAACTTGGCGATGTGCTCCCGCACCTGCCGCAGCGCCTGGTCCACCTCGGCGGTGATCCAGGACAGGATGGTGGCGGAAGCGTTGCTCATGGCCCCTTAGGCGAGCTTGAAGCCCGAGACCGAGGCCTTGAGGCCTTCGGCGAGCGCGGTCAGGCGCTCGGCGGAGGCAGCGGTGCGCCGCGTGCCGTCGGTGGTCATCTGCGTGATGGCGAGGATCTCGTTCATCGCCGCCGCCACCCGCGTGGCCGATATCGACTGCTGCTCCGTGGCGTCGGAGATCGAGCCGATCAGCTCGGCGAGCTGGTTGGACACCTGCTCGATCTCGCGCAGCGCGCCGCCGGCCTCGTCCGCGGTCTTGGTCCCGTCCACCACGCCGCGCGTGCTGCGCTCCATCGCCTCCACCGCGTCCTGGGTGTCGCGCTGAATCGACTTGACGATGGCGCCGATGTGCTTGGTGGCCTCGCCCGAGCGCTCCGCCAGCCGCTGCACCTCCTCCGCCACCACCGTGAAGCCGCGGCCCGCCTCGCCGGCCGAGGCCGCCTGGATGGCGGCGTTCAGCGCCAGCACGTTGGTCTGTTCGGTGATGTCCGAGATGAGCTGCACGATTTCGCCGATCTCCTGCGAGGACTCGCCCAGCCGCTTGATGCGCTTGGAGGTTTCCTGGATCTGCTCGCGAATGTCGTTCATGCCGCGGATCGCGTTCTGCACCGCCTGGGTGCCCTTTGCCGCGGCGTTGAGCGAGGTCCGCGCCACCCTGGCGGAGTCGCCCGCGCTCTTCGAGACGCCGGTCATCGATTGCGCCATCTGCACCACCGACTGGCCGGTGCCCTGGATCTCGGTGGCCTGCCGCTGCGCCGCCTGCAGCAGCTGGCCGGACACCGCCTGCGCTTCGGCGGTGGCGCTGGTCACCTGCTGCGCGGCATCGGTGATGCCGGACACCAGGCGCCGCAGCTCGTCGATGGTGTAGTTGATCGAGTCGGCGATCGCGCCGGTGATCTCCTCGGTGACGTGCGCCTTCGCGGTCAGGTCGCCGTCGGCGAGGTTGCCGATCTCGTCGAGCAGCCGCAGGATGGCCTCCTGGTTGGTCCGGTTCAGCTGCTCGCTGCTTGCGGCGCGGCGGCGGCTGTCGTCGATGTACACCTTGCCAACCAGCAGCAGCACCAGCAAGGCGAGGACGCCCATCGCACCGATGATCAGGTAATTGAACTGGCGGCCGCCGAGCTCGGCCTCGTACGCCTGGCCCAGCCGCTCGGCGGACTGCAGCAGCGATTCGCTGTCGTTGAACATCTGGAACGCGGCGCGCTTGGCGCCCACCAGCCGCGCCTGGTTGCCCAGGATATCGCTCACCGCGCGCTGGTAGTCGGCGAACGCCGCCTGCAGTTCGCCGAGCTTGCCGCGCAGCTCGGCGTCCTGCACCCGCGCGATGCGCATGGCTTCGCTGCCCTGCAGAAGTCCCTGCAGCGTGTCGCGATAGGTGTTGGTGTCCTTGCCCAGCAGGAACGCCACCTCGGGGTCGACGATGTTCTCCGCCAGCATGGTGTTCGCGTTCTTCGCCATGCGCTGCGTGAGCATGGTCAGCTGCGCGGCGATCGCGTTCTGCCGCGCCGAGCCGCCCCCCTGCACGCTCAGCGCCGCGATCTCGTCGGTGAGCTCCTGCAGCACCGGGTTGTTGGTGTTGATCGCGCGCACCGCCCTGCCCAGCGCCACCAGGTTGCGCTCCTCGTCGATCACCAGCGCGGCGTTGCGCTCGGTCTTGCCCCATTCGCGATCCAGCGCGTTGAGCAGCGGCTGCACCCCGGCCGAGGTGGGCGGCAGGCTCACGCCGCCGCTCGCGCCGCCGAAAGCGAGCAGCTTGACCAGCGCGGCGAATTCGTCGCGGCTGGCGCGCAGCTGCTTGAACGCCTCGGTGTTTCCCTGCGAGGCCTGCTGCGCCGCCTTCGCCAGGCGCTGCGACAGCATCTGCAGCTCGCCTGCGGTGGCGATGTAGATGGTGGCGAAGGTTCCCTGGCGGGTGTCGTAGACCACCACCGCCGCGATGGCGCCGAGCACCAGCACCAGCGCGCCGATCAGCACCTGCAGCTGCCGGCCGATCGCCAGCCGCCCGATCAGCCACAGCCCGCCGCCCTGCGCTGCGGCGGCCGCCGGCGCCGGCGCCGGTTCGGCGCCCCGCCCGGCGAATGGAAGTTTGAGCGAGCCCAGATTGAGTGCCATGGCGTTCCCCCTTAGCGCAAGAATTTTCCGCCGCGGCCGATGATCGTCAGGTCGACGAACTTCGATCCGGCGTGGTTGGTCGGCGAGTAGCTCACGAAGAAGCCGCCGAGGTCGACGCTCTGCATCTTCTCCAGCGCCGCAATGTAGCCCTCGCGCGTCAGGTTGCGGCCGGCGCGCCGCAGGCCCTCCACCGACACCTTGGCGGAGAGGAAGCCCTCCATCGCGCTGAAGTTGTAGTCCTTGAAGCCCGCCTTGGCGGCGAGCTGCTGGTATTCCTTCACCACCGGCACCGCCCGGCCCCAGGGGAACGGCACCACCTGCGAAATCGCCACCCCGACGCCGTCCTTGCCCAGGGCGTCGGCCAGCGCCTGGCTGCCGACGAACGAGACGTTGTAGAAGGTGGCTGCGCTGCCGGCCTTCTGCATCTGCCGGATGAACTCCGCGCAGGAGGTGTAGGCGCTGATCATCACCACCGCGTCGGGCTTGGCGGCGTGGATGCTCTTGACCGCCTCCTCCACCTTGATGGTGTTGCGCTCCACCGTGCCGAGCGCCGAGATCTTCATGTTGCGCTTCTGCGTGGCGATCTCCACGCCCTTCAGGCCGGCCTGGCCGTAGGCGTCGTTCTGGTAGAACACGGCGATGTTGCGCCCGCCGATGGACACCACCTGTTCGACGATCTTGTCGGTCTCGTCGTAATAGCTCGCCCGCACGTGGAACACGTAGCGGTTGAACGGCACCCGCAGGGCCTCGGCGCCGGTGAACATCCCCACCAGCGGCACCTTGGCCTGCGTGACCACCGGCAGGTGCACCACCCCGGTGGGAGTGCCGACATAGCCGAGCAAGGCGAACACTTTGTGCTCCTCGATAAGTTTCTTGCTCGCGCCCGGCGCGACGGCGACCTCGTAGCGGTCGTCTTCGGTGATCAGCTCGATGCGGCGGCCGTGCACCCCGCCCGTCGCGTTCACGTGATCCAGGTAGGACTTGATGCCGTTGCGCATCTGGATGCCAAGCTGCGCGGCCGGCCCCGAGAACACCGCCGCCTGCCCGAGCAGGATCTTGTCCGCGGTGACGCCGACCTGCTGCGCCGCCGCGCCCTGCGCGAGCATGGCGGCAGCAGCGGCAATCACCCGCCGTATCGTGTTTCGCTTCATGCCTTCCTCCGATTCGCTTTACGGTTCACGCGCCGACCGCGAGAAATCCCGGGTCCGCGACCAGTTGCGCCACGTCCAGTTCCTTCCAGCGTTCGCCCTGCGCGTCGCTGTACTCGCCCTTCAGCCAGGCCGCCTGCGGCCCGCTCGCCGACTGCGGCTGCAATTCCTCCGCGTTGCGCAGGCCGAGGGAGCGGTCCACCAGCAGCGCGCCGCCGGTGCGGAAGCGCGCGCCGAACAGCACCAGGCGCGCCTGCTCGCCGGGCGGCGCCGGGCTGGCCCCCAGGAAGGCCGCGAAGTCCACCACGCTGCACAGGTTGCCCCGGATGTTGGCCACGCCGCGGAACCACGGCTGCGTCAGCGGCACCGGCGTGATCGGCGGCACCGGGATCACCTCGCCCGCATCCCTCAGGTCCACCAGCCAGCGCCCGTCGCCGACCTGCAGGCCGAGCTTGGTCGCGGCGCCGCCGCTGCCCGCGCTTTGCAGGCGCGCAGCCAGGTCGCGCTGGTAATCGCGCAGTGAGGTCCGGGTGGCCACTAGCCGAGCGCGGAAATCTTCGCCAGCAGGTCGGCCTGGCTGACCGGCTTCACGATGTAGTCGCGGGCGCCCTGGCGCATGCCCCAGACGCGGTCGGTTTCCTGTCCCTTGGTGGTGCAGATGATCACCGGGATGTCCTTGGTGCTGCCGTCCTTGCTGAGGGTGCGCGTGGCCTGGTAGCCGTTCTGGCCCGGCATCACCACGTCCATCAGCACCAGGTCCGGGCGCTGCTGCTTGACCATGGTCAGCGCCTGCTCCGCGCTGTCCGCGGTGGCGACCTTGTAGCCGCTCTTGGTGAGCAGGTCGGAGAGGTACTTGCGGTCGGTGGGCGAATCGTCGACGACGAGAATGTTCTTGATCGGCATGGGGGTTGGGCCTCGTGGTTGCTGGATCAGGGGGAAACGGAAGCCGGCTTGAGGTACTCGTTGACCGTCTCGATCAGCGCTTCCTTGGTGAACGGCTTGGTGAGGTAGCGATCCGAACCGGCAAGCCGACCGCGGGCGCGGTCGAACACGCCGTCCTTGCTCGAGAGCATGATCACCGGGGTGGATTTGAGTTTCGGGTTCTGCTTGATCAGGGCGCAGGTCTGGTAGCCGTCGAGCCTGGGCATCATGATGTCGACGAAGATCACGCGCGGGCTGTGGTCGCTGATCTTGGCGAGCGCATCGAAGCCGTCCTCCGCCAGGATCACCTCGAATCCCGCCTGGCGCAGGAACATCTCCGCGCTGCGCCGGATGGTGTTGCTGTCGTCTATGACCAGGACCTTGATCGGGTCCGGTGCCGGCTCGCTCACTTCCTCATCCCCTCCAGCAGCTGCGCAGGCGAGCGTTTAGCCTTTTTTTGTCAAGCTTTTATCTCGCCCAATTGATGTGAAATGATACCTTTGAACCGCAATCCATCAAACCCCGAGATTGGCGACCCGCCGTAAGTGCTTGAAGTAGGCCGCTTCCCCCCAATATACGGGCTTTACCGAGCCTACTTTTCCCCGATGTCCGATCCGAAGCCTCAAGTGGAGAGTGAAACGCCGGCGAACGCCGTCCCGGATGCGGACCGCAGCCTGGACGAACTGCTCGCCGATGCGCAAGCCAAGCTGGAGGAGCAGCGCGACGCCTGGCTGCGCGCCCTGGCCGACGCCGAGAACGCGCGCAAGCGTGCGCAATCGGACATCGCGCAGGCGCGCAAGTACGCCGCCGAGCGCATCGTCGAGGACCTGCTGCCGGTGATGGACAGCCTGGAAGCCGCGCTCGCCGGCCCGGATTCCGGCCCCGCGGCGCTGCGCGCGGGGGTCGAACTGACCCTGCGGCAGCTGCGCAGCGCCTTCGAGCGGGCGGGGGTGGTCGCGGTCAGCCCGGAGGCCGGGCAACGCTTCGACCCGCACCGCCACCAGGCGATGGCGGCCCTTGACGCCGACCAGGAGCCCAATACCGTTCTCGCCGTCCTGCAAAAGGGCTACACGCTGCACGATCGCGTGGTGCGCCCCGCCCTGGTGAACGTCGCCAAGGCCCGCGAGGTTGAAAACGGGCCCGGAAACCCCATCTCCGACAGCAACTTGGAATCGAACTGAAGGAACCACCATGGCAAAGATCATCGGCATCGACCTGGGTACGACCAACTCCTGCGTCGCGATCATGGAGGGCGGCAAGCCCAAGGTGATCGAGAACTCCGAAGGCGCGCGCACCACGCCCTCGGTGGTGGCGTATGCGGAGGACGGCGAAGTGCTGGTCGGCGCGCCCGCCAAGCGGCAGGCGGTGACCAACGCCAAGAACACCATCTACGCGGTCAAGCGCCTGATCGGCCGGCGCTTCGACGAGAAGGAAGTGCAAAAGGACATCGGCCTGATGCCCTACCGCATCGTCAAGGCGGACAACGGCGACGCCTGGGTCGAGGTGCGCGGCAAGAAGATGGCCGCGCAACAGGTGTCGGCCGAGATCCTGCGCAAGATGAAGAAGACCGCCGAGGACTACCTCGGCGAGGAAGTCAGCGAAGCGGTGATCACGGTGCCGGCGTACTTCAACGATTCGCAGCGCCAGGCGACCAAGGATGCCGGCCGCATCGCCGGGCTGGACGTGAAGCGCATCATCAACGAGCCCACCGCGGCGGCGCTCGCCTTCGGCATGGACAAGCAGGAAAAGGGCGACCGCAAGATCGCGGTGTACGATCTGGGCGGCGGCACCTTCGACATCTCGATCATCGAGATCGCCGACGTCGACGGCGAGAAGCAGTTCGAGGTGCTGTCCACCAACGGCGACACCTTCCTCGGCGGCGAGGATTTCGACCAGCGGCTGATCGACCACATCGTCGCGGAGTTCAGGCGCGAGGCCGGCGTCGACCTGTCGAAGGACGTGCTGGCGCTGCAGCGGCTGAAGGACGCCGCCGAGAAGGCGAAGATCGAGCTGTCCTCGTCGCAGCAGACCGAGATCAACCTGCCCTACATCACCGCGGACGCCGCAGGCCCGAAGCACCTGGCGATGAAGATCACGCGCGCCAAGTTCGAGTCGCTGGTGGACGAGCTGATCGAGCGGACCATCGAGCCCTGCCGCATCGCGGTCAAGGACGCCGGCGTGAAGGTCTCCGACATCGCCGACGTCATCCTGGTGGGCGGCCAGACGCGCATGCCGAAGGTTATCGACAAGGTACGCGAGTTCTTCGGCCAGGAGCCGCGGAAGGACGTGAACCCGGACGAGGCGGTCGCCATCGGCGCCGGGATTCAGGCGGGCGTGCTCAAGGGCGACGTCAAGGACGTGCTGCTGCTCGACGTCACGCCGCTGTCGCTGGGCATCGAGACGCTGGGCGGGGTGATGACCAAGCTGATCAACAAGAACACCACCATCCCGACCAAGGCGCAGCAGGTGTTCTCCACCGCCGACGACAACCAGGGCGCGGTGACGATCCACGTGCTGCAGGGCGAGCGCGACATGGCCTCGGGCAACAAGTCGCTGGGGCAGTTCAACCTCACCGACATCCCGCCGGCGCCGCGCGGCATGCCGCAGATCGAGGTCACTTTCGACATCGACGCCAACGGCATCCTGCACGTGACGGCCAAGGACAAGGCCACCGGCAAGGAGAACAAGATCAAGATCCAGGCGAGCTCGGGCCTGAACGAGGCCGAGATCCAGCGCATGGTGAAGGACGCCGAGGCGCATGCCGAGGAGGACCGCAAGGCGCTCGAGCTGGTGAACGCGCGCAATGCCTGCGAGGCGCTGGTGCATACGGTGAAGAAATCGCTCGCCGAGCACGGCGACAAGCTGGACGCCGGCGAAAAGGAGACCATCGAGGCGGCGCTGAAGGATGCGGCGGGCGTCCTCAAGTCGGAGAGCAAGTCCGACATCGAGGCGAAGGCCGAGGCGCTGGCCAAGGCCGCGCAGAAGCTGGGCGAGAAGGTGTATGCGGAGAGCCAGAAGGCGGCGCAGGCCGGCCAGGCGGAGCAGCCGGCGGCCGGCGGCGGCGAGGCGAAGAAGGGCGACGGCGACGTGGTCGATGCCGAATTCACCGAAGTGAAGGACAAGAAGGCCGGCTGAACGCGTTGACGTAGCGGCATGCCGGGCGGTGCGCGCCAGCGCGCCGCCCGTTTGCTGTCCAGGAAAGGCACATGGCGAAGCGCGACTACTACGAAGTGCTGGGCATCAACCGGGACGCCTCCGAGGACGAGGTGAAGAAGGCGTACCGCAAGCTCGCCATGAAGTGGCACCCGGACCGCAATCCGGACAATCCCAAGGCGGAGGAGCACTTCAAGGAGGCCAACGCGGCCTATGAAGTGCTGTCCGACGCGAAGAAGCGCGCCGCCTACGACCAGTACGGGCACGCCGGGGTCGATCCGCAGGCCGGCATGGGCGCCGCCGGGGGTGCCGGATTCTCCGGATTCGGCGACATCTTCAACGACATCTTCGGCGACATCTTCGGCGGCGGGCGCGGCGGGCGTTCCAACGTGTTCCGCGGCGCCGACCTGCGCTACAACCTGGAGATCACGCTGGAGCAGGCGGCGCACGGCTTCGAGACGCGCATCCGCATCCCGACCATGGCGCCCTGCGAGACCTGCCACGGCAGCGGCGCCAAGCCCGGCACGCAGCCGCAGACCTGCCCCACCTGCCGCGGCGCCGGCCAGGTGCGGGTGTCGCAGGGGCCGTTCTCCATCGCGCAGACCTGCCCGCGCTGCCAGGGCTCGGGCAAGATCATCCCGAGCCCCTGCGCCAGCTGCGGCGGCAGCGGGCGCGTCAAGCACCAGAAGACCCTGTCGGTGAAGATCCCGGCGGGGGTCGACGAGGGCGACCGCGTGCGCCTGTCCGGCGAGGGCGAACCGGGCGTCAACGGCGGGCCGGCAGGCGACCTGTACGTCCAGGTGCATATCAAGCCGCACCCGGTGTTCCAGCGCGACCACGACGACCTGCACTGCGAGATGCCGGTCTCCATCGCCACCGGCGCGCTGGGCGGCGACATCGAGATCCCCACGCTGGACGGCTCGGCGCGCATCAAGGTGCCGGCCGAGACCCAGAGCGGCAAGACCTTTCGCCTCCGCGGCAAGGGCATCAAGGGCGTGCGCAGCCACGAGCCGGGCGACCTGTTCTGCCACGTGGTGGTGGAGACCCCGGTGAACCTCACCGCCCGGCAGAAGGAACTACTGCACGAGTTCGAGGCCATCAGCCGCAAGGACATGGCACGGCACAACCCGCGCAGCAAGTCCTGGCTCGACAAAATGAAGGAGTTCTTCGAGGGCTAGCGCCGGAGGGTGGCGCTGCGGCCCCTGCCGCTGCTAAACTCCTCGGCGTAATCCAGCCGGGGGGAATTCGAGTCATGCAATGCTATCTGGGCCGCACGCTGCTTGCCGTGGTGCTGTGCTGCTACGCCCTTGGCGCCGCGGCCGACGCCGTCACCGACCGCGCCAAGGCGCTGCTGCAACGCCAGGACGCCCAAGCTGCCTACAAGCTCCTGCTGCCGCTGGAATCGCAGCG